>ERZ1292630.530-Hain-H41-02um-R3-530-length-39155-cov-6_pt1 | contig 36427 bp, 35 predicted proteins | sample MGYA00564408_ERZ1292630 | MGnify/ENA primary metagenome ERZ1292630 (study PRJEB36523, sample SAMEA6512641) | groundwater metagenome | collected 2019-01-08 | study: AquaDiva: Metagenomics assemblies of 32 groundwater samples
ACGGCCGCGAAAAACCGCAAAGCCGAGATCATCAACAACGTCCGCGCGGATCCGCGCTGGTCCGCGGCCATGGACGCGGAGTCGGGGTTTACGACCCAATCGCTTTTGGCCATGCCGATGATCCTCAAGGGGCGGGTGATCGGAGTTCTCGAGGCGATCAATAAGCGCGACGGGGCCTTCGACGACAATGACCTTCACGCCCTGGAATCCTTCGCGGGACAAGCGGCGATCGCCATCGAGAACGCCCGCCTTTTTTCGTCCCTCAAGGAGGAGCGCGTCAAGCTGGCGACCGTATTCTCGCAGATGAGCAACGCGGTGGCGCTCACCGAGGATTCCGGAAAAATCCTGCTCGCCAATGAGTCGGCGAAATCTCTCTTCGGTCCGGACGTCAAAGACATCTCGGCCGCCCTCAGGCCTTTCGAGACCGCCCCGCCTCTGGCAAAGCTGCTGGCCGAAGAGTGCGCCGCCTGCGATTTCGCCGCGATCCGCAAGGAGCCGACTCTGCTCGCCCTGGAGGGGCGGGTCACGCGCGTTCCTCTCTCGGGACACGAGGGTCGCCTGTTCATTTTCCACGACCGCACCGAGAAGTGGCGGCGGGAAAAACTCAAAAGGACGTTCCTATCGCTGATTTCCCACAAACTGCGCACGCCCTTATCGACCGTCACCGGTTTCGCGGATATCCTGCTTGAGGAGCTGGATCCCGAAAAGTCCTCCCTGGCCGTCAAAGCCGCGCGCACGATCCGAGAGCAGGGAACCAAGCTTTGCGAACTCGTCGACAAGCTCCTCAGCTACACCACCATTGAAAGCCCCGACATTCGCATCGACCCTCGCCGCATCGACGTCGGCGACGCGATCCAAAGCTCCCTCCAAGCCCTGAAGAAAACCCTCGACGCGCGCAACGCCCAGGTCAACGTCGCCAAAACCGACGCCGTCATCATGGGAGACAAGACGATGATCGTCGAGGCGATCAAGAACCTCGTCGACAATGCCGTCAAATTCAACACTGCGCAGCGCCCGCGGGTCGATATCCAAGCCTCGACCCAAGACGGCTGGACGACGATCTCAGTTTCAGACGACGGCCCGGGAGTGCCTCCCGAGGATCTGGAACGCGTTTTTTCCGGTTTTCATCAAATTGAAAAGGATTTCACCGGCCAGCAGGAAGGGATGGGGCTGGGGTTGGCCTACGTCAAGAAAACGGCTTCTCTTCATGGCGGAAGCGCGCTCATGCGCTCCGAACTCGGGAAAGGAGCCCGCGTCACCCTCACCTTGCCCAAAGGGACGTTGTCATGATTCTCGGGGACTCGGCCCAAGCCTACGGCCCCGCCCTAACGGGAGCGCACTACGGCGAAGCATTCCTCGAACGCACCGTCTGGACTTCGGCCTGCCTTGAAGATCGGGCCGTGCGGGACATCGGAACCGGCTCCGAGCGCGGGCTGGGATTGCGGCTTTTGACTCGCGACGGAATGGGCATGAAGACGTTTTTTGGCAGCGCGCAGGACTTGGGAGCGGCGACGGCCGCGCGCCTGCGAGCGAAGCTGCTGCCCGGAAAGCTCGATGGGTCGACGGCGTTCCGGTTGACGCGCTCGGCCGCAACGCACAGCCTTCTAGACCCGGCGGATATCCCCCTGGAACGAAAAACGTCCCTTCTCTTGGCCCTCGATCGCGCCGCGCGGGAGATCTCGCCTCTCGTGCGCCAAGTCACCGCGGTTTACTCGGACCGTCGCACCGAGACCCGCGTTCTTAACTCTGAGGGCGCGGACGTCAGCCAATCGCGAATTTCGACGGTGCTCTCAATAGCGGTCGTCGCGCATCAAGGCTCCATCCTGCAAACCGGCAGCGAGAGCCTGGGCGCGCAGCGTGGCTTCGAAATGTTCAATAATGACGCGGCCTTGGCCGCCGCCCGTCGCGCGACAAGGCGCGCCCTGGCCAAACTCGATGCGCCGAAGGCGAAGGCCGGCGAGATGCCGGTGGTCCTCGCGGCGGCGGGAGGGGGCACGTTTATTCATGAGGCGATCGGACACTCTCTCGAGGTCGATCATATTCACGAGGGGTCTTCCCCCGCCTATCGCGACATGAGCGGAAAAGTCGTCGCCCCGGAAACGATTACGGTCATCGATGACCCGACGCTTCCGTTTCAGCGCGGCTCTTTCGTTTTTGACGACGAGGGGATCGAAGCACGGCCGACCGCCCTCGTGGAGAATGGCGTTCTTAAGAATTTTCTCTACGACCGCGCGAGCGCTCTGCGTGACGGCTCCCCCTCCAACGGCCACGGGCGCCGTCAGTCCTTCGCCTCGCAACCGATCCCGCGCATGTCGAATATCTACATCGCCCCTGGCCATGACGACCCGGCCAAGATCGTCGCGCAACTCAAGAGGGGGCTTCTGGTCACACGCATGGGAGGCGGACAAGTCGACACGGCGAGCGGCGAGTTCGTTTTTGAAGTCGAGGAGGGCTGGTGGGTTGAAGACGGGATCGCGCGCCATCTTGTGCGCGATGCCAATCTCCTGGGCGTCGGCCCCGAGGCTCTCGGCTCCATTGACCGCGTCGGCTGGGACATCGGCTGGGGCACCGGGACGTGCGGAAAAGACGACCAAAACGTGGCCGTCAGCGACGGCCAGCCCACGATCCGCATGCCCAAGCTTGTCGTCGGAGGAGTTCATGATTAAGGCGATTGTTTTATCGACGCTGTGCGCGAGCCTCGCGCGCGCGTCCACGGAGAGGCCTATGGAATGGAAGGGACAAGACGCGCAAGCCCCGGCCGGAGTTTCGGTCTTGCGCGACGCCGGATCCTGGGTCAAGCTTTGGGCTCGTTTGGGCAAGAAAGCCCCGTTCTTGGATTTTCAACGCTTCGTCGCCGTGGCGGTCTTTATCGGAGAAAGACCCACCGGAGGCTTCAGCATCGAATTCTTGGAACCGATCGAGACGGACGCCGGACTCGCCGTCCGCTACCGCGTCAATTCCCCGACGGGGATCGCCACCCAGGCCTTCACCCGTCCCTGGGCGGTGAAGGCCTATCCGAAACCAAACGGTGAAATTTCAGTGGAAGCGGCTGCGCCATGATGATTCTCCCTCTTGCGGTTGTTTTTTCTTTCGGTTTGAGCGCCCAGCCGACTCCGACTCTGCCCGACATGCCCGTATCGCGGTCCACTCCGGGATGGTCCAAGCAAGGCCGCTCTCTGCTGCTCCACGACGAGAACGGAAACTTATCCTCCGAAATTGGACTCTCGCAGGAAGACTCTGGTCCGGTGACCCGTGAGGTACGGGGCGGCCCGTCTCCCGACGCGCGCGCGGCCTGGACGCTGGAGCGTCGGCTGACCTGGAATTCCCCCCGCACCAAACTTCTGGAATCGCGCCGGCTCTTGAAGATTCACGGCTCCACGGGCCAGCTTCTGTGGAGCGACGACGCGGCCGACATTCCCGAGCAGGGAGACCCCGTCGCCTTTTCCAACAGCTCCAAGGTGGTTCTGATCGCAAAGCAACTCGGGGAGTCCTGGGGCGTCGAGGCCCGCGACTGGGCCGGTGGCCTGATCGTAAAATCCGGCCCCTTTTCCAAGGTGATCGCTATCCGCCTCTCGCCCGCCGGTCAATATGCCCTCATCCGATGGGCCGTACCCGATAAAAGCGACACCCACACCTTCCTGGACCTGACGACGAAGACGAGAAAAGACATCGAAACCTCGGAAATGACCCTTGGATTGGCTCGAATCGGCGACGACGGGGTGGTGCGTTCCGGGCGGCGGGAAGTCTTCCGGTTCTCGGCGGAGAAATCGACGCCGTCGTCCGCTCCGGACGTCGCAAAATGAAGGCGGGAACGCTCGCTCTGCTGCTCTGCGCGGCCGGTGCCTCCGCGCAAGAGGGCGAACCGTCCGTCGTCTCCGAAGGGCGCCCCGTCGAAGGGGATGATTCCAATACCATTTCCGATATGAGGAAGCGGCTTGAGGACGATGCGGGTCTTCGCGACGCTCTCGCCGATCGCATTCTTCAGTCCCGCATCGGCGATGCCATCTCCAAAGAAAGCGATCCCCGGAAAAAATGGGCGGATCTGCGCGAATGGATCGATTCCGATTCTCAATCGGCGGCCATGGTCGCCCTTGGCCTGGCGAGGGACGATGCCTCAGGAAACAATTCCTTCGAGATGTCCTCGGTAAAGATTTTTCGGCAAACGTATTATCGCAACCCCAACGCGGAGCGGGGCGCCTACGGCGTTCTTAAGAGCGCCGCGAAGAAGTCCAAATTCGCCGACAAAGCCGAGCAGGACGTCAGCAATGAACAAAGGCGGGAGGCGCTGCGAACCCTTTTCGAGGGTCAGGGTTCGCAAATCGACAACGTCGTCACCGGCCGAGCCCCCGAAGGAAAGCCCGCTTCGGAGCGCTCTGCGGACACGACCCTCGCCAGCTCATTTTATGATCGACTCTCGGCGGGGAACATTCACGGCTACTCGCCCGAGCTTCTGGCCATGCAAAACTCCCTCAATCTCAATCGGGCGCCGGGATCCCCAAAACTCATCGAAACGGGACGCCTGAATTACCCCACTCTTTCCTATCCCGCCTTCGGGCTTCGTTACGACCTGGGCCGTTTGGAGGATCGCCTCAAAAACGATCGCCTCGCCCATCTCGCGAAATACGCCGGGGTCCGTTTGACGCCGAACGATCTCAAGGATGAATCCTTGGAAAAAAAACTTCTAGACAAGTCCCCGTCGGCGCGCATCTCCGCCCGCTTGGCGGCGCGCGCCGCTCGTCTGGGAAAGGCCCAGACGGCCATCGCCTCTTTCGAGGACCTGGCGGCACGAAGCAAAAATCCCGCCAACATCTCCAAAGCGCTGCTGGTCGAATTGTCCTCGCGTCAACGGGAAGCGGCCCGCTGGATTACAGCGGCGGCCGTAGAGGAAAATCTCGACCGCCTTGAAGAGGTCGCCGGCTTTCTCGACGCCGACCTCATCGCCGCCATCGATTACGCCCCCGTCCCAGCGCCCACGCGCCAAGCCTATAAGGCCCGGGGAAGTCGGCTCCAGCAGCGACTCTCGGCTCTAAAAGAGGGGGAGCTCAACGTCCTCGCTCTGTTGCAGTCCGATGACTGGCCGTCGAAACTGGAAGCAATCGAAAAGACTTTGCGTGACAATAAAAATCGGCGAAACGATCTCTTGCGCGACATCGCCGATTACCGCCTGACCCCCTACCAAATCGGGCGCGCGCGCTTGGCACAGGCGCGTTGGAGAATCTTGATCGATGACCTGATCGTGAGATTCGCCCCGTCAACACGTTACGGTCGATCCATCCGCGGGCGCCGTCAGGCGCTGTCGCTCTTGATCGATATTTTCGGGAAGATCGCGTCCGGCGACTTCGAGTCCGCACGCCGATCTCTCGTGACCGCTCAAGCCCACGCCCCTTAAGAGGCTTCTTAAATCGGGCAGTACGGGCGCAAGGCGGGGATCAGGGCCTTGATTCTCGGAAGCGCTTCCTCGGCGGCGTATTCTCCGGCCTTGATGATTTCTCCGGCGCGGTGCAATTCGGTCCAGGAAAAACCCTTGAGGTCTGGAAACATCGTGACGTGCGCGCGATCCAAACGCGCCTGGGCGACTTCATATTCCATCGTATAGATCATCTGGAAGAAGACTTCGAGAATATTGGGGGCGCGGAAAGCCTTGGGCAAGACGGGCATGGCGACTTGTCGAAGCGCTTCCAAGCTCAAGGGCTGATCAAGCAGGCGCTGACGGCGGCGTTCGGCGACATGGGTCTTATGCTCGCCGGCCGGAATCGTCAAATTAACGGCAAGCAGAATGTCGGCGCCCATATCGGCGACAAGGCGAGTCGGAACCGGATTGACGAGGCCTCCGTCGACCAGCCACCGGCCCGACAGCTGCATCGGCTCGAAAATCAGGGGAAGCCCGCAGGACGCCCGAATCGCCTCGGCCACGCGGCCCTGTCGAAGAACCACCTCTTCCCCCGTCTCTATGTCGGCTGCCACGCAGGCGAAGGGAATGTCCAAATCGCTGAATTCACGAGAACCCATGTAGGAACGAATAAATCGCAGCAGGGTTTCGCCGGCAAAAAGCCCGGATCTTGGAATCGTGAGGTCCCAGAATAGATTTTCATAAACCCAAGACTTGTCGACGCGCAGGGCCAACTGCTCGATCTCCTCGGGCTCGAAACCGGCCGCATAACAACCGGCGATTAAGGATCCCATCGAAGTCCCCGCGATGACGTCCACGGGAATTCCCTCGCGCTTCAGCACCTTGAGCACTCCGATCGTCGCATGGCCCAACGCCGCTCCCGTGCCCAAGGCAAGTCCGACCTGAACTCCCCCGATGCGCCGCGCCAATCGAGCGATGACTTTGGCGGCTTTGGGATCGGCTTGAAAAAAGGCGTCGGCCTTCCCCTCCCGCTCGTAGGCGGCGACCGCGTCCTCGCTCCAAGGAATGAGGATTTTCTCGGCGCCGATCAATAACGGGGCGTCCTCGGGCTCGAGCTCCCCGATCCAAAGGCGCAGCAGGCGGCGAGCCTCTTCCGCCAACGGAGGGACTTCGACTTCCATTTGCCGATACTGCGGGCGCATGCGGTCACAGCCCGCCATCAAGATCAAATCGGCTTCCGCCAGCGAAGCCTTTTCCACATCGCCGCGCGGACCTCCGAGGCAGATCAGCGTAAGATCGTGGCTGTCGCGAACCGCATTAAGGAACAAGTACAGTTGACCGAAGAGGCGCCCTCCCAAAATCGCCGGTGACACCGACAGCACTCGCACGCCGGAGGGGTGTTCCTGCGCGAGAGCCGCGAGGACTGCCGGATCCCGCAAGTTCGCCGCTTTCAAGCCCATTTCGGTGATGGGGGAGCTTTTCAAACCCGCCACGCGCGCGATCCCGCTGGGCTCGGGAGACACATCGACGATCAACACGCGCTTGCGCGTCTGGGTCGCGAGTTCCGAGCCCAGACGCCAGGCGAGCAGCGCCCTTTCCGCGTGGGGCAAGGCGCAGTCGAGGGCGATCAAGCGCGCCTGCGTCGACGACAGCCGTGTCGAGGTTCCCCCCTGATCGATGAGGCGGTTGGCCAAGGTGCGCGAGAGATGCAGAAGGATGGTCGGATACTCGCGCAGCACGTCCTCGAAGTTCTTGCGCGGCAGCTTGAGAATCTCGCTCGTCGCGTCGACCCGCACCGTCGATGATCGGGGTGCGCCGGTCAACAGCCCGGTTTCACCGACCACGTCTCCGCGACCCAGATACGCGACCAACGCGTCGCGGCCGTCGGAAAGGCGGTAGCGGCGCGCATGCCCTGAAACGATGAGATAGAGGGCATCGGACTCGTCGCCCTGTTTGAACAACGTCGCGCCTTTGGGAAGAGACAGCAACTGCAGGTGAGCCGACAACTTGCTCACATCTTCCGCCGATAAACCCGAAAACAAGGGCGTCCGCTTCAGGAAGGACTCCCAAGACTGTATCTCTTCGGGCTTCAAGGCCGATTTAGTATGATGTCCCGTAGGTTGAGCAAGCTAAGAGTCCGATGACCGTCTTGGAGTCCTTGATCTTGCCCCGCCTGACCAACTCGACGGCCTTTCGGAAGGGCATGATCACGCGCTCGATGAATTCATCTTCATCCGCGCTCATTCTTCCTTCTTTCAGGCCCGTCGCAACGAATAAATGCAGCACCTCGTCGGCGAAAGCGGGTGTCGGCCAGTAACGCAACAGCGGGATGAATTTTCGGGACGTGTAGCCGGTCTCTTCTCGAAGCTCCCGCTTGAGGCAGGTCAAGACCGATTCGCCCGCGTCGAGCTTCCCGGCGGGAATCTCGAGAGTCACTTGACCGACGGGATGGCGGTATTGGCGCACCATTACGATCGTATCGCGATTCAGGAAGGGAACCACCCCGACGGCGCCCGGGTGGCTCATAAATTCGCGCGTCGCCAGTTTGCCGTTGGGAAGCCGGACGGTGTCGACGTCAAAGTTCACCGCATTGCCGTGCCAGACCGTTTTCTTGCTTACAAACGTCTCAATCAAGCCGGTCTCGCTTTTTTTCATCGAGCCGCATTATAACAAGTGTCAAAGCCCGAGTTCGTACACCTCCATAATCATTCCGAATACTCCTTGATGGATGGAGTCATCCGTCTATCCGACAAGGACGGGAAGCCCTCGCAGGCGCTCAAGGACCTGGCCGCCTCCGGCGCCAAGGGGTTCGCCGTCACCGATCACGGCAACATGTACGGCGCGGTGGAATTTTACTCGAACGCGAAAACCCTGGGTCTTAAAGCCATTATCGGATGCGAGATGTACATCTCAAAGGGAACGCGCTTCGACCGGGGGCATTCGCAAAAGGAGAACTGCCACCTCACGGTCTTGGCCAAGAACTATGAGGGGTACCAGAACCTCATGGAGCTCTGTTCCATCGCGTTTCAGGAGGGATACTACTACGATCCCCGCATCGATAAAGAACTGCTGGCCAAGCATTCCAAGGGCCTCGTGGTCTTGTCCGGATGCCTAAAATCCGAGCTCAACCAAGTCGTGCTGTCCGCAGACATGGCCCGCGCCGAAAATCTGGTCGCTTGGTTTCGAGACAACCTTGAGAGCGAAAGCTTCTTTCTGGAGATCATGGACCATGGCCTCGACAAGCAGCGCCAAGTGACCCAGGCCCTGCTCGACCTCAGCCGGAGAACCGGCATCCCTCTTGTCGCAACCAACGACTGCCATTACTGGAAACCGGACGACCATGAGGCGCAGGATGCGCGCGTCTGCATCGCCACGGGCCGAAAGCTGGCCGAAACCGAAAGGCTAAAGTTCGAAACCAACGAGTTTTACATTAAAACCCCGGAAGAGATGCACCGGCTCTTCGCGTTCGCTCCCGAGTCCCTGACGAACACCCTGAAAATCGCGGAGATGTGCAACGTCAAGATCCCCATGGACCAAATGCTGCTGCCTGAATTCGAGGTCCCGGCGGGATACAACCAAGACACCTACCTGGAACACCTCTGCGTTGAAGGGCTCAAGGAACGCTTTAGACTCGGCATTCGGCAGGAGTACTCCGAACGACTGCGGTATGAGCTCAACGTCATTAAACGCATGGGTTTTTCCGGCTACTTTCTTATCGTCTGGGACTTCATCAAGTACGCGCGATCGGTGGGCATTCCCGTGGGCCCGGGCCGCGGCTCCGGAGCGGGAGCGCTCGTGGCCTACGCGCTGCGCATCACCAACGCCGATCCCATCGAGCACCGTCTTCTCTTCGAGCGCTTTTTAAATCCCGATCGGAAATCAATGCCGGACCTCGATATCGACTTCGCCGACACCGGGCGCGATCGGGTCATCGCCTACGTGCGAGGGAAGTACGGCGAAAAATGCGTGGCACAGATCATCACTTTCGGTTCGCTCGGCGCCAAACTCGTGGTACGCGACGTCGGCCGGGTCCTCGAGATGCCCCTGCCCCAAGTCGATGAGATCGCGAAAAAAATCCCCTCGGGCCCCGGGGTGCACCTCCACGAGGCCATGCAAAGCCCCGAACTTCAGGAGCTCGCCCGAGATCCGCAGGTCAAGCGGTTGCTCGATCTCTCCCTCAAGCTCGAGGGGCTTAAACGCCACACCGGGGTCCACGCCGCGGGAACGCTGATCACCAAGGAACCTGTCGTCAAATACACGCCATTGGCCAAGGGAGCCAAATCGGACGTGGTGACGACTCAATACGACGGAGATGTGTGCCCCAAACTGGGACTTCTCAAGGTCGACTTTCTCGGCCTGCGCACTCTGTCGATCATCGATGACGCCGTCGCCCTCGTTAAGAAGCGCGGGCACCCGGACTTCAACATCGACGCGATCGCGATGGACGACGCCCCGACGTTTGAAATGCTGCGCACGGCCAAGGCCTTGGCCGTGTTCCAGCTCGACAGCCAGGGCATGCGCGATCTTCTTTTCCGCATCAAACCGACCGCCTTCGACGACATCGTCTCTCTTATCGCGCTTTTTAGACCCGGGCCCATGCAGTCCGGAATGTTGGATATGTTCGTCGAGCGCAAACATGGGCGCGAAAAGGTCGCATACGATCATCCTCTTCTTGAAACCATCCTCAAAGACACCTACGGCTGCATGGTTTTTCAAGAGCAGGTCATGGAAATATCCAAAACTCTTGCGAACTTCACGCCCGGGGAAGCCGACGGCCTGCGCAAGGCCATGGGGAAAAAAAATACCGAAGAAATTGAGAAGATGCGCGATCATTTCATCAAGGGCGCGGCCGCCAATAAGATATCCGCAAAACTCGCCAACAAGATTTACGATCAGATGGTTAAGTTCGGGGGCTACGGCTTCAATAAATCCCACTCGGTCGCCTACGGCCTGGTCGCCTACCAAACCGCCTACCTTAAGGCCAATCACCCCACCGAATTCATGGCCTCCGTTCTTTCCTCCGAAATCGGCCATTCTTCCGTCGGGGCCGAGGATAAAGAAAACAAGCTCGTCACCTATCTCGATGAGGCGCGGAGGATGGGCATGAAGATCCTTCCGCCGGACGCGAACCGATCGCAAGCCCGGTTCTCCATACAAGATGGGAATATCCGTTTTGGCCTTTTGGCCGTTAAAAATGTCGGCACCGGAGCGGCCGACTCGATCGTCAAGGCCGCTCAAACACAACCATTTTCCTCTCTCGATGATTTATGCACACGCGTCGATCTTCACGCCGTCAATAAAAAAACGCTGGAATCCCTGATCAAGGCCGGGGCCCTGGATCACCTAAGACCAGCCGAAAATTCCCCCGCCGCGAGGGCGCGCCTGCTGGCCGCCGTCGAAGACGCCGTCGGCCGCCGGCAAAAAGTCAAAGCCGACCTGGACAGGGGACAGGGGCTGCTCTTCGACGCCTGCCCCCCCTCCAACGAGGAGATGTCCTCCGCCGACGCCTCCGTCAAGCCCCTGTCCGAACATGACACGCTCGCCTACGAAAGAGAGGTTCTCGGCTTCTATTTCTCCGGCCACCCCCTGCTCTCGGTCAAGGCCCAGCTCAAGGCCGCGGCGACGCACGAGATCGGTCAGCTGGCTCCTTCGATCACCACTCCGGTGCGTCTGGCCGGAATGATCAGCCGCGTGAGAAAAATGGTCTCGAAGAAAACGGGCGAGCCTTGGACCATCTGCACGCTGGAAGACCTTACGGGAGAGCTCACGATTCTTTGCTTTCCAAAAACCTACGCCGCGGGCGCAAACAACGTCGGGAAGATCGGAGCGTTCGTCGCCGCCACCGGACGCTTATCGTTTAAGGGCGAAGACGCCGGAAGCGGCGCGCCCGAGTTGATCGTCGACGAGATCGCGCCGCTCGACGCTTCGGTGACCCGTTTCGCCAAGCGGCTGCGCTTGAAATGCGATCCAACCCTGGGACGTGAAAATTTGGAATCACTGCGCGCTGCGCTTGAAAAACGCGCCGGCTCATGCCCCGTGGTTTTGGAACAAGAGACCTCGGAAGGTCTCGCGGTTCTAGACACCGGTCTTAGGGTCACCCTGGATTCTCGCCTCTTCGAAGAAGTGGAGACGCTTCTGGGGGAACGTTGCTGGGCGTTGGATCCGGGCGACGCCCCGGCGACGGTCGCTTCTCGCCGCTTTTCGGGAAAATCATCCTGATCGCAGTTTCCGCTTGTGAGCCGACAATCAAATGGGCTAGTATTGCCGAGTTGGGTGTTACGTATTAAGGAGAGGGAATGGCCGATAAAAAACGCATCCTCGTTGCCGACGACGATCCAGACTTGCTTGATCTTCTCAAAATGGACCTGACTCACCAGGGCTATGATGTGCTGGTCGCGGCGGACGGGAAGGACGCTCTTCAAACGGCGCTCAATGAAAAACTCGACCTGATTCTTCTCGACGTCATGATGCCGTATATCGACGGCTATCACGTCGCCTACGAGCTGACCAACAAGCTCGGCGCAAAGGCTCCGCGTATCATGATCATGACAAGCCGGGATACGGTCAAAGAAAAAGGCATCGCGCTCATGAGCGGCGCCGCCGAGGTCCTTCAAAAACCGTTTGAAATGGTCAAGCTCCATGAACGCATCTCTTCGATTTTAACGAAACCCATTTAAAACAGATAGGATTTCCAAATGAAAATACGGCCCCGACATCTCGCGATCATCGTGTTGCTGTGCGGCATCGGCATCGCCCAAGCGCAAGAGGCCACGGTCTCCACCCCAAAAATCAAGCCAAAACCGGTCGACCCCTCCGCGATGCACTCGGCCCGCGACGGCGGCGTCCAAGCCGACGTCGACATTATCGACGCTCCCACCACGGCCGCGCTTGATAACTACGGATATTCCTCCAGGTCCCGCTTCTACTCCCGAGGGGGGATTCTTCAATACCTTTCCTTCGGAGTGTACCCCGGACTCAACCTGGGAGCCTCCATGGCGGTGGACGGGCTCATTGGAGATGAGAGCACCGTTCGCATGCGGGCTCCGACCGCTCAAGTGAAATATCGATTCTTCGATGGGGACTCCGACCTGCCGTCGCTAGCGGTTGGGTTCGACGGCCAGGGATACCGCTACAACCCCGGCACCCGAAGGTTCAATCAGCGTCAGAGAGGGTTTTATGTCGTCGCCTCCCATGAGGTGCTGGTCCCTGGCTTCCAAATTCATCCTTCCTTCAATATTTCCGATTTCGACTCAAACGGGATTTTCGGCTCGATTCCGATGACCCTGAACATCAAGGATAGGCTCTCGGTCCTCTTTGAGTGGGATAATATCAGCAATTGGAGCGATTCCCGCATCAACGCGGGCCTGCGCACCTATGTGACGGAAAGATTCCAAATCGACTTCGCCATGCGAGCCCTCGGCGCCGGCGGCAATTATACCGATGGGGCCCCCAAAGGACCCGAGAGAATCGTTCAGTTGAAATACAGCAATAGTTTTTAACCAACATCATCAAACGCACGGAGACCACATGCCCGCCACCGCAACCAAAGTCAACCCCGCCTTAAAAGCTCATTTCACCCATTTGACGCCGGGCAAGGGCGGCGCGGTCGAGGGCGCCTATTAAGATGTCTCCCAAACGCATCGCAATCCTCACCGGCGGCGGAGACTGCCCCGGACTCAATCCCGCGATTCGCGGCGTGGTGCTCAAGGCCGCTAAGCTCGGCTACGAATGCATTGGAATCCAGGAGGGCTGGAAGGGTATGATCGGGGCCGTCGCCAAGCCCCTGGGTCCCGACGACGTGCGAGAAGCGGTCGGAAAGGGAGGAACTCTGCTCGGCACGTCCCGCACGAACCCGTATAAAAAAGACGGGGGAGTGGCCGCGGTCCTGTCATCCCTTAAATCGCTTAATATCCATGCTCTCGTGGCCATGGGCGGCGAGGACACTCTCGGCGTGGCGAACAAGCTCTACAAAGAGCACAAGGTCAACGTGGTCGGCGTTCCCAAAACCATGGATAATGATCTGGACGCCACGGATTACACCTTCGGATTCGATACCTCCGCCACGCTCGCCATGGAAGCCGCCGAGCGATTGCTCGACACCGGACGCTCGCACCGGCGCATCATGGTTCTGGAAGTGATGGGACGCCACGCCGGTTGGGTGGCGCTGTTTACCGCCATCGGCGCCGGCGCGGACTACGTCTGCATCCCGGAACGCCCCGTCGACATTAAGGACATGTGCGCCAAACTTAAGTCCGCCCACTCTAAAAAGAACGTGGCCCTCGTCGTGGCCTCCGAAGCCATCAACATCCCTGGCGAGAAAAAAGAGGAAGCTCTGGATGAATTCGGACACATGATCCTCAAAGAACGCGGTGTCGCCGAGCGCCTGACCAAGATCATCGAGGCGGAGACGAAAATCGAGACGCGATCGGCCGTTATCGGCCATATGCAGCGAGGCGGACCACCCACGCTGTTCGATCGAATTCTCGGCACTCGGGTGGGCGTGAAAGCCGCCGAGCTCGTGGACGAAGGGCGCTTCGGGCACATGGTCGCGCTCAAGGGAGATTCCGTCGTGGCGGTGAGCCTGGAAGCCGCAACCGCTAAACTGAAAACCGTGAGCCCGGAGTGGCTCAAACTCTCGGACGACTTGCTGTAGGGAGGATGATGGAAGAAGAGCCCCAGCGATTTCAGCGCAAAACGGTTCTAGTCAAACGGTCTCTCCAGCTCAAATATATCGGCATGGTATTTTTGAGCGTGCTCATCGCGTCCATTATCGTAGGCGGCGACGTGTACTACTCGATGTCGCGCGTGATGCTGACGGAATGTCCCTCCATCACCGAGCACATCGTGCAGTTCAACACGGTCCTTCTCGTCAAGGTCGCCCTCTACCTGGGACTCATGCTCATGATCTCCCTCTATGTGTCCCACCGCTTCGCCGGCCCGATCTATCGTTTCGAAAAAAGCTGCCAGTCCCTGGCTCAAGGAGACCTATCTCACCGCGTGAGCCTGCGCACCGGAGACGAACTCATGGAGCTTCAAGAAGAGTTCAACGGCATGGCTGCCGCGATCCAATCTTTCGTGCAAAAAGACCGAAATCTGGCTAATCGGCTCACCGAACGCATTGATGAGATCTCAAAACGCTTGCCTGAAGGCGCCGACGGCGCTCGGGAAAGCCTGAAGTCGCTTAAAGTCGAGCTCGACCACCTCACAAAGTCATTCAAAATCTGATTTTTCGCTTGATGCCAAATCGTCTTCGCGCCTGCTCGTTCTTTCTGGCCCTCGCCGGGATTGCAGGCCTATCCTCAATGACGGCCCTCGCGGCCTCCGGGGTCCCGGAGCGGGTGTACACCCTTGAGGAATGCCTGCGGCTGATCCGCAACGACCCCAAGCTGCAATCGGCCGAACAGGACGTGATCATCGCCCAATCCCGGGTCACCGAGGCCAGATTGCGCTTCCTTCCCGAGGTCGGCTTGCAGGCGAGCGCGACCAAGTTTGATGCCCGCTACCCTTTCTCGCTCTCTCCGGAATTCAGGAATCTCCTCTTGTTCCCCGGCAGTCCTGAAAATATTTACTCCGGACGCGGCTACTTCAATCTTCCCCTCTATGAGGGCCAGCGCACGCTCAACACGCTGCGCCTGGCCCAAGCTTCGTACAAGCAAGCTCTCTCAAATCGAGATTCGGTCAAGATGGACCTCGCCCTGCATGTCAAAGAGGCTTTTTATCACCTGCTTCTCGCCCAGGATAAATCCAGGACGTTGAACGAATATCTCGCCGCGCTCGAACAGACCGGCGCCGGCAACGGGCCTTGGGAGTCGGTCGAATGCGAGGCCGTGCTGGCCTCGGCCCGCACGCGCGCCACTGAAGCTCTTTTTTCTCTCGAGTCGGCCCGCCTCCACTTTTTGAACACTTTAAGCCTTGAGCTGGACACCCCCTTTCGCGTCGAAGGCGTTCTGGAGACGCGCCCGGTCGGTCTTGAGGTCGACAGGGCGATCACTTGGGCGATGGAGATGCGGCCCGAACTCCAATCCCAAACGTATCGCGCGCAAATGGACGCAATCGGAGTCAATCTCGCCATCGGCCGTAAAAATCCGACCGTTTTTCTTGCCGCGGACTACGAACTCACCGCCCAACGGTTCCCTCTCAAGAACAATAATTGGGATGTGACCCTGGGCATAAAAATCCCTATCGCCTACGATTTTTGGAGCCAAATCAAGCAGAAAAGGGCCGAACAGCGCCAAGGCCAGCTCGCCCGCGCCGAATTGCAAGATCGCGTTCGCTTGGAAGTCCGCCAGGGAGCGGAGACTTTGCGCTGGTGGCAGAAGGAATGGCCTCGTCGAGAAGCCCAGCATAAGCGGATTCAATCGCTGTACGCCGACGCCTCGGGCAAGCCGGGAGCGATGCTATCGCGTCTGCGCGCTCGCGAGGGCCTTCTCGAGACGAAGCTCTCATATTTGACCTCCGTCATGGAGCACATCCTGGCCCGTGCGCGGTTCGAACGCGCCGTTGGCCGAGAGATTCAATGATGATGGGCGCCCGCGCCCGAGCGGCTGCGATCCTGGCCGCCGTGTTTCTTTCCATTCAAGCCGCGGCATCTCCCAACATGAGCGCCGACGCCCTTCTGCTCGATCATTTATGGAGGGAAGTTCGTCATGCCCCCGTCGGAAGACGCCCCAAGGTCGGCATCGTTTTATCCGCAGGATCGCTGCGGGGCGTGGCTCATGTCGGCGTGATCCAGGCTCTCGAGGATGCGGGATTTCCCATCGATCTGGTTTCCGGAACCTCAATGGGCGCCGTCATAGGCGCCATATACGCTTCCGGAACACCCATTAGTAAGATCTGGGAATCCGTCTCGATGTTCAAGGTCACAACCGGCAACAATCTGTCTTCCACCAGCCTTATTTCCCTTCTTCTGTACGACAAGCTTCTGTCCTCCGAGAAAACGGAAGCGCTGTTACGAAACAGTCTCGGAGGAATCCGTTTCGATCAAACGTTAAAACCCTTCGCTTGCGTCGCCATGGATGTCTACACGGGAGAAGCCGTCATCTTCCGCGACGGGGATGTCGCCACGGCCGTTCGCGCCAGCATGAATCTGCCGGGAATCTTCCGGCCGGTGGAATACCGGCATCGCTACCTTGTCGACGGCGGAGTTGTGGATTACATCCCCGTGGACGCGGCCCATCTCCTCGGCGCCGAGTGGACCATAGCCAGCGTGACAGAGACCGACTACACGACCTCGCGCCCCCAGACCGTTCTAGAATCCCTCATCCAAGTGATCGATATTCGCGGCTCTTACCTGTCGCGCCAGCAGCGCAAACAGGCCGACTTCGTCATCGAGCCTCCCGTCGGAGACATCGGGATGTTCGAGGATCAGCGTTTGAGAGAAGCCATGGACAAGGGGCTGGCCGTCGCCTCCAAACGAATCGATAGCGCCAAAGAAAGCCTCATCATCGCCTCGATTTCACGCCTGGCAAAAGGTTGGAGTCCCAAGAGGAGCGGACGATGAGGACGCTCGTTGTGGCGGCGATCCTGTTCCTTGTCGGATCCCCGGCCCGGGCATTGCGTTTGTGGGGAGAGCCGTCGGACAAAAAGATCCGTCCGATTCAGCGCCTATCCGATTCAAATAAGCCCGCGGAAGTCGTCGCCGCGCTCACCCCCGAATTCCTGCAAAGCCTGCGCGGAACCGACTTGCGTCAAGCCTATGTGCTTCGCGGCGACAACCTTGTCCAGCTTGGCCGCGCCGACGAAGCCTTGGGCGTGTATCAGCTGGGCGTGAAGCTGTTTCCGAAAAACGTCGACTTGCTCACCCGTCAGGCGGGCCTTCTCCATCGCACGGGACTCCACGAGCAGGCCCAGCCTTTGTTCTTGAAAGCGCTCGAGCACGAGCCTAAGCATTTTGGCGCCCACCTCGGACTCGCCGAAATATTCCGTCGTTTGGGTTTTCTTGAACGTTCCGCCTTTCATTATGAGGGAGCGCTGGAGACGTTGGATCAAAACGCCCGGGTCTGGCGGGATTATGCCGAGACCTTGCTTGCCCAGCGCGATTGGCTCACCGCCGATCTCGCTTTAAGGCGCGCCCAAGCCCTCGAACCCGACAACCCGGAGGGAAGAATCTTGACCGGGTTCGCTCGACGCGCCCAAGGAGACCTCCAGGGGGCTTTAAACGCCCTGGATGAGGCTCTGGCCCGAGGGGGCGGCATCGGGGCCAAGCGAGCCAAGGCATTATGGTTGCTGGAAGCGGGCCGGACCGCCCAGGCCCTGGCCGCGGCCGACGAGGTTCTGCGAGAAAACCCGAACGACGCCGCTGCCGTTTGGACGCGCTCGCGCGTGTTCCTCTCCCAAGGACAACACGAAAAAGCGAGCGCGGCCCTTTCTCGTCTTGCCTCGGATCCACGCCATGATTTTTCTTCTCGCGCCGCAAGCGCCCTGCGCGACTCTCTCTTGGAAAAAACGGAGGCGCGTTGAGGGTTTCTTTCTGGAAGATGTCCGGAGCCGGCAACGACTTCATCGTGCTCGCCTCGCTTCCAAGGGGGCGAAGCGGTCCTCAACTCGCCAGGGTCCTGTGCGATCGCCGGGGTGCCGTCGGGGCCGATGGGCTGATCGTCCTTTCACGCAAGAAACGGACCATCACGATGGATTATTGGAACTCCGACGGCTCCCCCGCCTTTTGCGGCAATGGGGCTCGTTGCGCGGCCTTGTGGGCGAAACTCATGGGCTGGACCCGCAATCGCGAATTCTTTTTGCAGACGAACAGGGGACTGCTCGCCGCCCGCATCCTGGAACACGGACGCGCGCGTCTTTCCATGCCGACCCCGACGAACCTGCGCCTCGGTCTCAAATTAAAGGTTTTGAACCGCCTGGTGGCGGCCCATTTCGTCAACGCGGGCTGTCCTCACGCCATCGTGTTCGTTCCAAACGCGGAAAAAGTCGACGTCTGCGGTCTGGGACGTGTTCTTCGTCATCACAAGGCCTTTGGACCCGCCGGAGCCAATATCGATTTCGTCCAACTCGATAAAAACGCCCTCATCCTGCGCACCTACGAACGCGGCGTGGAGGCGGAAACCCTCGCCTGCGGCACCGGCGTCGTTGCGGCGGCGTTCGTCGCGCGCGCGCTCGGACGGGGCGCGCGAAGGCAGAACGTCGATGTCCGCGGGGGAGATCGCCTTTCGGTCTCATTCGACGAAACCGTGCGGCTCGAAGGACCCGGCCGCGTCGTCTTTTACGGGGAGATGGATCTATGAAATTCGAAGGCTGCTATGTCGCGCTGACGACTCCATTTGACGATCATGGACGTTTCGATGAGGCGGCCTTTCGCCGCCTGATCGTGCGGCAAATCAAATCAGGAATACGGGGACTCGTTCCATGCGGCTCCACCGGAGAAGCCGCAACGCTCACCCACGATGAATACCGCCGGGCCATAGAAATCGCCTGCGACGAGTCTCGCGGCGATGTTCCCGTCATCGCCGGAATAGGCTCGAGCGCCACCTGGAAGGCCCTCGAAAGCGCGCGCGAGGCGGAAAGCCTTGGCGCGGACGCGCTTCTGGCTCTGGCGCCCTATTACAACAAACCGACGCAGGAAGGGCTCTACCAGTATTTTCGCTCGATCGCGCGGGAATCGCGTTTACCCATCGTGGTCTATAACATTCCCGGCCGCACGGGCGTCAATATCTCTCCCAAGACCCTTTCGCGTCTGGTGAAGGACTGTCCCACCATCGTCGCGGTCAAAGAGGCCTCCGGCAGCCTTGATCAAGTCTCCGAGATCATCTCCCTGACGCCGTCCGGATTTTCCGTCCTGTCGGGGGACGACTCCCTGACGCTGCCCATGATGGCCGTAGGGGCCAAAGGCGTGGTGTCCGTGGCGGCCAATGTCACGCCGAAACTGATGCAGGCGATGTGCGCGGCGTTTCTTGCCAACAACCCGTCAAAGGCGCGCTCGCTCCACCTTAAGCTGTTTCCTCTGATGAGGGCCCTGTTCCTTGAAACCAATCCCATCCCGGTCAAAGCCGCTCTTGGGATGATGGGTCTATGCCGCCCACACCTTCGACCGCCGTTGACGCCGCTTTCGGCCGAGCATCGGCCTGCGCTCAATTCGATACTCAGGACATTGAAACAACTATGACCTCATCCACGAAATCCGACTCCTTCCCCCCCCAGATCAGGTACATCGTTGGAAACGAAGCGTGCGAGCGCTTCAGTTTCTATGGGATGCGATCCATCTTGACCGTTTTCATGGTGTCCCATCTCTTGATCGCCAAGAACGAGGCGACCGCGACCTACCACCTATTCGTCTCGGCCTGCTACCTGACCCCTCTTCTCGGCGCCTGGATCTCCGATCGGTACTGGGGAAAATATAAAACAATCATGACCCTGTCCCTTCTGTATTGCCTTGGACACGGCGTCTTGGCCCTATGGGAGGGGAAGGAAGCCCTCTACTGGGGGTTGGGCCTGATCGCGCTCGGATCCGGGGGCATAAAGCCCTGCGTATCGACCTTTGTCGGCGATCAATTCACCGAAAAAAATAAGCATCTCATCGGAAGGATTTACGACATCTTTTACTTCGCGATTAATTTCGGGTCATTTTTCTCGACGCTGTTGACGCCTTGGGTGCTCGTCGCCTACGGGCCCGGTTGGGCCTTCGGCATCCCCGGCATCCTCATGGCGGTCGCCACCGTGGTCTTCTGGCTGGGACACCGCAAGTACGTGAACGTCCCCCCCACCGGAAAAACAGGCGAGGCGGGCTTCCTTCCAATCCTATGGGCGGCCCTCACCGGCAAATCCCGCAAAGACGGGGATTTCTTCAGCGCCGCCCTGTCTCGATACTCAGCGAAAGAGGTCGAGGGGGCCCGGGCGGCCAAAGACGTCTTTAAAGTTTTCGCGACCATCACGGTCTTCTGGGCTCTTTTCGACCAGCACGGATCGTCCTGGGTCCTTCAGGCCCAGCAAATGGATCTCAACGTGCTCGGAATCCAGTTTCACGCTTCGCAGATTTCCGCGCTCAACCCCATCATGGTCATGATTCTCATTCCCATTTTCGCTAAATGGATCTATCCGGGGATCAAGCGCCTCCTCGGATTTGAAATGACTCCGCTGCGGCGCATCGCAACGGGGATGGTCGTGGCCGCGACGTCGTTCGTCGGCGCGGCGATGATCCAACACGCCATCGATGCCGGAGGACGGCCTTCGGTCGCCTGGCAATTCATCCCGTATCTTTTGATCACGATCGCTGAAATCATGATCTCGATCACGGGTCTTGAATTCGCCTACACCCAGGCGCCCCGCTCGATGAAGAGCACGATCATGAGCTTCTTCTTCCTCACGATCTTCGCCGGGAACCTCCTGACGGCCTATGTCTCCGAAATCAACACGTTCCAGGGCGCGGTCTTTTATTGGTTCTTCGCGGCCCTTATGGCGGCGGTCTCGGGAGTGTTTATCTGGACGGCCTCGCACTACAAGGTTCGTGAATATATCGAGGACGGTTCCGCTCCGGTCGGCGCATAAAGGATGTCGAGTCCAGAAATACGGACGGCGACGAGCGTAGACGAAGGCGCGCTCCGCCGGTTCTACGCTAGGGCCTTCCCGCAACGGGCGTCGTTTTTGAGCGAACATTGGCGCTGGCTGTATCGCGTGGGCCGATTTCCAGGAATCGAGCCATTGGTTTTGGTCTCGGACGGGAACGTCGTCGGACACGCCGGAGTCATACCCCTTCTTCTCGAACGTTTAGGACACGCCAGCCCCGCCATCTGGTTCGTCGACTTCTTCATTCTTTCCGAGTTTCAAGGCCGTGGCTGGGGCCGCGCCTTGACCGAACGATGGATGAACATGTGCCCCGACCGCATAACGTTCTGCAACGACCGTTCGATCAAGGTTTTCCGCGCGTTCGGCTGGCGCGAGAGCGGCGAAGCGCGGGTTTGTTCCTTGCCTATTTCTCTTCCGGGAGCCTTTCGCCCATTAGCCCCCGTCAGTCGCTCTATTTTGAAGTTTCTTATCGGCGACGCTCGAAGGCTGAACATCGAGCCCTTGTCGGATAATCCGACGGGGCTTTCCCAAAGCATGAAGACGACGGCCGGCCCTGCGGCTCGCATCGTGCGAGACGAGGATTGGGTGCGCTGGCGCCTGCTCGAGCATCCGCGCCGCCGAGAGCATGTCCGCGCCGAGGTTGACGGTATTGGAGCGGTGCTGCGCTTGCTGACCAGTCTGGGACGACGCCGGGCGCACCTCCTTCACCTCGGACACGGACCACGCGACGCTCGCGCGCGCATGATCGCGTCGTTTTCCCGCTGGGCCGTTGAGCAGGAGTGCGAGACCGCCTGGATGGCCACCGACGACGCCCAACTCCTGGAGCTCCGGTCGATCGGCCATTTGCCCAGGAGACGCCCTCTGCGATTTGCCTGGCATAGCAGAGACCCGCGAGTCATGTCGGCTCTCGCCTTGGGATTGTCCACCCAAGCCATCGACAGCGACCACGATTTAATGTTCCCATGCTGACCACCGCGGCCCTGAAAGTCGCCCTTGCGTTGGGACTCGACGCGCCTCTACGCTGGCTGCGGCGCCGGCGCGCCGTGGTGCTGATGTATCACGGATTCACCGACAGGCCCTCCGACGGCGTGACCAACTACCAAGGCAACCGGCTGCAGCCGTCGACCTTCGCCCGCCAACTCGATTTTTTGAGCGAGCAATGCAACATCGTCACCGTACGCGACGTCGTGCGCTCGCTCTCGGGAGGGCCGGCCTTGCCCGACTACAGCGTGGCCTTGAGCATGGACGACGGCTATGAGTCGATTCACACGTTGGCCTTCCCGCTCCTGCTTGAAAAAAAAGTACCCGCCACGGTGTTCGTCGCGACTCAATTCGTCGACGAGCGCGCGCCTTTGTGGCCGGACAGGCTTGAATACGCTTTCGCTGAAGCCAAAGGGGAGCCCGGCGCCAGGCGCGCGCGATTACGTGAACTCCAAAAGATCGCCAAGGACCTGCCTCCGGGCGAGCGCGGGGCGATGATCGCCTCGGTGGAATCCGAGCACTCCCGCACGCTCATCCTCGACTCGACCGCTCCAAGCACCTATCGTCCGCTCAGCTGGGTCCAGGTCCGGGACATGGTCTCCTCCGGTCTCATGGAGGTGGGAAGCCACACTCATACTCACACCATCATGACGTTGCTCAGCGAAAACGAGGCTCGAGGCGAACTCTCCCGCTCCAAAAGCTTGATTGAGAAACACGTCGGCGGAACTTGCGACCTTTTCTGCTATCCCAACGGCGATGTCGGCGACTTCAATCCCACGACGGGACGGCTGCTAAAGGACGCGGGCTTTCTTTGCGGCCTGACCACCGTCGCCGGCTTTGTCGACGCCGGGAACGATCCCTTCGCCCTGCGCCGCTTCGGCACCGACGACCGGGATTCCTTCGAGAAGTTCCAAATCACCTTCAGCGTCGGACGCCATCTCCTCCAGAAACGATCCACCGGGCCGCGGACAACACGTCGCTGCGGGTCACGGCGGGACGCGCCCTGAATTTTTGGTCGCTTCCCCCCTTGCCGGTGCGCACGAGTATCGGCACGCAGCCGGCGCGGCGCGCGCACTCGATGTCGGAAGTCTTGTCGCCGATAAGATATGACGACGACAAGTCGAGCCCGAAGCGGCGGCGCGCCGCCATCACCATCCCGACGCCGGGTTTGCGCCAGGGATGACGGCTGTCGGGCCCGTGAGGCGAAACGTAAATCGCGTCCCACCGGGACCCGGCCTTCGCCAATCGTCTCTTGAGCTCCGCGTGGATGAGACGCACGTGCCGCATCGTGAAATAGCCCCGCGCCACACCGGATTGGTTGGTGATGACGATAATTTTAAATCCGGCGGCGCGCAGAATGGACAGCGCCCGCGACGCGCCCTTCAGAACCTGGAGGTTCTTGGTCGAACCTAAATAATTGGCTTCGCGAATGAGCACCCCATCGCGATCTATAAATACGGCTTTCGCGCGCCGCTTCATGAAATGATGGAACGAACCGAGTTTTCGGCTTCCAGGGAATGCGCATCCCGGACAGTTCCGCCCGCCGACCGTCTGACACATAAGGCCCGCATGCGGCGCAGGGCCGAGAGAATACAGCTGGGGACAAGAGCCGCCGCGTACAGACGCCAATAAGCCGCGTCGCGAGGAAGGCCGCAATCCCTCATAAACTCTCTCGCCTTGCGAGTTTCCAATCCCTTGATCAGATAAAGGGCGGTGTCGCGAGCATACCCGCGGCGCAGCTGGAGAGCCTCTTCATCGGTCAATTGAGCGCTTTTGAGCACAACGCTCGTTTCTTCATACGCCTTCACATGATCGCGTGTGATCTGGCCGTCATGCACGCGCCGCACCGCCAGGGGATCGCGCAGCACCCCCACCTCGTGGCCAGCGGCGAGCACTCGGACCACCAGCTCGGTATCCGCCAAGGTGTGAATGTCCTCGCGAAGAAATCCCGCCGCGGCTAAAGCTTGGCGGGATATGGACATATTCGTGCTCACGTAGGGAAGACGGCTTTCGCCGATCGCATACCAGCCCGGTACGCGTCCTTCGGGAATGTCGCGCTTGGGATCAAAGTGGCATCCAATGATCCGGCCGAAGCGCCACGTGTATGAATTGGAAAACCAAAATCCGACCCCCGGCCGGGTGTCGGCGGCGCGGCGGAACTCCCGAAGACGCTCGGGCAGCCACATGTCGTCATCATCGAGAAAGGTCACGAAGCGTCCGCGCGCCAGGCGCAGGGCGGCGTTTCGGCACCTGGGCAATCCCTGGGGCTTGAAACGGAGGAAAGAAAGCCTTTTGTCGCCCGAGAATTCATTCATAACGAGAGAGGTGTCGTCGGTCGAGCCGTCGTCGATGACCACCGCCTCGAAGTCGCCCTCGGTCTGCCAGAGCAGGCTTTTCAGCGCGCTGCGAAGCATCGCGCTGCGGTCGCGCGTGGGCAGGATCACCGTGAAATACGGCGCCTGGCTAGACATCGGAATTTTTCCGTGCCACGGCGAGAATCGACAGGCCCGCCCGCGGCTGCGTCAGCGCGTAGTACACCAAGACCAGATAAAAAAACGGAAAGGTCAGCGCCATAAATACGGAATGATAGCGCGCCACCATTTTGACTCGCGTCGACTTATCGGGCACAGCGCTCCGAGAGGCATCCTGGGCGATCAGATCATCCATCGGCTTTTGCGACGTCCCCGCGCCGTAAAGCAGGCGCTTGATGAACCGCAGAATCCATTGTGCGGAACGGTCCGCCCATATGCGCGAATACTCCGAAGTCGATATCGGAATCGATCCGATGTCCCCAGGGTCGAATCCGGCGCGTTCCAGCGCCAGCTTGAGCGACCCGGGGTTCCAACGGGTCAGGTGATGGGGCGGGAAATCCCACACGTCGCGCCCGAAAGGAGTCGGCCGGCGGTTATCAGGCACCGACACCAAAAGAAAACCACCCGGTTTGAGCATCTCGCGGCACAGACCCAGAAACGAGAGGGGGTCGGCGACATGCTCCAACACCTCCATGATGGCGACCGCGACGTAGGCTCCTTGATGCTCGCGCGCGAAGCCCTCGTCAAGGACCCCTTGCCGCACTCCCTTGAGGCCCGCCGCCTGGGCGAGCGCCACGAAGCGCTCATCCACGTCCAAGCCTTCCACGTCGTAGCCGCGCGCCGCGGCCATTGCAAGAAAGTGACCCGAGGCGCAGCCTATATCCAATAGGCGCCCCGCGTGCGGCGCGGGCAAACGGTCGAGAAAATAGGGGAATCGCGTCTTGCTGGCCGCGCAGGCGGTGTCCTCGTAGCCGCAGACGTAGTTGAAGCGCTGATACCACGGCGCGCCGGGAAACTCCATCGGACGCGAGAACACCAACGCGCAGCTTGCACACGTAAACAGGTCATAGCGCGCCCCCCCGACGGGATCATCGTATGTCTCAAGGGGAAGAGCGTCGGAGGCGCCGCAGACCGGACAGGCGGGGATTTCTTTCATTGCGTGCTGCCAAAAAAAACTACCACTTTACAGGTCCCAATGCAAACCAAGCCGTTTCAAGGTAGAATCATGCGGTGAAGGAACTTCTGCGCAAGACCCTGCTTAAGGCCACCTCTTTCGTTTTCACGGCGGGAACGGCCTTTTCCAAGAAACCGGAGACAAATCCCATGCAAGCCGAAAAAACCAAGGGTCGAATTTATGAATTCGAAGCGACGGACATCGACGGCAAGACGCGGAGTCTGGCGATGTACAAAGGACGCGTCCTGCTCGTCGTCAACAGCGCGTCTGTGTGCGGTTTCACTCCGCAATACAAAGACCTCCAGACTCTCTACGAAACATATCGCGAAAAAGGCTTGGCCGTCGCGGCGTTCCCCTCCAATGACTTCGGCGCCCAGGAGCCCGGGTCCGACGGGGACATCAAATCGTTCTGTTTGACCAAGTACTCGATCTCGTTCGATCTGTACTCGAAAGTCGTCATTAAGGGGGCCGGGCGGCACCCGCTTTATAAATACCTGGCCGAGGACTCCGGTTTTCCCGGAGACATCCCTTGGAATTTCACGAAATTCCTCATCGACAGGGAAGGCAGGGTCGCCGCGCGCTTCGGCCCGGAAACCAACCCCATGGGCAAGGATTTTCTGGCCGCTTTGGAAAAAACCCTCGGCCGGCCTTAGGCGCTCGCCTCTTATTTCGCCTTCTTGGACGGCTTTGCCTTCGCGGCCGGGATAAGTATTTCGCGTATCAGCTCATTGAGCTGATAGCCATACTGGTCGGAAGACAGCGTGTTGGAAGGCTTTCCGGGAAAGCGGTAGTGCGCGTGCGTCATCCGCAAAAAATTCAAGAATACGAAGGGGAATCTCTGTAGGACCTATGACCCCCGCATGACCAGGCTGTGGAACTACGCTGATTGGGCCTCGAAGGGGTTTAGCCCTTGGCCCGCGGAATCACCATCCAGCCCGTGGGCACGGGAACGCCGGGGGTCGGCTTGGCTCCGACCTCCGCCTTCAACGGCCTTATGCGCCCGGAGGACTGGAGTTTTTGATAGGTCACTTCCAGGTTCTTCTTGGCCATCTCGAAGGTTTGATCGTAGGACAAGGCGGTGCGATAGGCCACCTCGGCCTCGTCATAACGCTCGGCCATAAACAGCGCGTTCGCCAGGCTCGTATAGGCCTCCGCCGATTCGCGCGGCATCAAGGCGCCGATGTGGCGATGAGTCCAAGTCCCGCCAACGGTCTCATAGTGCTGATACGAGAGAATGGTCGTGCGCAGACTCGGCTTGCTCAGCAAGGACGGCGAAACGAGACAGCCTGGAGCGTCGATCAGTTCCTTGTAGGTCTCGACCGCCTTGTCGAATTGCTTGCGAATCATATAAATCTGCGCCATGCGGTAGTAATTGGCGGCGAACACGGGATCAAGCTGATGGTAAAGCTTGAAGCGCGTCAGCGCCATGTCGAGATATTTCGCGGCCTCTTCCGGGCGGCCGTTGTCGGTCGCCCATTGGGCGCGGCGCAGGTGCAGATTCCCGATTTGATGGTGCATCTGCACGTAATTCGGCGCCAACCGGCGGACTTGATCGTACCAGTACAGGGCCCTCTCGAAATCGTCCCGGGCGACATTGTCGGTGTCGCCCCAATTCGGAGCGTAGGTTTTGGCCATGTTGAAGCGATCATTGAAGACATTGCCCAGAAAGTACTTCGCCATGACGAAATCCGGGTTGAGCTTGTGGACCAAGAGGTAATTGGCGACAGCCGGCTCCCACTGCCTCTCTTTGGAGAAATAAATGGCGATGTTGTGGTGGATGTCGGCCTTGAAATATCCCCAGAATTGATAGAGCGGCGCCAGCATGACCAGAATCAGGGCCGGAACCACCGGGTTCTGGGACATCAAGCACAACCGCGCCTTTTTCCAGCCCAGCCACAGCATGCAGCCGGCGAAGGTAAGCCAGGCCGCCCACCACTGCAGGACCTCGCCGCCGTTAGGCGTGCGCGCGAGGGGCCCCTGGATCCTCGCGAATTCACCGAACATCCCCCCGAAGGGGATATTCCTGAACTGCGCCCAGTCCTTGAAAAAGGCCAAATACAGTATCCCGCCCACGGCCGCCAGACGGGCGGGCCAAATCAACATTTCTCCCAGCGTGGTCCAAACCGAGGTCCCGGTTTCGTCCGACGCGGAGCGCTCGTGCAGTTCGTAAAGCGCCCGGCCGCGCGCGACGTTGACGATGAGCCCGGACAAAAGGCCCAAATACACCCCCGAGGAGACGAAGCGCATGCTGACGTCGAAATTATTGTGGCCGAGCATGCCCATGAAGGAAACGATCACGCCGATCAGATCGAACGCGCGGGGGGGCGGACGACCATCCTTGAGCATGGCTGTCGTCGTCAATTGACCCAAGGAACGGAAGCCCACGACCAAAGTGCTCAGGATCAGCCAGATAAAAATACCGAAGCCGAGAATGCCGTTGTCGAATAGTTGCTCGAGATATTCATTTTCGGAATGGTCGGTCTCGGTATTATGTTTACCCTCGATATGGAAAATCGACGGCCGCCGAAACGCCGGATAAATCGGAGGGAAAGAACCGATGCCCGTCCCGGTCCACGGCTGGGTGCGGATCATCTCCCAGGTGGCCTCCCATGTAAACAAACGGAAGTTGATCGAAACGACGCGCGAGGAAAGGTCCTTGGCCGTGTAGCCGACAAAGCCGAAAACGAGAGCCCCGACGACCCCAAGGATCTGTTTGCGGTAGGGCTTAGTCTGCTCCGAGAAGAAAATAAGGGCGATCGCTCCGAAGATGGCGCAGACCATGGCGAAACCGAGCCAAGCGCCCTTGGTTCCGGTCTTGATCAGATTGAGCAGCAGCATCGCCATAAGAACGATGTGAGACCATCGCCGCGTCTTGAACCACTCCATAAGAATAATGGGGAACATGATGACCAGGAAATCGCCGTAGAAATTGGGATTCCCGTAGGTCGAAAACACACGGTCGCTGAAGGCTCCGCGCCAGACGAAGGGGTCGATGCCCTTGCCAATGCCGCGGGGAAACGCCGAGTTGTCGATAAACTGCAGAGTGCCGTAGCCGATCGCGATCCACGCGGTCCAAATCAGCATCTTGAACAGGCGCCGGACCGCGTCCTCATCGAGTTCGTAGATCACGATCAGCGACACGGTCATATAGAACATGTGACGCAGGAAAAAATCGGTGCTCGACATGTGGTAAGGCGCCTTCATGTAGGAAAATATGCCCCAGCCTAGGTAGGCCAAAAACGGAGCCAGGCAGACCAAATCGTCTTTATTCAGGGCATGGCGTCCGGCCAAGGCCAGGCGCGCCAACCACATGGTCAGCAGGCCCACGCCGCCCATCTGCATCATGGTGATTTTGACTTGCGCCGAGTCATAGGTGCGCAGGAAAAACAAGGATGAGATGAGGAGGTACAGCATGGGTAGCCAGGCGACGACCATCCGATGCGCGTACATTTCGGCGTCGGCCACGTGTTTTCTCCGGAGTTCAGCCATGGGCGTCAATTCTACCTTTTAGAACGAGCCTATCAAGCAGGGCCGCGGCGAATACGATCATCACCATCATGGCCGGCAAGCGAAAACGAATGACCACGAACACAAGCACGTAAGCCAGGGTCCAGAGCCCCGCCGCGGCATAAAGAGCGAGAAGGTCCCGCCACCGTTTTCGGAATATGAACATTCCCATCAGCCCGAGGGGGATCGCCAGGCCGTCGGACAAAAGGCTGGCCCAGAATATCTGATTGTAGCCGTGCGAGTAGACTCTCTCGTAAGGAACAAGGCGCCACAGCTTGACGACGCGATGGGCGACGATGCCGGCGTAGCGCAATGGGTTCTGAAGAACCCAGCGCCTGCCCGCGGCCTTGAACCAGTCGTTGGCCCCCACATAATCCTTCTTCTCGAGCCGCTCCAAACCGACGCGATAGTCGGGGTCGGAGCTGAGAATACGCGTCTCCTCTTCGGTGCCGAACGCCTCGGGAGGGACGATCATGCCCTGGTAGAATTGCTTTCCTCCATGAATGTTCGTCAGAACGGGAACGCCGAAAATGCGGTAGTTGCGTATCGGCCATGGGGCGTAAAGGACCCCCAGCACGATGTAATAGAACACCGCGTGCCGCGCGGCATCCATCAGGCCCTGACGGGCCAAGAGGATCAATGGAACCAACCCCAAAAAGACGAGGGTGATGGGATTTGTCAGGCTGATGGCCGCGGCGCCAAGACCGCAGACAACGGCCCACTTCGCCGTTCGTTTGTCCTGCCACTCCAAGAGGCACCACAGCTCCAGGGCCACCAAGAACGTCATGAAAGTCTCCCGGATAGCCCAGCCGCAGTAGTAGATCGAATAGGGGTAAACGACCCAAAATGCCAGGGCAATAAATCCCGCGGTCTCGGAAAACAGCCGTCGACCCAATAAAAAGGCGAACGCGCAGGTGGCGGTGCTTAAAACGACGTTGACTATCAAGACCAGAGCCGGTTTCACGCCGAAAATCAGGTAAAAAAGAGCGATAAAAAATGGGAATCCTGGAGGGCGGTCCAGGCTGGGTTCTCCCTTGTCCACGGAAAACTCTCCCCATTCCACGAGGCCGGCCGCCAAGCCGGTGTAGTTATCGGCATCGAGAATATTGACGGGATGCGGGTGGGTGTAAAAATACCACACAAAGGCCGTTCGAATAACCAGGGCCGCGCCCAGCAGGCAGACGAGGAGAGGCCTTCTTTTCACTCCCCCATGATATTGAATTGGTTCGACTTAGGCCAGATGAAGGACTCCTTGATCATGCTTCCCATAGATACTAGTATGCCGAACACATGAAATCGCCAGACCCCAAAGGCCGGCCGACCGTCAGCGTCATCATGCCGACCCTCAACGAGATCGAGGGAGTGCGCTGGGTCATGCCGCGCTTCGACAAACGCTGGATCGACGAAATCATTGTCACCGACGGAGGCTCGACCGACGGGACGATCGAGTATTGCGAAAGCCAGGGCGCGCGCATTCATCGGCAAAAAAAGAGGGGTTACGGCAGTTCCATCCTGGAAGCCCTGGAGATCGCGAAGGGTGATATCATCGTCGAGATCACCGCCGACGGCAGCTCCCTGCCTGAAAAAATACCCAGCCTGGTCTCCAAGCTCGTAGAGGGTTATGACCTCGTTCTCGCCTCGCGCTACCGCGACGGCGCCGTCAGCGACGACGATGATTTCCTGACCGGGATCGGCAACTGGATGTTCACGACGCTGACCAATCTCCTGTTTGGCGGATCCATGACGGACGTCCTCGTGGGCTATCGCGCCTATAAACGGAAAAGCCTGGACCTCTTGAACATGGACGCCCCGGGGCTCGAATGGGTTTCGCAAAGCAGCATCCGATTCTTGAAATCCGGGTTAAAAATCGCGGAGATCGGCATCGATGAGCCCAAACGCATCGGTGGGCAAAGGAAGATGCTCCCGTTTAAGACAGGCTGGACGATTTTGCTCTTGACCTTGAGGGAGAGGTTGCGCGCGGCCCCAACTGTTCGCGATACCACGCAACCGTCCGTCTCAGACCTTCCTCGAGGCAGACCCGCGCCTTGAAGCCGACGAGCCGCTCGGCTTTTCTCGTGTCGCAGGCTCGGCGAGGCTGACCGGAGGGCTTGGTCGGATCGAAAACAAGGCGCGCTTTGGAGCCGCAAGCCTTGACCACGGCCCGGGCCAAATCGGCAATTGAGATTTCGTCGGCGGAACCGATGTTGACCGGGTCCGCCTTGGGGTAGCGTTCGGCGACCTCGAGGAGGCCGCGGGCGAAATCCTCGACGTAGAGGAAAGCGCGCGTGACCTTCCCGTCTCCCCACACCGGCACGGGGTCCTCCCCCGAGAGAATGCGCCGCACGAGCGCGGCGATGACGTGGGATTTTTCCAAATCGAAGTGGTCTCGGGGACCGTAGGCATTGTAGGGCCGGACGATAGCGACCTCCATGCCGAACTCTTGGGAATAGGTCCGGCCCAAAAACTCGTTCATGCGCTTAGCCCAGCCGTAGCCTTCGTTGGTTTCCTCGGGCGACTCGCGAAATCCTTCCGTTTCCGGGGTCGGGATCGCGCACAACCGGGGATAGACGCAGGCGGAGCTCACGACCAAGAATCGGCCCACGTTTTCGCGGCGCGCCGCGTCGATGACGTTGAGGCCCAGCCGCATATTGTCGAGAAACATGCTGCCGTTGTGCTTCATATTTTAGCCCACGCCCGCGACCACCGCCGCGAGATTGAGGACAACATCTTGTCCGCGGCACACGCGACGGCAGGCCGCCAGGTCGCGCAGATCGGCTTTGAGAACGCGGACGTCCTTTATCACGGCGGATAAATTGCGCCGATGCTCCCCGGTCATCAAGTCGGCGACGGTGACACGCACGCCCGGCGCGTGCTTGAGGAGGGTTTCGACGAGGTGGCTGCCGATGAACCCCGCGCCGCCGGTCACGAGAACTCGTTTATGATTCCAAAAAGTCATAAGCCATCCTTTTGCCTCGGCAAGTGAGCCAAGCTGCCGAGCGCGATCGCCAGAGACATCAGCACCGTTGCGCTGATCACGGCTAAAGCCCCGGCAAGGACCCAGGCCCAATGCCGGGTGATGTGTCCCGTCGAGGCATATTGGACGATCGTGGGCCAATTGATTCCGACTCCGAATATCCCGAGCGCCACGCCGCACGCGGCGGCGCCTTCGCGCACGAACGCGGAGTCGATCAGCGAGGCTGGCCGTCTCAGCGCGGCGTTCGAGGCCTTTTGCGCCAAAATGCCGAACGCCGCGAAGGCGACCGAACACGTCGACAGGGTCAGCACCGTCAGCAGGCGGTAAATCATCCAGTCCTCAAGGCGCCCCTGAAGCGCGTAGTGACGCACGGGCAGCAAACTCAAGGCCAGCGCCCCGACCGCGAATATCCCGGCCAAAGGCCCGAAGACGCGCATGGGAAAATAAGCGAAGACCGTTCCCAAGATGACGCGCAAAAATCGCACGCCGTCGCCGATGACGCTGAGTTTGGACTCGCCGACGCGCTCGGAATAAGGAATCGGGGACTCCACGAGTCGAGCCCCCATGCAGGCGGCGCGCGCCGTCATGGCGGGCGTAAAATTAAGTCCCGTGGGAAGAGGGGCCAGGCGGGGCAGCAGAGCGCGGCGAAAGACCCGCATGCCGCTGGCGGTGTCCGTCATGCGCACCCCGGTCAGGCTCATCAACAGCAGCGCGTAAAGGCGGTTCCCGAAGGCGCGCACCGCGGGCATGTGCGAACCCGAATGAAGGCGCGCTCCCACGGACAGATCCGCGTTCTCACGGCGCAAAGCCTGGATCAGACCCGTAAAGGCCAGGGGATCGCAGGTTCCGTCCGCGTCCAGGAAGGACAGAAGATCCCCTGAAGCCGCATGAAATCCGGTCATCAACGCGGCGCCATAACCTCGATTTTTTTCGTGAACGACCAGTTTGGCCTGCGTCCATTGAGAGGCCTTCAGCCGCGTCTTGTCGCGGGACCCATCGTCGACGATGACGACCTCCACGGCGGAGAGTTGAGCCTCCTTCATCAGCACGACGCGCGCCTCGAGGCACCGTCGCAGGATATCATCGACGGCGTCTTCCTCATTGTAGGCGGGAATCACGATCGAAAGACTCTCGCCGCTCATGGCTTGACCCCCACACAGAGAAGCGACAAACCCGCGGGCGGTCCGAACAGGCGCTCCAACCGAAACAGCCATGGCGCCGCGCGATCGAAAATCCCCATTTGTCCCTCGGGAAGGTCCTTGCGCCGCAATAAGGTGCCGTTGATCCACCAGCCTGCGATCCCGAAAAAATTAAACCGCGCCTCATGCTCCAGGAGAAACCCGGCGTCTTTCATGAGCGAACGCAACTCCAACTTCTCATACCGGCGGAAATGCCCGTCACTGGAATCTAGGGGATTAAACAGCCATTTATGAGCCGGCACCACCAAAATCAGGCGCCCGCGTGTCTTCAGCATTCCATAAAAACGGGACAGAGCGGCCTTATCATTCTCAATATGCTCAAGAACGTTCATGCACACGATGGTATCAAAGGAGCGGTCCTTGAGCGAATCGGGAATACCGGCGCCCATGTCGGCCACCACGGATTCCAATCCCGGACGTTTCCCGAGACGCTGGCGCGCGTGCGTCACGAATTCAGGGACGATGTCGACCCCAAACACCCGCCCCCGGGACAGCAATTTCTCGGTGAAAATACCGATTCCCATGCCGATTTCAAGGATCTCTTCTCCGAGAAATGGGGCGACTCGGGACCACACCTCGTCGTTGAAGCGAGAGGCCTGGGACAAAGTCTCCAGTCGGAGCAAAGTGGTCACAACCGGCTCCGGCGGCCCTTCAGTTTCGACAACATCCGCGCGTAAGCGGGAGCCAGGCGCAGAGCCGAGGCCTTGGATCTGCCATCGATTCGCATCTCATAGCGAAAGGGAATTTCCGCAACTCGGCCTCCCAGCGAGAGCAGCCCGACGAGCAGCTCTTGTTGAACGGTGAAATTAGGAGCGTCGGACAGGGCGCACGCGCCCCGAGCCAGCTCGGTGCGATAGAGGCGAAACCCCCCCGAGGAGTCTTGCACCGGAAGCTCGAGCACCCATTTCGCGACGATGTTGAGACAACGGCTTAATAGATGACGCGACAACGGCATGACGGCCGATCCGCCCGGAATATAGCGGGAAGCGATAATCAAATCCGCGCTGTCACGCTTGGCCCACATCTCGGTCAAAACCTCGGGAGGATGGGATCCGTCCGCGTCGACCACCGCAACCCAAGGAGCGCGCGCGGCGCACAGTCCCTCGCGCAGCGCGGCGCCAAAGCCCCGCCCCTCCTGGGAAATCACCCGCGCTCCTTGCTCGCGGGAAACGCGAACGGTCCCATCTCTGGATTGTCCATCGACGACGATAATCTCGCCGACCACCCCGAGGACGTTGAATGCCGCGCGCAGGCGAGGCAAGACCTGGCGCAGGGAGCCTTCCTCGTCAAGCGCCGGCAAAACAATCGATAAGTCGAAGTGATCGCTCATGGCGTTGAATAAACCGCGTAAAGGGCCAGGTACAACGAGGGCGAGGCCACCGCGATGGCCAGCGTCGCGGCCCGAAACATGGCGTCGCGGCCCGCGGGCAGGCCGCGCAACCCTTCGCTCCAGCAGCGCGCGGCCTCCACCGGACGAGCGCGAAGCGCCTCGAGAAGAACCCGTCGTTTCCAGACTTCAAGCCGTTCCGCGTCGACGGCCGACTGAGCCCGGGTCAGGCCCGCCTCCTCCAGCCACCGCTGCCGGTGGGAGCCGAAATTGGCTCGATCGATGAAGTCCCGTTCAAGCTTGCGGGGGTCTTCATAGTTTCCGGCGCACCAATTCCCTCCATGCACGCGGTGCAGGCCCAGAACCATCGGGATATTGGCGATCTCTCCAAAAAATAAAGCGCGAACGGTCAGAAAATCATCGAGGTAATAGAAAAGATCCTTGGGTATGGGCAGACACTTCAGCAAAACGTCGCGGCGGAAGGCCAAGCCCGAGGTCGCCGTGAATTCCGCTCGCCCGGAGCACACGTCGTCAATACGGTACCGAGACGGCCACGCCGGGAAGCGGCGGGGCAAGGGAACCAACGAGGCGTCCGCGTCATGCAGGAAATGCTGCACGCACACGACCTTGGGGTCCTCGAAGCCGGCAAGAACCTCCCTCAGTTTCCCCGGCAAAAAAACATCATCGGAATCGAGCAGGCACACCAGATCGCCGCGCGCCGCGGCTATCCCGACATTGAAGGCCGTCGCCTGACCCTGTTGTTCCTGGAGGATGGCCCTGACCCTGGAGGAATAGGACTCCAGAATGACGCGAGAATCGTCGGTGGAGCCATCATCGACGACGATGACCTCAAGTTCCGAATCGGAAGATTCTTGGGCCAGGACCGAGTCGAGCGCCTGGCGTAAAAAGCGTCCGTAGTTGCGGTTGTCGATGACGACGGATATTTTCGCCGACATCGCCGCCTAGGACGAACCGTGTTGCTGGAAGATGATTTGGGTTCCTCCCGTCTCAAAACGCACGGGAACCCGAAGAAGGCCCTTAAGGCGCTCTTGTATTCTCGGATGATCCTCGGGACGGGCGAAAAACACCATGAACCCCCCTCCGCCCGCGCCGAGCAGCTTGCCGCCGAGAGCCCCCGCGGACTTCGCCGCGGCATACGCCTCATCGGTCTGCGGAGTCGATATTTTAGAGCTCAGCCCTCTCTTGAGCTTCCAGCCCTCGTCTAATAGACGGCCAAAGCCATCCAAATTCTCGCTCCCCTCGAGAAGACGGATCGACTCGTCGACCATCTCGCACATGGTCTTAAGCTCTTTCGTTTTATCGGGTATCCGATCGATCTGCTCCTTGGCGATCTGCGAGGCGATCCGAGAGAAGCCTGTAAAATACAGCAATAGATGGTTCTGCAGCAGCTCGAGGCGTTCGGGGCTCAGCGTAATGGGAGACGTTTGGACTTCGCCATCGGCACGGAAATCAATGCGCCGAAATCCCCCGAGGGCCGCGATGACCTGGTCCTGGCAGCCCACGTTCTCACGCAGAACCTCCTGCTCGATATGAATGGCCTCCAGGGCCAGCTGCATCTTGGCCGCCGCGGTCGATTTGAGGGCGCTCAGGGCGTGCAGAAGACCCACCGCGAAAGCCGAGCTGGAACCCAACCCGGTCCGCGCGGGAAGGTCTCCGTCATGATGGATCTCGACCCCCTCCTCGACTCCGCGCTCTTTGAGGATGGCTCGAACCGCGGGGTGTTCGATCTCGTCATGACTGTGCACATTCTCGATCTTGGAATAAAGAATCCGGCTTTTATGCTCGAAGAAGGGCGGAAGGTAGCGGCAGGTGATGTAGCAGTACTTATTGATCGATGTCGACACAACGGCCCCGCCGTTGCGTCGAAACCACGCTGGATAATCCGTTCCTCCCCCGAAAAAAGAGATTCGAAAGGGCGTGCGGCTGATGATCATGTCTTAGTTGTTCCCGTAAGGATTCTTGCGCAGGACCGTGTAGCACTTGATGAGCTCGCGGACCCCGTCTTCCAGGCTCCAATCCGGGCGATAGCCGGTCGACAATATCCGAGCGTTGGAGACGATATAGTCTCTCTT
>ERZ1292630.614-Hain-H41-02um-R3-614-length-36416-cov-7_pt1 | contig 36416 bp, 40 predicted proteins | sample MGYA00564408_ERZ1292630 | MGnify/ENA primary metagenome ERZ1292630 (study PRJEB36523, sample SAMEA6512641) | groundwater metagenome | collected 2019-01-08 | study: AquaDiva: Metagenomics assemblies of 32 groundwater samples
CATCGGAGAATAATAGCTAAACGCCCGATTTTTCCCCGAACTGATAAATTCCGTACCTTCTTCAGCATCAGATAACGATGGCCGATTACCGGAGCAGGCTAAAAATCTTACAACAGGAGTAAATTTTTCCGTCTTATAAGTCAGCGCGGTATAACCTAAATATCCGTTATGCGTAATATCCTTAAGCTGATCATCAGCACTCCTTGCCTTGCCAAAATTATGCGCCGCTTCTAAATCCCAGATTAAGCTGCCTGCCTTTTTCTGTAACGCTGCCCCGTAAGTACCAAGCATGTCTTGTTTCACAGGAGTAAGAAAAACATTATCGCGCTTATCAGGCGCAGTATAATCTGCTAATAAACCTGCATAAGGTTGGAAAGAAAAATTTTCTTCCTTTAATTTTAGATCAGCAGTAAATAGATGAGCTACACCATGATTATAAACTAACCCCTGCTCTTCATCCTGACGGATTCGCGGCCCAAGGTGATTTTTCCGATGTAAATCAGGGCGCACATAATAAAGATGCCAATCAAGATTATTAGACTCATTATAAAAAGAAGTGGAATAATTCTCAAAAGAACCGTTTAAACTAAAACCATTTCCAACTGTATAGGTATAAAGGCCGCTTTTCATCCGGCAAAAATCACCAAGCAGATAATCTAACCAAAACTCCTCTACTTCCGGTAAAAGCTCATCCCCGCGATATTTCTCAATAACGCCACCGGTATTCATCAGAGTATTATGCACAAAAAGCGGCGCATTATAATCATAAGGGCCGTTACGCTCAAGCTTAAGATAAGATTTAACACCGTCCTCGTCTTTTTGTTTTACTCCAAAACCTAAACTATAATCTACCCCAAAATAAACCGTATGATCGTCATGGTTAGAGCTATCTAAATCCACCACATTATTCCAAGAAATTAAATCATTACGCAAGTAAGTGTCTAAAGAAAAAATAAAGCCTGCGCTTTCAGCCTTAATTTCTGCGCAAGCTATGGATAAAAAGAAAAATACTAAAATAATTCCCAAGAAAAATCTAGATAAAAAAATCTTCATAGATGCATAGATAGATATCTTTCTCCGGTATCAGGAAAAATTGTCACTACGGTTTTATTTTTCCCTAATTCTTTTGCCACTTTTAAAGCAGCCCAAAGTGCGGCTCCCGATGACCAACCAACAAAAATTCCTTCTTTTTTGGCAAGTAAATACGCGCTATTAAAAGCATCTTCATCTTCTACAGTAATAATCTGATCGATTATGCTACGGTTAAGTACCTGCGGAATAAACCCTGCTCCAATACCTTGAATTTTATGAGAAGATGGGGGCTTTCCTGAAAGTACCGCGCTTTTTGCCGGCTCAACTGCCACAATTTTGATTTTTTTATTGCGCTTTTTTAGTACCTCCCCTACTCCGGTTAAAGTACCGCCTGTTCCCACGCCTGCTACAAAAGCATCAATTTTTCCGTGTATTGCTTTTAAAATCTCTTTTGCCGTAGTAGCCCGATGTATGGCAGGATTAGCCGGATTTTTAAACTGCTGCGGCATAAATGACCCGGGTTTTTTTGAAATCAACTCCTCTGCCGCTCTTACTGCTCCGGACATCCCTTCCTTGCCATTTGTTAAAATAATTTCCGCTGCGTAAGTTTTTATTATGCTAACGCGTTCAGCGCTTACCGTATCAGGCATAACAAGGGTTAATTTATAACCTTTTACTGCTGCAACTAATGCCAGGCCGATACCGGTGTTACCTGAAGTTGGCTCGATAATTGTTGCCCCGGGCTTAAGTAAACCTTTTTTCTCTGCATCCTGAATCATACTAAGCGCAATCCGGTCTTTCACGCTTCCGCCAGGATTAAAACTTTCAAGTTTTGCAAAAATATTTGCCATTGAGGGCTCTACCACTTTAGTCAAGCGCACAAGCGGAGTATTCCCGATAAGCTCTAAAACATTTCCTGCGATTTTATATTTAGAAAGCATCTTCCACCTCTCTCTTAATTTTTCCGCATAAGATATTTAAATACACTTAAAGCTGCTTTTGCCCCTTCACCAGCAGCAATAACAATCTGCTTTTCCGGCACATCCGTTACATCACCGGCAGCAAAAATTCCCTCGATCGAGGTTTCATTGTAATTATTGATAATGATTTCACCCCGCTTATTTTTTTTAACTTCCGGAACTAAATCAGCATTAGGAGTAAGCCCGATCTCAACAAATACTCCTGATAAATCAATGATCTTCTCTTCTGAACCAAGAGAGATTTTAATTCCGCCTAACATTTTACAGCGCGGATCTGATTTATCCTTGCATGTTAAAGAAGGTAAAATTTCAAGTACGCGCGCCTTATTAAAAATCGTAATACTGGTGCCTGCTAATACTTTCTGGCGCATTATAAGGTCTCCTCCTAACTCTTCGGTATTATTTACAATATAGACATGGTGGCAAATCCGCTCAAGCGATAATGCGGCATCTAAAGCTGAATTTCCGCCGCCAATAACTGCCACATCTTTACCTGCAAAAAGCGGGCCGTCGCAAGTAGCGCAATACGTAAGCCCTCTGTTTTTAAACTCATTTTCACCCGGCACACCTAACTTGCGGCTGAATTTTCCTGAAGCGACAATCACTGCTTTGGCAGTAAAACGGCCTGATTTAACCTCTACTTGTATTAATGCATCTTCCTTAAATACCCGGGTTACTTCCTGGCTTTCTTTAAGTTCCAACCCATATTGCTTTAAATGCTCCTCAAATTTTGCCGCTAAATCAGGCCCGGTGATAAATTGATACCCGGTATAATTTTCAATATCACCGCTCCAGGCAGCTTGTCCGCCAATATCCTTTGTAATAACAAGGGTATTAATTTTTTTGCGGGCAGCATATACTGCAGCAGTTATTCCGGCAGGGCCTGCGCCTATAATAATAAGATCATACATTTCTTAAATACCTAAGGATTTTTTTATCTGCTCTTTATCAAAACCTACGATTATCTCTCCTTCAATATCAATTACCGGAACCCCCATCTGCCCGGATTTTTTGATCATCTCATCAGCTTTATCTTCATTGCTACCCACATCATAATCTGTAAACGGAATATTGTTTTCTTTTAAAAATTGCTTTACCCGTACGCAAAAAGGGCAAGACGGTGTGCTGTAAATTAACACTGATTTTGACATAATAGATACCCCCTTAAATTTTCATCTCCCCCGGCGTAAGGTCAACCACTTCTTCAACTCCCATGATAATCATATACTTGGGATTCGGCAAAAGCGCTTCGGGATGGCGCTCATGGCCTTTTTCTCCGTGCAGATTCCGTAAAATCCGATGTGTTAAGCGGCTGGCGATCTTATTTTCCCAGGCTTTAAGCGTATCCATGCCTATTTTTTCATCGATCACGGATAATGTTTTACCTTTCAGGCAATATCCTTTAAAATGATGTTCATCTACAGAAGTAATACTCATATTCGGGTTATTCTTAAGATTCCCTAGGGTTTGACCGCGGTAAAGATCAAGCAGATAAACTTTATCTTCTTTAATATCGATAATTCCTTTTAAAGAACTATGCGGCATACCAAATTTATCTATGGTGCAAACAACCACAAACCCCTGGCTGTGTAAAAAACGCTCTACCTCTTGACTTATTTTTTTCCCCATAATATTACAACAAATTCCGGCTAAATTCCTGGCCGAATAAAAACGCGCGTTTGAGCTCTTCAGGGCTAGGCATATACTGTATTGACAGCCCGGGTTGTGCGATTTTTATCCCGTTTTCTTCTAATATTTTCTCGATCTCTTTTACTGCTCCGCCTGCCCAGCCAAAAGAACCAAATACGGAAGCTAACCGGTTTTTAGGCTTAAGCCCTTTTAGAAAGTCAATAAACCCGGCAGCATTGGTAAGCATTCCGTTATTATGCGTCGAAGAGCCGATTAAATAACCCTTAGCCGAAAGCATCTCCTTAATCACTTCCGTGCGATCAGTTACAGCCAGATCAAAAATCTTAAACTCCATACCGGAAGAAGAAATTCCTTCGGAAATTGCGCGGGCAATTTTTTCTGTTGCCCCCCACATCGTCTCATAAGCTATCACAACTTTATTTTCCGTATCATTTTTTCCCCATTTGGTATAAGCGCCAATAATTTTCCCCGGATCTTTACGCCAGATTATACCGTGGCTAGGGGCAATCATCCGAATGGGAATATTGAGTTTAACTACTTCTTCAATTTTTTTGACGACTAAACCGCTAAAAGACCATAGGATATTGGCGTAATATTTAGCTGCCTCATCCATCAGATCTGCCTCGGGAACTTCATCATCAAATCGCCTTGAAGAAGCATAATGCTGGCCAAAAGCATCATTAGGCATTAAGATCTGGTCATCCCCTAAATAAGTAAACATGCTATCCGGCCAATGCAGCATCGGAGCTTCTAAAAATGTCAGGCTACGGCTTCCGATTTTCAATTTTTCCAAAGATTTCACTACCTGGAAATCCCAGTTTCCATAATAATGCTTTTGCAGACCTTCCTTACATTTCTGGGTGCCGAAAATTCTTATCTTAGGGCAGAGTTTGACTAAATCTGCAATCGCCCCTGAATGATCAGTTTCCACATGATTTGCAATAAGGTAATCTATCTTTTCTACGGGGACAATTTCTCTGATACGCTCAAACATTTCATGAGCAAAAGGCCCATGCACAGTATCAACTAATGTTATTTTTTCATCAACGATCAGATAGGCATTGTAGGTTGTGCCGCGCTTTGTAGTATAGGTATGGCCATGGAAATTGCGCACGTTCCAATCTACTGCGCCTACCCAATAAATATTTTTTGCAATCTCGCATTTCATAGCTCAAGCCTCAGGCTATTCTGCCACAACCCATGGATATTACAATAAGCTGAAGCCATGATCATACCGGGCTTATCTGTTTTGAATGTTAAATTTACCTGCGGCTGAGTAAATATCCCGCTTGTGTTTGGGCCCTGCGCAGATTCTCCGTGAGTATTGAACTCAAAACGTGCCAATTGATAAGGGAATTTTTCTCCGTCTGCTAAAAAAAATACCTCGATAAAGCGGATATGGTGTTCTGTAGTATTTGGATGCGGAATTTCTTTTCCTACGCTTAAGGATATTTTTACAGGAAAAACTTTTTCCGCCTTTTCTAACAATTCAATTACAGGAACGTGTTTTTCTTTTTTCCAGTCCGCAGACTGGTATAGATCTTTAAGTTCTGGCATAGCGCACCCCCTTATGCTTTTACAAACATATCTTTTCCCACCCCGCACTCAGGGCAAACCCAGGTATCAGGCAAATCCACAAATTTTGTTCCGGGAGGAATATTTTGCGTAGGATCCCCTTTTTCCGGATCATAAATGTAACCGCAAACCTCACAACGATATTTTACCATAGCTCACCTCGCTTTAATAACCTATGAAACTTTTTTTTTGATATGCTCTCCTAAAACCCCCGCCTCTAAACAAATCCCCTGCATTGCTTCTACCATCTTCGGCGGTCCAAAGATATAGATCGCGCGTTCCTTAAAATTACTAATACGCTCTAAAAATAATTCTTTATTGATCGCGCCGGAAATTAAAGATGCATCTTTTTGCAGAGATTCAGTAACAGTATAACCAATCTTAATACGCGGGTTTATATTTCTTAGCTCATCAAGTTCTTGCTTAAAAGCAATATCTTCTTCATTGCGGCTTGAATACAAAAGCTCCATATCAATCGCAAGTTTTTTTTCCGTAGCATATTCCATTATAGAAATTACCGGCGTAATCCCTATGCCACCGACTAAAAACCCTACTTGCTTATCATTTTCATGAAGCACGCAATTTCCTAATGGGCCATCTAAAATTAGCTCATCTCTGGGCTTAAGCGCTTTTAATTTTTCAGAAAATAAACTTTGGCTTAGGCGCTTAGTTACCTCTAAATAACCTTTGTTAGGAGAAGCTGAAAGCGAAAGGTATTTATTCAAATCTTTATTTCCGGGATTAGCCGGATCAAAAAGCACCTTTACAAACTGCCCGGGAATAAACTTAAAGCTCTCCTTTGTCCAAAAACGAAAACTTTCAATCGTTGGCGTACGCTTAATACGCTCAATCAAAGATACTTTTACTTGCCCCATTATTTTCCTTTTAAAATCCTTTCTAAATCATCTTTCGGGTTACCGATAAGCCGAAGGTCGAATTTGTCCTGTAAGATCTTAAAAACATTAGCATTAATAAATGCCGGCGGCCGCGGCCCAATATACATCCCTTTGATATTAAGATACAGCAAAGTAAGTAGTATGGCAACCGCTTTTTGCTCAAACCAGGAGAGCACCATCGTCAATGGAAGGCTGTTTATATCCTTAGCAAATACCTCTGATAAAGCCTTTGCTACGAGAATTGCTGAATAAGCATTATTACACTGGCCCACATCTAACAACCGGGGGATTCCCTCAATTTCTCCAAAGTCAAGCTTGTTAAAACGATATTTCCCGCAAGCCAGGGTCAAAATTATACAATCCTTAGGCACGGCTTGAGAAAATTCAGTATAGTAATTACGGCCTGGCGCTGCTCCATCGCATCCGCCTATAAGGAAAAAATGGCGAATTTTACCTTGCTTTACCAAATCAACAATCTTACCAGCTAAACCAAGGATCACCGTATGATGGAATCCGGTCATAATCGGCTTACCTTCTTTTTGTTGCAAACCAGCAAGGGTTTTTGCCTTCTTTATTAAAGGAGAGAAATCTCTACCCTGAATATGCGTTGCTCCGGCAACTCCGGTAATTCCTACGGTAAATAACCTGTCTAAATAGGTATTTGCCGGCGGAGTAAGCACGCAATTACTGGTAGCAAGAATTGCTCCGGGAAATTCCCCGAATTCTTTCTTTTGTTCCTGCCAAGCGCCGCCATAGTTACCAACTAAATGCTTAAATTTTTTTAATTCCGGATAGGCATGAGTAGGAAGCATTTCGCCGTGAGTATAAATATTGATCCCTGCTCCTTCGGTTTGTTTTAATAACTCATATAGATCTAAGAGATCGTGACCAGTAACAATAATCCCTGGCCCAGCTTTAGTTCCCGTATTAACACTAGTAGGCTCTGGTGTGCCGAAACGCTTAACATGCGCTTCATCTAAGATCTCCATCGCCTTCAGATTCACTGCTCCGCAACGTAACACTAATTCTAAATATTGATTAGGATCAAAACTGACATTAGTAAGCGTCTTAAACAATGCCTCGTGCATAAAAGCATCAACCGTGTCTGACTTAGCGCCTAATTCACGCGCATGAAATGCATATGCTGCAATTCCTTTTAAGCCAAAAAGCAAAATATCCTGCAGGCTCTGAATATCTTCATTCTTCCCGCAAACTCCGATTTTTGTACAACCGCTTCCACCTGCTGTTTGTTCACATTGATAACAGAACATAATTTTTCCTCTCTTTCTTATCGGAAAATTATCCCGAAGCCTGTGCAGAAAGCACGCACCAGCCATTTCCAATAAGGCTGGGTGCTGCTCAGTAAATATTGGAGCCGTCTGGACGAAGACCGACGGCGACAAAATTTACGAGCGCTTAGGCAAGGGGTTTTCCTTATTGTTTAGTTCTTTCCATTTCTCTTCACCAATACATTGCCTGGCAGCTTTACACCATTCTACACAAGAAGGCAGCCTGCTACGGCAAACCAAACCCTTGCAACGAGGGCAATGCGCCTTGATCTCATCAGAAAACAACTCTACCTTTTCCCCGCAATCCGAACAAGTTAAAATCTCTACCTTAATATTACGTTTATCTTGGCCAGGGCATTTGTAATCCATTATAACCTCTTACCTTTTATGCTGATAGTTACATCTTCAAATTTTATATTCTTACCAGAGGCAGTAATCGCCTCTTCTACAAGCTTTACTAGGCCAAAACAACAAGGCACTTCCATATGCAGGCAAGTCAAAGAATTAATATGATGAGTTTTAAAGATCTCTGTAAACTTTTCCTGATAGAAATCAGCATCATCGAGCTTAGGACAGCCAATCAGAAGCAGTTTTCCTTTTAGAAAATCTTCATGAAAATTCGTATAACTAAACGCCGTGCAGTCAGCAGCAATCACTAAATCTGCTCCGTCAAAATATTGAGCACCCACCGGCACTAACTTTATCTGCACCGGCCAATTACTCAAACAACTTACTTTTTCTTCTTCCTGCTTTCTTAAATCCTTAACCACCGAACCAGGACATGCACAAGAAGGATGATGATCCGCTACATTTCGCTCTTCAATAGAAATAGCCCCTTGAGGGCAATTGCCTAAGCATGCCCCCAAACCATCACAAACATCTTCTATCACTTTAGCCTTACCATCAATAATTTTAATCGCGCCTTCATGACAACTTGGGACACACAATCCGCAACCATTACACTTATCTTCATCGATCTTAATTATTTTTCTTTTCTTCAAAACTTCCTCCTGTTTCACTAAGTAGAGATTCTATGCTGACACTTTCTATATTTTCTTTTAATTGTTTTTCCCAGGATAAAATATGTCGGCGCAACATGCAGCTTGAAACCCCCGGGCAAATCTTTTTCTTAAACAGGCATTCATTAAGGGAAAATTCACCCTGAAATATACGGATTATATCTTTTAAATAAAGACGGCTGGTGGGGACGAGTAAAGAAAACCCTCCCCCCTGCCCTTTACAGGATGAAACTATCCCATGGTGTTTGAGCACCTGCATAATTTTACGTAAAAATGGGTATGGAATCCCTAGCTCCGAAAAAAGTTTACGTGCGGCGATCATCTTTTTCGGTTCTTTAGCAATAAAACAAAGCGCTCTTAATGCGTAATCAGTGTCACGAGTTATTAATTTCATAAATTTTCGATTTAAGTTATCCACAAGGTAGGGGAGGTTTAAACCTCCCCTACCCTAAAGAGAAAAGCAGTTTACCGTCATGCTTAGGACACCATACTGCAGCCCTCTTTACAATGAGCCACAGGCCTTAACATATACCTGATCGTAACGCCCATATTTCCTCCACTTTTTAATGATACCACATTTGTATCATTTGTCAATATAAAAAGAGGCAAGGGGAAATTTACTTTTGGCTTTTATGCCGGGCATTGCCTGCCCGCTGGTAATTTACCCCTTGCCCAGTGACGTAAAACCTACTAACTTCTACCAACTCTTGTTATTTATCTGCATTCTAAATATAACACATCCCTACTACTTTTCAAGGGGTGAAAGAAAAAAATATCAATTATTTTTCCGTCGATAAAAAGAGTTTTTTAATGTTTTGCTTAAACGGCTTTTGGATCAAGCCTTTATCTGTAATAATAGCAGTTATAAGCTCTTGAGGAGTAACATCAAAAGCAGGATTATAAACTTTTACCCCTTTAGCAGTAATAGGTTTTTCAAAAAATAATTCTACCATTTCCTGCCTCTGCCTTTCTTCTATGGGTATTTGGCTGCCTTCTTTTAAAGAAAGGTCAAAAGTTGAAAATGGTGCGGCAATATAAAAAGGAATCCCGTGAAATTTACTTAATACAGCCAGGTTATAAGTACCAATTTTATTGGCAGAATCACCGTTTAAAGTTATCCTGTCTGCTCCGGTAATAACTGCACTGATTTTACCCTGTTGCATTAAGGTAGCTGCCATATTATCGCAAATAAGCGTTACATCCACCCCTCTTCTACTAAGCTCCCAGGCAGTTAACCGCGCTCCCTGAAGCATCGGACGAGTTTCGCAGGCATATACTTTAACCGGCTTTCCTTGATTGTAAGCGCTATAAATCACCCCTAAAGCTGTTCCATAATCTACAGTAGCAAGCCCTCCGGCATTACAAATAGTAAGCACGGTGTCTTTTTTACTAAGTAAAGTTGCCCCATAGTCTCCAATTGCCCGACAAGAAATCTTATCTTCTTTTATAATCTCTTTTGCTTCTCTTAAAATTCCTAATTTGATAACAATTATGTTTTTGTCTTTTAATTTTTTAGCTGTATCTTGGATGCGTTCCAGCGCCCAGAATAGATTTTTTGCAGTAGGCCGGCTGGAAGCTATATAATTAGCTACTTTCTCAATCAAACTAAAAAATTTCTTCTTATCCTCCCCTTTAAAATCTTTTATCCCTAAATATAGGCCTAACGCCGCAGCCGCACCCAAAGCAGGCGCACCCCTTACCTTCATCACCTTAATTGCATGCCAAAGAGTTTTAATATCTCGGACATACAAATATTTCAGCTTCCCGGGAAGAAGTGTTTGATCAATAATCTTTACAGCATTTTTTTCCCAAGAAATTGTTACAGGAATTTTAGATTTTTTCATTTTCACTGCTCCATTTACTTAGGTAGCTTTTCCTTAATGTATTCTAAGAATCTTTCGCAATCTTTTAAAGCTTTCTCGGCTTCAGCCCTAAAAACTAATCTTTCTTCGTATTCAGCCATGCTTTTGATACTAAGCACCCTTGCTATCCTATTCGTATTGGTATTTATCCCCTCATCATCGGCTCTTATTGTCTTAAAAAGCGCTGCTGCTTCGTTATGACTTTCACTAGCGTTGCGTTTACCCAAGAAATATACACACATTGCGTCAGATCCGGCGATTACAGCGTGGATAGCGCTAATAGTAGCGGCATTCCATTCCTGCGCAACAAAGGAATTTTTCGCCGCATGATAACACTCCTCAGCTCTTTTTAGATAATTAGCATACAAAGACTTTTCAACGTCTCTAGTCTTAAATTTCAAAGTCACGGCTTATCCTTTTTATGAAGGCAATATTTCGATACCCTTATCTATCTCGAAAAGAAATTTCTGCCTTGTTTTTTTCTTGGCTTCCTGTTTGGTTAATATATACGGCGATAACCTGTTACCATAAGCCTCAAAGCAGGCATTTAATAATTTATCTACGTAAGGAGTTAATCTTTCTTTATCATTATTATTTTTAACTAAGAAAAAAATGTCAATATCACTATCTGATTTTTCCTCACCTCTGGCAATAGAGCCAAATAAGACTGCTTTTTTAATCAGATTTTTAGGCAAGATAGCTGAAATCATCTCCTTTAGATCATCAAGCGGATCCTTGATACGGGAAACACCATTAATAAATTCAGATAGCACCTTAAAAGCATAGCTTTTGTGGTTAACCTTCCATAAATGAGCTTTACCGACAGTCGTAAAATTGACAAAATTCATTTCTGATAGCTCCTGCATAGTCCGATTAATACTCATATGAGACACCTTCAAAATAGAAGCAATTTCCCTTTCGCTCATCGAGGCTTCATGAGTTAACAAGAATTTTACTATTTTTAGTTTTGTAGCTGAATTTAAAATATCTATTAGGGAAATAGCGAATCTCATAGAGTTCTCCTTGTAACTTTTATGTTACAAGTGTAACATATTAGCAAGCCCTGTCAAGCAAAAAACTACCGAAGCGTCCCCTAGTTTCCGAAGTTTCTTCCTTACGCCTAAAACCTTACGAAGACGGTTTTAAAGGCGTATATAGGAAAGAAACAAGGACTCTGCCGAGGCTCTGACGAGGCAGAGTTATAGCCCCAACATCTTCGCAAAAAAACTCTTACGCAACACAATCGCCTCTTGCGGACAAACTTCCAGACAGCAAAAACAACTGATACAACCTTTATAATTTATTTTTATCCGATCATCTTCTAAGCGGATTATCTTTTGCGGGCAGGCGCGCACACAAGCCTGGCAACGAATACACTTACTCGGCAGGACCTTTGGCCAATATCGAACCAAACCTTTTAAAAAATTTACTAGTTGCGGCGGTAATTTAGAAGTCATTGCGGGTTTAGGTAAAATAAACGGCTTCCCAATACAATCGGATAATGCCTCCCCTACTACCTCAATCTGCTTTAAATCAGATATCCCTAAACCAAGTATGCGCGCGTATTTAGTAGTGGCAACTACTTCAGGCTCTATTCCCATAATCTTTGCCAATACGCTATCAATTGCAACGCCATCGACACCTGCGACTATCAACCCTGTATTTCTTAATTTACCTGCGCTTGATGGGCCGTCTCCTTCCATAGCAACAATCGCATCCACGACCGTAAGCGCCGGCTTTGCTTGTTTATAAATCTGAGCCAATACACGGGCAAAATCTTCCTTATCAAAATAACGCTTATGCAACTCTGTTTTATAAGTACCGCTTACTAAACCATAAAGATTTTTTACTGCACCGGTAAGAATAGTAAAGTTATGGGTTTTAAATTTAGGGATATTTACAAAAGCATCGCATTCATCAAGCCAGGTAGTTAAGGGAAAATCTCCGCGCCAGCGCCGCTTATCAAAATCAACAACTGTTATCTTCTCTTCCCGGGCGATTGCCTTCATGCCGGTTTTTTCATAAACCTGATCCACGTTCTGGATCTGATTTCCCCATACTGACGGTGCATCACCCAAATAAACCTGACAGTCAATTTCTTTGAGCAGTTTTATAACTGCCCGCACTATTTCAGGATGAGTGGTAATTCCGGCTTCCGGATCTTTTGCCATCAAGAGATTAGGTTTTACCAAAACTTTTGTTTTTGGCTTAATAAAAGCGCTTATCCCCCCTAATAAATCAATCGCCTCGCGCACTGCAATTTCTATTTTATTGCGCTGATAATCAGAACATCGTTTAATGGCAATCTTTGACTTACTCATGGCAGATGAAAAAATCTTTTGGCATTGGCAGTGGTAGCCTCTGCAACTTCTTCAAAACTTATATTTTTTAATTTCGCTACATATTCGGCTAATTCGCGCACATAAAACGGTTCATTACGTTTACCACGCCTTCCTTCAGGAGATAGATACGGAGCATCTGTTTCTAACATCAACCTGTCTAAAGGAGTAATCCGCACTAAATCCCGTAACGCTTCAGCTTTTTTATAAGTAATATTACAGGTATAGGAGATAAAAAATCCGGCATTAAGGCAGGTTTCTAAAAAATCTTTGCTTCCACTAAAACAATGTACCACGGCGCTTAGCGGAAGGATTTTCTTTAACATCTGCCAGAGATCTTCTTCTGCCTGACGGCAATGTAAAACTAACGGCTTATTTAACTCTTTAGCTAATGAAAGGGTAAATTCAAAAAGCGTTTTTTGCGCGGTAGGTGTGGAAAAATTCCGGTAATAATCAAGCCCGGTTTCTCCTATTGCAACTACTTTATTAACTTTGGCAAGTTCACGCAATAAATTTCGATCATCTTCTGTGACATTATCTGCTTCATGAGGATGAATTCCGATTGCTGCATAAATTAAATCATAAGCACGCGCAAGATTTAGAGTCTCGCGGCAACCTTTAGCGCTTGAGGCAATATTAATTAAGTAACTAAATCCTGCTTCTTTTGCGCGCTCAATAACTTGATCTCGGTCTTGATCAAATTCAGGAAAATCTAGGTGGCAATGCGTATCAACGAGCATTTTTTTTGGGGGTTGCGCCGGGTATTTCAAGGCGCGGAAAAAGAGGCGAACCTTTTTTTATTATATCTTGCCCGGCCTGTTCTATAATAGCCGAAGCTGTAACCGGCATAAAAGGCAATAGTTCCTTACTGACAGCGCGGACAACTTCTATTAAAAGCCGGATAAACGCAGAAAGTTCTTCTAGCTTACCTTCTTTACTTAAATTCCATGGCTTTGTCTCCTCAACATATTTATTAGCCATAGCAATAAGTTTCCAGGTCTCTTCAAGAGAAGCACCAAAATTAAAATCTTCTGCCGGAGTTAAAAACTTTTCTACATCTTGAGGAAGTGATTTAATTTTATTTTTTATACTTTCACCTGCTTCATCAAACTTACGCACAAAAATATCAATGTTTGGAACAACGGAAGCAAAATACTTCTCGGTCATAGTCAGGCTGCGATAAACCAGATTCCCCAAATCATTAGCCAGATCGCTATTAAATCTCTTGATCAGGGCATCTTCTGAAAAATTACCATCCATACCAAAAGGTACGTCGCGTAAAAGAAAATATCTATAGGCATCAATACCGTATTTTTCTACCATCTCAAGCGGATTAACTACATTGCCGCGGGATTTAGACATCTTATTTTCCCCTAACATCCACCAACCATGGGCAAAAACACAGCTAGGCATAGGAATATCAAGTGCCTTAAGCATGATTGGCCAATATACCGCATGTTGCCTGAGTATATCTTTTCCTATAATATGTAAATCTGCCGGCCACCAGCGCGATTGAAAAACCCCATCTTTATTAAACTCACCTACTGCGCTGATATAATTAAGCAAGGCATCAAACCATACATAAACCACATGTTCCGAACTAAAAGGAAACGCTATTCCCCAATTTAAACGCTCTTTGGGCCTTGAAATACACAAGTCGGTTAAACTATTAAGCTTTAAAAAACTTAATACTTCATTCCGTCGGATTAGTGGCCGGATAAAATCAGGATGCGCTTCAATATAATCAATAAGCCATCCCTGATATTTAGAAAGAGAAAAGAAATAATTACTTTCGGTGATCTTTTCTATCGGCCGTTGGCAATCCGGGCATATAGCCGAACCCGCCTGCGTTTGGGTCCAAAAACTCTCGCATGGCACACAGTACCAACCCTCGTACTGCGCCATAAAGATATCGCCTTTTTCTTTTAGTATCGTAAGGGCTTTTGCTACTGTATTTTTATGCCGAGCCTCAGTAGTGCGGATAAAATCATCATAAGAAATCCCCAACTTCTGCCATAACTCTTTAAATAACGGCACAATTTCGTCAGTAAAATCCTGCGGGCTTAAATTTTTTGCGTCCGCGGCTTTCTTGATTTTTTGGCCATGCTCATCAGTGCCGGTTAAAAACCAGACATTGGTTTTGCCTAATTTAGCGCGCTTAAACCGCGCCAAAGTATCGCAGGCAATATTAGTATATGAATGTCCGATATGCGGAGAAGAATTCACATAATAAAGAGGCGTGGTAATATAAAATTTTTCTTCCATTATTGATTCTATTCCTTTTGCTCTTTAATATCCTTATCTTTATAGCTTATATTCGTCTGCGTTCCGTCCTCAAGCAACACTACAACATTTCTTTTAAACACATTTACGCTTATAACTTTGCCTTTTCCTTTGGGCGTATGCAAATGTTCTCCTTCATGCGGCAGGCCTTTAGAAAGAAATTTGTAGGCTTCGTATTCAAAGTTAAGACAGCACATCAGGCGTCCGCAAAGCCCGGAGATTTTCGGAGGATTAAGCGGCAGGCCCTCTTCTTTTGCCATTTTAATCGTCACCGGCTCAAAATCCTTTAAAAATTTAGCGCAGCAAAGCTCTCTTCCACAAGGGCCAAACCCCCCAAAAAGGCGCGCCTCATCGCGCACGCCAATCTGGCGCAATTCAATACGCGCTTTAAAAATTTTTGCTAGATCCTTTACTAACTCCCTAAAATCCACCCTGCCAGGAGAGGTAAAATAAAAAACAATTTTTCCGCGGTCAAAAGAATATTCTGCTTTTACCAGCTTCATATCCAAATTATGCTCTTTTATCTTTTTGAGGCAGGACGCAAATGCCTCACGCGCCTTTTGGCGGTTATCCTCGATACTTTTCATATCGGAATCATTTGCCTTACGCGTTATTTTTTTAGGCGCTTCTTTTGACTTCGGATCCGCTTCTTCTTCTTTTTGCGAAACTACCTGCCCGTAATCCATGCCACGGTCATGCTCGACAATCACATAATCGTTTTCTTTGACCTCAAAATTAGATAAATTATAATAAAAAACCTGGCCTGAATCACGCAATCTTACTAAAATTAAGTTTTCCATAGACGCGACCTCACTTGAGCCAAAATAAGCTTGGCGTTAATATTATGCTGAAGCTGCCATAATGAATCATGGGCAAGCGTAAGCAGTTGTTGAACTTCCCCTATCTCATAAAGAGAAGCTGTTTTCAATAAATCTCCGCGACGATCAAAATGAATCATCTCATCCTGCTTTAGGCCGCTTTTTACTAGATAAAGATCCCTAAGCCAACTGATAAGAATATGCAAACAAAAACGTAATTCTTCTTTTTCTTGTGCCGGTGCTCCCGCCTGGCTGTCAGGGGTAGTGAAAAAATCAATCAATCTATTTTTTTTAAGCATAAGCTCCGTATCTTTATTCTTTAGCGCAGCGCCCAACCTACCTTCGTAAAAATATGCCAGAAAATGCGCGTAGTCATTTTTAAATCCATGTTCATTTATTAGTATTTCTCTAACCTTCTTGGCAGGTAGGGCAGAAAATCTAATGATTTTGCACCGGGAAAGTATGGTTTTAAAAATAAGCTTACTTTGGGAGCTGACTAAAATCAAAACACTCTTGTTGGGAGGCTCCTCAAGAATCTTAAGAAGGGCATTAGCTGCTTCTGCCGTTAGATTATGCGCATCATTAATTAAACAAACCTTAAAATTCCCTTCGTAAGGCCTGAGATTAAGCTGCCGCTTAATCTCGCGCACAGTTTCAATCTTTATCGCTTCCTGCTCTCCTTCATTTATAATCTGTATATCAGGATGAAACCCTTTTGAAATCTTAAGGCAAGATGCGCAAATTTGACAAGGATCAAGGCCACCTTTTAAACAATTAAGTGTTTGGGTAAATTTTAGCGCGGTAAAAAATTTTCCTACTCCCTCCGGCCCAGTGAAAAAATATGCGCCGGCAATCCTTTTACTTTCAATAATTCCCTTTATAACTTCAATCGGCCTATCCTGGCCGCATATCTCGGAAAATGGCATCTAAGAAACTCCTCAACAGCTTCTATTACCTGTTTTTTAGTCGATTCTTTATCTTTCACCGGAATCAGTTTAATGCGTTTTTGATTCTGGCGCGCGAGATCTAAATACCCGATGCGCACCCGCTCATGATAACTAAGCGCCCTTGACTCAATACGATCTTTGACTTTTCCTACTCTGCTTAAACCTTTACTACATGATAGATCCATTATCAAAGTAAAATCTGGTTTTATTCCCGCGCAGGCAAATTCCCCGATACTCTCTATACTTTTAAAATTTATCCCTAATCCATACCCCTGATAGGCAAGAGTAGAATCTAGAAATCGGTCAGAAATAACTATTACTCCTCTTAGAAGCGCGGGTATTATCTTTTCCTTAACTATCTGGGCGCGGGCAGCCATATAAAGTAACGTCTCTGTAGTTTCTGCCATAGAAGAATTTACCTTATCTAAAAGTATCCGACGGATTTTTTCTCCGATAGCTGTGGCACCTGGCTCGCGCAAATATAGGACATTATAACCTTTACTCTTAAGATAAGCGGCTAACGCCCTTGATTGCGTACTCTTACCACTGCCCTCTGAACCCTCAAAAGTAATAAATATACCTTTTTTCATTTTAAATCTTCCGGCGCCAGGTTGTTTTACCGTCTTTTGTATCTTCTAAAATAACACCCATTGCTTCCAGATCTTTCCTGATCTTATCCGCTTCTTGAAACATCTTTTTCTTCTTATAATCGACTCTGGAATTGATCAAAACTTCTACTTCTTTCTCAGAAATTCCACCTACGGAAGCTTCTAAAGAAAATTGCAAAATAAAAATATTTAAAAATTCGCTTAATAATTTTCTTGCTTCAAATAAAAACTCGCGATGCTCAAGCTTGCCTTTTTCTAAGGCGATATTTGAACGAGTAACCAGATCAAAAACTACCGAAAGCGCCTTTGGGGTATTAAAATCATCATCCATATAAGAGATAAACTTCTCTTTAATTTCTTCGGCACTTTTAGTTAAAGGATGGTCTTCTGACTCCTGACGATAGTTAATTAAAAAATCATCAAGTTTACTAATAAGCATTGCCACCCTCTCATAAGCGCGCTTTGCCTCCTGGATTTTTTCGTCGGTAAAATCTACCGGGCTTGTATAATGTGCGCCCAGGAAAAAAAGTTTTAAAAAATCAAACCCCTTATATTTATTAAAGAACTCTTGAATCGTAATAAAGTTGCCTAATGATTTTGACATCTTTTGGCCATTAATAGTCAGCAGGCCATGGTGAACCCAATAACGGGCAAACGGCATACCGGTAAGTGCCTCTGCCTGGGCAATTTCATTCTCATGGTGGGGAAAGATCAGGTCCCTTCCTCCTGCATGAATATCAAGAGTAAAAGTATTAAGGAACCTCTGGCTCATCACTGAACACTCAATATGCCATCCCGGACGTCCTTTCCCCCAGGGGCTATCCCAAGAAGGCTCACCATCTTTGGCTGTCTTCCAAAGCGCAAAATCAAGCGGGTCTAATTTATCCTCATCAGAATCTTTACGCACGCCGCTAAGCATCTCATCTATACTTTGCCCGGAAAGCTTGCCGTAATTTTTAAAATTACGCACATTAAAATATACGCCGCTTTTAACCGAATATGCAGAACCCTTATCTATAAGCTTTTTAATATACTCTATCATCTGCGGAATATTTACCGTTGCGCGCGGCTCAATCCCTTTTTCATCAGTAAGCCCCTTACGCACTCCAAGAAGCTCAATGTCATGATAATAACATTCAATATATTTATTTACCAGCTCCTGCCAATCAGTATTAAGCTCTTGTGCGCGATTAATAATTTTGTCATCTACATCAGTGATATTCCTTACAAAATTAACCCGGTATCCGCGGTATTCAAGATACCTGCGCATTACCTCAAAAATATACAGGCTGCGGCCATGGCCGACATGGCAATTATCATATACCGTTACTCCGCAGGTATACATATTTACCACTCCCGGATTAAGCGGGATAAATTCTTCTTTTTTGCGAGTTAGAGAATTATAGATATATATGGACATGTGGCGTGGTTATTTCTTTTCTAGCTTCTTTATTCTTTCTTCCAGCTCCTGCATCGCCTGCATAATCGGATCAAGGATATGCATATGATCAAGGCTAACTTCCATTTTTTTACCTTCCTGTTTAGTAATACGCCCGGGAACTCCCACAACAGTAGAATTCGGCGGCACATCCTTGATTACTACCGCATTTGAGCCAATATAAGAGTTGTCTCCAATAGTAATATTTCCTAATATCTTTGCTCCGCCGCCGATTACAACGTTATTACCAATTGTCGGATGACGCTTTCCTTTCTCTAAGCCAGTGCCTCCTAAAGTCACTTCTTGATACAATAAAACATCATTTCCGATAATCGCAGTCTCACCTACCACCACTCCCATGCCATGGTCAATGAACAGGTGTCTTCCGATAGTTGCACCGGGATGAATTTCAATCCCGGTAATAAGGCGCGAAAACTGGCTGATCAGGCGCGCAAGAAAATAAAACCTCATGCGGTAAAAGAAATGCGCACCGCGGTAATGCGCCAAAGCATGTATCCCCTGATAAAGAAGTGCAACCTCCCAGAAGCTTTTGGCAGCAGGATCCCGCTTACAGGCAGCTTTTATATCATCGCGAAATATTAATGCATAAATAAGGAATTTGGCGATTATAAAAAATAAAATAAAAATTAAGATTTTTATCAATGATAAATACATACCTATCCTCCTGTATCTAAACTCACCGTCGCATAGCATGCGGCTGCTTCATTATTTCCTATCGGGCCCAATCCTTCTTGAGTTTTTGCCTTAACACTTACAAAAGAAACATCAATACCTAAAAGTGTTGCAACATTATTACGTATCTTATCTTTAAAAGGCACTAATTTAGGTTCTTGCATAATGATTACTGTATCCACGTTATGCACCCGAAAACCTTTATTTCTAACAACAACAAGCACTTCCTTAAGAAGCTGGGCACTTGAGATATTACTATAACGTATATCAGTATCGGGAAAATGTGTCCCGATATCGCCTAATGCTGCTGCCCCCAAAATCGCATCGCAAAGGGCATGTAAAAGAATGTCCCCGTCAGAATGCGCTAAAAATCCTTTAATATATGGTATTTCTATCCCTCCCAGAAAAAGTTTACGCCCCTCAATCATCCGGTGGATATCGTAACCTATACCAACTCTCATCCTAATCCTCTCCGCCAAAATTCTTGGCGGACCCGCCACTCATTGTGGCGGGAACCTTAGACTTTTTTTAATTTCCGCGCAATCGCTTCTGCTATTAACAAATCTTCAGGCGTTGTTATTTTTATATTAAATACCGAACTACTGACTATTGCCACAGGAACTTTAATTTTCTCAATAAGTGAAGCATCATCCGTAACATCGTCTTTGCCGAATCTATCGTATGCTTTACGGATTAAGGAAGTTTTAAATCCCTGGGGAGTATGCGCCTCCCATAAATTTTCTCTTGCTACGGTTTTTTCTATGCATAAATTTTTTACTGCCATCTTGGCTTTTTTAATCGTTACTTTTACCGAAACAGCAGGAATTGCCGCTCCAAACTTTAACGCATAATTTATTACGGAACTTATTAACCCTCTATTTATAAAAGGCCTGGCGGCATCATGGATTAATACCAATTCACTTTCTGCCCCTAACGCCTTTAAACCATTTACAACTGAATCCTGCCTTCTCTTGCCGCCTTTTACTATCGCTTTGACTTTATTGATTTTCCGGCTGCTAACTAAAGATAAGATCTTCTTTTCGTTATCAGAATTTACAACAATAATGATCTCTTTAATTAACGGATGCCGGTTAAATTCCTCAAGCGCATAAAGCATGGCAGGTTTATTTAAAATTTTTACAAGAGGCTTAGGAACTCTGCTTTTTAAACGAGCTCCTTTTCCGGCTGCTAATACTAAAACGCTTACAAACATGTTAACGTTCAATTTTACCAAAAATCATCCTGCCGGCTTGAGTCTGTAAAACAGATGTAACCGACAACCGCACATCCTGCCCAATAAGGCGTCGTCCCTCCTCAACTACTATCATTGTCCCATCTTCAAGATATCCGATTGCTTGATTGTATTCCTTCCCTTCCTTAATCAACTTCACCTGTAATTGTTCACCCGGAAAAACTACCGGCTTTAAAGCATTAGCCAGCTCATTAATATTTAATACAACAACACCTTGCAGGGTTGCTATACGATTAAGATTATAATCTACAGTAAGAATCTTACCTTCTAAGAGCTTTGCAAGTTTGATCAGTTTCATATCAACTTCCGGAAGCTCGGGAAAATCTTCTTCATGCACTAATATATCCGTCCCTACCTCTTTTTGTATGCTATGAAGGATCTCAAGCCCTCTACGGCCGCGCTGGCGCTTTATAGGATCAGTAGAATCAGCGATCTGCTGTAATTCCTTTAAGACAAAACGCGGAATAACAATTTTGCCTTCTAAGAACTTTGTTTTAAAAATATCTACCACCCGGCCATCGACTATAATACTGGTATCAACAAGGATTACGCTAGAAGATTGGTCCTGACGGCGTAGTCGTACATAAGGAATAATAACGTTAAACTCGTCTTTACCGCGCACTCCAAGGACCATTCCCAAATAACAGAAAACAAGCGTAATAATAAATCTTACAAGTGAGAGGTTTTCGATTGAAAGCGGAGTAATAGCTAAAGCATCGGTGATAAACTTAGCCATGATTAAACCAAGCATCAACCCGAACACCGCGCTTGATAGCCCTTTAGTTGAGACTTTGCGCATCCCGATTTCTGCAAAAACCACTGCCCCTACTAATACAGAGCCTAAAAATGACCCAAGGTAAGGATTATTAAAATCAAGGCCGATTTGATATCCGGCTGCTATGCCGGCAATAAAAAATAAAAGACGGACTAAAAATAGATTCATGGATTGCCCCTTTCTTAATTTATCCCTAACAAATCCAAAGCTTCTTTGAGTGTTGCCACTGGCTCAAGCTTTATAGTATTTGCCTTCGGCAGATCAAGGCCTTTTAAATTATTTTTTGGCAAAATGCACCTTTTAAAACCCAGTTTCTGCGCCTCATTAATACGTAATATTGACTGAGATACACTACGAATCTCGCCTGCTAAACCCACTTCACCCAAAAGCACAACGTCTATATCTACGGGCTTACCTCTAAATGCCGAAGCCACTGCCGCTGCTACTCCTAAATCCGCTGCCGGATCCTCGACCTTAATGCCGCCTGCGACATTAACAAAAATATCTTCTGTCTCAAGGGACAACCCGATTCTTTTCTCAAGTACTGCCACTAAGAGTGAGAGCCGGTTATAATCAAATCCTTCAGCGCGCCTAAGCGGATAACCAAAACCGGTTTTACTAACTAAGGCTTGCACCTCAACTAAAATCGGACGAGTCCCCTCAAGTACAGATATCACTACTGAACCCGAAACATCAGTGGGCCTCTGGGCCAGGAAGATTTGCGAAGGATTTTCAACTTCACATAATCCTTTTGTGCCCATTTCAAAAACTCCGATTTCATTAGTAGAACCAAAACGGTTTTTTACCGCGCGTAATATCCTATATGATGAAAACCTCTCACCCTCAAAATATAAGACCGTATCTACAATATGTTCCAGCACCCTTGGCCCGGCGAGAGTTCCTTCTTTAGTAACATGGCCGATAATAAAAATTGAAATGTTTGTCCCTTTGGCAAATCTTGCAAGAGTAGCCGCGCACTCGCGTACCTGGCTTACGCTTCCTGCAGCAGAAGTAAGCCTGGAGTCAGAAATAACCTGGATAGAATCAACAATCACAAGATCAGGTTTTAACTTTCGGATAAACTCTAAGATTACCCCTAAGTCTGCCTGATTTACAATATAAAGGCGTTCACCTTGACCGATACCCAACCTTTGCGCGCGTAGTTTTGTCTGGGTGACTGATTCCTCAGCACTCACATATAAAACCTTAGCTCCGGCACGCATCAGCTGATGCGAAAACTGTAAAGATATTGTAGACTTCCCTATCCCCGGGTCACCTCCGATAAGCACCACAGAACCCGGGACTAATCCTCCACCCAATACCCGGTCTAATTCTGCTATGCCGGATTTAAGACGGTCTTCTTCCTTGATGTGTACGTCTTTAATTAAAACCGGTTCTTCTTGCGGTAAATCAAGGTTGGTTCTTCCTTTTGATATTACTTGAGGAGAGGCATAATCTTCTTCTACAAAAGAATTCCAACTCTCACAATCAGGGCATTTGCCCAACCATTTAGGAGATTGAAAACCACAACTCTGACAGCTAAAAACAGTCTTTGTTTTCATGTGAAAAAACGCGGCTAATTCGCGGAAGGCTCAGGCTTTTTTTCCTTGGTCTTAATAAAAAGTTTCCATGGATTACGCCGGATATCTAAGGAAAATTCTTCAATGTTCTTTACAATATTCTCAAAATTTGCGTATAACTCTTCATCGTAAAGCAGCCTTCCAACCGTTCCTTCCTTATTCTTCATCTTTGTAATACTCTCATCAACATTATCTATTAGTTTTTTTGCCATATTAGTAATCTCTTGCATGCCCATAGGATCGTTACCTCTTATGGCATCCCCTTCTGCCAGGCAGCGTGAGTAATCTTTACCCGGGATAATCTCAATATATTTTTCACCCAATAATCCCAAAGTATTTACCCAAACCTCTGAATCTAAAGGAATATTTACTTCTTTCTTAACTATACCTTCTATCTTTACCTGCATCGGATTATCTACCGAACTAAAATCAAGTCTTATCTTCCTTATTTCACCGATATCTACCCCGGAAAAACGTATAGGAGCCCCAACCTTAACACCGTTTACAAAGTGAAATATAAAATTCACTTTCTTTCCGGAGGACAGGGTCTTGTAATCGCCAATCAAAAGCAAAAATGTCACCAGAATCACCAAGGCAACAAAAACAAAAAATCCTACTTTAATTTCAAGCTTGGTTTTTCCGAATACCATATTAACCTCCTAAATTTGCCTTATTTTACTTATCTGCAAATTACCCCGCAGCGTGCTTGTAAATTTTAGAGCCGTCCGCCGAAGGCGAGACTGGCGAAAAAATTTATAAGCGCTTACGCAAGGGGCAAACTACTTATCCGTTATCGGCCCGGTTGCAAGCCCATTAATAAACTGGTGCACCACCGCATGCGCGCTGTTCTGGATCTGCCGCGCAGTACCCTCTGCAATAATTTTACCCTGATAAAGCATAGCTATTTTATCTGCAACCTTATAAGCACTTCTCATATCATGAGTAACTACAATCGAAGTAACATTAAGCCGGTCACGCATCTCTATAATCAAATCATTAATACTGTCAGCGGTAATTGGATCAACGCCTGTTGTTGGTTCATCATATAAAAGTATTGCCGGTTTCATACAAATCGCCCGCGCCAATGCAACGCGTTTACGCATCCCGCCGCTTAAAGCAGCAGGCATAACATTCTCAATTCCTTTTAATCCCACTAATTCTAACGCCTCAACTACACGCTTGTTAATATCTCTCCGGCGGATTCGCGTATGTTCGGTAAGAGCAAACCCCACATTCTCGCTTACTGTCAGAGAATCAAAGAGCGCTCCTCCCTGAAAAACCATTCCGATTTTCATACGCAAAATATCAAGTTTCTTGTCGCTTAACTTTGACAAGTTAAGGCCATTTACCATAACAACCCCTGCGTCTGGCTTTAATATCCCGACTATTTGTTTAAGTAAAACACTTTTACCGCATCCGGAACGGCCGATAATCACACAAGTTTGGCCTTTTTCTACCTCAAGGTCAACACCGTTTAAAACCTGATTATCATCGAAAGCTTTGCGAACTCCTCTAATTTCTATCATTTGTATTATGGAAAAATAAAGTAGAATAACGCGGTTAAAAAACAATCCGCAGCGATAATCAGGATAAAAGAGTTCACCACTGCCTTAGTTGTTGCCCGTCCTACTCCTTCTGCTCCGCCTTCGACATTAAAACCTTCATAGCAACTGACAAAAGCAATAATCAAACCAAAAAATACGGTCTTAACTAATCCTGTAACTATATCTTTATATAACAGCGAGTCAAAAGTAATATTCATATACATTCCGGAAGAAATGCCAAGCTTTTGCACACAAATCAACCATCCTCCGAATATCCCTATAATATCTGCATAAAGCGTAAGACAGGGCAACATCAGGCCCAATGCAAGAAAGCGCGGCACTACCAGATACTTAACAGGATTAGCAGCCAAAGTTTTAAGGGCATCAACCTGCTCTGTAACCTGCATAGAACCAATTTCAGCGGCAATTGCCGCACCCACTCTTCCTGCAACTACAAGAGAAGTAATAACCGGCCCTAATTCCCGTACCAGCGATATCGCCACAATGCTTGCGATATACATTTCTGAACCTAAACGCTGCATAAGATAAGCAATCTGTAACGCAAAAATCATCCCGATAAAAAAAGAAACCAGAGACACAATAGCAAAACTCTCAACTCCCGCGCGTATTGATTGCCGAAGCATTCTTTCTTTCTTAAAAGGAGGCACCCACATCCAGTAAAATGCCTGGACAGTCAGATTACTTAATCCTCCTATAAAAGTAAAGAAAATAACTGCCTTTTCGCCTAAAAAAGTGAAAATTTTATAAAACATCAAAAATGAGCTCCTCATTCTTGCGCGTCACTTTTACTTTTGCGTTATCCTGAATCCGCTTTGAAATAATATCCTGCGCCAGGGAATCTTCCAGATATCGTTGGATAGTCCTTTTTAGCGGTCGCGCTCCGAATACCGGATCAAAACCTTTTTCAATTAAAAAATCTTTTGCCTCCTGAGTAATTTCTAAAGTAATATTATGATCTTTAAGCCTTTCTATGACGTAACCGATTTCATTATTGATAATTTGTTCAAGATTGGCTTTGCTTAAAGGCCGGAATACTATAGTGTCATCAATACGGTTTAAAAATTCCGGTTTAAAAGCTTTTTTGACCTCTTCAAGCAACTTATCTTTCATATCAACATAGGTAAGCTCTTCATTCTGCGCCTTAAAACCCAAAGAACTAGTTTTCCTAATAGTTTCTGCACCGACGTTTGAAGTCATAATCATTACGCAGTTACGAAAATCAACCTTGCGGCCAAAGCTATCGGTAAGCCGGCCATCCTCAAAAACCTGGAGTAGCAGATTAAAAACATCCGGATGCGCCTTTTCAATTTCATCTAAAAGAATTACTGAATAAGGCCGACGCCTTACTTTTTCGGTAAGTTGCCCGCCTTCTTCATAACCTACATAACCCGGAGGAGCGCCGATCAAGCGGGAAACATTAAACTTTTCCATATACTCAGACATATCAAGCTGTAAAAGCGCGTTCTCATCCCCAAACATAAATTCTGCCAACACTTTTGCAAGCAAAGTTTTTCCAACACCAGTTGGTCCCAAAAATATAAATGAGCCGATAGGCCGACGCGGATCCTTGATTCCAGCACGTGATCTTCTTATGGCATGGGCAATAACAGAAATTGCCTCTTCTTGTCCTATAACTCTTTTTCTTAATTCCTCTTCTATTTTAAGAAGTTTTGCTCCTTCTTTTTCTTCTAAGCGGAAAATCGGGATCCCTGTCCATTGTGAAACAATTTTAGCAATATCCTCTTCATTAATTTCAGGGCGGATCTTTTCCTTGGTTTGAGCCCATTTACTTTTAAGTTCATCCATCTCCTGGCGTGCCTGACGCTCCTGATCGCGTAAAGTAGCTGCTTTTTCAAAATCCTGGCTCTTTATAAAGGCTTCTTTTTCTTTACGGATATTTTCAACTTTTTCTTCTGCTTTTTTAATTTCCGGGGGAACAATTAAAACATTTAAGCGAGCATGTGATCCGGATTCATCAATCAAATCAATTGCCTTATCGGGAAGAAAACGGCCTGAAATATAACGATCAGAAAACTTTGCTGCGGCCTCAAGCGCAATATCCTTAAAAATCACGCGATGGTGCGCTTCGTATCTATCGCGCAAACCTTTTAAAATTTCAACCGTCTGTTCAACCGAAGGAGGCTCAACCATAATCGTCTGGAATCGGCGTTCAAGCGCAGCATCTTTTTCTATGTATTTGCGGTATTCATTAATAGTAGTGGCACCAATACACTGTATTTCTCCGCGGGAAAGTGCGGGCTTTAAAATATTAGAAGCATCAATTGCGCCTTCTGCTGCGCCTGCGCCTACTAAAGTATGCAGTTCATCAACAAAAATAATCACATCCTGCGAACGTTTAATCTCCTCCATTACTGCCTTGATACGCTCTTCAAACTGTCCGCGATATTTAGTTCCAGCTACCATAAGTGCAAGATCAAGCACGATAATACGCTTATTAATCAAAACTTCCGGGACATTGCCGACGATAATAGCCTGGGCAAGCCCCTCGACAATAGCGGTTTTTCCCACTCCTGCCTCACCCAATAAAACCGGATTATTTTTTGTCCTGCGGCTTAATACCTGGATTACCCGTTCTGTCTCCATCTGCCGCCCAATAACCGGATCAAGTTTATTGTCTTTTGCTAAAGCAGTCAGGTCACGGCCAAAAGCATCTAAAGCAGGGGTTTTATTTTTTGCCTGCGATCCGGTTGCCTGACTAAACCCGGGAAGCCCTGAACCAAGAAGGCCCATGACTTCATTACGCACTACGCTTAAATCAAGCCCGGAATTTAAAAGTACCTGCGATGCTATACCTTCACCTTCACGAATAAGCCCAAGTAAAATATGCTCGGTGCCGATATAATTATGGCCCAATGATCGGGCTTCTTCCGCAGCAAGTTCAAGGGCTTTTTTGGCGCGCGGAGTAAAAGGGATATCTCCCATTATTTGCGTTGCCGGCCCCGGCTGCACAAGTTTTTCTATTTCAAGGCGAATATTTTCAAGAGATAGCCCCATCTTTTGCAGTACTGCTGCTGCCACACCTTCACCTTCGCGGATAAGTCCAAGCAAGATATGCTCGGTACCAATATAATCATGATTAAAACGCCTTGCTTCTTCTTTAGCTAAAATAATTACTTTGCGAGCCCTTTCAGTAAAACGATTGAACATCTCCCCCTCCTAAATTTACCCTATTTTTCTTATCGGTAAATTACCCCGCAGCGTGCGAAGTAAATATTGGAGCCGTCTGGACGAAGGCCGACGGCGACAAAATTTACGAGCGCTTACGCAAGGGGCATCATTAACTTACCCCTAACTTCGAACGCACAATTTCCGCGCGTTTAATATCTCTCTCTTCAGAAGTCAACTTCTTCGCTTCAAGTTTCTGCAGATGCGCCGGCTGAGTCAAAACAAAAAGCTCATTGATCACGCTCCGGTTGATATCCTTGATCATGCCCAAATCACAACCAAGCCTGACCATAGAAAGCAGCTCAATTGTTTCCTGGCTTGAAATAATATGCGCGCTGCGTAAAATCCCGAAACTACGGTTAATTTTATCTTCAAGGATCGCCTTCTCCCGCGAAAATAAAAGCTCTCTGGCCTGGTTCTCCTGTTCGATAATCTGACGAATTATCCCGTTTATATTTTCAAGCAGCTCTAATTCTGTGCGGCCCAAAGAAACCTGGTTTGAAATCTGGAAAAAATTTCCCGTGGCCTGTGTGCCTTCTCCATAAAGGCCGCGAGTAGTAAAACTTAATTTTGCAATCGCAGCCAAAACCCGGTTAATCTGACGGGTAATCACCAAAGCCGGCAAATGCAGCATCACTGAACCACGCATCCCGGTTCCTGTATTAGTAGGGCAGGCAGTCAAATACCCCCATTCCTGATTATAAGCAAACGGCAGCTCTTTTGAAAGCGCATTATCAATTCCGTCTATAATCTTCCAAGCTTCCTGAAGATTAAGGCCTGATTGCATCACCTGCATACGCAAGTGGTCCTCTTCATTGATCATAATAGAAATGGTTTCATTCTTTTCCACTGCCACAGCTTTATGGTTTGATTTTTGCGCATGCTCATGCGACATAAGATGGCGCTCAATCAGGAATTGCTTATCAATACTATCCATCTCTGCCAGCTTAAAAATAGTAAGCTCGCTTAAATTCTCAATTTTAGACAAAGCCTGATGAATTGTCGCAAAAGTATGTTCTGCCTGTTTTTTATTCGCCCATTGCGGAAAAGGATTTTTTTGCAGGTTACGCGCTAGCCTGATACGGCTTGAAATTACTATGTCCGAATGCGGGCCGCTACCCTTTAACCACTCGCTTCCTTGATGTAATAAATCGTTAATGTTCATTTTTTTTCTCTAATTCTTTGATCTGGTCGCGCAAACGCGCTGCTTCTTCAAACTCTTCATGCTTAATTGCCTGCTGAAGTTTCTGTTTGAGTTCTACAGAACTAGGTTCCGCAAAGCCAGGCTCTGCGGAATCCGCTTTTTTGCGCACACCCTTACTTAATTTAACAGGGGTTTTTCCTAAATGTTGGCTTGAGCCGTGTATCCTTTTTAGCAATGGCCCCAACAACCTGTGAAAAGACTGGTAGCAATCACTACATCCAAGCCGGCCGATCTTTTTAAAATCCTGATAAGTCAGGCCGCAGCTAGAACATTTCATTAAAGATGATTCCTTCTCCTGCGCGGGCTTCTCAAATTCTGCCAGCCCTCCCAAAAGATCCGAAAGCCCGAAATTCTGTTCCATCTGCATGCTCTTCTGCCTGGCGCATTCTTCGCAAAGATGCAATTCATCCATATGCTCATTGACTATTTCAGTCAGATGTACTGTTGCCGGATTTTTTCCACAGATATCACAAAGCATTCTTTACCTTCCTCGACCTACGCGGTCGAAAATCCGACCGCGTAGGTCAATTCTCTAATATTTAGTTCCCTCGATACGCGTGAGGGCGTGAAAATTTTTCATCAGTTCCAAAGTAACTTTACCTGGTTTACCTTCACCAATCTGGCGTCCGTCAATTTTTATAACCGGAATGATCTCCGCGGCTGTACCGGTAAGAAAGCACTCATCGCTGATATAAAGCTCATGACGAGTCAGCACATGCTCATGCACCGCAATATGTTCCCGACGAGAAATTTCTAAAACCGCATCGCGGGTAATTCCGCGTAAACTCCCCATACACTGCGGAGGAGTAAAAAGTTTTCCGCGCTTAACAATAAAAATATTATCTCCTGTGCATTCGGCAACATAACCTAAGGAATCGAGCATAATCGCTTCATCGTATCCGAGATTTACCGCCTCAATCTTAGCTAAAATATTATTTAAATAATTCAGGGATTTAATCTGAGGGTTTAACGCCTCAGGCAGATTACGCACTGTCGGAACCGTAATTATCGCAAGCCCTTCTTTATAAAATTTTTCCGGATAAAGTGAAATTTTATCCGCGATAATAATAATCGTGGCTTTACCCGCGCACTTACGCGGATCAAGGCCGAGGTCACCCTCGCCGCGAGTTACTATAAGCCTGATATATGCATCATCTAGCTTATTTTCCTTAAGTGTAGCAATAACCGCTTGTTCCATCTCTTTTTTAACCAGGGGAATCTTAAGCATGATACTATGCGCGGATTCATAAAGACGCTCGATGTGCTCTTCTAATTTAAAGACCCGGCGGTTATAAGAACGTATCCCTTCAAAAACTCCGTCGCCGTAAAGCAGGCCGTGATCAAAAACCGAAACCTTAGCGTCTTCTTTTGCAAAATATTTACCGTTGATATAAATTTTCATTTTTCACCTCTTATGTAATAATCCATCTTCTAAATTATAAACTGTCCCGGCAATCTTAGCTAAATCCGGATTATGCGTTACCATTATAAGCGTTAACTCATGCACCTTACGCATCCGCTCTAAAAGCGCGATGATTTCTTTACCGGTAGCAGAATCAAGGTTACCGGTAGGCTCATCACACAAAAGCAACTGCGGCTTATTAATCAGAGCGCGCACCAACGCTACCCGCTGCTTCTCTCCGCCGGACAACTGTGACGGAAAATGATCTATACGCTCTCCTAACCCCGTTTCTTTAAGCAGATCAAGAGCTTCTTTTAAAACTACATCCTTAGAAAGAGCATCCCGGCTTATCCAAGCAGGCATCAAAACATTTTCTAAAACTGTGAACTCCGGCATCAGATGATAAAACTGAAAAACAAAACCTACTGCTTTATTACGCCAGAGCGCAAGTTCCTGCTCACTTAACCTATAAAGATTATTTCCTTCAAAAAAAACCTCTCCTTTGTCAGGAGCATCCAATCCGCCAAGGATATGTAAAAGCGTAGATTTTCCTACGCCAGACGGCCCAATAACGGCAGTTATAGAATTTTTTTCTATTTCAAAGCCCACGCCTCTTAATACCTGAATATTTTTTGAGGCGCTGGTATAACTTTTTACAATTGCCTGCACTTTAAGAAACATATATCTACTCGTAACGCAGGGCTTCCACAGGTTTAAGCTGTGCGGCCTTTGCTGCCGGATAAAGAGTCGCTAACAATGTAATTAAAAGCGATGCTCCGATAATCAACGTAATATCAGGCCACCAGGCAAGCGCAACCGGCAACCGGTCAATATAATAAATATCTTGAGGAAGTTTTATAAACTGATATTTGGAAAGTAAAATACACACACCTACTCCTCCTGCCACGCCAAAAAATACCCCGCTAAGGCCAATCAACATCCCCTCAATAGTAAATATCCTGCGGATATCCGCGGAAGTCATTCCAAGGGCCTTAAGTATCCCGATATCTTTGGTTTTTTCTACCACCATCACTACAAGAGTGCTGACCATATTAAAAGAAGCCACAAGAATAATCAGTGTAAGGATAATAAACATTGTCAATTTCTCAAGTTTAAGCGCGGCAAAAAAATTGCTATTTGCATCCATCCAAGTACGCAACTGATAATCAAATCCGAGTGTTTTCTGAAGCTTATTTTTTACTTCCTGCGCCCGATAGAGATTATCCAATTTTACCGCTATGGCAGAATAAGCGCCGCCTAATTCCAATAATTCCTGCCCGGTAGAGGTGCTTACAAAAATCAGCCTGGAATCATATTCATACATGCCTGAGGCAAAAATCCCGCAGATTTTTAACCGGCTTTCTTTTCCGCGCGGTGAATATATTGCAATCTCTTCACCCAAACGTAAACCCATGCTACCTGCTAGCTCTTTACCGATAATTACCGCATTATTTTTAAGATCTATGATATTTCCCTGAATAAGATAACGGCTAATATCGGTGACTTTTTTTTCTGTTTCAGGATTGATCCCTTTAAAATCAACCGCGAAAAAACGCTCGCCCTCTCTGATCAACAGCTGGCCGTAAACAAAAGGGCTGATCCCGATTACGTGAGATTCGTTTTTTAGTTTTGCTTCTATACCGGGATATGCTGCAGCCTGAATCGGTGAAAAACCATGAATTGTAATATGCGCATAATTTCCTACAATCTTTGCGCGCAGGTCCCTGTCAAATCCGGTCATCACCGCTATGACAATGATCAAAGCCATTACTCCGATAGCTACTCCTGCTACCGAAATCAAACTAATAAGAGATAAGAATTTCTCTTTACGCTTTGTCAGTAAATACCGCCAACTTAAGAAAAAATCTATCCGGCGCATTCCGTTTCTTTTTCAGGCTTTGCCGGGCGCAATAAAGGAAAAAGTATCACATCCCTTATTGCCGGCTGATCCGTTAATAGCATTATTAATCGATCAATCCCTATTCCCAGGCCGCCTGCAGCAGGCATGCCATGCTCAAGGGCTATAACATAATCCAGGTCAACGCATTTTTTTTCTTCGGCGGGTAAAGCCGCTAATTCCTCTTCAAATCTTTGCTTCTGTTCTGTCGGGTCATTAAGCTCGGAATAAGCATTCCCCACTTCTAAACCTGCGACATAAAGCTCAAAACGCTCAGCAAGTAACGGATTGTCTTTACGTTTTTTAGCTAAAGGGCACATATCTGTAAAATAATCTGTCACAAACGTGGGGCTCACACCCATCTCTTCTTCAAGTAATTCTTCGATTATTTTAGCTACCTGGGTACGGGAAAGTTTATTTAAACCCATAGCCTTACCTTTTGCCTGAAGTTTAGTTAGCATGACATGCGCCTCATCTGAAGCAGCTATGCCAAATTTCTCCTCTACCATTTTAGCGAATGAACATCTTGGCCAAGGAGGAGTTAAATTTATGGGTTTTCCCTGATAAATAATTTCGGCAGTTCCTAAGACTTCTTTTGCCACAGAAAAAAATAATTCCTCGCACAATTTCATCATATCTTCGTAATCAGCATAAGCTGCATAAACTTCAAGCATGGTAAATTCAGGATTATGCCGGGTAGAAACCCCTTCATTGCGGAAACTTCTATTTATCTCATAAACCCTGTCTAGGCCTCCAACAAGCAGGCGCTTTAGATAAAGTTCAGGCGCAATACGCAAATATAAATCCATTGAATATTCATTATGAAAAGTCTTAAACGGCCTCCCGGAAGCGCCTCCCGGAATATTATGCATCATCGGAGTTTCTACTTCTAAAAACCTGCGCGCATCCAGAAAATCTCTTACCGCCTTAATAATACGCGAACGCTTAATAAATACCTCTTTTACCTCATCATTTGAGATAAGGTCAAGATAGCGCTGACGGTAACGCACCTCCACATCTTTTAAGCCGTGCCATTTCTCAGGAAGCGGCCGCATCGCCTTAGCTAAAACCGTAACTTCTTCAAGCTTAAGCGTCGGCTCACCCGTATGGGTCTTAAAAGTTTCACCGCTTACAGCAATAAAATCAGCTATGTCTAATTCAAGGCAGATAGAAAATTTTTCTGCTCCGACGATATTTTCTTTAATGTAAAGCTGAATCTTTCCGGTAGAATCTTTCAGGTCAAGAAAGAGAACTTTGCCATGGGAACGTTTGGCCGTAATTCTCCCTGCAAGAATAGGTTTCTGGCCTTCTTTAAAATCGTTTAGGATCTCGCCAATAATTACCCTACCCTGCGGAGTCCGGCTAAAAGACTCTACCCCGAGGTTTGCCAAATTTTGTAATTTCTGACGCCGTTGATTAATTAACTCTTCTATTTCCATAGGGTTTAATTATATAGGATAACTGAGGGGCTGTCAAATGTATAAGTTATCCACAAGCGTAGGGGAGGTTTAAACCTCCCCTACGTTAGGCTAATAACCTACTTTGTAAGAAGAAAGCTGCTTTATGCGCTTGAGCATATTTGGGTGAGTGCTCATGGATTCAAGCAGCCTGTCGCCAAAACTAAGCTTTAGTTCTTTTTGATTAAGCATTCTCAGCTCATCGGCATCAATAGTCCCGCTTTTATCAAGGTCTAACTGAGAAAGCTCGCGGATCTCTTTGCGGCTTTGCGAAGGATCATTAACAAAAAATGCCTTAAGCCCCTCTACTTCTTTAAGCGACTCCTGGTTTGCGCGGGCAGAACCATAAACTAATTTATATAAAGCAGAGGCAAGTGATGCGGGTTTATTTCCTAAATCTATTGATCCTTTATCCGCAAAATACTCCCTGATACGCGAGGCATAAAGCACCAACAAGTTAGAAATAAAATAAATAATTAAAGCTGCCAGGCCGATTAAAGCGGTATTGCCGCCTCCCCGTTCATCACGGCGCCGTCCATAAAAAAGAAATTGAAAAGCAATTCTGTACATTACCATCGGAATAACCGAAAGAAGCGTAATAGTAAGCACGTCACGATTCTTTAAATGGCTAATCTCATGCGCCAAAACCGCTTTTAGCTCTTCTTCATCAAGCAGCCTTAAAATTCCTTCGGTAACACAAACTCTGCCATCGCGTATTCCTCTTCCAAAAGCAAAAGCATTAGGTAAAGGCACCTGCGAAATCCCCACCCGCGGCATGGGAATATTTGCCCGACGACTAAGATTCTCAACCATGGAATAAAGCTGGGGATTTTCCTGGCGCTTGATATAACGCACATGCATTGTCCATTCTACGATCTTGGGGCCAATCATATACTGAATAAACATCATCGCAATCGAAAGGAATAAATAAAAAGTAACATTACTTATGCCTAAAAGCGAATGGCCCAATACAACTAACACAGCATAAATCAAACCAAAAAGAAGCGATAATAATAACCACATTCTTAATTGCAGAGAAAACATATTACACCCCTTCCTTAACCACGAAAGCCTTGATTATAAGCCGGACAACCGGGTTGTCAATATTATCAGTTGTCACATAAACATACTGTTGGACTTGCCCAGAATATTTTTGTGAGTTAAACTTCACCTCAATTTTTGTATTTTCCCCTGGAGGAATCTCTTTTTTCTCAACCTTAGGAACAGTACACCCGCAAGAAGCCAGGAAATCTTTAATTAATAACAATTTATTTGAATTATTGGTCAGAATAAAATCATGCGTAACAACTGCACCCTCTTTTACTTTACCAAAATCCCAGATATAATCGCTATTTTCCTGTTTTAAACCCATATTCCTCTGAGCAGGAGTTTCTATTTTAATTATTTTTTGAGCTTGGCAACCGCAATAAAACAAAGAAAAAACCATGAGAAATAAAACTTTTTTCTTCATCATAACCTCCATATTAAAAATATCCCCAACCCTAAAAACATTAATCCCATTAAAATTTTCACTAGCCCTATATATTTACGAAAAACAGCCGATACCTGCCCTGATTGCACACCTATCAAACTCAAACCAAAAACCCCCCATAAAGGAACAACAAACATCAGATTATACAGAATAAGATACCCCATCGCCTGAATTTTAAGCGGAGCACTCTTAAGCACAAAATTTATCGTAGGAAGATATGTCTGTCCGGTACAGACTGCCTCAAGTAAGGAAACCAAAATCCCGGTAGTAAAAGCTCCGACAGATAACATAAATACAGAAACAGATGATTCCTGGCGATACTTATTACTGATCAGGAAACGGATGTGCTTTTTTATTTTATCAGGAAGCCGAAACATCATATCTTCAGCCTGGCCGGTTTTATGCAATAGGTAAAAATCGTAAAAACAAAAACCGGCAAAAATAAAGCTGCCAATGGCTATGGCAATATTAATAATCCTGGTTACCTGCCAAAATCCCTGTAGGCGATAGAGAAAATTAAATAAACCCAAACCAAGCAAAAGATAAGTAAGAAAAACCGCCAAAATGAAAGAAGCTCCGATTACAAATACTTTCCTCCTACGATAACCTTGGAGTGAAAGAAATGAAACAAAAAATACAACTACTGTAAAAGCACATGGATTAAAACCGTCTAATAACCCCACCATAGCAACAGCTAAAGGTGTAAAACTTTTAAATTTTTCTAAAAGATCAACGCTTTTGGGCTCTGCGCTTGCCACTGTTTCACTTTTCTGATTAAGTATCCGCGCAACCGTATTTTCTAAATCTTTATCTTTTAAAAGAAATTCCCCATCTAAGTAAAGTACTGGTAACATGCCGTCATCTTTATAGTTATATTTCTCCTTAAAACTCAAAAGAAGTTTATAATTTTCTATATCATCGATATTACGGTAATCAATAATAAGTTTACCGCCAAATCTTTCCTGAAGTTTAGGTAAATACGTGGTTCTTGCCTTTTGGCAATGCTGGCAGGATGGAGAATAAAAAACCAATAAAACCTTTTTTGCATCTTGCGCAGGCGCATGTTGTAAAAAACCCTGGAACAAAAATACCCAAACCACTGCCAGCGCCCAAAATATTTTTATTCTAGCGTTTTGCATAAAGCCTATTTTATCACCGCAATCTTATTTTGCAAGGA
>ERZ1292630.615-Hain-H41-02um-R3-615-length-36386-cov-5_pt1 | contig 36386 bp, 34 predicted proteins | sample MGYA00564408_ERZ1292630 | MGnify/ENA primary metagenome ERZ1292630 (study PRJEB36523, sample SAMEA6512641) | groundwater metagenome | collected 2019-01-08 | study: AquaDiva: Metagenomics assemblies of 32 groundwater samples
GAGATCTCGTTGTAGACATGCTCGGTGTCGAGATAGGCGCCGGCGAGCTCTCGAGCCGAGCCGGTCGTGCCGATCAATCCGACCGGGCGATTGCCCGCTTGCTCGATAAGGCCCTGAAGACACTCGCGGGTCGCGGCGATGGGATTGCCCTTGGTGCGTCCGTAATGAGACGCCACCATGGTGTGCGTCGACGGATCGATCAAAACGGCCTTGGTCGTCGTCGATCCCACATCGAGACCCAAAACCAACGGCCCTTCGGGAACCTCTTGCGCGGAGGGTTCGGCGATCACGTGCACCTGGTGGCCGTAAAGAGGGAGCGGCGGCAGGCGCCCGAGGACAGGTTGAGGGGCGATCTTGGGCGACCGTTCGATGGGCGTGTCGCGCGCGAGCAGGGCGGTTCCCCAGGCCTCGAACCAGGGGCTTTCGGGCCGCACGATGAACTCGGTGCCCGGCATCTTGGCGCGCAAGGCGGCAAGCATCGCATCGTTGCGCGTGATGCCCCCGATCAAGAGCACGCGCTTGAGCTCCCGCCCGCTTTTCTCCAACAAGGCGACGACCATGTTCGACATCCCATCATGAAGCGAGTAAAGGATATCGTCGGGCGAGGCTTCGCTGCGGTTGAGTTTGTGGGTGATGTCGGACTTGCAATGGACCGAGCAGCGAGAGGCCAGGGGCACGGCCTTGCCGTTGAAGGACCGAGAAATCGCCTCCTCCATGTTCAGCCCCATGCGTCCGATTTGCTGGACGAAGAACTCGCCGCTTCCCGCCGCGCATTTATTGTGGGACAGGACGTTGGCGATCCTGCCGTCCATGAGAAGATAAACAAGGAAGGATTCGCCTCCCAGGGACGCGACCGCGTCCAACGGACCGTCGATCTCACGGAGTGCGCGTTCGACCGCCGCCACTTCGGACACATGGCCGAGTTGGCCGGAGACGCCGAAATAACTCGCGTCGGCGAATTCGGGACGGGCGAGGATGTCTTGAATGACTTGGAGCGGGCGGCCTTGATGGGGCAGAACGGCGGCGCTGCGGGCCTCGCCGCGAAGAGCCGCCACTTTCACCGTGATGGCGCCGATATTTATGCCGATACAGGACATAGGATCAACGTGCGGGGCGAAGCAACAAAGCGTCCTGCCCAGCGAGAACCCTCTCGAATAGGCCCGAGCTCAGGCTCTCAGTTCGCTTGTGGGCAGGAAGCGGGCGCTGACGTCGCGACGCGGGTTGCCCGCCGCGTCGATGAGCTGCTCGCCGATCCAGCGGATTGGCTGGGCCTTGAAGGACACTTCGATGAAATCGCGGCAGCCGGCGTCGTAAGCCGCGCGCACGGCGTCGAGATGGCGCTCGCAGGCGACGGTTTGCTCGACGAGCAAATCCTTGATTTTGCCGGGATCGGTTTCGGCCCGTCCGGAGGTCCCCATGAACACCGGCACCCGCGGAGTCTGGATTACAATGGAGGCCAGGGCGGCGCGTAGCGGCGCTTTGGCGGGTTCGAAGGCGGCGGTGTGATAGGGCCCTTCGACCTTGAGCGCCTGGGTTCGGACCGGCCAATCCTCGGCGTGCGCTTTATCGGCGTAGGCCAAGAGGGCGGCCATGGTCCCTCCCAGGGTTCCACTGCCCACGGTGTTCCATAAGGCGACCGAGACCCCGGGCACCTCGCCCACGGACTGGGCCACATCGTTGAAATCCTCGCAGGACGCCGCGGCCAGGCCCATGGGTTCGTTGAAACCGGCGCAGCAGTCGCGAAAGGCCTGGGCGCGAGCGGCGATCAAAAGTCCGGAGTCCTCGACGCTTAAAGCCTCGGCGGCGACGAGAGCGGCGACCACACCCATGGAATGGCCGATGGCGCCGTTGAGAAGGACCTCGGGATGGGCGCGTCTGTAGGCCATCCAATGGGCGACGTGCGAGGCATGGATGGCTCGTTGGGCATTGAAGGTGAGGGCGAGCTCGCTTTCGGCCGTGGTGGTCAGCAGCGTCGGCAAGTCGGCCCCCAGGGAAGGCTTGAGGCGCTCGATGACCTCGCGTGCGGCGGGGATTTGGAGAAGTTCAGCTCCCATGCCGCTCTCTTGGACCGATTGTCCGGCGAAGACGACGCATAGGGGCGCGGTCATAAGGTGTTCGTTTTCATGCGATCATGAAGGAGCACGCCGCGTAGCGTCCGGAGTGGGAGAGGGAAACGCTCCAGTCCTGTGGGATGCTGCGCCAGATGACCGCGGGCAGGCCGCCCGCCTCGGTCAGCGCCAGGCGGGCCGATGAGCCGATCTCATCGTTGCTGGAGGCGATGAAATCGAGAGCCAGCTCCCGCACGAAAGCCCCCGGCGCGACGCCGGGGGGAACTCGGGCGACCTTCCAGAGAATGTCTGCTTCGGTCTCATCGTCGCCGATAAAGCCGCCGCGCAGGACGGCCAGACAGTGCAGGGCGTCGGGGTCGTCGTCGGTAAAGCGTATATCGAGCTGCAAACCGGTGGGAAGATGGATGGCCTTGCGTTTGAAGAGATCGACTTCGATCTCGCGGAAGGCGCCGTTGGCGACGACGATGATCGCGCGGCCAAGGGCCTTATGGCAGGCTTCCTTGGCGCAGAAAAAGCGCCAGAAGACGCGGAAAAGATTGTCCGGGCCTTGCTCCGATAGATACTCCAGCTCGCGGTGCGTCAGGTGGCGCGCAAGCCAATCCTCGTCGGCTTGCGTCAAATCTTCGGAGAAATTCTCCCTCAGGAGGGGAGAGGCGAGATCGATGACGTCGTTGCCGCCGCAGTTGCGCGCCATGTCGGAGGTCTTCCACCACTCCAGCTGCATGAGGGCCAGGCGATCGAAGAGCCGCTGACTGACGTCGCGGGGATTGGTTTCACCCGGGCGGGCCCCGTCGATGACGTCGGCGATGACGCGAATCCGATCCCCTGTAGGCGGGCAGGAGGTGGTGGCGATCTGGCCATCGGAGCGAAGATACACGCACAGGAACTTCGAGGAGGGGACTTCAAGGGCCAAGCGTCCGAGAAAGTCCTTCGGGCGGCGAGGCTCAAGCCAGCCCGAGCGCGAGCGCCCCGCCTCGGGATAGACGAACACCGCGCCGCCCTCGCGCAGGGCCCAGGCGCATTTGTCGAAGGCTTTTTGGCGCCAGGCTTCGCTTGCGGCATCTTCTCCCCCGCGCAAAAACGGGATGCAGCGGCACAGGTAAAGCAAAAGGCGGATCAGCGCGCTTCTCAGCGGTCCGCCGAGTTTGTAGTAGTTGGTGTATTCGGGCGTGGACCAAGGGATGCGGTGCGCCTGGTGCAGGCGCCGCAGGGGAAAAATCGCCCAATAGACCAGGAAGCTGTCGATGAGCGTGAGATGGTTGGCCGCCCAAATGACGGGGCCCTCGTGGCGATCGAGCTTTTCCCAAACGCGGGCTCGAACCTGTTCGATGTCCGCGTCCAGGCGGTAGCGAAAATAAAAACGCGCCAACAGCGCGACCATCAGCGACACCGGCAGCGAGAGCGCGCAGCTTATACGCTTCTGGAGCCGGAGGGCTTTGAGGTCCTCTGGCGTCAGCGCCATGCCTTAGGAAATCTTTTCGGCGAGCGAGACGGCCTCCTGGAGGGCGGCTCGCACCGAAGAGACTTTCTTGTCTTCAATGGCTCGGCGCTTGCCGGCCGCGTCGGAAATCTCTTGGGAGACGCGCAGCTTGGCCGAGCTCATCTTCAAGCGGGTGCGGATTTCCGCCTCCTCGCCCCGAATTTTGGCCAGCGCGGCGGCGTCGCCCCCGGCGGAAAGGCCCTTGATTTTGTCGAGCGTCAAGCTCAGCTCGACGTTCAACGCGTCGTAGCCGGCCTTGTCGTTGGCGTAGCTCTTGGCCTTGGAGGCGGCGAGCTTGGCCGCGTCGGCCAGGGTGGCGTCGTACTCCTTGGCCTGCGCGGCGAGCGTGCGTAGATTGGCAACGGCGTCGGTGCGCTCGGTGCCGGCGAATTTCTCGGTTTTGGCCGCCATTTTCTTGAGAGCGTCGGCCATTTTCCAACCGTCGCCGCAGGCCATGACGTAGGCAAACGACATCACCGACTCCAGGTAGGTCTCGTGTCTGGGCATGTGCCCGAGGTCCATGAGCATCTTGACTGACAGGCCGGGAGTGGCGGCCAAGGCGTCTTGACCATCGAGAATCCGCAGCTTGCCCAGCTCCCCGGGGGCGAATTTAAACTCGTTCGAGTTGGCCGAGACCGGGACTTTTGCGGTCATTTTGGTGAGGAACTGGCGTTCAATGGACATCGTGATGTCGGCGAGATTTGAGGATTCAATGCCCATGCCGACTATGTGGCCCAGGTAAGGAGTGTTGGCGTCGGCCGAGGCGTAATTGGTCTCGTTGGAGGCGTACTTCTTGACGCCCGCGATGATTCTTTTCTCCGCGTCTTCCGGGGTGATGGTGTTGAGATCGATCGCCTCGATGACCGCCTGCTTGCGCATAAATGCCATGTTCTTCAATCCTCCTAAGGTAAAGCAGATTCTATTATTTTCCGTCCCAGCGTTTGAAGAGGAGACAGCCGTTGACGTCGCCGAATCCGAACGAGGCCTTGATGACGTATTCCAGTTCTTTTTTCAGCGCGGCGTGGGGGATGCTGTCGCCGATCGGAATTTGGGGGTGGACGTCCTGGCAATTGATCGAAGGATGGACGTAGCCGTTGACGATTTGGTCGACGACGGCGACGGACTCCAGGGCACCCGCCGCGCCCAGGGTGTGGCCGATCATGGATTTCGTCGACTGGATGAGGGGGAAGCGATCGAGCGGCAGCTCCAGGGCCTTGATCCAACTGGCGATTTCGCGGGGATCGGCGCCGGTGGAGGTCAGATGTCCGTTGATTAAAGACAGTCGGGCGCGGTCGAGCGCGCCGTCTGTGATGACTTGACGTATGCAGCGCACGACGCCCTCGGGGTTGGGAAAGGTCATCGTGCCGCCGTCGCGTTGGCCGCCGCTGTTGCAATACGCGGCGATGATTTCACAGAGAATGTTCGCGCCGCGGGCGCGCGCTCTCTCGAGGGTCTCCAGTCGAAGAACGCCCGCCCCGCCGGCCGGCACGAAGCCGCAGGCCCCCACACCCATGGGCTGGGAGCCCTTCTCGGGCCTATCGTTGAATTTGGAGCACAAGACGTCGCGCATGGCGTCGAAGCCCGACCAGGTGCCCGGATGAGTGCCTTCGGCGCCGCCGGCGTACATCGAGTCGCAATAGCCGAGCTGGAGGTGCTTGAAGGCTTCGAAGATCGCCTCGGTCCCGGTATTGCACGCCGAGGAATTGGTCGTCGTCTGTCCGCCCAAGCCCAGGAACTTACCCACGGCGACCGAGACCGAGCTTTCCATGATTTTCGGCACGATATCGGCGCCCATGGGACGGCATCCCATCCCCTCGTCCTGTGCCCCGGCATGGGCCATGACGGGCGCCATGTCATCGAGCATCGTGTCCATGCCGCCGATGCCGCAGCCGATGATCGCTCCGGTGGTCCAATCGACCGGAGTGTCGTTGTAGCCCTTTTTCAAATCCACGGAGATCCCCGACATGCGCGCGGCTTCGACGGCCGCCATGGTCGCGTAGACCATCGCCTCGTTGAGCTTGGCCAGGTCGGCTGTGCCCGCCAAGGCCTCGGCCTCATCGGGGCCGACGGGAGGTTTGCCCCCGATTTGGCAGGCGAAGTTGAGGGTCTTGAGTTCGTCATGATGCGTGATGCCCGATCGCCCGGCCATCAATGACTCTCGATAGGCGGCCACGCCCAGCCCGTTCGGGGCGACGGCTCCAATTCCAGTGACGACGATCCGTTTGGGGTATCGGCTCATGGTTGTTTCTCGCAGTCCTTGTCGACCCAGAGGCCGGAGGCGATCGCGCTGAAGGCGATTTCGCCGTCCTTGGAGCCTCCACGAAAGGAGATGTCAACGTTCGCGCTCAGGGCCCCTTGGCTCGGCGCTTTGGCGCCCGCAAGGCGCGCTCGACAGACCAGGGTGTCTCCAGGGCGTACCATTTTTTTAAAGCGTCCCTGTTCGAGCCGGGTCAATAAGGGTCTTAAGCGGATCAATTCCCCGCCTTGAACCCGTTGGCGCATCCAGTAAATTCCCCAGGCCACGAGGCCGGTTTGAACGCCCATCTCCACCATTTTGACGCCTGGCACAACCGGGTTCCCGGGGAAATGTCCGGCGCAGTCGGCGTCCTTCCAGGTGTACTCGGAGACGATCTGTTCGTCGTCGACTTCCACGATTCGGTCGATAAAGCGCAGCGGAGGACGCTGGGGGACCAAGCTGAGGAGTTCGGCGGGAGTCGGCAGGGGCATGGTCACAGACCCATGCCTCCATCGACGGCCAGCACGGCGCCGCTGAGATACTGGTTTTCAATCGCGTGCCAGACGCTCTCGGCCACCGAGTCCGCGGTGCCAAAGGAGCCCAGCGCCACGTCTTTTTTGATGGCGGCGCGCTGCGACTCGTCGATGGCGGCGGTCATGGGAGTTTCAATAAATCCCGGAGCGACGGCGATGACGCGCACGCCCTTGGGGCCCAGCTCCGAGGCAAATTGCAGCGTCAAGGCTTCCAGCGCCGCTTTGGAGGCGCGGTAGACGGCGGAACCGACGACGGCTTTGCGGGCGAGCACCGACGATATGTTGACGATGACTCCCGATTCGTTGCGGGCCATTTCCTTGGCGAAATCGCGCATCAAAAACAAGGGGGCCCGGAGGTTGGTGTCCATGATCTTATCGAAGGAAGACTCGTCGATGAGCAAGGCCGCCTCATGGGGGCGGTCGATGCCGGCGTTGTTGACCAAGCAGTAGGGATTTCCCATGGACAGCGCGGTTTCGAGAAGGGTTTTGCGCCCGGCGGCCGTGGAGAGATCGGCTTGCACGGTCACCGAGCCGGAGATGTCCTTGGAGAGTGCTGCGGCGGCGGACGCGTTGCCGTTGTAATGAAGACAGAGGGCCAGCTGTCCCCCGGATTTGGCGTGGATTGCGCGCGCGACCGCCGCTCCGATTCCGCCCGAAGCGCCCGTGACGACGGCGATGTCTGGCATTACTGCACCTCCATGAGACCGCCGCCCCAAGCCAGTCCGGCCCCCAGGACCGCATAGACGATTTGGTCGCCTTTCTTGAGTTTACCGAGGTGTTGAGCCACGGCCGAGGGCATGCCGGCTGCCGCGATATTGCCCTGAGTCTGCACATTGCTGATGTGATGTTCCTCGGGCAGATGCAGGTGCCCGATGATGGACTGCTGCATGACAAAATTGGCTTGGTGCGTGACGGTGTGAACGTCTTCGGCGAACAGTTTTTTTTGGGCGGCGATGAGCTCGAACATTTCCACGGTCTTGCGGATGGAGAACTCGCGGACTTTCGCGCCGTCCTGACGGAAATGGCCCGCCGCGTCGACGACCACGTCGTCGGCGTCCTCAGGCGCGCTATCGAAGACCAGGGGCTCGATTTTCAGGCGGCCTGGATGGCGCAGGGAGCACAGCTGGGCGGCGGCCCCATCGCCCCAAATGTAGCCGTCGTGGCTGTCCGGCGAGTAATCGGTGCGGGTCGTGTAGCAGCCCGTCTGCACGGTCAAGGCGAACTGCGGCCAGGCTTTTTCGTTGAGGTCGGCAAGGTGCTTCATGTGGCGCGCGAAGGAGGAGCAGGCCGTGTTGACATCCATGTGGGGGCCGGAGCCGATGCCGAGCGCCTTGGCGATGGCGTGGGCGTTGGAAGGAACAAGGTCAAAGGGGGTGTCGCAATTGCACACCACCAGGCCGATTTGATCCGGTTTCACTCCGCTGCGGGCCAAGGCCTTCTGCGCGGCGCGCACCGCCAGCGTGATCGGAGTTTCGCCGTTGGCTCGGGCATGGATGACGGCCTGGACCGGGTCCCGATTGAGAGTGGCGCGAATGTATTCTTTCGACAGAACCGAATAGCGGCGCTCGATGCCCAGACGCGAACGCACCCAATCGGGGCTCTTTTTGAGCCCGACGGTTTCATGCAGGAACGTGTTGTCCAGCTCCGTTTTGGGCAGGGCCCAGCCCATTCCTAGGATATTGAAAGGAACGCTCATTAGAGACCGGAGATCGCCTCGCCGCCGTCGGTGCGGATGATGCTGCCGTTGGCCCAGCGCAAGGTCGGGCCGCACAAACCGAGGATGGTTTCGGCGATGTCCTCTGGAGTGGTCAGCCGGTGAAAGGGGTTGCGCAGGCGGGCCTGAGCCTTCATTAGGTCGAAGTTCGGGATCGCGTTGCCCGCGGGCGTGTCGGTGATGCCGGCTTGAACGATGTAGGAGGACACGCCGTAAGGAGCCAGCTCGACGGCCATGGCGCGGCAGGAGGCTTCCAAGGCCGTTTTGGCCGCCGACACCGCGGCGTAGCCCTTCCAGGCCACCTCGTTGCCTTCCGAGGTCATGGCCACCAAGCGCGCGTCCTTGCTGAGCAGGCCTTCTTTGCACAGCTCCCGGCCCCAGAGCAGGTAATCGTAGCCCATCATGAACACCGTTTTTTGCAAATCATCGTCTGTCAGAAGCTCGTCGCGGTAGGGGATGCGCGAGTCGGCCAAGGTGTGGAGCGCGTCGCAGCCTTTTTCATGGAAGGCGGTGTTGACGGCGGCCCTGACCATGTCTGGCGCCAGTCCAAGAGCCTCGGCAAGTCCTTTGATGGCCATGCCCCGGAAGTCGGGCGTTTTATCCTCGATCATCAGGCGGCAGGAGCCGGCGGCGATCGACTGCATGAACAGATGGACCTTGCCCGCTCCGGCGTTGGCGGCGATGCTCTCGAAGACCTCGCCGCGGCCTTCATCGTCGAAGAGGTTGACATTGTGGGTGACGAGTTTGACCCCCGCGGCGCGGATCTCGTCGAAGTGGGGGCGAATCGTCGTTTCGACGGTGCCCTCCTTATCTTTATGGCCGATGAGAATGTTGAAGCCGGCGCGGGCCAGGCGTTTGGCCGTGGCCAGGCCAAAGCCCGACGAGCCGCCAAGAATGACCGCCCAAAGGCCGGAACCTTTGAAGTCGAGGAGACGCGTGTCGCCCATAGGGGCGTGATTATACGTTTTTTTGCCTGAAGCGGGCTCAAGAGGGTATAATGCTCACGGGTAAATCCCAGGAGGCGTGATGATGAAAAGTTTTGGGGTGGCCGTTCTTGCGGGACTGTTGACCGTTTCAGCCGCGATCGCGGCCGAGCATAAGCACGAGCAGTCGAAGGCGGCCGCCAAAACCGCTTCCTTCTCCGGCGAGCTCGTGGATATGGCCTGCTTCATGAAGCACGACGGCAGAGGAGCCAAACACGCCTCGTGCGCGCAGATGTGCGTCAAGGGAGGCGCTCCGCTGGGAGTGCACACCAAAGAGGGGCAGGTCTATCTTCTCATCAACGATCACGGCAACGAAAAGCCTTTCGCGCAGGCCAAGCTTTTGGCCGGCGGCAACGCCATAGTCACCGGCGAGGTCGTCAGCCGCGGCGGGGTTCAAGCCATCATCGTCTCTAAGGTCGAAAAGCTGTAAGTGGAGCGGGCGCTTTACCTCCTTCACCCGGCGGCCGTCCATTTCCCGATCGTCCTTCTCGCGCTCGGGGCGGCGGCCGCCGGGGGGCGCCTGTTTCCAAGGGCTCCCGGGTGGCTTGATGAAGCCGCCGCGCCGCTGTTATGGATGGGGACGGCGTCGGCGTGGATCACCCTCGGTCTAGGCCTTCTCGCCGAGAGCAACGCGCCTCATGTTCCGGCGGCGTGGGAGGTCCTGGCCGAGCATGAGGAACTGGCCTGGTGGACGTGCGGGGTGTTCACCGTTTTGTCCTGCTTGGGCGCCTGTGCTGCTAAAATCGGGGGGATGAACGTTCTCATGCGCCGCGCGACGGCGCTGTTGTGGGCCCTCGGGTTGGGATTGCTGTTTGCGACTGCGATGCGCGGAGGGCGGTTGGTTTACGATTTCGGGATGGCCGTCGGCGGCCTCTCCCCGTAGATCCGGATCTCCGCCGTCTATTCCCCAAAGCGGACTGGGCCGTTTATCGCCGGCTCCTTCCCCACTTGGCCTATGTCACAGGCCCGCGTTCGCACTTATAATAGTCCAAGAGAGATGGAGGCCCGCATCCCTGTCGTGATAGGAACGCAGACATGATTCGATTTTTCCGGTCCAGCGCCGCGGTCGTTCTCTCCGGGGCTCTGATCGTTTGCTCTTTGGGCATCGAGGCTCAATGCGCGGCGGCGCGGAGTCTTCCGGGCCGAACCGTTTCGCTTCCAGCGAGCCTTGCCGCGTCGGTCGTTCCTCTGTTTTCCAATCCGGCGGCGCCGCGCCACGCGACCCTGCTGGCATCTCAAGGCGTCCCCGCGATGTTCTCGCCCGCATTCGTGGCGGCGCCGCGGGCCGTCTCGGCGCGGCTTTCGGAAAAACTTTCGGCGATCAGTTCCCCGCTGGCCGCCATCGCCGACTCCAATTCCACGGGTGAAAATCGGCATTCGGCCTTGGAACAGATCGACGCCGTGCTTTCCGGGCAGGCGCACGTCGCCGAGGATGGAACGCCGGCTCCGGTTTTCGAAGTGGGTCCCGTCTCACCGTCGGCCCTTGGGCTTACACCCGCGCCGCAACCGCGCGCGTCGCCCGCGCTGACTCAAACCACCTTCGTTGTCTTCGACTTGGAAACCACGGGATTCAACCCCGAGGTCAATCAAATCATCCAAGTCGGCGCCGTCAAGATGCGCCTTCAAGACGATGGGTCGATCAAGGTCATCGACACGTTCGAACAGCTCGTCGATCCCAAAGTTCCGGTTCCGGCCGCTATCACGGAACTGACCGGCATCACTAACGGCGATCTCAAAGGGCAGCCGACGTTGAAGGAGATTTTACCGGCGTTCGCGTCTTTCGTCGCGCAGGACGCGGTGCTCGTCGCGCACAACGCTCCTTTCGACGCGGCCTTCTTGGGCTACCAGATGAAGGAGTTGGGCGTCCCGGCGATGCCGCATCTCATCATAGACACAAAAGATATCGCTCGTTCGATTTTCCCCGGCCTTAAGAGCTACAAGGTCAAGGATTTGATTCATGAGCTGGGCATCGGGGAGGTCGAGGCCCACCGCGGGCTGTCTGATTCCCTTCAAGAGGCCGCGATTCTTGCCAAGGCGGTCGTGAAGCTGGCCGCCGACCGCAAGACAACGGTCTCCGAGCTGTCTTTCGAGGATGTTCTCGCGCATTCAAGCCGCCTGTCTTTGACCTCGATTCTCGACGCGCTCAAGCCCAAATCCCTTCCAGCACCCTCAAAGCCGATTCCCGCCGACTCCACCGCTGAAGTCGATCGGATTTCGAAGGAACTTCACGAACGCCTCCAGCCCTCGATGCTGCGCGATGTCGCATTCAAGATGGGGGTCGACTACGAGTGGCTTCGCGACGCCTTGCGCCAAGAGGCGCTGCGCGCCCAGGTCGCCTCCGCCGACGAGATTCTCGCGGACTTGGAAAAAAATCCGCCATCGGCGATCATCACCGATTACAACAACACGCTGACCGATCGCGGGTCGGACGGCCTCAGTCTTCCGACCCCCGAGGATCTTCTGGCTGAAATCGAGACCGCCCTCGCCTCGGGGCTTCCGGTCGTTCTGGCTTCGGCCCTCAATTACGATTACCAGCCCCCGGAGGCGGTCAAGCCCGACTCCCCGGGTATTATTCCTTACGAATTGTATTCGACTTTGGTTTCGCGCATCCGCCCTTCGCTGCGCGGCAACCTTTTCGTCACGGCCAGCCTGGGAGGGGAAATAGTCCTTTTCGATTCCCAATCGGGCGAGGCGATTCCCTACGTCAAGACCCCCTGGGACCCAGGAGAAAAAGAACTTCTTCTGAAGGCGGTCGAGACGACCTTGTCGGATCTCAACATCGCCAAGAGCGAATTGACGATCATGGACAGCAACCCCAATCAAATCGGGGTGATTTTCAAGGTCGCCGACGCGGCCAAGGCCACGGAGTTCGGTGCGAGGCTCATCGAACGCTTCAAGGACCACAACATTCTTCTGCCGGTGCTGCAGAACAGGAATTGGGTGTATTTCAGCAAGTTCAAGAAGTCCGACGCCACGCGCCTGGCCTACAGCATCCTGAAGGCGAAGGGCTACCCGGTCTCTGCCGATTCGCTTTTGTTCCTGGGCGATGAGTTCCGCACGTCTAAAGACGGGACAATCGGGGGCGACGCCTTGATGTCCATGCCCTTTCCAAAGTCCCGTGCCATCAGCGTCGGAGACACCCCGGGCGATCGTCTGCCGCCGAACGCGCGCCGACTGGGCATTCGCGAAGCGCGCGGCAGCCTGAGGGTTTTCCAGGCGATCAACAAGGGGCGCGCGGCTCAAGGCCTTGCCGCCGAGGGTGTGCCGTGGCTGCGTCATCCTCTCGCCAAGACGGCAGGGCTGTTTCTTGCGGGAGCGGCGTCGGCGCTGCTCCTGAGATTCGTGGGACCCTTGGTGGGATTTTTTTCGAAGCGCAAGCCGTTTTCATCGTAACGTCCGGCCGGAGATGGTAGAATAGCCCCATGGCGACTCAAGTATTCCTGTCGTGGATTGCCTTCCTCTCCTACTCCGCGGCCAGCGTCGCGGCCTTCTCTTATCTTCTGACCAAGAATACACGCGCCAGCCGCCTGATGCTCGTGTTGATGGGCGCCGGGCTGGCCGCGCACGTTCTGGCTTTTGCCGCGAGGATCCTTCAATTTTGGGTGTTTCCTGAAAATCGATGGTTCTTGCCGGTCAACTCTTTTTTCGGCGCGTTGTCCTATATGTCGCTGGCGCTGACGGCCGCTTTTTTCGTCATTGAGGCGCGCAAGCGGCTGGGAATTCTGGGGGCTTTCATCCTTCCGCTGGCTGCCGTCAGCTTGGGCCTGGCGGTTCTTCACGCGGATCCGTCGCTGAGTCCCCTGGAGCCGGAATTGCGCAGCTATTGGCTCAACTTCCATCCGATGGTTTTGATGAGCGCCTACGCGGCTTTCGCCAATGCCTTCGGGGTCAGCGTGGCTCTGATCATTCAAGAACGCCAGATCAAATCGCGCAAGCCGACCGAGCTGTGCTACCGGCTGCCGTCGATCGACGAGCTCGACGCGCTCAACGGCAAGATCATCGCCGTCTCTCTGCCGCTTCTGGTTGCGGGCTTGGTCATGGGGGCGATGTGGGCGCACGCGGCGTGGGGGCGGGCGTGGTCATGGGCGCCGAAGGAAACGACGGCGCTGATCACCGCCGCCATCTACGGCGAATTCCTTTGGCTGCGCTACGCCCGCGGCCGAAGAGGACGCATTCCGATTTACGTGTCCATGCTGGCTTTCGCCTGCATCGTGGCGACGTTCGTGAGCGCGGAGCTTTCTTCCGGTCGTCACGACTTCTTGGGAGGGGGGAGATGAGGCTCGTTTCCTTATCGTGGAGCCATCGTTCCAGCGCCAGCGCGGCGCGCGAGGCTTTGGCCATGGTGTCCGTGGAGCGGGTCCTTGCCGAGCTCAAGAGGCGCGGCATCTCGGAATCGGTCGCCGTATCGACGTGCAATCGTTTCGAGTTGTACGCGGCGGGCACACCCTTGGCGCCGCCTCGAATCGAGCTGCTGCTGGGCGCGCTCGAGGATTTGGCGGGGGCGTCTTTGGCCGCGCAAGCGGAGGTCCGCCGTGATAAGGAGGCGGTTGAACATCTCTTTGCCGTCGCCGGCGGGCTGGACTCTTTGGTCGTGGGAGAAACCGAGATCCTGGGGCAGGTCAAAACAGGATATGAGCGGGCCAAGTCGGCGGGCATGACCGACAAGCGTCTCAACGTGCTGTTTCAGCGCGCGCTCTACGTCGGCAAGAAGGTGCGCACCGAGACCGCGATCGCTCAGGGGGCTTCCTCGGTCCCCTCGGTCGCCGTGCAAATGGCCGAGAGCATTTTCGGACGGCTGGAGGGAAAGACCGCCCTGATTTTGGGCGCAGGCGCGATGGCCGAGCTCGCCGCCAAACACTTGGCGGCCCACGGCGTGAGCAAATTATCGGTGGCCAACCGCACTTGGGAGCGGGGCTATCAGCTGGCCGCGCAGTACCATGGCGAGGCGATTGGCTGGGACGAGTTTCCCAAAGAGCTTGAGCGCGCCGACATGGTCATCGCCTCGACCGGGGCGCCGAGCGCGGTGGTGACTTGCGCCATGGTGGAGGCGGCTGTCACGCGGCGAGGCGGACGCTCTTTGCTTCTCATCGATATCGCCATGCCCCGCGACATTGAGGAAAAGGTGCACGCCATCGACGGCGTCTACTTGTACCGGCTGGAGGATCTCGAGGCGATCGTGGCTAAGACCATGGCCTCGCGCGCCGAGGCCGTGGCGGCCGCTTTGAGCGTCGTCCAAGACAAGGCCGTCGAGTTCAACCTATGGGCTCAGTCCTTGTCCACGGACCACGAGCTCAGTCTGAAGCATTCATGAGACTGGCCGTTTCTCTGCTGACGCTGCTGACTCTGGCCGGCCAAGCGCAGAAGAGCCAGCCCTACGGCATACTGTTGCTCGCCCACGGAGGGAACTCGGCGTGGGATAAAAACGTTGAACAGCTGCGCGCGCGCGCGGACGCTCGCGTTCCCACGGAGCTTGCCTTGGGCATGGCCGATGCGGCGGCCTTGCAGCGGGGAGTTGATCGCCTCGCGGCCCGGGGCATCAAAAAAATAATCGCCGTGCCTTTGTTCGTTTTGAGCCGCTCGGAAGTTCTCGATCAGACGCGCTTCGCCTTGGGGTTGCGCGAGAAGCCCTCGGAGGTTTTGCGCGACGCGCTGGCGGCTTTGCCGCACGGCCACGGCTCCCACGGCGCCTCAGGCCACAGGCATTCGTTTTCCACGGCGAGCGTGCGCCTTCCGCTTCCTTTGGAGATGACCCCGGCTCTCGACGACGATCCCTTGGTGTCGAGAATCCTGCGCGCTCGCGCTCGCGCCTTGTCGTCGGCGCCGTCTCGAGAGACCGTCATCTTGGTCGCGCACGGGCCGGTCGACGACGCGGCCTTGCCCGCTTGGCAAGGCACCCTCTCGACTCTGGCGGGGCGCTTGAAATCGGAAGGGGGCTTTCGGGGCGTGTCTTATGCCCTCTTGCGCGACGATGCGCCCGCGCCCGTTCGTTCGGCGGCGGTCGCCGATTTTCGCGCGCAGGTGTCTGCCGCGTCGAAGTCCGGCAAGGCCTTGGTGGTGCCGCTGCTCATAGCCCAAGGCGGCATCGAAAATAAAATCCCTCGCGATCTCGCGGGACTGGAGTATTCCTGGAACGCGAAAACTCTCATGCCCGACGATCGGTTCGCCGCCTGGGTGCTGGCGCGCGCCGCGGCCGCGGCGCAATAACGGAGAATAAAGTCGTAAATTTGACAGCCGCCGTCAGGAATTGGTACTTTGACGCTTCTTGAAGGTATTTTTCGTCTCATTCGACCTCAACAATCAATAAACATGAGTCAAGCCAATCCCAACCCGATCCCTCCGGCGCCGTCGGCGCCTGCATCCCCCAAGGAGGTCAAGCCGGCCGCCCCGATTTCTCGGGGGGATTTTCTGTGGGCCGGGTGGGGGATGCTGGCCGCGTTTTTCGCCGCCACCGCGGCCGCCGGCGCGCGCTTCATGTTTCCAAACGTGATTTACGAGCCGTCCCAAAAATTCAACGCCGGCCCCGCCGCGGGCTTTGACCTGGGGGTGTCGACGAAATGGCTCAATGAACAGCGCGTTTGGATCGTGCGCACTTCCACAGGTTTTTACGCGATGTGGGCGCGCTGCACGCATCTGGGCTGCACGCCGAATTGGTGGGGCGACCAGAACCGCTTCAAGTGCCCGTGTCACGGGTCCAACTACACGATGGAAGGAGACGTCATCGCCGGTCCGGCTCCGACGCCGCTATGGCGCGCCAAGGTGGAACTGGCGCCCACCGGGGATCTGATCGTCGACAAGGCGATTTTGGAAAACAAGCCCGGCAAGCGCGAGAACCCTCCCTACTTCGTCGACTTCGCCTCGGTCTAAGGATTGCCCATGCCCACCGTCGACATCGAGAAAATCAAGAAAGAGATCATCGACTCCCAACTTTGGCGATCCGTCTTTCGCGGGGGGGTATGGAAGGACACTCCGCGAGACCGGGCGGCGCACATCATCGGCAACGTCTGGCTGCATCTTCATCCGGTCAAGGTGAGGCCGCGCGCCTTGGAATGGCTCTATACCTGGGGCATGGGCGGCATTTCGTTCGCGTTGTACTTGATTTTAACGTTATCCGGAGTGGCGCTGATGTTTTACTACCGCCCCACCATAGGGCTGGCCTACCGCGATATTAAGGATCTTGAGTTCGCGGTGACCCTCGGCATGTTCTTGCGGAACTCCCATCGTTGGGCGGCGCAGGCGATGGTGGTGGCGGTTATCGCGCATATGGTCCGTGTGTTTTTGACCGGCGCCTATAAAAAGCCGCGCGAGTTCAACTGGGGCGTCGGCGTGCTTCTATTGACGTTGACCCTGTTTCTGTCCTTTACCGGATATTTGCTGCCGTGGGACCAATTGGCGATTTGGGCCGTGACGGTCGGAACGAATATGGCGGGGGCCACGCCGATTTTGGGAAATGAGGGCCCGCTGGGCTCTTTGGCGGGAATGCGCATCAACAACGACGTCCGCTTCACGCTTCTGGGCGGCACGATGGTCGGAGAGAATACTCTGCTGAGATTCTACGTCATGCACTGCGTGGCCGTGCCCCTGGTCGTGGGCATACTCCTGATTCTCCATTTCTGGCGCATCCGCAAAGACAGTTTCTCGGCCGCTCCCTACCAGGCCAACGAAGAGAAGGTGGATGTTTGGCCTCATCTGGTCAAGCGCGAATACGTCGCCGCGGCGGCCACCGTGCTTGTCATCATGGTTTGGTCGATCTTGCAGAACGCCCCTCTAGAGGCGATCGCCAATCCAAACGTAACGACCAATCCCTCCAAGGCGCCTTGGTATTTCGTGGGCCTGCAGGAGCTGCTGGTGTATTTCGATCCATGGATCGCCGGAGTGGTGATGCCGGGACTGATCATCGTTGGCCTCATCGCCATCCCTTACATCGACACCAACCCCAAGGGCATCGGCTATTACGCGTGGAAGGAGAGGCCCTTCGCCAACACCATGTTCATGCTCGGCGTGGTGTTGTGGTTTGCCCTGATCTATATCGGCTACGCCTGCCGCGGTCCGAATTACGCCTGGTACTGGCCGTGGGAATCTTGGTACGGTCTTAAGGCGGCGCCCCCTGCGACGTGGAGCGTTTTCGGCCCCAAGGGCGACGGGGCGTACTCGATGCTCATCGGCGTTCCTCTGTTGGCCGGGGTCTCGGCCGCGTGGATGCTTCTTCCCAAGATGATCCAGCGCGACCTCGACGGCCGCAAGACGATGGGAGCTTTCCTGGGTCTGCTCGCGGTTTTAGCGGCGGCGGGCATGGCCATGGGCAAGATGGACGTTCTACAGGGAGCCTTTCTTCTTTTCTTCCTTGGTTCGTCTTTTTACTTCGGCTTCATGCTCCCTCAGAGGCATATCCGGACGCTGGATTGGCCGCGCTATTTGGTGACGATGGTTCTCGTCGTCAGCACGATGAGCGTCCTCCTTAAGATGTGCGCTCGCCTGGCGTTCAACATAAAATACGTGCTGACGATTCCCTCGATCAGCATGAACATCTGACATGAGCTATCGAAAACTTTTCTACGTCGCGAACGTCCTGCTGCTCGCGGTCTTCGTGTGGGCGCTGGTCGAGGACTTCCGGGCCGAGTGGCGGCCCTATCAGGCGGCTTATTATCGCATGGCCGCCGAGGCCCAAGAGAAGTTGGCCGCCGCGCAGACCGATCCCAAGAAGGCCGCCGAGCACAAGGCCGCCGCGCGCGCCATGCGCCGTTCTCCGGTCGAGATCAAGCAGATCATAGTCGGCGATTTGGGCCGCTTCGATCGCTGCGTGACGTGTCACGTGGGGATGGACGAATACACCAACCCCTCTTTGAAAAACGATTTTACGGAGAATCCGTATAAGGCGCACCCCAAAATCGACGAGAGCTTGGTCAAGGCGCATCCTTTCACCAAGTTCGGCTGCACCTCCTGCCATTCAGGCCAGGGCTTGGCGACGGACAAGGATGCGGCGCACGGCTGGGTCAAGCATTGGGAAAAACCGATGCTCAAGGGCGTTCATATCCAGGGCGCGTGCGTGAAGTGTCACGGCGATTTCGAGACCCTCAAAGGTTCCGAGGTCGCCGCGCGCGGCAAGCGGCTTTTCCAGGAGCACGGCTGTCAGGGCTGTCACGCCATCAACGGCTGGGGCGGGGCGGTCTCAGTGGATCTCGGCGACGTCGCCGACAAGCCTTTCGAGCGCATCGCCGGCTACAACTTCAAGCGCGTGCGCATCGACGGCAAGGAACTTCCCAACGAGCATCACAACAGCCACTGGAACATTCAAAATTGGATCCTGGGCCATCTCGTCAACGACCCGGCCTATAACACCCCCAACGATCCCTTCGCCAAGCTCAACGCCGAACCGATCCCTCCGTCGGGAATGCCGGATTTCAGCGCGGAGATCAGCCGCGCGGACTCCGACGCGATTACGGCTTACCTGACGGGAATGACCAAGGAGGAGGTGATCCCTCGGAGGTATTACGTGTTTGCCCCCGCGGCGCGCGAGCCGAAATTCTCCCAGGCGAAGGACCATGGCCGCTTCGTCTTCCAGAAGTACGGATGTCAAGGCTGCCACGGTCTCGAGGCCAAAGAGGGGCGCCGCCGCTACAATGCCTTGGGACCCGGGCAGAAGCCCTTCGACGAGACGATGACCGAGGAGGAGATCGGCAGGCAGATGGAGCTCGGCCGCGAGCCCACCTTGCCGGATTTGATGGGGACCTACACTCATGAGGAGTTGGTTAAGAAAATCGCTTCAGGCGTTCCCGCGGCCGACGCGAAGAAGTGGAACCCCAAGGGTCCCATGCCGATGATCTACATGCCGGGGTGGAAGGACAAGATCTCTCCCACCGAGTTGAACGACTTGGCGACCTGGCTTTTGAGCATCGCCAAGGAAGACGACAGCGGATTTTGAAAAATCGCCGCAATATCAAGGAGACAATGCCATGAATCGTAAGCTGACTTTTCTCGTCGCAATCGCGTTGCTTTCAGCCTCGGGCGCTCCAGGCGTCCGGGCGGCCGAGCTCAGCGAGAAAGACAAGGCCTTGGCCAATCCTTACTCGAATGATTTTGGCCCCGAGGCGGTCGACGAAGCTGTGCTCAAGACGTATCCGGCCAACGTGCAGGCCGGTTATAAAGCGTTGATCAAAGGCTGCGCTCAGTGCCACTCCGCCGCCCGTCCACTCAACAGCCGTTTTGTCGAACCCCTCGACGATGCGGCGCTGGCCAAGCTCAAAAAGGACCAGCCGGAGTTGTTCAAGGACGCCTAGGTCTGGCAGATTGAGACCAAGTTGTGGAACCGGTACGTCAAGCGCATGATGAACAAGCCGGGATGCAACATCGAAAAGAAAGACGGCAAGGCGATCTGGGAGTTCCTGGCCCATGACAGCGTCGCCCGAAAAACCGGCCCCAACGCGGCCAAATGGGCGGCGCACCGCAAGGGTCTTATCGAGCAGTTGAAGGCCAAGGATCACAAGCGTTACGAGGAGCTTAAAGAAGCCAAGGATCTCTAGGCCGTTGCTCGACGCTCGAGTTCTGCTCGTCTACGGCTATGAGCCGAGCGGGCACTCGGCGGCGGCGTTCGCCATCGAAGAGGCCGGCCGAAAGGCCGGCCTCGTTTTTTCCACGGTCGAGGTCGCCCGGGATCATCACCCCGCGGCGGGGCCGGCCATGGCGCGCGGCTATCACGCGCTATTTCGGGCGGCGCCCGGAGCCTGGCACCGTCTTTATCATGGGCGGCGGGTCCTGCGCGTGCTGCGTGCCGTGCGCTCCGCTTACCTGGACCTTGGGGGAGGGCGACGCCTTGCCCAAGCCATAGGGCGCCTGCGGCCGGATGTGATCGTCTCCACTCAAGCCTCCGTCGCGGCGGTGCTCAGCGAGGCCCGCCGGCGGGGCGACGTGCGCGTGCCGGTCGTTTCGGTCTTGACCGACTACGGCGTCCATCCCTCCTGGGCCGATCCGCCCGCGGACATGATCCTCGCGCCCGATGAACGGTCGTGCCGGCGGCTTCGCCTTCTGGGAGTCGATGACGCGCGTTTGCGCAAGACGGGCATTCCCATTCGCGCGGCCTTCGCCGAAACTATCAATCGCGCTCTGGCGCGCCGGATGCTGGCACTGCCGCCTTCTGCGCCGGTGATTTTGGCCTCTGGAGGGGGAAAGGGACTTGGAGCCCTGGAAGAAACGGCGCTGTCTTTGCTGCGCAGGTGCCCTCGGGCCCACCTTCTGGTTCTTTGCGGGAGCAATGATTCGCTGCGCCGCAGTCTCAGTCGCCGGCGGGAGTCGGGCGAGCGTTTGCGGGTGTTTGGCCCTCAGCCCCCGGGGTTGGTCGCCGCCATGATGTCGGCTTCCGATCTGCATCTGGGTAAGCCTGGAGGGCTGAGCGTCGCCGAGAGCATGGCCATGGGGCTGCCGATGATATTGACGCAGCCGTCGTTCGCCCAGGAACGAGAAAATGCAAAACGCCTGACGCGAGCGGGCGCAGCCCTCGTCTGCCTGACGACGGGCGAGGCCGCCATGAGGGCACGGGAGTTGCTTGACGACGTCAAGAGCTTAGCGGCGCTGCGCGCGGCGGCCGTGGAGATGGGCAACCCATTATCGGCGACTCGAGTTTGCGCGGAAATCGCTCACGCCGCGCGGCGGTCCTTGGCGACGTCGTGTTAGGCGGTGATGATTTCCTCGAGTTTGCGACAAAGGTCGGAGGGGTTGAACGGTTTTTGCAGGAAAGCGACTCCCGGCTTCATTACGTTGCGAAACACCATCTCGTTGGTATAGCCGGACATGAAGAGGACTTTGAGGTTGGGATGAGACTTCGCCAATGTGGAGGCCAGTTGGTGTCCGTTCATTCCCGGCAAGATGATATCGGTGATCAGCGTGTGCAGGCGCGACCCCATGTCCGAGGCCCGCAACAGCCCCTCCACTCCATCGGAGGCCTCGACGACTTGATATCCGACGGAGCGCAGCACGCGCGCGTAGAGAAGACGGATATCCTTGTCGTCTTCGACGAGCAGTATGGATACGGGTTTGGAGGTCGCGCTGGGCAGGGGGGATTTGGTCGTGGGAACCATGGGTTTGGGGCAGAGGGGCAGAAACACCCGGAACGTCGAGCCTTTTCCCGGAGCGCTTTCGCAGGCGATGCGTCCTCGAGTTTTGGTGACGATGTCCATGATCGTGGCAAGACCCAAGCCGGTGCCCTTCCCGGGCGCCTTGGTCGAATAAAAGGGTTCGAAAATATGCGACATCGTCTCGGGACTCATTCCAACACCCGTGTCGCTCGCCTCGAGTTCGACGTAGCGTCCGGTGGGAGCGCTCACGCCCTCATTGGGCAGCTTGGAGGCGTCGACCTGTCTGAGCTTGAACGCCAAACGCCCTCCCTCGGGCATCGCGTCGCGGGCGTTCACGGCGAGGTTGATGATGATCTGCTCGAGATGGCCAGGATCAACGAAAACATGCGCGGGCTCGGCCTCGATGACCAGTTCGATGGAGGCTCCGATCAGGCGCTTGAGGATGCGTCCCATTTCCGTGAGAGTTTCATCAAGGGCGACGACGCACGGAATGGCCATTTCGTGCCGCTCGAAGGCCAGGAGTCGGCGCGAGAGCGAAGCGGCGATATCAGAGGATTTGCTGATTTCCCCCAAGTCCGCTTTTTGCCCAGGGTCCTTGAGGCTGGAGTCCAGGATTTCGGTATAGCCTTTGATCGTGCTCAGGATGTTGTTGAAATCATGCGCGATGCCTCCCGCCAACCTTCCGATCGACCCCATTTTGTTGGCCTGGCTCAACTCCCACGACAGGCGTTCCCGGATTTTTTCGCCGCGCAAGCGATCTTCTTCGACGGCGATGGCCGAGGCCAGGATGCCCATGACTTTGGAGAGGGCGGCATCGGCTTCGACGTCGCGATGGAATATGACGAACAAAGAGCCCAAGACTTGATCTCCCGATTTGACGGCGCGTCCTATGTAGGTGCTGGCGCATTCGGGGTTTTCTCTTTGCTCTATGTCATGTTTGACGACCGGGGCGTCGGCGCCTCTTTTGACGACCTCGGCGCACAGCGAGCCTTCGAGGGGATTGATCGGGTCGAAGTCGGACGGCGCGTTCCATTGTCCCACGGAGGTGAGGAACTCTTTTTCCAGTCGGTTGTAAACGGCGTATTCCGCGCCGAGAAGCTCCCCGCACAACGCGGTGAGTTGATTGATGTTCTTGTACGAATCGGAGGTGAAGGCCAGCAGGCACTCGTTGATGCGCGTCAGGGACAGGCGATTGGCCCGGTTGTCGGTGACGTCACGGGAAATTCCGACGAGCAAAGTGGGCCGTCCATGAGGCCCGAAAACAGGAGTTTTGACCGTGTGAAACCAGCGCGTGCGCTGATTAAAATCTCGCAGCGGCTCCTCGTCGGTCTCGACGGTCTCTCCGTTTTGGAGGACCCGTGCGTCGTCGACAAGACATCGCGGCACGTCGCCTTTATCGAGAGAGGCGCCGGCTAGACCGCGCAGCTGGCCCAAGGACATGCCATGGAAGTCGCAATAGGCTCGATTGGCCCAGACGAGGCGACAGTCGCGATTTTTGACAAACACCATGTCCACGCTGACGGCCAGGACATGGCGCAAAAGCTGATCTTCCGCAAGACCTTCGAGTTCGGGGAGGGTTATCATACGACTCAGTGTAGACTCCCGACATCAAAACGAAGTCAAAATCAAGTGTCGAAGCTGTACCCCTTTCCGACATGGGTGTTGAGGCGCTCGCTCCATTTGGGCCCAAGCTTCTTCCGTAATTGGGACACGGTCGTCACCAAAATGTGGTCCCATTGATCGGAGTCATAGCCCCATAAGGCCTGCCACAGGTACATATGGCTGTGCAAGACATGAGGTCGGTGCAGGAAAATCCTCAATAATTCCGCCTCTTTCGGCGTGAGATGGACGGGGCGGCCGTCGATGTTCAAGCGTCCCGTTTCCCAATCGAGGTCAAGTCCGGGGAAACGCGTCGATTGGTCGCGGGAGAGACTGTTGTCGCGGCGGCGGCTCAGGCTGCGCAGGCGCGCTTGAAGTATTTTCTCGTCGAAAGGCTTGGCTAAATGGTCGTCGGCGCCCGAGTCCAAGGCGACGATTTCCTCGCCGAGCGTGGTTTTTCCGGTGACCATGAGAATGCCCATCGCCTGGGTTTTGGGGTCGGTGCGCAAAGCCTTGGCGAGATTAACGCCGGAAATCCCAGGCAAATTCCAGTCCAAGACCATGAGATCGATCGGAGCCTCCCGCAGGGCGACCAAGGCCTGCTCGGCGTCGGGCACGATGTCCGCTTCGAACTCCTCCCTGAGCATCGTGTCAAAAAAACGGCGATAGACGTCGCGCATCGACGCCTCGTCTTCTACGACCAATACTCGTTGGCGCTTCATGCTGTTGCGCTCCTTAGGCGGAACATACCTTATTTCCGTTGGCAAAACAAGTGTAAATGGCGTATAATAAGTAAGTGAAGTAAACGAAGTAAATGGAAATGACGGAGAAAACCTACACGACGCATGATATCGCCACCTTCTGCGGAGTGTACCCGTCTAGCGTGGTGCATTGGATCAATGACGGCAAGCTGAAGTCCTACCAAACGCCCGGAGGACATCATCGCGTCACCAAGGAGGACCTGTTGGCTTTCCTCCGTGAGCTGAAGATCCCTATTCCCCGCGAGCTGATGTCGCGTGCCCGCATCCTCATCGTCGATGATGACGCGGAAGTCGTCCGCGTCATCGCGCGGGCGTTCTCCCGTGTGAGCGCTCTGGTGGAAACGGACACCTGCCGCGATGGGGTCGAAGCTCTTATCCGCATCGGCCAGGAGACACCTGATCTTGTCATATTGGACTTGGTCATGCCGAAGATGGACGGTCTTCAAGTGTGCCGTGTGCTCAAGTCGACCGAGAAAACCTGGGGCGTCAAGATCATCGCCATCACCGGGAAAAAACCCCCTTACAGCGACAAGAAGCTCTCCGAGATGAAAGCCGACGCTTTGTTTCGAAAACCGCTCGATCTCGTTGAGCTCGTGAACAAGTCCGGGGAACTGCTCAAACTCAATCTCACTATGGGCGTCAAGAAATAGGGAGCCATGTCACTTCTCTCCGCCGTCGAGTCAACGCCGCCCGCGCAGCGGACGCAGAATGCGGTGGGGCTTCTCCTCAAATACCTGGAGGCCGAGGGCGTGGGTTGTGTTTTCGGCATACCCGGCGGCCCTTTGATGCCGTTGTACGAGGCCATGTTCGCCAGCGGATCGATTCGCCCGATCATCACCAAACATGAGGAAGGCGCGGCCTTCATGGCGGACGGTTATGCCCGAGTCAGCGGGCGCCTGGGGGTGTGCTGCACCACCACCGGTCCCGGAGCGACCAACGCTTTGACCGGGATCGCCTGCTCCTATCGTGATTCGGTTCCTGTCATGCTTTTGACGGCTCAAATTTCCACGGCGGCCTTCGGCAAGGGCGCGGCGCAGGAAAGCTCCCCGCTGTCCATCGACATCGTCGAACTCTATAAAAGCGTCACCAAGGCCAGCGCCATGCTGGTCTCGGCCGAGAAGATGAACGACATGGCGCGCCAGCTTTTGCGAAGCTGCTTGTCCGGTCGTCCCGGCCCCGTTCATTTCAACCTTCCCGCCGACATGATGAAACGGCTGGTTGTCGACGAGGTGTGGCCGCCCGAGCAGTACCGACCGCAGCCGGAATTATTCGATCGCCGCAGCGTGCGCGAAGCGGCGGGGTTGCTGCTGCGCGCCCGCCGTCCCGCCATTCTCGCGGGCTACGGCACGCACATCTCGGGCGGGTCTGGAGAGCTCATCCATCTCGCCGAGCGCCTGAGCATCCCGGTCGCCACCACGCCGAAGGCCAAGGGGGTCTTTCCGGAGAATCATCCTCTCTCGTTGGGGGTGTTCGGCTTGGCGGGATCTCCCCAGGCCGACGCGTTTCTATTGTCGGACCGAACGGACCTTCTTTTGGCCATCGGCACCAGCATGGCGGAGGCTTCAACCCACGCTTGGGATCATCGCCTTGCCCGTGGAAAAGATTTGCTGCAGATCGACATCGACCCCTCTGAAATCGGCAAAAATTATCGGGTCAAGACCGGTTTGGTGGGCGACGTCAAGCGCGTTCTCATGGAACTCGGTTTTGAATTGGAGCGCGAAATCCAACGCATGGATCCCGTCCCGGATCTTGCCGAGAGGGTGGCCGCGATACGGGAGTGCAAGAGAGAGCATCCGCGTACCATCGATGCGGCCGCGATGGAGGATGCGTCGCTTCCTTACAAGCCCCAGAGGGTGATCGCCGAAATGCGCCGGGCTTTGCCCGAGGACGCCATAGTGTTCGTTGATATCGGGAATGTCATGGCCTGGGCCCTGCATTATTTCGAGGCGCGCGCGCCGGGCTCCTTCTACATCAACATGGGCTTCGGTTCGATGGGCCACGGCGTGTCCGCGGCCATCGGCGGCAAGCTCGCCGCCGGCCCTCGCCCCGTGGTCGCTTTGGTGGGCGACGGGGCTTTCGCCATGAACGGAATGGAAATTCACACCGCGGTGGAACATGACATCCCTGTTGTCTGGGTCGTCATGAATAACGGCGGCCACGGCATGGTCCATCTCGGGGAGACCCGCCAATTTCACGGCAAGTTCCACACCGCGCTGTTCAAGCACGCCCTCGACGTCTGCGGGATCGCCCGCGCCCTGGGAGCGTTGGCCTATAAAGCCGAGGTTCCCGGCGACGTGGAGAAATACCTGCATCTGGCCCTGGCCGCCAATCGGCCCGCGGTCATCGAGGTCTGCACGGACATCAACGCCTTCCCTCCGGCGACGGTCCGCATCGAGACTTTGGAACGTTTCTTCAATAAACATTCCGAATGAGGGGCGACATCCCTCGCCGTTTTACAGGAAAGGGGGCGAAAGCGGCTTCGCCTGAGGAGCTCGCGGCGGTCCTGGGGCGGATGATCGACCGCTACCGGGGCGCCAAGGCCGTCTTCGTCGCGGCGGAATTGGATCTCTTCCGCGCGCTCGATTCGACCGACGGCCGCGTCGAATCGCTCGCGCGAGCGCTGAAGGCGTCCGCTCGGGGGATCGAGATCCTGCTGGACGCTCTCGTCGCTCTGGAATTCATCTCTAAAAAAGGGGGGCGCTATCGGCTGACTCCTTTTTCCCGAGCATGGCTGCACCCTGACGGGGAGCGCTCCTTGGCCAACAACTTGAAATATCAAGAGCTTCTGTCGCCCGCCTATGCCGATATGGCCGCGACCATCCGCGCGGGACGGCCTAGGCGCGGCCTTCGTCAACTCATCTCAGGCCGTCCTGATTTCGTCGACGACTACATTCGCGGCATGGCCAACATCGCCAAAAGGCCGGCCCAGGAGCTGGCGGCCGCGCTCGACCTCGCGAGCTGCGCCTCCATGCTCGACGTGGGCGGCGGGCCGGGGACGTTCAGCTTGGCGTGCCTGGCGCGCCAGCCGCGTCTGCGCGCGACGATTCTCGATCTCCCTCAGACCCTTAAGGTCACCAGGCAGTTGCTTGGCCGTTCCCCCTTTCATCCTCGCGTTGAACTGCGCGGGGGAGATTATCACAGAGTCTCCTACGGGGCGCAATCCTTCGATCTGGTTCTTCTCTCGCATGTGACCCACGACGAGGGCCCCGAACAGAACCAGGCCATGCTGCGAAAAACCTTCGCCGCGCTTCGAAGCGGCGGGCATGCGGTCGTGCATGATTTCATGACGACCCGGGATCGAACGGGCCCCTTGTTCCCGGCCCTTTTTTCCCTTCACCTGCTGACCTACACCCATTCAGGGATGACTTACAGCGAAAACGACTACCGGCGATGGCTGGCCGACGCCGGGTTCAAGTCCGTGCGCAGAATCGACGTCTGCCCCGAGGCGCCCAACGCGACGGCCGCCTTGGTCGCCATGAAACCATGATCCATTGTGACATCGTTCCAGTCAAAGGAATGCGCCCATGAGATTCATATCAATGTCGCACCTCTTGACCGCGGTATTGATCTGCCTGTGTTCCTTGTCCGCTGACGCGGCTCCTCGTGATAGGCTGGTGGTCTGTGACGATGTCAGAGACCCGCAAAGTCTCGATCCACACAAGGAACTCTCTGAAAAGGTTCACATCCTTCTCCAACAAATATATGAAGGGCTGGTCCGGTTCGGACCTGCGGGTGCCATCGAGCCTGCCCTGGCCATGTCATGGGAGCAGATTGATCCGTTGACAGTTCGATTCCATCTTCGTCCGGGGGTGGCCTTTCATAACGGAGATGAATTCAACGCTGAGGCCGTGCGTCTTAGCGTCGAGCGCCTTCTGGATCCGCGCACTCAGAGCCCGGCGGCTGGCTTTATCAATTCGGTGCGTCAGGTTGTTGTTGTTGATCCCCATACCGTTGATATAGTGACGCACTATCCCGACGGTATTCTGCTGAACCGTTTGGCGTGGACCGTCCCGATCATTTCTCCGAAACATTTGCGCGTGGCGGGTGACATAAAATTTGCCGTCGAGCCGGTCGGGACGGGGCCATTCAAGTTCCTTCGCTGGGATCGGGGACGACGGATCATCCTCGGGGCGAATGGCTCCTACTGGATGAAGGATGCTCCCAAACTGCGGGAACTCGAGTTCGCCTTCGTTCCGGAAAATAAAAAGCTGGGGATGCTCTTTCGTGGCGAGCTTGATTTAGTCACCAATATCCCAGGCACAAAAACCCTTGAGGTTCAGAAGAGAAGGGACACGAAAGTTATCAAGGGCATGACCTTCTTCACTGCGTTTGCAAGTCTTAATATATCAACGGGCCCTTTTGCTGATGTCAGAGTGCGCAGGGCAGTTAATCTTGCCGTCGATAAAGAGGCATTGGTGCGATACGACTTGCAGGGCAATGGGAGAATCATCGCCTCTTTGAGCATGCCAGGCGAATTCGGTCATGCACTGGATCTGCGCGCTTACCCCTATGATCCAGTGAAAGCCAAAGCCTTATTAAAAGAGGCGGGCTACCAGAACGGATTCGTTGTGCAGGCCGGAGGAAACATCAACGCGGAGAGGACGGCAAAAATCATAGCGAGCGATCTTGAAAAAATCGGCATCAAGGTGAAATTGAATTTGTCTGCGGATGCGGATTTGCTGGACGATTTCAGGAGCCACACATACGACATGATTTTTGGCGGGGTCCCTGATCCGATGGCCCATACGTATTTCATCCAATCCATGGTCCTATACTCCAGGTCCCCATATTGCATCTCGAAGAATCCCGAATATGATGCGATGCTTGAGAAGATGGTTTCAACGGTTGATTCGCGGCAGCGTGAAATATTGGCCCAGGAATTGGATCGCCATGTATACAACAACGCTTATGGAATATTTACCTATCAACGAATTCAGACGCATGCCGCTCGCGAAGCCCTGCAATTTACTCCTTATTTGAACGGATTCCCATATTTCTATTCGACAACATATGCGAAAGAATAAATACGATAAACGCGGTGTAACCAATTTGACGCGACTGAACAAAAGAAACTATGAGGGCGTGATACTAAGGTTTCTTCCCCTTGCGGCGCGGTCATTTGGCGTGACCGTCCTTCACGAAACTCTCCCGCCATATACGGACACTCCTCCCAATCTCCATAAGCACACCCATGAGTATGTGTTCGTATTGTCCGGTCAAGCCACGGCGTATTTAAACAGGCGATATTTTCAAATAAAAGAGGGGGATATGTTTGCCATTCCCGCCGGAGTCGCGCATCGCTTCAAGAGCGGCAAGAAGCAGCTGACGGCCTTGTCCGTGTTTTCTCCGGCTATAAATTTCAAACATCCTGACGTGCATCTATTGCGCGCCGATGCGTCGAATAGGCGTTTAGCCGCGCTGAAAAAATAACCCTGCTTGGAATCGACGGATCGATTGGAGGAGACATGAAAATAGCTCTGCCGCTGTTGTTGTGCTTGATCAGCGTCCCGGCGCAAAGCTTTAATCAGCCGCCGGCGAATTTAAGCGCGACGACCTTCATGGACGGCGGCGCTCCTCCCGGTCTTTATTACGTCAACTACACGATATTTAGCGACGGGCGCAAGGCGGTCGACAAGGACGGCAATACGATCGCCGGAGGCGCTCGGGTGGTCGCCTTAAGCCAGCTGCACCAATTTTACTGGCTCACCAATATCAACGTTCTCGGGGGGAAGCTGGGGTTTGACGTCCTCTTGCCGGTGTCCGCTCTGACGACGCAAGGGTCGTTCAACGGCGTGCTTGCGGTGACGTCCAACACCGGGGGCCTGGGCGACTTTCTCGCCGGTCCGGCGCTGCAGTGGGATCACGGATCGTTGTTGGGCCGTCCGGTTTTTCAACGCGTGGAATCCGACGTGACGATGCCCACGGGAAAATACGACAAGACGAAATCGGCCAATCCGGGCTCCAATGTTTGGATTGTGGACACGTACTACTCGTTGGTTTGGCTGTTCGCCGATCAATGGGAGACGAGCGCGCGCGTGTGGTACGCGTTCCACTCCGAGAATCCCGACTCGAAGGTCAGGCCCGGGCAGAGGTGTCATGTCAACTTCGCCGTTTCCCGCGGCGTGCTGCCGAAACTTCGCCTGGGGGTGGCCGGTTACGTGCTGCGCCAAACGACGGACGACAAGACCGCTGGGGTCCGCCAGGCCGACTCGCGCGAGCGCGTGGCCGCCATGGGGCCGGGGCTTGTCTACCAGGGCGAGTCCCTGACGGCGATGCTGTCTCACCCCATTGAATTCTGGGGTCAAAACAGGTTCGTGGGTTCGCGCACCACTCTCCAGCTCGTTCACCGATTTTAACAATCTTCTTGTAAAGAAAGGATTTAAGGGCTAAGCTGGGGCGGGAAGTTCATCTCAGCGGCGACGTTCAACGAACATGACCATCGGCCTGCCATCGCGTCTGTCATGGAAACTGCTGGCTGCCATTATTCCGGTCGTCATCCTAGCCGTGAGCGTGATCGTATGGCTCCAATACTCCCTGGCGCGCAAGGAAATTCTGCGCGCGGTCAACAAGGAGGTGCATTCTCTGGCCGAGCGCTTGGCGGCCAATATCGACGACTTGGTCGAGCAGCGTTATCGGGACATGCTTTCGCTCGCCGAGACTCCCCTGATCGCGGACTATTATCGCAACGTGGACTTCGGCCTTGCCGAGGAGGCTAAAGTCTACAAGAAGGATCTCAATGCCTTTTTCCAGCGATTTGCCGCGCGCAATCCCGGTTACGCCGAGATCGTCTATCTCGATAAAAAGGGACGATTGGTCAGCCGTTATTCGAGCCACATGGAAGCCGCCCGAGATGATTACTCCGGCGAGGAGTATTTCACAAAGACGAAGGGGAAGGCGAGCTCAGACTGGTGGATATCCCCGATGGTGACGCATCAGGGCGTGGGGCCCGTGATTTACTACGCCAAAGCGATCACCGACGCGCATGAGGAATTCAAGGGGGCGCTGGTTCTGTGCTATGACTTGGCCCAGGTGCGAACCCTCCTGACCAGCGTCATCGTTGGCCGCCATGGACAGGCCTACCTCGACGTCGAAAACGGCGGGCGCATCGGCGGGGGGGAAGGCTCGCAAGGAGATCTCGAGGTGTTGCGGGTGTCGAGCGCGCTCATCAAGCGTCCCTGGACGGTCGGTCTCGAGGCGCCGCTCGAGGATTTCTTGGGGCCGTTGCGCTCGGTGCGAAACGCGGCTTTGTTGACGTCCCTGCTCGGAATGGGGGGGCTGATCGCGGTCATCTTGCTGGTTGTGCGCTCCCTGACGCGCCCGATCTCGGAGATGGTGATCGCCGCCGGCAAGGTTGGAGAGGGTGATTTCTCACATAGAATATCCGCGGGCAGAGGCGAATTGGGGGCGTTAGGGCGGGCGTTCAACGAGATGGGCGAGCGTTTGGAGGAAAACCGGCGTCAAAACAACGTGCTTCAGTCGCAGCTGATTCAGGCGGAAAAGCTATCGGCGGTCGGGCAGTTGATCTCCGCCGTGGCCCATGAGCTCAATAATCCTTTGGGCGCCATCTCCGGCTACGTGCAAATCGCTTTGCAAGACTCGTGCCCGCCGCAAATGCGCTCAGATTTGGGGCACGTCTACACCAACGTGCTGCGCTGCCGCAAAGTCGTCGAGAACCTTTTGTTCTTCGTGCGGCAGAGCCAGCGTGAGCGCAAGCGCGTCGAGCTCAATGATACGGTGTCCTCGGCTTTGGAGCTTCTCGACTATCGCTTGACCAAGACCGAAAACGTGAAGGTCATGAAGATGCTGGCCGCGCCGAGCCCGGTCATCGTCGGGGATTTTCAACAAATCGTGCAGGTGCTGATCAATCTGCTCAACAACGCCTGCGACGCGATGGAAACGACGGTCCGCTATCCCGAAGGAAAGCACGTGACGATTTCCACCAAAATTCAGGGAGACCGCGCCCTGCTGCGCGTCGAGGACAACGGTCCGGGCATCAAGGCCGAGGTGGAGGGAAAGGTCTTTGCCGCTTTTTTCACCACGAAGCAAGCCGGACGCGGCACGGGGTTGGGCCTGCCGATTTGCAAGCAAATCATAGACGATCACGGCGGCAAGATCATTCTTGAGAACCGGGTCGGTCAAGGCTGCGCCTTTGTTTTGGATTTTCCCCTGGGCAGCGCCGCGGAGCTCAAGCAGCTTGAAGAGCAGGCCAACGAAACCGCCGAGGACGGCTGCGCTCCGATTCCCGGCAAGAAAATTCTCGTCGTGGACGATGAAAAGGACCTCGCCGACCTCGTGGCCCGCCTGATGAGAGAAGACGGCGATGAGGTCGTCGTCGCCTATGGCGCCAAGGAGGCGTTGAGTTTGCTGGAGGCCGGGGCGTATGATTTGGTCATCTCGGACGTGGAATTGGAGCAGGGGAAAGGGTCGGATATTTTCGCCAAGCTTCAAGAACGGGGCGCCGGAAATAAAGTGCTGTTTATGACCGGCGACATCCTCAACGCCAAGGTGCTCGGGTTTTTATCGCAAACCCGCTCGCCGTACGTGGTCAAGCCCTTCGATATCGCGGAGCTGCGCCAAGCCGCGCGGCGCCTGTTGGCCCGGGGAGTTTGACTCCCTTCCTGCGCAAGAGTAAAATGTCCATCCATGACGCCCAAGGCCAAACTCGTTTCCATCGGGGACAAGGCTCCCGACTTCTCCGCCCCCGATGAGACCGGGCGGACGTGGTCGCTTAAGGCGCTCAAGGGCAAGACCGTGGTGCTTTATTTTTATCCGAGAGACAACACCTCCGGCTGCACGACGCAGGCGTGCGACTTCCGCGACCATTTCGACGCCTTCGTTAAGCAAGGCGCAAGCATCATCGGCGTGAGCCCTGATCCGGCGAAATCCCATGCGGGGTTCAAGGCCAAACATGGGCTGCCGTTTCCCCTGCTCGTCGATGAGTACAAGCTGATCTGCAAGGCTTACGGGGTGTGGCAGGAGAAATCGTTGTACGGGCGCAAGTTCATGGGGGTCGTGCGTTCGACGTTCATTATCGGCAAGGACGGACGCATCGCGCAGGCCCTGCGCAAGGTCTCGGTCGCCGGCCACGCGCAAGCCGTCTTGGAGGGGATCTAGCATGCCCGCTGAGCAAAACGATTCTCGCCGCGCCGCGCTCGTCAAGGGCGCTTCCAAGGCGAAAATCAAGGCCCTGGTCAACTTGTCGGCGTGCACCGGCTGCGAAGTCTGCGTGGCTGTCTGTCCCGTTCCCTCCTGCATCGAGAAATTCGGGGATGATCCGTCGACCTTCGGCGTCTACGTCAATTACGACATCTGAATCGGCTGTCAGCTGTGCGCCAAGGATTGTCCGTGGGATACTATTCGGATGGTTCCGACCGCGACGTTGGCCGGACACCAGACCAGCTTGGACAGCCAACCCAACCGTGAGCATCCCGTGTTCGAGAAACTCGAGCTGCTACCGGAAGAGATCAAGACTCCCTTCGTTCTCCGAGGAGAAAAGCCCGTTCCGCCGCCTCCTCCGGCCCCCGCAGCGCCTGCCGCTCCTGCGACCTGACGCCCTGGTTCGCGCCCACGTTGGCCCACGTCGCGTCTTTCCCGGGGATCTGGCCATGTGGCTCAATGTTGGCGAAAAAGGGCCAATGTTGCTCCAACCGTAACCAAAACCGGAACCACGACTGGTGCAGGAAATGACACTTGGCCGGAGGGACCGTAACCAGGGGAAACGGCGCAGTTTAGGGGACTTCTTGGACAGGGGCGCGGCCGACGCCGGGGAGGCGGTTGACCGCTTCCTGGAGGCTGGAGGGAAACAGGTGGGAGTAGATTTCAGTGGTCCTGATGTCGGAGTGGCCCAGGAGCCGAGCGATCTTGTAGGGGCTGACGTCGGCCATGGCCATGTGCGAGGCGAAGCTGTGCCGCAAGGTATGGAGCGAGCCCTGCATGATCTTGCAGCGCTTCCTCAGAAAAAAGTTGAATCGGCTGGAGAGTTGGCAGGGCGGCGCTGACCAAAGAACCACTTTGACCTTCTGGCCCGAGACCGCCTGCCAGGCCTTGAGATGCGCTTCAAGCGTGGGATTCATGGGAATGGCTCGCTCGTCGTAATCCTTCGGATGCCAGTGCGGCTTGGGCGTGACCTTCAAGATATGCCGCTCCCAGTCGAGGTTGGTCCACTCCAAGCTCAACATTTCGCCCAATCGTAATCCCGCGTAAAACCCGAGTAAGACAATCGTCTTCATGAACGGCTCGGCCGTCGCCAACATGAGATCGATCTCATCCGTAGAAAAGAAAATGGGTTTCTTCTTGGGCAGGGGCAGCTTGGCGACGGAGGACAGGTCCGGCACCTGATAGCCCCACTGCTTGGCGCGCTTCAAAGCCGACTTGATGGTGTTGACCTCGCGGTTGATCGTGGAGGATTGGATGCCCGCGTCTTTGCGAACCTGCTTGAACTGCTCCATGAGCTCAGCCGAGATATCGGTCAGCCGGCCAACGTCGACGGCCTCTTCCAGGTTCTTGAAGATGATCTCATCGCGCACCAGGGAGGTAGGGGCCTTGGTCGTCCGGCTGAAGGCCAGGTACTTCTCTTTGAAATCCTGCCAGGTGATGGTCTTGGGGCCGTCGCCGTTTTTCTTGGCGCGGAGGTTGATCAAGATCTCGGTGAACTTCTGCTGCGCGATCACCCGGTCCTCCGAGAGAGACTTCCAGGCAGGCTTGCCGTCCTGCCACCACCGGCCGTACCAGACCCGGCCCCGTTTAATCAAGTTCGCCATTAGACCACCTGCGCTCCTTGAGCCACTTGTCGATATCCCGCGGCTCGAACCGAATCCTATGCGTCAGCCGGATGCAGGGCAGCTTGCCCAGGCGGGCCCATTCACGGATGGTGTAAGCCGAGAGCTGAAGCCTCCCGGCTACGTCATCCACCGTCAATAGTTGCTGCGCCACACGGCTGTCCATCAATTACCTTCCCTGGCCGACGAAGTCAACTGGCTTGCCCCAGCTCCCTTGGACCGTTCGAAGGATTCGCGGTCAAGTTCGAGGGTTGTGCGAACTTCCACCCGTCGAGCGTTTCGTACAGAAAAATAAAATTTCTGCTCCGGCGAAAACGTTCGAAAGACGCGTCTGGGGGGTATGTGGGCCATTTCGGGTCCAATTTTTCCGCTATTTTTTATGCGCTCGGCACCGTGTCTCAGTCGAGGAATCATGTTTTCAGCACAGACCTGCACCAAGACCGGTAGCACGAAAGCCCACCTGTCGTCGAGACTCGATTGCCCATAGGGGACGATTTTAGCCCTCCGGCTCGGGGTCGGTTTTATTCTGTTCGACGGGCCCGCCGCCTACGTCAGGTTTTTCGCGGTTTTTCTCGAGGTAGGCCTCGACGATCCGTCTGGTTTCGGGCGAGGCCTGGTGTGGCTCTTGGGATGCCTTGGCGTGAATTTGCAGTTGGACCGTAGGGCCCATCTTGGCCAATATCTCGGCAAGGCTCTCCATGAGCCGGAGAAGCTCGGGCAAACTGGCTTCACCCAGTTTGCCGTCGATGAGCTTCATGGCCTTGAACAGGCTGCTCCAGGAGCGAGAGACGAAGTCCTGTTGGTGCTGGGACAATACTCCCGGCCGCAGCTCCTGTTCGGGCAGATACTGGGATGACTTTGAAACCCAGTAGGACACGGTGGATTTGGAAGCCTCCATGTCCCGAGCGACATCGCTGAGGCTCTTGCCCTCTTGAATCTTCAAGAGCGCCGCCTTGATTTCTTCCTGACTGTACCGTCTTGGACCCTGACGTTTCATGGTGTGATTCCTCCTTGATTTTGAACTTCCAACAATCTGACAACCGGCTTTCGCCCTGCGCCGCGGTTCACCGCGACAAGACCTGCTTTTTCGAGATGCACCAAGGCCCGAGAGGCCGAGGAGCGGCTGACGCCGACCTCTTTAAGCCGGGAGAGCGAGAGGGCGACTTCTCCGCTGCGCTTGAGGCTGGCATAGAACCAGAGCATGACGCTCACGTGGAGAGCCTTCCCAGGCAGCTTGAGGGCCGGGATCAACCAGTCCATGGGGATCGGGCCTTTGAGAAACTTCTGGCCCGGCTTATGCCTCGGGATTTTGGCCCGCTTCTGGGCGAGGTCGTGGACCCGATGAGCGGGGAGGCGCATTTTTTGGAGATCATCGTTGGTGGGGTCCATGGTTTTAAGAGATACCAGCCATAGGAGAGATAGAAGTAGATAGAGCGGGTGTGCTCCCGTGGTCGGGTATCGCCCCACAGGCGGTCAGGTGGGGTGACCACCGGCGGTCGGGTAGCTCCGGCCGAAGCTCATGGATCAATGCCCAAACCTGGTTCCACATTTTCTCGCCGCGCTCATCCATGTAGCGGTCCGGGTAGCGGACCAGTTTGGCATCCGAGCGCAGCCGCGGCCCTCCCAAGACGATGGCGCTGGCCTGGGCCATGATCGCTTGGGTCTCCGCGACGACCCGATCGAGCTGATCCAACGGGGCCTCGATCAAGAGCGCGTCATGAACGGGGGCGCAGACGCGGATGCCGCGCTCGGTGGCGAGGCAGCAGGCCAGGCGCAGCATCTCGGCCCCGTTGGCCTGCATGGGGAAATTCCGAAGCGACCTGGGATTGGCCTGCGGGCCGACATGATAAGTCCAGCCGAAAACCGTCCAAAGCCGGCCGTGCAGCATCCCGTGATCGACGACGCCGTCCGACCAGTTCCAGAATTTGGGGAAAGTATCCCGGTGGAGCTTCAAAAGCTCCCTGGCCCGAGAGACCGGCTGCCTGATGCGCAGAGCCAGCGATTCCGGGCCCATGCCGTATAAAACCGCCAGGGCGCAGGATTTGAACTGCTCCCGGACCGGGCCATGGGTTTTCTTTGTTCCATCGGCCGGGATGGCCCCTGCTTGCTTGGCAAAGGCCAGGTAGGGGTCGCCGGATTCATAGGCGTGGATCATGGCCGGATCGCCG
>ERZ1292630.617-Hain-H41-02um-R3-617-length-36314-cov-5_pt1 | contig 36314 bp, 24 predicted proteins | sample MGYA00564408_ERZ1292630 | MGnify/ENA primary metagenome ERZ1292630 (study PRJEB36523, sample SAMEA6512641) | groundwater metagenome | collected 2019-01-08 | study: AquaDiva: Metagenomics assemblies of 32 groundwater samples
GATAATAATCTTTTAATAAGATTTTTCTAATAGAAAAGACCTGTAAATATGGGTCTTTTTTTATTGCTTATTTTTGAAATTATAAAATAGCTATATAATATATATACTTAGTGAAAAGTAAAAAGTGAAAAGTAAAAAGATAAGAATATTGTTAATATAAGCTTATATTAATTATTTTTCACAAAATAATTTTCCTTGAGTATAATAATAAAAAACATAGTACTATATTAGGGGTAAAAAATATGAGTAATACAGATATACTAGAAAAAATAAGAGAAAAAACAGAAAATTTTATAAAAGAAAAAAATTATGAAATTTATGATATTGAATATAAAAAAGATAATAGTAGTTGGGTTTTAAGATTCTTTTTAGATAACTCTTCAAAAAGTATAACATTAGATGAGTGTGCTAATTTAAGTCACCAAATAGGAGATATTTTAGATGAAACATTTCCTGAATTACCTGCATACAATTTAGAAGTTTCTTCACCTGGTTTAGATAGGTTATTAAAAAATGATAGCGATTTTATGTGGGCTATGGGGAAAACTTTAAAAATTAAATTTACAAATGATGATAATAAAAAAGAAGTTATTGAAGCAAGACTTTTAAATTTAAACCACGAATCACTAGAACTTCAACTTTCTAAAAAATCAAATATTCTTATAAAAAAAGCTACTATTTTAGAAGCAAGAAGAGTAATGATATTTGATGAGATTGTTCCTAAAAAACCTCAAGAACCAATTCTTATTGAAGAATAAATATCAAATAAAAATAGGCGGTTTGATTAATCAAACCCCTACGCCAAAATTTTTTTTGAAAAAAAATATTATCACAAATCTGAATTTAAAATTCTTTTATCTCTTCAATCATAACTTTTTACTTTTCACTATATAGATTAATCTAATCACCATTCCACTCTATATCGTAAGTAGTCGCTTCAAGAAAAGAGATCTTTTTTTCTTTACTTATTTTTGAATAATACTTTAATGATAAAAATTGTGCCAGAAATGGCTTTAGATCTTTCATTTCTATAACAGGATCTTTAGAGTTAATTATATCTTTAACAAACTTTTTTGCTTCTGAAAAAGATTTTATTTTAGGAAGTGCATATATAAGCATTGCTAAAACAACTGTTTTATTTTTATAATCAGTCGGTCTTATCATATTATTTAAAACACCTTCAAAAGCTAATGGTAAATTATCTTTTTCTGAAAAAAGAAAAACACCACTAGTTGGTCTTGGGTTGCATTCTATTGGATAAACTATTCCATCTTTAGATGATTTTATAAAATCAAAAGAAATTTGACCTGTATAATTTAATTCTTTAACTATTTTAAAAACTATTTCATCTATTTGCTTTTCAAAAACCGATTCATAATAAATTGTAGCTCCTTGACCAGCTCTATAAATGCTTGGGTAAATAGAATGAGCTAAAACTTTTCCTTCTTTTGCTATACAATAAGAGCAATAAGCTTCTCCATCTAAAAACTCTTGTACAACCCAAGGATAACTCTCACTTATTTCAATACTCTCAATTTTTTTTCTGTCATTTATTATTGCTAAAGAAGCAAAACGAGAAAATTCTGGTTTTATTACAAAAAAATCTTTATTAGCAATTTCTTTTTTTATAGATTCAATATCTGTAAATTTTTTAGTTTCTGGAAATTTTACTCCAAACCTTTCTAACATTTGCATAAACAAATATTTACTATGTAGCTCTTTTAGTATAGAAAAATTCTCTGTAACAACATTACAAAATTCGTCTAGTTGAGATTTAAATTTAGATATATAAAAAATTTCTTCACAAGTTGGAATTAAAATATCTATCTTAAAATTTATAATATTTTCTCTAAGAACTTTTATAAATTCTTCTGTTTTTTGTGCAGGTGGAGGAATAAGAATATTTTTTTTTATATAACTAGAATATGCAGTCATATTAATATCAAATGTTTCTGCTACATAAACATCATAACCAGATTTTGAAAACAACCTAGATAAATAAAGGGCTACAGGAGATCTCCCCCCAGTAATAAGTACTTTTTTTTTCATATTTTACGATTTAAAAATATTAAAACAATTTGTAAATTATATATTTTTTTTTAATTTATATATAGGAAAAATAAAAATACTTTATAAAAAGCATGTTTTTGTGATAGAATTAATTTAGTTTTTGTATTTTAATAATTTAATAAGAAATAGATTTTTTATTATATTTCTGTTAAATAGATATTAAATTTGAGGTTTTATGAGCAAAAGAAGATCCTTGTCACTATCTATTTTATCTTTGTCTGTACTTGTTTTTGGAGCTTGTAGTTTTGGACAGAATACTCAACAAAATAATAGTAGCACATCGCCCAAAAGTTTTGAGCTTCCTAATCTTATAGTTGGAAGTAATCAAACAATAGTAAAAAGTGATAACAATTCTTCTGTTGAAATTAGAGATGGTAAACTTGTAAATAAGGCATCAGATGCAAACCCATCATCTTCTCAATCTGGAGTTAATAATTCAATATCGCAACCAAATACACCATCAAGTGTAACTCCAAGTACATCATCTTCAGATTCAGTAAACTCTACACCAACTGCTTCGCCTAGTTCATCTTCGTCAACAACAGGAGGGCAACTTAATATACAAATAAATCCTAATCCTCCAGCACCGAGAAATACACCTTAAAATATAATTATCCTAAACTAGAAGGTTTATAAAAAAATGGAAAAGTCTTTTTTAAAAATAACAAAATTGTCTTTGGCAATTTCTATGGCATTTAGTGTTTTTGCTTGTGCTCCAATAAAAAATTTAAATTCTACATTACCTCAAAAAGAACTAAATTCTAAAATAAGTGCTAAAGGGGTTTTATCAATAAACCTTTCTAACTTATTTAAAAACAAAGGATTTAATACAAAAGGGACTTTTAGTGATGTTAAAATAAAACAACTAAAAATAGAGGTTTATGGTTCTGATATATTAACAAAAATAATAAAGCATGTTGATTGGGTTGGTGGAAGTTTTAATCAAACTGTAAATATTGATATTCCTCAAGGTAAAAATAGAATTGTTTCTGTTACAGGCGTTGATGATATTGGTCAACCTATATCAAGATTAATGAGCGTAGTTGATATTTATGCAAATACTACTAGTACTGCAGTGATTAATTATGGAACAACAGCTGTTGCGAGAGTTTTAAATAATATTTTAAATAGTAATAATAAATCTGTTGTTGATAAATTAGACATAGAAAGACTAAAAAGACTTATTACAAATATAACTGGTTACAGAGATTTTGATAATACTTATTTCTCTAATGCTGGGGCTAATCCTTCTCCTTCAGAAATAGATGTATTTTCAATTTCTGACAGAATAATTGCTAATGATGGATATATAGATCCTGACAACACAACAGATTTAAAAAATAAACTTGCTTTTGGAAAACTAAAAGTATATGTTAAAGATAAAAGTGGAAATGCTGTTCTTAGTAATGTTAATTTAGCCGTTAATGATATAACAGGTAAATTACCTGTAAAAGTAAATAATTATAGTAATATTGATGTAGATCAAGGTGTTTGGGAAATATCTGCAAAAGTTTATATAAATTCTAACGGAACAACAATAAACTTTCCTCTTAATACAACTGAAGAAAGAAACTTAATTCTTAATGGTGGCGGTATTTTATATGCAAAGCAACAAATAGTTGTAAGAGGCACTCAAGAACAAGAAATAAACCTTAATTTAGCAAATTTAAAAGTAAAAGAAATTCAACTTTTTAAAGATGAAAAGAAATTAGATAATTATGAAACTGAAATAAATAATCCTCAAGATCTTGATGCAAGAGTTTTTTATGATGATGATTCATATTCAAGAGATCAAGTAGTATGGGAAATAAATGATTCTTCTGTTGCTACAATAACTTCATCAGGGGTTATTACAGGTCTAAAAAGAGCTTCTACAAACTTGAAACTAATTTCTATTCTTGATAAAGATAAAACAGCTTCTTTTTCTATTAATTTTAAAGATCCTAGTTTAGCTCCTGTTATTAATTCTTTTACAGGTGGCCCAGCTGGATTACTTACAATATTTGGAAGAAATTTTGATGATCAAGTTCCTTTAAATAATATTGTAAAAATTAATGGTTATAAAGCTGATGTTGTTGAAGTAACAACTGAATATATAAAAGTTACAATTCCAAATGCTGGTGCTGTAGGCTCTGGTAAAATAACAGTTGAAAACACAAATGGTTTAAAAATATCTGATAATATATTTGTAGGAAATCCTATATTATCAATAGGTGGTCTTACAATTGCTTCAACACCTGCAGGTGGTTTTATAATGGGTTCTCTTAATTCAGTTCAAGTTGTTGGAGTAAATTACTTACTTGAAGAGCTTACAAGAGAGAATAGAATAAATCAGTTAATAGCACCTGTGCCAACTATAGTTTACCCTTCAGTAACACTTAATACAGGACTTGTTTCTACACTTACGGCAGGTCAAATAAAATTCATTGCTGATTATATAAACTTTAATTCAACTACTTTTGCAAATGATGTTGCAAATGCTCCTGCGGGAACAACACTTAGTCAGCTTTTAGCAAATACAAAATATCATGATGTAGAAAATAAAATAAATCTACTTTCTATAGATTCTGGATCTGTATTAGCAGAGGATATTATGCCTATGCCTGGTTTTAAACAAATAACAACAGTTCCTGATCTTACTACACCACTTTCTTTAAACGTAACAACACTTAATGGAGATGCTTTGCTTGGAGCAACAACAATAACTTTAAATAGTACTTCTACCATATCAGTCGGTCAGAGTATAAAAATTAATAGTCAGACCTTAACTATTACAGGCGTTAATGGTAATAATGTTACATTTACCCCTGCTCTTTTAGCTGCTGCAACTGATAAAACAGCTGTATTTCAATCTTTTATTGGTCCTATTGCCGCTGGAGCAACAACACTTCCATTAACTAGTTCTGCAGAGGTTTCAGTTGGTCAAAAATTATCTATTAATAATGAAATTGTATCAGTTACATCAGTTAATATTCTTGGTAATACAGTTACATTTACACCTCCTATCACTAGTCCTATTGTAAGTACAACTCTTATACCTCAAGATGTTGTATTATTAGTATATCAACCAATAACAACAGTTAATGGAAATGCTTTTACAGGAGCAACAACAATAACTTTAAATAGCACTTCTAACATATCAGTTGGTCAGAATATAGCAATTAATAATCAGACTTTAAATATTCAAGCAGTTAATGGTAATAATATTACATTTACTCCTGCCCTTTCAGGGAATATAGCAACTGGAACAAATGTATTAAAATCTTCTTCTTCAACCCTAAGAGACTATATAATATCAAGATTACCAGGATTGCCATCAACTACAGCAGATCTTTTTACGGCAGATATAACAGCTCAAAAAACAGGTGCCACATTATCTAGCATATTAACTCATATAAAATATCTTGCAGATAAAGTTTTTATTGATAACTATATTAAAGATTTAACAGGACAAATAAAAGAAGTTCCTAGTTTTGGTGTTTTAGCTTCTAGCTTAACAGATATTCAAATTCAGAAAATTGCTGATTATACTGGTTTAAATTATGATACAATAAAGGCAGATGTTCTTGCAATAAAAGCATCTGATCTAGTTTCTATTACACAAAGTAAAGTAAAACTAATAAACCTTTTTTCAAATCCTAAGTATCATGTTCAAAATACAAATATAAAAAATCTATTAGCTAATCCAACAATTATTGACTCTCCTTTATTAGGAACAACTCTTGTAAGTAAAATGACTTCTGCTCACATAGATTTCTTGGCTAATCAGTTATTAATAAACAGAAATGTATTGTCTAATGATCTTGCTGTAGCTCCATCTGGAACAACATTTGCTCAGTTTTTTGCATCATCTAAATATCATGGTGCAGATAATGCAGGTTTAACAACTGCAACTACACTAGCTGGAGTAAATGCAGGTATAAAATCATATATAACTCAAATAGCTAAAATAAGTACTCCTGTTTTAGATATTGCACTCTCTATTGCACCACCTGATACAGTATTCAATACTTTAACAGCACTTAAAAACTATGTAACAACTAATAATACAGTTACTGGTAATAATACTGTTTATGGAGCAAGTGAAGGTCCTATGGTGGCAGTTAATTTATCTCAATTCACTATGGATTCATCTGAAGTAAATAATATTGAATTTAAGAAATTTATGGATGCTGATGGATATAATAAGAGAGAATATTGGACTGATGCTGGTTGGAATTGGAAGTTATCAAATAGTATTACACAACCTCTATATTGGTCTGATTCTAGATATAATCAAGATAACCAACCTGTAGTAGGAGTAAGCTGGTATGAATCTTATGCTTATGCTAAATGGGCAGGAAAAAGATTACCAACTGAAGCTGAATGGGAGTTTGCAGCGAAAGGTATAAGTACAGCTGCTTCGCCTTGGGGTAATAAATTGTATCCATGGGGTAACACAAATCCTCGTACAGCTCCAACAAACTTAACAAATGGTTTTTTTGGTTCTGATGGAAGTGCTGATGGATTCAAATTTACTGGTCCTGTTGTAAGTTTACCTGCTGGTAATTCATTAAGTGGTCTTTCTAATATGTCAGGAAATGTTATGGAATGGGTTTCAGATTGGTATGATTATCAATATTATGGAAGATCTTCTGATTTTACAAATCCACAAGGTCCAGTAAATGGTTCTTTTAAATCTGTTCGTGGTGGATCATGGACACATTCAGCTGATGAGTTAAGATCTTCTTATAGAGAACTATTCTTAAGACCAGAAAGTAGAAATTTAAATTTAGGTTTTAGATGTGTTAAAAATTAAAAATGTTACTCTTGCTGTCTTGAGTTTCATAAATTAGTTTTATGATTAAGAATTAAAATAATATAAAAATATTATCTTTTGTAATTGGATAAATGAAAATGAAAAAAACTTTTTTTAGATCGACAATCTCTTTGGTTGTTTCTTTGGCGATATTTTCTTGCTCTACACCTGTTAATACGCCTTTAGATAAAGGCGAAAAAAATGTTTCTAAACAAGAAATAGGAACATTAAAAGTAAATCTTAGTCAAATATTAAAAAATAACTCTTTTTCCACAAAAAGATATGATTTTAATGATTCTTTAAATTTTAGAACTAGATTAGCTATTTTCGATGCAACATCTAATACAGTAGAAGTCGAAAAATTTATAAAAAGATCTGATAATTTATCAGAATATTCTTTATCTGTTAAAGCTGGTAATAAATTTGTTTTATTAGAAAACCTTGATGAAAAGGATGTTGTACTTTCAAGACTTTTATCAACAGTTTCTATAGGAGGAGGTTCTACAACTACATTAAAAATGAATTATGGTACAATTCCTACAGCAAAAGTTTTAAAAAAATTAATAGAAACTAATACAAATATTTCTACTGCCATAGATTTAGCAAAATTGCAAACTCTTATAAATTCTATAACTGGGTATGATCCGCTTACAAATACTTATGGTGGTATAAATCCATCTTATGTTGATATTGATTCTATCGTAGCTGCTATAGTAAATAATTTTAATACCAATACTCAACCTCTTGTTCCTATTTATACCAGAGGAAATTTTGATACTGAAATAAAAGGAAAATTAAGAATTAGAGTTGGGGTAAATAGAACTACTGTCGCTGCCAATGCTGCAATAGGAGCTACTACAATTAAATTAACTAGCTTTACTAATATTTCTGGAAATCAATCTTTATTGATAAATAATCAGGTTATTACTATAAATACAATGGATTCTGTAAATAATACAGTTACTTTTACACCAGCTTTAAATGCGGCTATTAATAATGGTTCTAATGTATCTCTTTTACTTACTGGAGCTTCTTTATTGATAAATGATCTTACTGCAAAAAATGTCTCTTCAACAAGTGATCCAACAACAATAATAGAAAATGTAAGTCAAGGAACTCATTTATTAAGAGTATCATCTTCTGATCTCGGAAAAAATATTTATATAGAACAAAATGTAACCATAGATAAAAACTCATTAGATCAAACTATAACTGTTCTTCCAACCGCAATAGTACCTCAAAGCGTTGTTTTGGAACAAATAGAAAATAATGATAATCTTATCGTTCCTCAAAATGGTGGAATTACATTTACTCTTTTAGAAGGTCAAAGTGCTAATCTAAAAGTTAAAGTAGTTATGACAGACAAAACTTATAACCAAAACTATACTGTAACATCTTCAGATACTAATATTGTATCTGCTGGTGGAAGTTCAATTTCAGGAATAAAAGTAGGTTCTGCTAGTGTAAAAATAGCTGCAACAGATGATTTAACAAAGTTTATTACATTGAATGTTAATGTAATCGCTAGAAATCTTAATAATAATACAGGAAGTTTACCAACTATAGATACTTTTACACCTACTTCAAGTAGTACAGGTACAACATTAATAATAAATGGTAATAGTTTTGAAAATTCTAATAATAATTTAAACACAGTTACTTTTAATAGTTTAAATGGAACAAAAGTTAATGCAACTCCTTTTGAAGTAACAAAAACTCAAATAAAAGTTAAAATACCTGTTGGAGCTGAAACAGGAAGAATTTCTGTAACAACACCTGTAGGAACTATTGTTTCTACTAATTATTTGATAATAAATTCATTAGTAAATACAAATACATCGGGAATGATTTATATAAAAGGTGATGAATTCTATATGGGTCTTAGCGGAACTATAGATGATAATTTTTACCCTAGACACAAAGTTTTACTAAATGATTTCTATATAGATAAAACAGAAGTTACTAATCTTCAATTTAAGGATTTTGTAAATGCTAATGGTTATATTGCTAGTGCGGTTACTGATGCTTATTGGTCTGCTGAAGGTTTAGCTTGGAGAAATGCAAATAATGTAACAAAACCAGCTTATTGGGATGATTCAAGATTTAATCAAGATGATCAACCTGTCGTTGGTGTAACTTGGTATGAAGCAGAAGCTTATGCTAATTTCAAGGGAAAAAGATTACCAACAGAAGCTGAATGGGAATTTGCAGCTAGAGGCAAAGATGAAAGATATTATCCTTGGGGAGGAGATGCTCCTAGTGGTAGTAGCAAAAAAGCTAATGGTTTTTTTGGTGATTTTGGAAAAGATGATGGATTTCAATATACTTCTAAAGTTGAAAGTTTTGATAAAGATGAAAGTGCATTCGGTTTAAAAGATATGTCTGGTAATGCAGCTGAATGGGTATCAGATTGGTATGATGCTAGATACTATTCAAATGCTGAAGCAAGTAATCCAAAAGGCCCTTCTGCTGGTGGAACAAAATCACTTAGAGGTGGTTCTTGGTATAATCATCCTTTCTATAAAAATGATGCTACCAAAATACAAGATTCTTTAAAAACTTATACAAGATTTTATAGTGCCACCACAAATAGAAGTAGTTATATAGGTTTTAGAACTGCTAAATAGTTTTTAGGTAATTATAAGAAAAAGAATGAGTAAAATCATTCTTTTTTTGTTTTTATTATTTTCTTTTAATTGTGAGGAAATTGATCTTCGTAGAGACGCATTGCAATGTGTCTCTACATTTGGATTCAAATAATTTTTTTCGATAAGAATAAAAAATCATTCATATTCTTCCAGTTATTTTTTTTCTCTTTTTTTAGTTTCAATTTTAACTAATTTTTCTTCGATTTCTTTTATTAATCCTTTAATATGTTCATTTCTTGGATCAATATGTATTGCCTTATATAGTATTCCTAAAGCTAAAGAGTATTTTTTTTTAATATAATACATACAAGATAGAATTAAATAATTATCTATATTTTGAGTATCATTTTCATTACTTTCTTCTATTAGTTTAAAAATATTATCCAGTTTCTTATTCAAAGCCTTAGTTGATAAAATAGAAGCTATTTGAGCTTGTGCTAAATTAGATTTTTCTTTAGAAACTTTACTTTTATTAGAAACATCAGATATCCTTCTTATTGAAGTAATGCTTTTTTTATCAAAAGTCATAAGTAAAATTACCAATCATAGTTAAAATCAGTTTCTAAATCTTGAGGATCTTCTGGATATAGTTCTTTATCTCTAATAGAAATTATATTATCAAGTTTTTCTATTAATTTATCAAGATCTTTTATTTTTGATTGTATATCTGCTTTTAAAGTTGCTTTTTGAGCAGTATTAAGTAACGGATTTTTATCTATTTTACTAAGTTTATTCTGAGCCTCTTCTCTATTATTTACAGTATCTCTTCTCATTTTTCTAGAACTTCTAGCTTCTTTACCTGTTACTTCTCCATCTTCCATAACTTTATCAGTTTTTTTATCATTTTTTTGTATTTTATCGTTTGAATAAATATTTTCAGCTTTATATCCAGAAACCTCTACTGAAGATGATTTAACTTGAATATTACACTTACAAATTTTTTGTAAAACAGCTATACCATCTTTTCCATTTCTTTCAACAAATTTCATAATGACATCCATTTTTGAAGCTTTTATAAGCTGATTTCTTTCTTCTGATGGATTAGGATATTTTTTAGCATCAGCTTCTTTGTTAGCATTTTCTTCTGCTTTTTCAAATTTATGTTCTAATCTTCTAATTCCATTTCCAGATCTAGAAATATCTTTAGTTTCTATTGCAGCCTTAATAAAATCTTTTTTACTTGTATTCAAAATAGTTTCAATATCTTTTTCATCAGCTACTAGCTCTATTTCCATAGAAACAGCGCTTTTGTCATTATATTTTTTACCTTTTATATTTTCATCTGTATCACTGGTTAATGAGTTTTGAAGTCTGTTATATCTTTGAACCTCATATCTAGTTGTTCTTGAATCATCTATTTTTATTTTAAAAGAAGTTTTATTTGTTGATTCTGCTTCTGTTATTTTTGCATCAAAAGAAGCAATATATTTTTCTTTTTCATTTGGTAATAATTTATCATATTTAACTAATTCATCTTTTGATATTTTAATATCTTGAGCAGGTTTAGTTATTTTTGAAATTTCATCGTTTAATTTAGTTTTTCTAGAATTAAGATCTCCAATTTGTTTATCTTTATCTGATTTTGAAATATTAATATTTTTATCAAGTTCATCTATTTTAGAGTTTATATCAGAAATTTCTTTTTCTTTTGGCTCTAAAAGTGGTTTATTTACACTTTCTAAATCTGATATTTGTTTATCAAGTTCATTTATTTTTTTATCTTTATCTTGAGGTGAAGAATTTACAAAAGAAACTAACTCTTCTTTTTTAGATTTTAAATTAGAAACAGTTGTTTGAGTTGATTCTATTTCTTTTTCTAAAAATGATATTTTACTTTCAATTTCTTTTAATTTTTCAGATTTTTTTTCTGTTGTTAAATCTGGATCTTTTTTTATTTCTTCTTTGGTATTCTCAAGTATTTCTATTTGTCTTTCTTTTGAAGGAGTTATAGAATAATCTCCACTTGCAATTTTTGTTTCATCAGAAAAAACTTTTCCTAAAACAGGTAATTTTTTGCTAGATTGAGAAGTTGTTCTTGTTGTAGAGCCTTCCATATCATAAGAAATTTGACCATAATTATTTTCAATCTTAACTTTAGACTCTGTTTCTTTGGAAATTCCAAATTGAGAAACACCATCAATTTTTAATGTTTTATCCCCTTCTTTTTCTCTAGCACTTTCATCTTTATTAGATATTATTTTTACTCCTGTATTTTCTTCAGGAACTGGTAATTCTTCACAGAATTTTGAAGAAGATTCCATTATTTCACTATATAATTTTTTACCTTCTTCAGTTTTTAAATCTATAACAACTTCATAATTCTGAGATTTTTGTTTTTTTATTAATCTTTCAGCCGATAATATATTACTTTGACTTTCTAATTCTAAATCTTGCTCTTTTTGAACGTTTCTAGAAACTGAAACTTTAACTTTAGAATCTCCTAAACCTTCAATAGATAAATTTATATCAACATCAATACTTCCTTTATTTGATACTTTAGCTAAGTTTTTACTAACTGAAACATCTGCACCATAAGAAAGTTCTCTTGATTTTTGAATGTTATAGTTATCTCCTTTCGGAATAGAAATAGCGTATTCCCATCCTTCTTTTTTTCCAACATCTTTTTTATCATTTTGAACAAACATCAAATTTTCGGTCATATCTTGAACATTATTACCTGAAGGTTTTAAATTATCTTTTTCTTGTTTTATTAGCTCTCTGGTTGCGGATGTTTCTTTATCTAATGATTTAAGTTTCTCTTTTTGTTCAGGTGTTCTATCTACAGCAACTATATCAAGTATTTTTTTTCTTTCTTCAGTTAATCTTGATAATTTTTCTTCTGGATAAATAGTTTCTCTTTCAGTTTTTAATTCCTCTTTTTTAGCACCTATTTTTTTATCCAATTCTTCTAACTGAGTTTTTTCTTCTGGTTTAATATTTTGAGCTGTAGTTTGATCAGATATTTTTTTCTTTTCCATTTCTAAACTAGATAATTCTGTATTTAGTTTATCAATTTTTGTAAATTTAGGATCTACAATTGAAGTTGAATGAGATCTTGAATCTAAATGACCTTTTTTGGCAGAAATACCAATTTTAATAGAACTAGATCCTTTATAAGAAGCTGTAAGAGATGTTTGATTATCATCTTTTATTTGTGTTGTAAAAACTCCATTTTTTACACTTTGAGTAACAACATTGTTAGCTCTTGATACATCTATAGAACCTCCAGTTCCATTAAGTGTTCCACCTACTTTTACACTATTACTATTAACTTTTACATCAAAACTACCAGATTTCCCCAAATCTGCTTTAACTTGAATACCTTGATTATTTCCTGTTCTTATCCCTGCACCATAATCTTCACCTTTTATTTTAGTTTTTACATCAACTACTGTTTGTTGATTTTCTCCTCCTGATACTTGAATACCACCAAGTTTTTCAGATTGTACTGCAACCGTAGTTCCTTTATTTGCCCCACCTGAAATATTTACAGAGCCAACTCCTTTTTGTGTTATTCCTGCTTTTGTGTAGCCAGTTTTATCAGAATAAAAATTTGTTGAAGTATTTCCCATAGTAACATTTTGAGATACAGAACCTTTTTTTAAATTTACATCTAAAGCTTGGCTAAAATCTTTTCCAGAATTATTTATACCAAAACCTAAGTCATCTACATCAACATAACCACCTGTACTACTACCATCAGTTGAAGTAAATTGAGATGAAACTTTTGCTTCTTTTATATTAACAGTGCTTTCTGTTTTATTTTGAGCTTTATTATTTGGATCAGCAATTAATTCTCCATTAGCATCTAATATTTTAGTATCTTGACCTGTTTTAAAGACTAAATTACCATCAGAAAAAGATAATTGTGTTTTATCTTCAGGTTTGACATTTTTATTTAATTCTTCATAAGAAGCGTTTGCTTTTTCTAGTGATTGAGATAATTTAGGAAAAATTTTAGATATATCTTTTCTTAATCCTAAAATATCTTCTGCTTTAAGTCCATTTGCTTCTGCAATAATAAAAACATTTTTTAATAGATTAGAACCATCGAAATCATTTAGGTCTAATTTTTGTTTACTTATTTCAGACGCAAATTTCTGGTATTTTGTATTATCCAGTTTTAAATTTCCATTTTCGTATGTAGCAACTTTTACACCATTATCAGTATGAAATCTTAATTCACCATTTTTAAAATCTAAGTCTATTTTTGAATCATTTGATTTACCTTTATTGTTATTATTATATTCTTGTTCTACTTTATCTAAATAATCTCCAACTGAAGGTAAAAATTTTCTAATTACTTCTTTATTTGCAATTAGTTCTTCAGGTTCTATTCCTGATTTTTCAGCGGAACTAATTAAACCTGATAAAAGGGTTTTAAAGTCTTTACTTGCAACTTGTTCTTTTGCAACTGATTGTACTAATTTTTGGTACTTTTCTGTATCTGGTACTTTTGTTTCTATTGGTTTAGGATTTTCTGTTTTTATTTCTGTATTAACAATTTTTGAATCTTGAACTTTATTTTTTAAAGGATCATTGATAATTACTTGCTGTGAAATGCTTGAAGTTGGAAAATAAACCATGATAATCTACCCTAAAATATAATTATATAAATTTTAATTTTTTATGATTCCATCTGAAGTTTCTACTTCATCATATTCTCTTAAAAATATTTCATACTCACCTAAAGCAGAGCCTTTAATCATTCCACCTAAGTCTCTAGTTGATAAAAAACCATCTTGATCCATATCAAATTTTTTGCTTATAAAATTAAATAATTCTTCTCTATTAATTTCTTTATTTTTTACACCAAATTTGTCAGAATCTTTAAAAAGATCTTGTCTAGAAAATTCTTTAACACCGCTATTTAAAAAATCATCTTCGGTTCTAGTTTTTTCACTTTTGTTATTATTCAATAAAGTGGTTCTATTAATGTCTATTTTCCCATCGTTATTACGATCATACTTATACATTATAGAATCAACTAGCTTATTTACAGATATTTTATCCATAAGAATCCTTTTAAATTATTATTATTTTTATCAACAAAAACAAAAATAGTATTAATACAAACAGGGTTCCCAGTACTCTGGGATCTATTTTAGTTAGTTAATAATAAGAATTGTAGCATAAAATTAAGCTGTTTTTTAGTTTGAGATAATAATAAAAATTCTATTTAAAAATTATAAATAACTACTTAATTTATTAATTGGGAATACAATGGAAACTTTTGTTCCTTTTCCTATTTTGCTATCTATATTTAGTTTTCCATTATATCTTTTTACAATCATATTAACTACTGATAATCCTATTCCCATACCACCAATTTTTTTTGTATAAAAAGCTTTAAATATTTTTCCAAGATCTTTTTCGTTTATACCCTCGCCTTCATCACTTATATCTATTGAAATACGTTGATTTTGAATATCTTGATTTATAGTAAATAATATTTTCCCTTTTGAATTTCCAATTGCTTCTATGGCATTTGTTATTATATTATTAAAAATTTGTTGAAATTGATCTGGATCTCCATAAAAAGGAATGCTTTTTGAGTTAAAATCAGAAACTAATTGAATATTTTTTTCTTTAAATGTATTTTCAAATATTTTTAGAGTATTATTTGAAACTGCAATAATATCAAACGGAATATATAATGACTGTACATGTTTAGAAATATATTTAACAGACATAAGTAATCTATTCAAACGATCTATTTCAGAAATAATTCTTTTAAAATAATCTTTTCCTACATCTGCGTAAGTTGTTTTATCAAGATCTTCTAATATAAAGTTTGAAAGAGATTGAACCAAAGTTCTTATAGCAGATAAAGGGTTTCTTATTTCATGAATGAGCATAGAATAAAAAGATATATTTTGATCTGATTCCACTTCTAAATTTATATATATTAAATCTGAGCCTTCTTGAGTTATAAAATAATTTCTTTTATAAATATATTGATCATTTTTATGACTAAAAAAACCAGATAATTCTTCTGAAAAAATTTGTGTTATAACATCTTTTGATAAAACTGTATCTATTTTTGCTCCTATTATTTTTTCAGGGTCAAAACTTAATCCAGATACTTCATATAAACTACCATCATAAAAAATAACCTCTGTATTTCTATTTAATATGAAAAAACCAATTTTTTTATCCATTTTTATTACAAGCTTCTTTAAAAACTAATTTATAGCATTTATAAACTATTTAACTTTACCATAATTTTTATTTTATAAAATAATAAATTAAATAAATTAAAAAAAATCAAATATATTATTTTGGAATAATTTTAACAATAGGATTAATAATATATTAAAAACACTTGAAAACACTTAAAAAAAATTGACAATCTAATATTTACTTGATATTATAAAATTATGGTTAAGTAAATAAATGTAAAACTTAAAAGTTTGGAAACTCAAAAACACTAGCCGAGGTTTGAGTTAAGAACTTGTTATTGGTAGTTATTATTTATAATTTTGGAACGAAAAATCAAAAAACCATTCTGAATGAAGCTAGTAGGGATTATTAGAGAATAATCTTAACAAAAAATCATTAAATAAAAATAGAATATTATATATATACGTAATTCTAGTTTAGTTAGAAACTAGTTTATTATTTGTTACTACAATTTTTTATGATTTTCTTAAGATAAAATCGGATTCTTTATAAAATTCAAACAATAAAAAATTAATTTATTGAAATTTAGAGGTTCATTATGGTTCCATTAGCTAAAAGCGAAATTCAGAATAATAAGAAAGTTGAAACAATTCAAATATTGAAAAAAATGATAAAATATAATTTGCCAGATATTTTTATATTTGATGTTTTTCATTATTCAATTCAATTTGAAGGTATATACGAACTGTTGCAAATGTGGAATGAAGAATCTGATTCTCAAGAAAAAAATGAGATAATATCAGATATTCAAGATCTAATCGATAATTGTCAGGTAACAGAAAACAAACTTGCTTCTTATGATTTAATTCAAATGTGGAATGAAGAATCTGATTATCAGGCAAAAAATGAAATACTATCAGATATTCAACATTTGATGGATGATTGTCAAATAACTAAGCATAAAATTATTTCAATTGGGTTTAATGATTTAGAAAAAATTACTGAACATATCAGAGAATTCAAACATTCTTTATTAGTAATGATAGATGAAAAAGGTGGAATAAAAGCTTTATCAGAAAAAACAGGTATTCCTCAACCATCACTATTAAGGTTTTTTAATTCCAATTCAATTTCTCAAAGAACAACATTATTGAAAATAAAAAACTTTCTAAATATTGATAAAATAGATATAGAAAACAAAATTGCTGTATAAACAAGTGGGGAGTGGCAAATCCCTTTTTAACTATTTTTTTTAGTAACTAATTTAACAAAATCATCCATTAAAGTGTAAAAAACGGGTATAACCACTAATGTTAAAATAGTGGAAGTTAATAATCCTCCAATAACTGCAATAGCCATTGGAGCTCTAGCTTCAGAACCAGGTGTTAATCTCAATGCCACTGGCATCATACCTGCAATCATTGCTACTGTAGTCATCAAAATAGGTCTTAATCTTACTGGTCCTGCGGTTAATAAGGCTTCGTTTCTTTCTAAACCTTGTTTTCTTAAAGTTAATGTATAATCGACTAAAAGAATAGAGTTTTTTGTTACTAACCCCATAAGCATTACTATTCCTATTGCAGACATCATACCTAATTCTTCATTTGCCAAAAATAAACTTAAAAATGCTCCTACAAATGATAAAGGAAGAGCCATCATAATTGTAAAAGGGTGTGTAAAATGTTCAAATTGAGAAGCAAGAATTAAATAAATAAAAATTATTGATGTAATAAGAGCTGGTAATAAAGAATTAAAGGCATCATCTTTTTTTTCTGCATCTCCTTTAAAACTAGCTTGTATATTACTCGGCAATTTTAGATTTTCTATTTCTTTTTTTACAGGCTCCAAAATATCACTCATAGATGCACCTGGAATTGCATTTGCCAAAACAACTATTTGTCTTTGTCTATCATATCTAGTAATAATACTTGGTCCAGTGGTATAAAGTATTTTAGCAACTGATATTAAAGGAATTTGCTCTCCTGTATTTGATGTGATACCTAGGTTTTCAATTTTACTTATATCATAACGACTTGAATCTAATAAAGTAACTCTTATATCAATATCATTATTTGGTAAATGTATTCTTGTTGGTACATCTCCAAAAGTTGCAATTCTTACTGTTTCTGCAATAGAACTTGAAGATATTCCTAAAAAAGCTGCTTTTGCTCTATCTACTTGAATTTCAATTTGTTGTTCTGGAGTTCCGTTAGATGTATTTGTATCTGAAACTATAGGCATTTTTCTTAATTTAGCTAAAATAGTTTCTGCTGTTCTTTGTAAAAGCCCTAAATCATCTCCTTGTAACGATAAATTTAAGTCATAGTTTGAATTATTATCATTAACTATTTTTACTTCTCTAAAACTCAAGACGCATCCTGGAATAGTACTTAGCATTTTTCTGAATTTTTTTTGAATAGCAAAAATAGAATCTTTTCTACCTTCTTTGTAAGATTTTAAAATAATTCCAATTGTTCCTTCATCTGTTCTTCCTCTATTTGAGCCTGATGTAGTTAGAATATATTTTATAACCTTTTCATCTTTTAATCGCTTGTAAATTTGTTTAATTATTTTTTCTGTTTCATCTAATTTACTAGCAGGAGGCATTTTTATAGAAATATTAAACTCATCTCTATCACTTTTAGGAATAAAAGTTTTTGGTAGCATATTTGCAACAGGTAGGCTTATACCAAAAATAATTACTGTTAATAAAACAATTGATATTCTATGACTTAAAGACCATTTTAGTGCATCTTTATAAAAACTAGAAATTTCAAAAAATAATCCAGAAGTTTTTTCTTCTTCGTGTTTTATAGATTTCATTACATAAGCAGAAAGTGTTGGTGTTAATGTTCTTGCTACCAATAAAGAAACTAAAACAGCAGAAGAAACTGTAATTCCAAATTCTTTAAAAAGTTGCCCTGTCGTTCCTTTCATAAAACCAATTGGAACAAAAACAGCTACTATAGAAAAAGTTGTTGCCATAACTGCTAAACCAATTTCAGCGCTGGCTTTTATTGCTGCATCATACGGTTTTTCACCCATTTGAATATATCTAACAATGTTTTCTAAATCAACTACCGCATCATCAACTAAAATACCAACTACTAAAGATAAAGCTAATAAAGTCATTGTATTTAATGAAAAATCAAAAAAATACATCGCTGAAAAAGTTGAAATAATTGAAGTAGGAATAGTAATTGCTGCAATAATAGTTCCTCTTATGGTTCTTAAAAAAGCAAAAATAACTAATACTGCTAAAATTGCTCCTACAATAAGTTCTTCAATAGCGGCATTTTTAGATTCTAAAATAAATTTTGAAGCATCAAATGTAGGAGTTATTTTCATTCCATTTGGTAATGTTTTATTTAGCTTATCAACAGTTTTTTTTAGGTTTGAAACTATTTCTACTTCATTTGTATTAGATTGTTTTTTTATTGACATTACTACAGTATTTTTACCATTTAAAGTTGACTTACTTCGTATTTCTTTTACTCCATCTAAAACACTTCCTAATTGTTTTAAAAGAATTGTTCCGCCTCCATTTAGTTTTATATTTAAATTTCCTACTTGTTCGGCATTAATAAAAGCACTACTTGTTATTAATGATAATTCTGTAGTTTTGGTTTGAATTGCTCCACTAGGAAAATTTAGATTTTCTTGGATTAGTTTTTGATTAATTTGATTTGGTGTTAAACCATATTTTTTTAATAAATCAGAGTCAAGTTGAACACGAACTTCTGGTTCTTGCCCGCCTAAAATATCTATTTGAGCAATACCATCAACTTGCTGTAATCTAAGTTGAATTCTATTTTTTACATAATCGGTTAACTCTACCAATGGAAGTTGAGCTTCTACGGCATAGTTTATAATAGGAGATGAATCAGGATCTACTCTTGCAATAATAGGATCATCAATTTCTTTTGGCAAATTTTTTCTTATTAAAGATACTTTTTCTTTAACTTCATTTGTAGCATCTTTTATATCTTTTTCTAATTTAAATTCAATATTAACGTTGGAAATTCCTTTTCTAGAAATAGATCTAATATGATTAACACCACTAATACCACTTACAGCATCTTCTAATGGTTTTGAAATAATAGATTCCATTTCATTTGGTGCAGTACCTGTATAATTAGTTGAAATAGAAACTGTAGGATAAGTCATGTTAGGATAATATTCTACACTTAGTTTATCATAAGAAATAATTCCTAAAATAATTAAGGTAAGCATTAACATAATAGTAGAAACGGGTCTTTTTACTGCAACTTCTGAAATATTAAAGTTAGTATTTTTGTTTTCTGTTGTTTTTTCTTCTGACATAATAGTTATTTATTCTCTATTTGAATATTTACTTCATCGCCATCATTAACAAAAACATTTCCTTTTAAAACTACTTCGTCAGATTCATTTAAAATCGATAAAACTTCAATTTCATCTGTATTCTGCAATCCTATTTTTACATTATTCAAAACGGCTTTTTTATCTTTTACTGTATAAACAATATTTTTATCATTAGTTCTAATAATTGCATCTGAAGGTAAAATTAATGTATCATTTTTTTCTTCTGTAGTAATAATACACTCCAAAATCATTCCTAGTTTAAAATTCCCCATATCTTTTATTGTTCCTCTTACTTTAAATAAATGGGTAATTGGATCAACAATAGGATTTATTTCTTTTACAATAGCTTTTAAAATTTTATTTTTTTCTTGAGGAATTTTTATTTCAATAACTTGACCTTTTTTTATTCTATGAATTTCTTTTTCAGGAATATTCATTACTAATTCGGGATTATTTTTTTTACTAAGAGTTATTATTGGTGTATTTTGAGTTACTAAACTTCCTGTAAAAAGATATTTTTTACTTACTAATCCATCAAAAGGGGCTGTTAATTTATAATTTTCTAATTGTGCTTTATAAAGATTAGTGTTTGCTATGGCACTTTCTACCAATGCTTTACTAACATCTATTTGTTCTGGTCTTGTTCCATCTGATAATAGTTTTAAGGCTTGTTCTGAAGAATTTACTTGTTGTTTAGAAGAATTAATTTGTTGTTCTATCATGTTAATCTGAGTTTTATTATTATCTAACTGTTGAGTACTAACTACGCCTTGTTTTTCTAAAATTAAATAACGAGCTTGATCTTTTTCTAAATTTCTTTTATTAGTTTCTAATTGTAAAATTGCAGCTTTATTCTGTTTTATAAGTGCCTTTGCTTGTTCAATTTGTGGATTTAATGGCCCGTTTATAGCTAAATTTAAATTAGCTTGAGCTACTTTTACTTGAGCTTGAGCTTGATTTATTTGAGCATCTATTTCAGTATGGTCTATTTCTACTAATAAATCGCCTTTATTAACAAAATTACCTTCTTCTACATTTAAAAAAGTAATTCTACCATTTGCTTTAGGTATTATTTGAACTTCTTCATTTGGTAGAAAACTTCCTGAAACACTTAATGTAGAAATAAACTTTCCCTTTTTAGGCTTAATTGTTGTTATTGGAACTACTTGAGTTTTTGATTTTTTTAACTGATCTTTTGAATTATTTTTTTCATTTATTCTATAAATTACTAAAGCAACTATAAGAGAAGTAATAATAAATCCTATAGCAATTATTTTAAAATTTTTCATTCTTTTTCTTTCAATGTACAAAAAATATTATCTAGCTTTTAATATGTTTATAATTAGTGAGAAGTAAAAAGTTAAAAGTAAATAGATAAGAATTAGGTAAACATCTCCTTATCTTTAATTATTTTTCTCAAACCAATTTCCTTTAAGATAACTAAATATAATTTTTAATCAGTTCTAGCTTTTATATTTTATTTTGATTTTCTATACAAAATCAAAACAACAAAAACATCTTATATAATATCTCAAAAAATATTTATTTTAGTTTTATATTTACAAAAATCTTGATAAGGTTATAAAAAATAATATTTTAAATATACTACAAATTAATAGTATATACTTTAATTTTAACTTAAATATCTATATAAGCATAAAACTTAGGATAAAAAGAAATATTCATCCTAAATTATGTTTTTATTTGTGATTTTTTTATCAATTAAAGCTAAAAAAATATTTTATATTTGAGTAAAATCTGAATGATTACTTAATCATTTTTTTCTCCTGAAACATTTTATACTATGTATTTGAATAATTTATCATGAAAATTTATATATAAAAGAAATTATCAATTTATTTAAACCCAAATTATTACAAAAGAAATATTTTTAATCTTCAAATAACAATATTTACAAGCCAGTAACAAATTAAAAAATATTACCCTCATTTTGACAAAAAAATTCTGAAGTTTATAATAGCAAAATAAAACATTTTTTATCTAAATCAGCTTAATAATGCTAAAATACTACAACTGATATTTATTTGAGAGAAAATCAAATGTCGAAGAAAAAAGATTATAGTTACTTACTTGATATTATAAAACTTGCACAAACTAATAAAGAAGTAAAAGACGAAGATAAAATAAGAATAAAATATGATGGTAGTTTTTTTAATGAAGAAAAATCATCAATAATAAATTCAAATCTTTGCTCTTTATTTATAAAAGATCCTACTTATAATATTTCCGTTAGTTCAAAAATTGATTCTAATAATGAAAATTTTAAAAATAAGATTATAGCTGATAATATAGGTAAAGCCTTAGATAGAGTTGATTTTTTTATAACTCATTCAGATAAACCGTCTTTAGTTTTACCTCCAAAAAAATCTAAACGAATAATTTTTCAAAACTGGAACTTTGGTTCTATTCCTATAGAATGGAAAACCTATTTTTTAAATTATGCAGATCAAATATGGGTTTCGAGTAATTATAATAAATCATCTTATATTAAATCAGGAATATCAGAAAAAAAGATAAAAGTAGTAAATAGTGCAGTTGATTCTGTTTTTTATAATCATAATGTTGAAGCTATTGATTTAAAAATTGATAAAAAAATTAAATTTTTATTTAAAGGAAATTTAGACCTTAATTCAGGTATTGATAATATTATAAAGGCATATACTCAAGAATTTAGTAATACAGATGATGTTTGTTTGGTTATTTCTACAAATAAAGAAGCAATTGAAAAAAATATTTCAGATTACTTAAAAGAAGTATTAAAAAATCCAGAAAATCCCTATATTCATATAATAGATTTACCTTACGATGAAAAAAGTTCTGCAAAATTATATAAAGCTTGTAATTATTATATTTCACTTAATAAAGACAACGGATATTGTTTAGATATTATAGAATCTATGGCTTGTTCTGTTCCAACTATTGTTATGGGAAAAGGAGCTGTTTTAGATTATTGTAATGATAGCAATTCTATTTTATTAGATTCTTACGAAGTTTTTAATACAACAAAAGAAATAAATGAAATAAAAACTGAAAATTACCCTTCTTGGTTTGAATGTTCTTTAGAAGAAATAAAGATAAAATTAAGAAAAGCATACAAAATAACAGAAGAAGATTATGAAATACTATCTTCTTCTGCTTCAAAAACAATATTAGGTGAATTTACTTGGATAAAACAAAAAGATAAAATTGATTTATATATTCAAGAAATAAAGAATATCAAATCACAAATAGAAATACAAACTGAAGTTAATGAAGGAATAATATCTGCTTTAAGTGAATTAAAAGAAAAAAACTATGATAAATCTTTTGAAATATTAAAAGATATTTTAGAAAAATCACCAGAAAACCCTGATATAAATTTTTATTTAGCTAATTTATATTTTAATAAAAAAGAATATTCATTATCTTTAGATTATTTATTAAAAAGCTTAAGTATAAATTCTAATAATGAAGATTATAATAATCTTACAGGAGTTATTTTGTTTAAATTGGAAGAATATGACTTAGCAAAAAAGTTTTTCTATTTTACCTTAAAAATTATGCCAGAGCATGAAGGTGCAAAGCAAAGTTTAGAAATTATTGCTAAAAAAGAAAAAACAACTACTAATACTCATATTTCTTCTGAACAAATTAAATTAATAGATAGTATCATATCTTATTTTAAAAAATCTTACTTACCTTCTATATGTGTTGGAATACTTTCAAAAAACGAAGAAAAACATATTGAACGAGCAATAAGAAGTGCAAAAAAATTTGCTGATGAAATAATAGTATTAGATACTGGTTCAACAGACAGAACAATACAAATTGCTGAAAAATTAGGAATTAATGTTATAAAAACTGAATGGAAAAATGATTTTTCTATGGCAAGAAATGAGTTATTAAAAAATTCAAAATCAGATTGGATAATAATGTTAGATTCTGATGAAGCTTTTGCAGAAAGTTCTATTGATAAAATTAAACATATAATAATGACTTTAGATGATTCTAAAACTGGTACAGTCAAAATAACTAACTTTTTAGATAAAAATGGTATTTTAGAAAAATTTGAGCATTATGTTACCAGAATAATACCAAATAATAAAGGCTTTAAATTTACAAGAGCAATACATGAGATTCCTGTTGATAGTTTAAATAATATTCCTGAAACCGAAATTTTAAAAGAAATAGAAATACTTCATTATGGATATAAAAGCAATATAGTAAAAGAAAAAAATAAAATAAAAAGAAATAGAGATATTTTATTAGAAAGTATTGTAAAAGAACCTAATGATTTCTTGAATTATTTTTATTTGGCTGAAAATTATAAAGATGAAGATGATTATGAGTCAGTTATAAAATATTCAGAAAAAGCCCTAGAAAAAATAACTGATGATAATTTATATACAAATACAATTGAACTTTGTAAAATAAATATTTTAGAAGCTATGATAAATTCTAAAAATACAAGCGATTTTGAAGATAAATTTATTGAATTTGAATCTAGTTTAGAAAAAAGACCCGATTATTGGTTTATAAGAGCTAACTATGAATTAAGTAAAAATAACTATGATCAAGCTATATCATATTATGAAAAATGTATGGATTTAAGAACTCAAAATATATCATCATCAATTGATTTAGGTACAATTACATGGAAATCTTTATATAATATTGCCTTGGTTTATGATAAAAAAGGAGATAAAGATAAAGCTTTGACATATATAAATAGAGCTTTGAAAAACTCAGAAAATAATACATTAATATTATATCAAAAATTAAAGTTTATATTAGATTATTCTCAAGAAGATAATATATTTAATCTTTTCCTTTTAATTTATAAAAATATAAATGAAGAAATGCTTATATCTTTACTAAATGATATAAAAGATTTGTTTTTAAAAGAAAATATGATAAATAAAATATATCCATTTTTAGAAGAACTAAGAAAAAATTATGATAAAAAATCAACATTAGTTTTTAAATCATTAGTAGAATATTATAATATTATTTTAGAAAAATTTGAAGATAATTCACCTGTTTTATATAGTTTAGCCTATTGTTATAATATAGTAGGAAATACTGATAAATCTAAAGAACTTTTTGAAAAAATAGTAAAAGAAAATACATCAGAAGTTGATTCTTTACATAATATTGCAAGTATTTATTTAAATGATAAAAATATAAATAGAGCTGAAGAAACTTATAAAAAAGTATTAGAATCAGACCCTTTTCACTATGAATCCTATATAAGTTTAACAAAATTAGAGTTATTAAAAGGTAATATAAATGAAGCTGAAAAATATCTTGAAAGATTAATGGAAATAGATCCTGATAATAAAATGATAAATAATTTAAGCTTTGAAATTGCTATGCAAAAAGATGATACAAAACTTGCTAGTGATATGTATTCAGCAATGCTATTTTATTCAAAAAGAATTTTGTAATTGGGAATTAATAAAATGAAAAAAATATTGATTATAAATGGTCCTAATTTAAATCTATTGGGAAAAAGAGAACCTGAAATATATGGTCATCTGACTTTAAAAGATATTGAAGAAAAATGTAAAGAATTTTCTAAAAATATTAATTGTGAATTAGATTTTAGGCAAAGTAATCATGAAGGTGTAATAATAGATTGGTTACACGATTCTAAAGAATTTGATGGAATAATTATAAATGCAGGTGCTTACACCCACACAAGTATAGCTATTCATGATGCAATAAAATCTATTGGTAAAAAAGTTATAGAAGTTCACCTTTCTAATATTCATGCAAGAGAAGAATTTAGAAAAAAATCTTTTATTTCTTCTGTTGCAGTTGGTCAAATATCTGGTTTTGGGTTAAAAAGTTATTTAATGGCGTTATTATATTTTGATGATTAAAAAAAAACAAGATTTTTTTGAATATGTTTCTGAAAATCTAACAGAATTCAAAAAACAAAGAATATTAGATATTTCATCTAATAGAACAGATCATATAACTGTTGTACTAGAAAATACGTTAGAAAGTAAAGATAATAGTGGTGCAATAAGAACTTGTGAATGTTTTGGTATAAATTCTGTTTATGTTATAGAAAATACGATAAGATACAAAGTTAATCCTGATGTTGCAATGGGATCTTTTAAATGGCTTAATATTCATAGATTTAATAAAAGAGAAAATAATAACTCTTTAGATTCTATAAATTATCTAAAAAAGAAAGGTTATAAGATAGTTTCTTTAGTTCCTGATAGAAATGCTAAACCTTTAAATCAATTAGATTTAAGTAAAAAAATAGCTATTTTTTTTGGTTCAGAAGAAGATGGTTTATCTGATGAAGTTTTAAATAATTCAGATGAATTAATAACTATACCCATGCACGGGGAAGTAGAAAGTTTTAATTTATCTGCCAGTGTAGGAATGACACTTCATAATATTATTTATAAGTTAAATAAAGAAAAATTTGATTATAAATTAAAAGAAGATGAACTTTTAGATTTAAGGCTTTTTTGGATAAAAAAACTGCTTAAAAGTTACCATATCCATGAAAAAAGATTTAATGAACTTGAATTAGAATAAATATTTGTTTATTAATATAATATATTTGAAAAAAAGTAGGGGTTTGATTCATCAAACCGCCTTTATTATTACATATTTAGAGAAATTAAAAACCAAATAAACGTAATCTACTAATTCCACCATCAGGAAAAATATTCAAACGAACATGTGTAAATGTTTTATCTGTTTTTATTTCACTTTCATAAAAATGTTCTTTATGAGCTTCTAATTTTGTTTTAGGAAGTATTTCAGTCCATTCAATATTAGCAGTCAAAAACTCATTATCATCTAAATCTGGTTGATAACATCCTTCTAACCAACAAACATCAGGATAATTTCCTTTAAAATGATTTGTATCAACTAAAATTTTCTTAATTTCACCAGCTTTTGCAAGTTTTACAATAGCCCAATCAGGTGCATTCATAATTCTTTTTCTTTTTGTTTCCCATCCATCACCCATATTAGATGATCTTCCTGGTCCAATTAAATTATCTTTAGAGCCAAAAAACATATCATTTGCAAGGATAACTCTAGCACCATTTGTTAATGCAGCTAAATCAATTATTTCTTTTGAATTTTCTGTCCAATTTTTAAAAACATTTCCATAAACTTTTAATCTTGCTACTCCGCCATCAGGAAAAATATTTAATCTTAAATGAGTCCAAGGTTTATTATTTTCATTAACAGTAAAAAGATTTTGAGAACCAGGGTTAAGAGGTGATTTTGATAATATTTCAACCCAATTTAATTTATCTAAATTATCTAAATCAATATCAGTTTCAGAATAACAAGCTTCTAAAGAAGCATAAGGAGGATGATTACCCAAAAAATAATTTGTATCAATATCAACACCTTTTATAAAACCAGGTATTCCAAGTTTAATAACACACCAATCATATCCAGCAACTCTTTTTCTTCTTGATTCCCAGCCATCCATCCATTTTCCATTTTCAGTGTATTTATCTGGAATAAAAATACCTCTACCCGATTTTAGAAGATTTTCTTTTTCAGCAAAAAACTCATCACTAGCTAATAAAGCTTTTCCACCTACTTTTTCGGCAGCTAAATCAATTAGCCCTGCAAATGATGCTACTGGTAAATTTGCGTGCATTCTATACTCCTTTTTAAAATAGTTTTATAATTGAGACTAATATTATATAGTTATTTAAACAATTAATTCAATATTATTATTTTCTTTCTCTAATATTTTTTTACGCATTATTTCTGGAATAGGACATTTTTTATTAAGATTGTAATCATAACTAACAATCACTCCTTCACCTTCAGTTGTTATTTTTTGTAGTTTTTTACTAAAAACTGCATGTTTTATCCAAAAAGTATTATCAGACATTTTATAAACTTTTGAACCTACATATATCGTGTCAGGAAAAGTTAAGGGAGCTTTATATTTACAAGAAATAGAAGCTAATATTGGACCAAACCCTTTTTCTTTCATATAATCAAGATAGTCTAATTCTAAAAAATAGTTGGTTCTAGCCGATTCCAAATATCGTATGTAAGCTACATTATTAACGTGCTGAAAAGAATCCATTTCTCCCCAAGCAACTGGTATTTCCATTATTGATGAATAGTCTTTTAGTTTTTCAATCATAAAAAAGTACAAAAAATATTTTTTAAATTCTAACACAAGTAATAATGATTTATAATTAATTAATATCTGTTTTTGTAGAAGTGATGAGTTAGAAGTAAGAAGTAATTAGAGATAGATTTAATTCATGCTGTTAATAACTAGATAAGGGTTTTTTATCTCATCACACATCACTTTTTACTTATCACTGTATAATTAACTTATTGTATTAATTTATAGAAATTATAAAATGCTAAAAAAAATATATAGATTTTTAATTTTACTTGATGGTTTAAGGTTTACCTTTGGTTTATTAAAAATGGTAATGAATCCAAAAAATGTAAATGCTATTTTTGATGTAAGAGCTTTTAGAAATCATAAAAGTCTAAAATATGCTTTAAATTCATTACATTCTATACCTGAAATCCATAATTTAATAAAAGAAAGATATTTAGCTCCCAAACCGTATGAACTTGATGATTTATTGTTATTAAAAGATAATTCACTCGGTAAAGTCTATGCAGAGCACATGAAGAAAAATAATTTAGAGGTTGTTTTTTACCCAAAAATGGATAGTAATATTCCAGATGATATAAATTATCTTAGAATGAGAGCAAGACAAACACACGATATTCACCATGTTATTTTAGATTTCCCTGCTACAGATGTTGGTGAAATGGCAATATCTGCTTTTTATTTAGCTCAAAATAAAATTCCTCTTTCTGGTTTGTTAATTGGTTGTGGTTTTATTACAGCTGTTTTAAAATATCCTGAAAGAATTGAAGAATTGGTTGAACACGTTATAAAAGGTTGGTTTGCAGGTAAAAATAGTAACTATTTTTTAGGTATAAAATGGGAAGAGTTTTTTGATAAAGATATAGATGAAATTAGAGCTTTTCTTAAAAAACAATAAATATAAAAAACTTGATCCAGATCATCTTTTTTATTGATAGTAAAGATATGTTTTTTTTTTATAAAAGTTAGAATTATGTATGTATAGTAGATTTAAATTATACGATGATTTAAGGAGGTATATATGTCAACATTTGATTGTATCTTATTCCCAACGGATGGATCAAAACAGTCAAAAAGAACTTTAGAGTCTTTGATTGAATTAGCAAAACAGTTTAAATCAAAAGTGTTTGTTTTAAATACGTTTGAAGTTCCTGTACCTATAACTAACTATGAGTTTTCATCAGATTTATATCTTTCAGTTGAAGCTGTTTTAAGTAAAAACTCAAAAGATGTTTTGGATGAAGTTAAAGAAAGTTTAGAAAAAGAAGGTATTTATGCTAAATATATTTCGCTTGCAGGAGATAGCAGTTCAATTATTATAGAAAAATCTAAGGAATTAGAAATTACTATGATATTGATGGGAAGCAGAGGTTTAGGTACTATAAAAAGTTTAATGATGGGAAGTGTTAGTAACTACGTTTTACATCATTCAAGTTGTCCAGTAATGATTATTCATTAATTATTATCTATCTATATTGAATTAAAAATTTATTAAAGTTTCAGGAGTTAATTTCATGAAAAAAAGAGAACCCGTTTCAAAAATAATGTCAACAAATTTATTGACAATTAATAGCACTAATACACTTTTTGATGTAAAAGATATTTTTGAAGAAAAAAAAGTTAGACATTTACCTGTGGTAAGTGGAGATAAAGTTGTTGGTATGTTAAGTAAAACCGATTTTACCAGAGCTAGTTATGGTGTTGGTCAAAAAGATGTTCAAGAAAAAGTTAATGAAGCTCTTTTTCATACATTAAAAATCAGTGATATTATGACAGAAGAATTAGTAACTATAAAATCAGATGCTCTTATTCATGAAGTTGCAGGAATATTTGCAGAAAACCAATTTCATGCTTTACCTGTTGTAGATGATGGCAAACTTAAAGGTATCGTTACAACAACTGATATTATTAAATATTTACTTGAACAATATTAATATAATAATTTTCTAAATAAAAAAAGACTCGAAAGAGTCTTTTTTGTTTTCTAATAAATATTATTTTGTTGTTATTTTTTTCTTTTTTCTTTTATGAGTTATTAAATAAATAGAAGGTAAAACTAATAAGGTTAAAAAAGTAGAAGTAAAAAGTCCCCCTATAACAACAGTCGCTAAAGGTTTTTGAACTTCTGCCCCAGAACCATTAGACAAAGCCATTGGTAAAAAACCAAACATAGCAACCATAGCAGTCATTAAAACAGGTCTTAACCTTTCTTTAGAACCTTCAAAAACAGCTTCATCAATATTTCCTTTGTATTTTGTAACTAATAAATTGATTGTAGAAATTAATACTATACCATTAAGAACAGCTACACCAAAAAGAGCAATAAAGCCAACCGCAGCAGATACACTAAAATACATTCCTCTTAAATATAAAGCTAAAATACCACCTGTTAAAGCAAAAGGAACATTTAACATTACAATCAAAGAATGTTTTATCGAAGAAAAATTACCCATTAATAAAAGCATTATTACAATAATAGAAACTGGAACAACTATAGATAATTTTTTCATTGCTCTTTCTTGATTTTGAAATTGACCTCCATATTGAATATAATAACCATGTGGTAAACGAACATTTTTAATTATTTCACCTTTTAATTCTTTTACAAAAGATCCTACATCTCTTCCTCTTACGTTTGTTTGAACAATTAAACGTCTTTCACCAAATTCTCTATTTACAGCTTCTAAATCTTCTTCTTCTAAAACTTTTGCTACTTGTTCTAGTTTTATTAATTCACCTTTACTATTTTTCAGAATAAGATTTTTTAGCTCATCAATGCTAGTTTTTTCTGCACTAGCAAAACCAACTCGTAAAGTAAAACGTTTTTTTCCATCTATTACTTCTGATACAGGTTTTCCCATAACAGCTATTTCGGTAATATTTGATAAATCACTAATTTTTAGACCATATAAAGCTAATTTTTCTCTATCAGGAATTATTTTAACTTGTAACCCTCCTTCTAATGGTTCTACTTGCAAATCTGAATTACCTTTTATTTTTTCTGCAACAACTCTAACTTTTTCAGCTAAATCTCCTAATAAAGAAATATTTTCACCAAAGATTTTAATAGCAACGTCTGCTTTTACTCCTGAAACTAATTCATCTACTCTCATTGAGATAGGTTGAGTAAAATTAAAATTAACCCCTGAAACTTTTTCTTCTAACTTTGATCTCATTTCATCAATTAATATATTCTTGTTTATCCCTTTTCTCCATTCATTTTTAGGTTTTAAAATTACATAAACATCGGTTTGATAAACACCCATTGCATCAGTTGCAATATCAGTTCTTCCTGTTTTAGAAACAATAGTTTTTATTTCTGGTAAATCTACAATAGCTTTTTCTAATCTGGTAGATGATTTAACTGCTTCTGAAACAGCTATTCCTGGAATATTTTTTGCTTCGATTAAAATATCACCTTCATCTAATTTAGGGATAAATTCAGTTCCTAATAAAGGTACTATCATTAAACTAAAAACAAATGATAAAACAGCTAAAATTATTACTAAAGCGTTATTTTTCAAGGATTTTTGTAAAATTTTCTCGTATGCTTTTATTACTAGATGTAAAACAAAATTTTCTTTTTCTTGAACATTTCCTTTTAAAATATAATTACACATAACAGGTACAAAAGTTAGTGAAATTAATAAAGATCCAATTAAAGCACAAGTAACTGTAATTACCATTGGAGAAAACATTTTGTATTCAACTCCTTCTAATGAAAGAATAGGAAGATAAACCACAGTTATAATTAAAGTTCCAAAAACAATTGGTTTAGCCATTTCTCTTATAGATTCTTGAATAATTACAAAATTACTCTTTTTATGATCACTATGGGCAAGATTTTTTATAGTGTTTTCAACAATAACAACCGAACCATCAACAATCATACCAAAGTCAATTGCACCTAAACTCATAATATTTGCCGAAATACCTAGAGCTTTCATACCCATAAAAGAAAACATTAGAGAAAGTGGAATTGTAGCCGAAACAATCAACGCCGCTTTTATATTTCCTAACATAAGCAATAAAATAACAATTACTAATGTCCCACCTTCTAATAAATTGGTTTTTACTGTATTTACAGTTTGTTCAACTAAATTAGTTTGATCATAAAATGGCTTTATACTTACTCCTTCTGGTAAGGTTTTCTTTATTTCTTCTACTTTTTCTTTTACTCTAGCTATTACATCACGACTATTTTGACCTTTTAACATCATTGTTAAACCTGTTACAACTTCGCCTTTTCCATCTTTAGTAACAGCACCTTGTCTTATTTTTGAAGAAAAATCAACATTAGCGATGTTTTTTACCAATAAAGGATTACCTCCTATATTATTTATTACAATATTTTCAATATCCTTAATATTATTTACTCTTCCTAAACCACTTATTATGTATTGTTGTGAATTATGTTCGATTATTCCACCACTAAAATTATCATTATTTTGTTCAATTGCAGAAAAAACATCTTCTAAAGTAAGTTTGTATTGAATTAATTTTTCAGGAATTAAATTTATTTTATACTCCATTGTATAACCACCAGAAGTATTTATTTCTGTAATACCTTGAACTGTTCTTAATCTAGGTTTTATTTCCCAATCATTTATTGTTTTTAGTTCCATAGGCGTTTTATCAACTCCTTCTACAACATATTGATAAACTTCACCCATTGCAGTTGCTGGTGGACTCATTTCTGAACGAACAGTTTTTGGTAAAGTTTCTTTTATACTTAATAGTCTTTCATTAACTAATTGACGAGCAAAATAGGTGTTTACTGAATCTTTAAAAACAACTGAAACAATAGAAAGTCCAAATTTTGAAGTAGAACGAATTTGCTCTGTATCAGGTATTCCGTTCATAACATTTTCTAATGGAATACTTACTCTTTGCTCAACTTCTAATGGAGACATTCCAGGAGCTTCAGTTAGTATTTGAACTTGATTATTTGTTAAATCTGGGAAAGCATCTATAGGTAAATTATTATATGAATATATTCCACCTACAAAACAAATAGTAAAAAAAATAACAATTAATAACCTATTTTTTATAAATTTTGCTAAAAAATCTCACATCTTATTCTTCCTCCGCAAATTGGCTTTTTAGCATTTCAGATTTTAGTGTAAAAGCTCCTTGATATACAACTTTATCAGAAGGATTAAGACCTTTTTTTATTAAATATCCATCTTCAAATTTTTTATCTATATTAACAATGACTTTTTTGAATTTTCCTTGCCCAAAATCAATAAAAATAAAATTTTCTTTTTTATAGGTTTGTAAAGAATTTTCTGGTATATAAAACTTTGCTTCTTCTTTAGTTCCTTTTATAGAAACCGTACCAAAAACACCTGCTTTTAATTCATTATTTTTATTTTCTAACAAAACTTTAGCAAGGAATGTTTTATTCTCTCCATTAATACTAGGATTAATATAAGATATATTACCAAAAAACTTTTTATCTTTTAGACTTTCAGGACTGAATGTAACTTCTTGACCTTTTTTTATATTACTAATATCTTTTCCATATAAACTTATTTCTAAATAAACTTTACTAAGATCTGAAATTTCATATAAAACTTGATCTGGTGTAACCATATTACCTAAATTTATATTTTTTTTACTAACAATTCCTGATTTAGTAGCTAATATAGGGCTAATAGAATTTATTTGTTCTGAATTATTTCCAGAAAAAGAAACACCATAATTTGAAAGAAGGGCTTTTGTTTCATTAGTAAGATGAGTACGATGTTCTTCTAATCCATCTAGTTCAGCTTTATTTAAATCATAATCAGTTTTTGCTTGTAAATAATCTTTTTTTGCAGAAATACCTTGATCTAAAAGATTTTTTTCTCTTTGCTCATTTTTCTTTGCCATTTCAAGTTTTATTTTTGATTGCTTTATCATTATTTCATTATTATGATATTCATGTATATAGTTTGAATATATTTTAATTACTTCATTATTCTGAACTTCAGCAATTTTTTGACCATTTTGTATAAAATCTCCCACATTAATATTATCTTTGATAATTTTTCCTGTAGCTATAGAATTTATTTTAAAAGTGCTATTTTCAGTTTCTTTTATAACACCTGTTGTATTTATCGTTTCTTGATAAGCTTTAGTAATTATTTTTTCACTTTTTATATCAGCTAATTTTACAGCTTCATCTTTTAAAGTAATAAAATCATCTGTTTTTACTACTTTTTTTTCAACTTTTTCAATATTATTTTTTTTGTCTTGTTTTTCTTCTTTTTTTTCACAGCCAACTAAACTAAAAAAAAGAATGCTTGATAAAAATAGTTTTATATACATTTTGTTAATTTCTCCAAATCGATAATAGAATTATAATAATCTGATAAAATCTGCAAATAATTTAATTGCTGATTTACCAAGGCTTGTTGTGCATTAAGAGCAGAAAAAATAGAAGATTTACCTAAAGAAAAACTTAGTTGAGATTTTTGAACCATTTCTTTGGTAAGAGGTAAAATACTATTTTCATAGTTTTGTTTAAAAGAGATAGAAGAAAGATATTTTTGATAAGCTTTTGTTATTTCATTAGCTAAATTTTTCTCAAAAAAAGTTTTTTCAGCTGAATTAATTTCTATTCTTGCTTCAGCTTCTTTTATTGCTCCTTTTTTAAAATCAAAAACAGGAATCTCCATTCCAACATTAGTAAATAAACCTGTTTTCATTGTGTTATCTTTAAAAACATCTAAACCATAATAAACATTTAAATTAGGTAAAGCATTTGCTATAGCTAATTTTCTTTGTAATTCAAAATTAATTTTTTTATTAGAAAAATCTTTAGTTTCATATCTATTTACTATTGCTTTTTTTGTTAAAGATTCAATCATTTGAGTTTTACTTTGATTTGTTTTATTCAAACAAGTATCAATTTTTTCAGGAGCTTTTATTATAATATTTTGAATATCAATTTTATTTCCACTAATATTTTCTAAATTTATTAAATATAATTCAAGCTCTTCTTGATTTTTTTCTTTTTCATTTTTTAAATTTAAAAGCAATAATTTAACTTGTATAACATCAAGTTTTGGAATATCTCCAGCTATTTCTTTTTTTTCTGCAATACTTAAAAGTTTATTATTTATTTCAATTAATTCATCGTATTTTTTTATTTTTGATTGAATATAATATATATGATAATAAGTTTTTTTTAATTCGTATAAAATATCTTGTTTAAGTAATTCTAATTGACCTTCATAAAGAGTTTTTTTTGAATCAACTTCAGATATTCTTAAATTTCTTTTATCTCCAAGTTCTATATTATTCTGAAAACCTAGTTTATAAGACATTTGTTGATAACCACCTTCAAACATAAAAGATGGATTTGGAATAACAGAGGCATTATAAAAATCCGCTTCTATTAATTTTAATTTTTCTTTTTCAAGCTTTATTTTTTGATTATTTTCTAATGTTAATTTAATCAAATCACCCAAATTCAAAGCTTTTTCGTTTTTAGCTTGAACGGTTAAATTTGTAGAAAAAATAGAAAAAAGCAAAAAATTGATAACTATTTTTTTTAGCATAAAAATATACTTCCTTTAGTAAAAAACAATATTTTAGTAAAAATACACGTAAACGTATCTATAAATCCTTATTAAAAGGAAATACAGATTACTAAATGTTTTTTATATTAAAAGGACAATAGTTTTTTTGATATTTAATTTTGCTAATTTTGGTATTGATGACTTATTGGGTTTTATGAAATATGAATCATTTATATTTTTATTATTATTTTCTTCTAAAAAAGACAAATATTTTATAATAAAAAAATACTTTAATGCTAAATCATTTTCAGAAATAACATTTTTAGAGTAAGTAATAATATTTTTTGTCAATAACAAATCATGACAATGATCATAATCATTAGAATCATTAAATGTAGTTTTTTTAATTTCTGTTTTTGATTGATTTATTTCTTGAATATAAGAAAAAATGTCAATACAATCATTAGAAAAAATAGATTCAAAACCTGTTTGACCACTTTCATGTACACAAAGAACATCATTTCCAACTCCTGTTAATGATAAAAAGAAGTAAGAAATAACAACCCAGATTGAAATAAGACTTTTTAGATTTTTCAAAATACTACTTAAAAATAAATTACCTTAAAACTAGAAGAGAAAAGTAAAAAAAATAAGTATTGAAAATAAGTTATAGACTAATA
>ERZ1292630.619-Hain-H41-02um-R3-619-length-36271-cov-8_pt1 | contig 36271 bp, 31 predicted proteins | sample MGYA00564408_ERZ1292630 | MGnify/ENA primary metagenome ERZ1292630 (study PRJEB36523, sample SAMEA6512641) | groundwater metagenome | collected 2019-01-08 | study: AquaDiva: Metagenomics assemblies of 32 groundwater samples
TCAGGTGCGGCTTCGTCCGCTCGTATTTCTGCTTCGCCATCGAAACGGTCCCTCCTAGGGATTCGTTGGTTGCTTCACCTTCACCATCTACATTTCAGCGGTGGGCGCGCACCCGGCGCCGGGAAGTACCGTGCGCTGCCAATCGCGTTGCGGACAATGGAGCCCACGAACGGAATCGAACCGTTGACCTTCTCCTTACCATGGAGATGCTCTACCGACTGAGCTACGTGGGCGGTGTTGCAGCGCGAGCGTGAATGGAACGTCGTGGACCGGTTCATCCCGACCTACGCTCGGTCACGCGACGGCGCCTACGTGATGCTTCGACTCAAGGCAGAAAACCCCAACCAGCCTCTCTCTTCCGTCGAAAAAGGCTGCCTGGACTGCGAGCCGATGAATGTACGAGCCGCGAAACCCCCAGTCAACAGGAAATTTGCGGGTTCGTGCCAGTCTCCGATGCGACGCCGTGGCGCGGTCACGGCCGCCGATTCGGGGAAATCGACCCAACCGAAGATCGGCGATTGGCAGTCCGCCCCCGGCTGGACGCAGAAATCGGGATCGAGAAAACGGATGATAACTGGATAAGTGCTTGTGGAATCGATTGCTAATCGCTGTGGAAAGATGTGGATGGAGGAAACTGGAGCGGGAAACGGGATTCGAACCCGCGACCCTCAGCTTGGAAGGCTGACGCTCTAGCCACTGAGCTATTCCCGCTCGAATACGATAGTTACGAAGTCCAGGCCGCCTGGCGGCCGAAAAGGCATCCCGTCAGGGAGGGGTCGTGAGTCACATTATACTAGTAGGTGGTGGAGGGGGAAGGATTCGAACCTTCGAAGGCTAAGCCGGCAGATTTACAGTCTGCTCCCTTTGACCGCTCGGGAACCCCTCCGGCCATTGCGTTGGCGAGACGATGGTGGAGCTGGCGAAGGGACTCGAACCCCCAACCGCCTCATTACAAATGAGATGCTCTACCAGTTGAGCTACGCCAGCGCCGTCCCGCCGTTCGCTATTCGTTCGGCGCGAAGAGTGCGGAGTGTACGCACGACACGGCCTTTCGTCAACGACAGGCGCTCTCCCGAGACTAGTGCTCCTCCCTCTCCAGCGGCTGGCCGGATTCGTCCGACGAGGAGACCCAGACCGGCAGCGCCTCCGCCTTCAGCTTGTTGCGGAGCGTCCGTTCGTTGATGCCGAGCAGCTCCGCAGCATTCGCCTTGTGGCCACCCGTCCGCTTCAGCGCGCGATGAATCGCGAGCCGCTCCAGGGTGCGAATGTCGAGGACGTCATCCGCGCCCCCCTCCTTCGTGGCGTCATCGCTCGCCGACCCGTGGCGCGATGCGCTCCCGCCGGCCGATTGCTCCGCGCCGAAAGGAAGACGCCCGAACGACTCCGGCAGGAGCACCGGTCCCGAGCGAAGCAGCATGGCGCGCTCGATCGCATTCTCCAGCTCGCAGGTGTTTCCCGGCCACGGCCTCTGGCGGATGTACTCGTAGGTTTCGCGTGGGACCGCGGGCACCCGCAAACCGAATTGGCGGGCATTCCACTCCACGAAACTCTCGACGAGCTGTGGGATGTCGTCCAGGCGCTCGCGCAGCGGCGGGATGCGGATGGAGACGACGGAAAGATAGTCGTGGAGCTCGCGCATGAATCGGCCGGCCGCCACCTCCGACGCCAGATCGAGAGTGGTCGTCGCGATCACGCGGGCGTCGATCGGACTCGGGTGCGTTCCGCCCAAGCGGTGGACCCTCCTTTCCTGGAGCGCGCGCAGGAGCTTCCCCTGAACGTGGAGGCGAAGCTCCGACACCTCATCGAGGAGCAGCGTCCCGCGCGACGCGCGCTCGAGCGCGCCGATCTGGAGCGAGCCCGCCCCCGAGCCGGCGTTCGGTTCGTGTCCGAACATCGCGCTCTCCATCGCGGCTTCCGGCGTGGCCGGACAGCTGAACGTCAGGAACGGTTGATCGTACCGCGGACTCCGTGCGTGGATCTCGCGGGCGAAGAGCGCCTTTCTCGTACCCGGCTCGCCGTGGAGAAGGACCGAGGCGCCGGTTGGCGCCACGACGTCCAATGCCTCCAGCAAGTCGCGGAGCACCTCGCTCGAGCCGACGATGGTCTGCGGGCCGCGTAGGATGGAGATTTCGCGGCGCCATTCCTCGTTTTCGCGGCGCAACCGATCGATGAGAAGCGCGCTCTTCACCGACCCATGGAGCGACTCGGCACGGAGCGGCTTGCTCAGGAAGTCGACGGCTCCGTGCCGCGCGGCGGCCTGGGCGTGCTCGGTCGTCGAGTAGCCCGACATGACGATGGTGGGGACACGAAGGCCTTCGTCGCGGACGAAGTAGAGAAGTTCCAAGCCGTCGCGGTCCGGCATGACGCAGTCCGCGAGGAGAAGGTCGATGCGAAGGCGGGTGAGGATCTCGATCGCCTCGTTCACGCTACCGGCAAGGACGGGCTCGTGGCCCATTTCGCGGAGGAGTCGATCGAGCAGCGCGCACACGGCGGGATCATCGTCCACGCAGAGGATTGTGGCCACGTCGGTATTCCCTTCTGCCCCCCCCGGAACAGAATCTCTAGCCGCTTTGCCGTCCCGATGAATTAGGACAAAACAATATCGGCCCCGGTAATGAACCGAGCAGAAAGCCCCGCTCGTAGGATGGCATTCTCCGGGCACGGGGGCTAGGCAAAAAAGTAATAAAAAGGTAATACCGATCAAATAATTCGAGTGCGGGCGGCGCGGGCTTACCGGGGATGAACAACGGCGGGCTTTAGGCCGGAATTTTTTTCCGGGTTGACGCCTCTTTTCCCGCGCGGAGCGGCGAGAGGATGGGCGCGACCGGGATCTCGGCGTCTTTCTCCATCGCGCCCTCGCTCTCCAGCGCGCGCGCCAGTGTGAAGTGGAATCTGCTCCCCTGCCCCAACTTACTCTCGGCCCAGAGCCGGCCGCGGTGCGCCTCGATGATTCCCTTGCAGATGGCGAGGCCGAGGCCCGTGCCGCCGCGCTCGCGCGTGGCGGCCTCCTCCACCTGATAGAACTTCCCGAAGATCCGCTGCAGGTCCTCCGGCGCGATCCCCTTGCCCAGGTCGCTCACGATGACCTCGATCTCCTGCTCGCGCTCCACCAACTCGATCGTCACGCGGCCGCCGGGATTCGAGAACTTGATCGCGTTCGACATGAGGTTTTCCAGCACCTGCTGAATGCGCCCCGCGTCGGCCGAGGCCATGAGGGGCCGTGAGGGGAGGCGCGCGTCGATCTCGATTCCCTGGCCGCCCGGGAGCTGCGGCACCCAGAAGAGGCACTTCTCGACGAGTTCGTTGATCGACGTCGGCATCAGCAAGACCTTCAGCACCCCCGCCTCGATCCTCGAGATGTCGAGAATGTCCTTCACCAGCCGGATGAGCCGCTCCACCGACTCCTGGCAGAACGCGATCAGTTGCCGCTGATCCTCGGTGTACTGGAATTGCTTGCCGCCGACCAGGAGGTCGAGGCTGCCCTTCATGACCGTGAGAGGCGTGCGAACCTCGTGCGAGGCGATGGAGAGGAACTCGCTCTTCGAGCGGTCGAGTTCGCGCACCTGCTCGAAGAGACGCGCGTTCGCGACCGCCGCCGAGACCTGCGCGGCGAAGAGACGGCCCAGCGAGACGGCGTCGGGGTGGAAGCTTTCGCGCTCCCCCAGGACGAGGAGGATGCCGATCGTCTGATCGTTCACGCGAAGCGGAGCGGCGATGGCACAGCCCGTCGGATGCGAGAGCAGGAATCCGAGACCGGCCGTCTCGAACTCGACACGCGCCAGGAGTCGGGTCTCCGCGCCCAGCACCAGTTCGAGCCCCTCGGGGGAGACATCCCACGCCGCGTCGTCCGCCGCGTCGGACCCGACGCGCGACCAGAGGCGGATCCGCCCCTCGCGACGCGCCGACGCGCCGGCGATCGCCTCGACGCCGCCGCAGAGTTCGGCCATGCCGCGGGCCGCGACTTCCAGCGTCTGCGGCAATTCCAGCATCGTTGCCGCCTCGGAGCCGATGCGATGAAGATCCCGAAGCCGGGCCTGCTGCGTCGCGTCGCGCTGCCGCGACGCCTCGAGCCCGGCCGCCATCACGTTGATGGCGTCTCCCAGAACACCGACCTCGTTTCGCGCCTTCGTCTTCACGCGCGCGCCGAGTTCTCCCTTGGATATCGCCTCGACGCCGCGCAGAAGTTCCTGGAGCGGACGCGTCACCCAGTGGGAGACCGCGCTGCTCACCACGACGCTGGCGAAGAGCCCGAGAAGGAAGATCGCGATCGAGACGTAGCCGAGAAGCCGCGCCTCGGCCAAGAGCTCCGCCGCGCTCATCTCCACGACGGCCAGACCGACCGACTCGCCGTTCTTGCCGCGGATCGGCGAGACGGCGACGACGCGTGCGCGGTCCGCTCTGTTGAGTTCCAGGATCTCGCAGGCCGGCGCTTCCATTCCCTTGTGGAGGAGCGATTCCGGCACGTTCTCCGGCGGAGGCGCGCCGATCGGCAGGCGGCCGCCCTGGAGCACCGCTTCGTCCACGATCGGGGCCGTGCCGCCCATGTCCGCGACGATGCCCCACTTCCCCAAGGCGCCCGTGGGGGCGAGCGTGAAGAGGTGGTAGATCGCGGGATTCGCCCGGCGAAGCGCGCTCAGGTCTTCGGCGATCGCGCGGAAGCCGGCCGAGTTCATGTCGGAGGCGCGGCGAATGGAGCGGTATTCGTCCACCGTCACGAGGGCCGCGGCGGTTTCGGCGGCGGCGGTGGCGGTGCCGGTCAGCTGGCGCCGGAGGGAGGACTGGCCGTTCTGGTAAAGGAGCAGCGTGGCCAGCGCGAGGAAGGTCGTCCCCATGGCGAGGAAGAGCACGTGCAGTTCTGCCTGGAGGGTCCTCGGTTTTCCGAAGAGCCGCATGGGGGCGCGTCGCCTCGCGTGTGTGATTGTGAAATCAGCGTTTACGCCGTGCTTGCGTCCCCCCCTTCGCGTCCTCGAGGAGATAGCCCAGCGCCAGGATCTTGTCTCTCAATTGATCGGCGCGTTTCCAGTCCTTCTGCACCCTGGCCTCATCGCGTTGCCGCACAAGCGCTTGCACCGTTTCAGAGGTCGCCTCCTCGGGCGCTTCGGAGGTCGCGAACAGGCCGACGATGGAGCCGAGCCGCAGGAGCGTCTTCCCCGCCTCGGCGACCGCCGCGCGATCGTCGGCCGTGGCGGCGGGAGCGTCGGCCACGCGGTTGATCTCCTTCGCCAGTTCGAAGAGATGCCCCTGTGCGCGGGCCGCGTTGAAATCGTCGTCCATCGCCTCTTCGAACTTCGCGGCGAGCGCGGCGGCTTCGGCGTGGAGCGATGAACGCGCCGCGTCGCCACCGGCGGCCGCGGAATCGCCATCGAAGCGCGCCGACTTCGCCATGGCGTCGCGGAGCCGCGCGTAGGCCGTGCCCGCCTCGCGAAGCCGCTCCTCGTTCCACTCGATGGGGCTCCGGTAGTGCGTCGACTGGAGATAGAAGCGGACCACGTCGGGCTCGAACTCGCGAAGGACGTCCTCGATCAGGAAAAAGTGCTTCGTCGACTTCGACATCTTCTCGCCGCCGAGATTCACCATCCCGTTCTCGACCCAGAAATCGACGAAGGGCTTTCCGTTCGCCGCCTCCGACTGCGCCTTCTCGTTCTCGTGATGCGGGAAGACGAGGTCCTGGCCGCCACCGTGGAAGTCGAGCGTCTCGCCGAGATACTTCATCGCCATGGCGCTGCACTCGATGTGCCAGCCGGGCCGTCCCGGCCCCCACGGGCTAGGCCACGACGGCTCGCCCGGCTTGGCGCCCTTCCAGAGGGTGAAGTCGAGTGGGTCCTTCTTCGATTCGCCGACCTCGATCCGCGAGCCGGAGCGGAGATCGTCCACGTTGTGTCCCGAGAGCTGCCCGTAGTTCGAGTACGAGCGCACGTCGAAGTAGACGTCGCCGGCCGAGGCATAGGCGTGCCCGCGGTCGATCAGTTTCTGGATCAGCGCCTGGATCTCGGCGATGTGCTCGGTCGCGCGCGGGTAGTGCGTGGCCGGCTTGATCTGGAGCCGGAGGGCGTACTCGAGGTAGGCCTGCTCGTTGCGTCGCGAGACGCTCTCGTAGGCCACGCCCTCGACGTTCGCCTTGGCGATGATCTTGTCGTCGATGTCGGTGAAGTTGTAAACGTACGTCACCGGGTAGCCGCGCCACTCCAGCCAGCGGCGAATGACGTCGCCCGAGATGGAGGAACGCATGTGTCCGACGTGCGGCTTATCCTGCACCGTCATGCCGCAGGTGTAGATTCCGACGTGTTCGCCCGGCTTCTTCTCGAACGGAAGTTTCGCACGGCGGCGCGTGTCGTAGACGCGAAGACTCACGTGGTCTCTCCTGCCAGCGTGCCATGGAGGGCGATTCCCTCCGCGCGGAGCCGGCGAATCGCCGCGAGCCTGAGCGCGCGCGTGGCCGGGTGGCGATTCTCGGGGCGCGTCCGCGCCTGGATCAGCACCGTGTATTGTCCGGCGGAGACGTCGTCGATCCCGAGCACCGTCGGCCCGTCCACCAGGAGCGCTCCCGTGGCCGCGTCGGCCCGGAAGGCGCTCACCATCTCGTTCAGGGCGCGCAGCACGCGCTCCGGATCCTCGCCGGCGCTGACCGGGATGCGGATGAGCGGCGCCGCCCACGATTTGGTGAGATTGGTGACGATCTTGATCTCTCCGTTCGGAATGAAGTGGAGCGAACCGTCGCCGTCGCGGAGTTCCGTGTGGCGAAGCGTCAACTGCTCGATGGTCCCCGCGACGCCCGCGACGCGCACCGTGTCGCCCACGCCGTACTGGTCGTCGTGAATGATGAAGAAGCCGGAGATCCAGTCCCGCACCAGCGACTGGGCGCCGAGGCCGGCCGCCACGCCGAAACCGCCGGCCGCGGCGAGCGCGGGCGTGATGTCGAGTCCCAGTTCGCGAACCGCCATGAGCGCCCCCACGACGAAGACGAGCGACCGGGCGCCGCCCCGAAGGACGCCGCCGATCGTGCGGGCGCGCTTCTCGCGGGCCGCCTCCTCGCCGACGGAGCGCTCGCGGATCGTCCGCTCCAGCCGCGACACGAGGGCACCGGCGACGCGGAGGACGAGGATCGTCCCCAGCACGATGACGCCGAGGCGAATGGAGAGCACGATGACATCGGCGGCACCGACTTCGGCCGCGCGGGCGGGAAGCATGGCGGCCCCTACCTTGTGGCGCGCGCGCGGCGCGCGGGGGAGGCGTCGACGATGTCCCGGACCAGTTCCTCGTAGCTCATGCCGACCGCCGCCGCCGCCTTGGGGACGAGGCTCGTCTCGGTCATGCCGGGAACGGTGTTCACCTCCAGGCAGTAGGGCGAGCCGTCCGTGGCCACGCGGAAATCGACGCGCGCGACTCCCCGGCAACGGAGCGAGCGGTAGGCCTTGAGCCCCAGGGCCAGGAGCTTCTCGCTCAGTTCTTGCGGCAGCGCGGCGGGGCATTCGTAGCGACTCGCACCCGCCGTGTACTTGTGCTCGTAGTCGTAGAAGCCGCCCTCGGGGATGATCTCGATGACCGGAAGCGCGCGGCCGTTCAGGATGGTGACCGTAACCTCGCGCCCCTCGATGAAGCGCTCCACCAGGATGAGGCGGCCGTAGCGGCGCGCCGTCTCCGCCGCGGCGGAGATCTCATCCGGGCCGTTCACGCGCGTCACACCGAAGGTGGAGCCTTGATCGTTCGGCTTCACGATGATCGGATAGCCACCCAGGTGCTTCAGGTCGGCGTCGTTGAGGCCGGGGCGCCATTTCGTCGTGGAATCCTCCGGCGCCCACCACTCGCCCCACGCCGGCGTGGCGATCCCTTCCTGCGCGAAGATCCGCTTCGACATCGCCTTGTCCATGGCGACGGCCGAGGCGAGCATCCCGGAGCCGGTGTAGGGGATTCTGGCCATGTCCAGGAACGCCTGAAGCGTCCCGTTCTCGCCGTCGCCGCCATGAAGGGCGATGAAGACGAGATCGGTGTCGTCGGGGATGGCGCGCAGGTAGAACTCGACGCCGCCGTCCTTCGTGTCGACGGAGAGGACCTCGTGCCCCAGCGCCTGGAGCGCGCGGCCGACCCCCGCTCCGGTCCGGAGCGAGACGTCCCGTTCGGTGGTGTTGCCGCCCATCACGACCACGACCTTCATCGACGTTCCTCCTAGCCTGGGGACGGTGCGTCCAGCCCCTAGCGCGGCACTTCCACGAGTGCGACGGCCATGGCGGCGATCCCTTCGCCGCGGCCGACCGCGCCCAGTTTCTCGTTGGTCGTCGCTTTCACGGAGACGCGTCCCGCTTCGATGCCGAGGGCATGCGCGAGGTTCGCCTGCATGGCCTCGACGTGCGGGGCGATTCTCGGGGCCTCCGCGATGACCGTGGCGTCCACGTTTACGATGCGGGCCCCCGCGGCCGCCGCCAGCCCGCGGATGGTTTCGAGCATGAACATGCTCGACACGCCACCCCATTCGGGATCGCTGTCGGGGAAGTGCTTCCCCAGGTCGCCCAGGGCCAGCGCGCCGAGGACGGCGTCCCCGATCGCGTGCGCCAGGACGTCGCCGTCCGAGTGCGCGCGAAGGCCGAAGTCGGAGGCAAGCAACACGCCGCCGAGCGTCAGCGGAAGGCCGCGCTCCAGACGGTGGATGTCGTAGCCTGTGCCGACGCGGGTTTCGGTATCGCTCACTGTTTTTCTCCGGCTGCTCCGGCGCGGAGCAGCGCGTTCAGGATGATCAGGTCGCTCGGCACGGTCAGTTTCCGGTTCCGCTCGTCCCCCAGGACGACCGACACCGGGACGCCGATCGCCGCAGCCAAACCCGCCTCATCGGTGGCCGCGGCGCGGGTCTCCCGCGCGTGCGTATGAGCCCTCCGAAGTATATCACTCGCGAAGATTTGCGGGGTTTGGGCGGCGACCAGCTGTTCGCGCGGGACCGAGCGCCCGATCCGGTCGTCGCCGGGCCCGGTAACAATTTCCTTGATGGTGTCGGTCAGCGGGAGCGCCGGGATGGCGGCGCCGTGCTCGCGGGCCGCGGAGAGGACGCGGTCGATGAGCGGCGCGTCGACCAGGACGCGCGCCACGTCGTGGACGGCGATGAAGGGGAGGTCGATGGTGAGCGCCTCGATCGCAAGCGCGACCGATTCCTGCCGCGTCTCGCCGCCGGGGATGATGCTGACGCGAACGCCGCGCGGGTTCGCGACGCGCGTGAGGGCGTTCACCGCTTCGGCCTCCAGTTCGACCGGGACGGTGACGACGAGTTCGCCGGTCGCCGGGTGCGCAAGGAAGGTCTCCGCTACCCGCACGAGCGCGGGCCGGCCACCGACGTCGATCAGGAGCTTGGGACCGTAGTCGCCCATGCGCCGCCCCTCGCCCGCGCCGGCCAGGATGACGGCGAGATCGGGGGTGGGTTTGGCGCTGTGGTTGGCGCGTGGTTTGGGATCGGCGGGTGTGGCGGCCATGGGTTGGAGCTACTCCCCGATCGCGAGCACGATCGCCTCGGCTAGCGTCGCGGCCGGGCGAACCTTGAAGGCCGCGTCCGACGCGGGGAGATCCTCGATCGCCCGCTTCGGCACGATGGCGGAGCGGAAGCCGAGCCGCTTCGCCTCCGCGATCCGCCGCGAGAGCTGCGGCACGGGACGAAGTTCGCCGCCGAGCCCCACCTCCCCGACGGCGAGAAGATCGGGCGAAACCGGCTTGTCGCGGAACGAGGAGGCAAGCGCGAGCGCGAGTCCAAGGTCAGCCGCGGGCTCTTCCAGTCGGATCCCCCCCGCCACGTTCACGAAGACGTCGGCCCCCGCGAGCGAGAGCCCGGCGCGCTTCTGCAGCACCGCGATCACGACCGCCAGTCGACGCGAGTCGATCCCCTGCGCCACCCGCTGCGGATTGGCGAAGTGGGTCGGTGCGACCAGCGCCTGCACTTCCACCAGGAGCGGCCGCGTCCCCTCGATGGAGCCGACCACGACCGAGCCCGGAGACTGCTCCCCGCGCTCGCGCAGGAGGCGCTCCGAGGGATTGTCGACTTCGGCAAGGCCATCGCCCCGCATTTCGAAGACTCCGATTTCGTGCGTGGAGCCGAAGCGATTCTTGGCGGCGCTGAGGATGCGGTAGCCGTGATGGCGGTCGCCTTCGAGGTAGAGGACCGCGTCGACCATGTGTTCGAGCGTGCGCGGTCCCGCGACGGCGCCGTCCTTGGTGACGTGGCCGATGAGGAGGATCGGGAGTGAGCGGTCTTTCGCGAGGCGGAGGAGACGGAGGCCGCATTCACGGACTTGCGAGACGCTGCCCGGGGCCGCGTCGACGTCGGAGGTGAAGAGGGTTTGAATCGAATCGACGACGAGGAGCGCGGGGGTGAGGCGCTCGACTTGCGCGACGATCGCGTCGAGATCGACTTCGGCTTGGACGTAGAGCGGGGAGTCGGGGTCTCTGAGGGCAAGCCGCTCCGCGCGCATCTTGGTCTGGCGCGGCGATTCCTCGCCGGTCACGTAGAGCACGGTGCGTTGCTGGCGGGCGAGCGCCGAGGCGAGGCCGAGGGCGAGCGTCGATTTGCCGACGCCCGGATCGCCGCCAATGAGCACCAGCGAGCCGGGGACGAGGCCGCCGCCGAGGACGCGGTCGAGCTCCGTAATCCCGGAGCGCCAGCGGTCCTCCGCGCCAGTCTCGATGGCGTCGAGTTTGACGGGTGCGGCGGCTTCGGCGCCGGAGTAGCTGGAGCGGCCGCTACCGCTGGCCGTCCCGCGCGCGCGCTTGGCGCCGGCGCCGCCGGTCCCGCCCGCGGAGCCCGCCGGTGCTTCCGCCGCGGTATTCCAAGCACTGCACGCGGGGCACCGCCCGAACCACTTCGGGCTCTCGTTCCCGCATTCAGTGCAGAAGAAGGTGGCGCGCTCGGCGCTGGATTTCGATCGATTTTTCATCATGTTCCCTGAAAGGTGCCTCTCGGCCTCCCCCGGTAACTAGGCCGCTCCGCCATTCGATCTCCGCTTGCGGTACTCCACGCCGGGCAATCCCTTGAAATCGGCATCCTGCGTCCAGAGCACTGCATCGTGGGAGCGCGCCGTCGCTAGAATCACGCTATCGGCCAGCGGAAGTCGGAGGTCTACGCTAAGGCGAGCGGCCGTGAGCGCCAGCGAGGCGTCTAGGTCGACGACACGTCCCTGCTGCATCACCGCCACCGCCTGAAGGGCGGCTCCCTCTTCTCGTTGCTGAAGAATTCGCTTAAAGACCTCGTAAAGCGTCAGCGACGGCACGAGAAGATCGGCGGTCTTCTCGATCGCGGGGGCGAAGGCGTCGGAGTTGGGTCCATTTGCGAAATACTCGAGCCAGGCGCTGGAGTCGACCACGTTCATGTCCGATCGGCCTCACGAGGAACGCGCGTGTCGATGCCCTTCAGGAAACCGCGGAGGCGACGTGCCGGGCGCACCGGGATCAGTTCAATCCGGTCGCCGTAGACGACGACTTGGATCTTCTGCCCCGGCGAAAGTCCGAGCCGCTCTCGCACATCCTTGGGAATCACCACCTGATACTTGGGTGATACTGTCACGGCCGCCATGTCGCCTCCATCGATAGAGTAATCGTAATACCATAATCGTATCGATCGGGAAAGGCCACGTCAAGATGCCAGAGGCACCTGGGCGCCGCGCCACGGTGCGCCGCGAGGTGGTCGCAAATTGCGGCCACCCGCTATCGTTCCGAAGAAAGCGCGAAGCGTCTACCGCTACTCTTGAAGCATCGCGGTCAGCCTCGACTGCAGATCGGACGGGAAGATCGGGGGATCTACATCGACCATCTCATCTCGCTTCCACCAGCGAAACTCCTCGATCCCTTCAGCTCGGAGCCGCTCGTTGAGTTCGCATCGAACCACGTCCGCGCACGTCCGCACGAAAAAGAACGTCTCGGTCTGGGTGATACTCCTGTCTGCGATCTCGAATTCGACTTGATCCGTCCAGAGCTCCTGCAGGTCAACTTCGGTGAGACCGAGTTCCTCCAGCGCCTCTCGCTGAGCCGCCTCCCTGGGGCTCTCTCCGGCCTCGATTCCTCCCCCCGGTGTAGCCCAAAAACGCCGGCCATGTCCGTCGTGGTGCAGTAGCAGCAGGACACTTCCTTCGGCGCCCATGACGACAAGTCTTGCGGCTCGCCGCCGTTCGATTGTCAACCTCTCGGCCTCGGCATCGCTTAGAACAACCCGATCTTCAAATACCTCTTCGGGTTCTTCTTGATGTCCTTCACCAACTCGTTCGTGTTCCTCAGCGTCTCCCGCATCTCCAGATACAGCGTCGAGTCCTGGATCGCCTTCCCCAAACTCCCCTCGCCCCGATCCAGCCTCATCACCACGCGATCCAACGAAGTCGCCGTGCTCGACAACTGATCTGACAGCGTGCTCAACTTCCGCGACGCGTTCCCGAAGTCGCTGATCGAGGCCTTCACCTCCGCCTCGTTCGTCGACGCGATCGAATTCAGCTTCTTCGCCGCGCTTCGAAAATCCGCCACAGCCAGATGTAGATTCTGCCGATTCGCCTCGATCGTCTGCGCCAGACTGGTGGACGCCTTCTCCACGTTCTTCGCGGCCTTCTCGATCGTGGCGGGATCCATCGCATCCAGCATCAGATTCAACCGAGACGACAACTCCGTCGCTTCGGTGATCAAATCCCCCGCCCCGGAAATCACCTCGGGCACTCCCGACTGGAACCGACCGGGGATCGGCTTCTTGCTGTCGAACGCCCCCGGAGTCACACCTGGGTCCAGCGCCAGGTACTTCTCCCCCAGGAATCCCTTGTTCGTCACTCGCAGCTCCACGTCGGGATGCAGCACGACGTCCCGCTGCAGATCGAACTCCACCCGGACCCCCTGGTCCTCCAACAAGATCGCGGTGACGACGCCCTTCTTCACGCCGCGCACGGCGACGGGGTCTCCCTCCGACAGCGACCCGACCTCCTCGAACCTCGAGAAGTAGTAGGTCTTCTTCTGCCCCAGTCGATATTCCTTCAGCCAGACTACGCCGAGAATCATGACGACGAGCGCCATGAGCCCGGCGATTCCAACCTGGATAGCGGCGGCGCGAGACGTTTGGTTCATCCGTGTCCCTCTACGTCGGTTGGAGGGGTCCCTCGCTGCTCCCCTCGATGAACTGCCGCACGATCGGATCCCTCGTTGCCTGGATCTCGGCCGGGGTGCCGATCGCGTGGATGCGTCCCTCGTGGAGCATCGCGATGCGGTCGGCGATATGATAGGCGCTTCGCATGTCGTGCGTCACGGCGATCGACGCGATCTTCAGCCGCTGCTGCAACTGCCTGATCAACCGGTTGACGACATCCGCCGTGATCGGGTCGAGCCCGGTCGTCGGCTCGTCGTAGAGCATGATTTTCGGGTTCATGGCCAGCGCTCGGGCCAGGGCCGCGCGCTTCTTCATCCCGCCCGACAGGGCGCTCGGCCGCTGCGACTCGGTCCCGGTCAGCCCCACCAGGGCTAGTTTCTCCGCCACCACGATCTCGATCTGTACCTCGGGCAGCGGCGTGTGCTCCCTCAATGCCAGGCCCACGTTCTCCCCGATCGTCATGGAATCGAAGAGGGCGCCGGCCTGGAAGAGCATCCCCATCCCCTCACGCAGCTCGAACAGCTCCCGGTCCGCCAGTTTCGTCACGTCGAACCCGTTCACCCGCACGATCCCCCGATCGGGCTCCATGAGCCCGATCGCGTGCTTCAACAGAACCGACTTCCCGCTCCCGCTTCGCCCGATGATGACCAGCGACTCGCCGCGCCCCACCGAGAGCGTGACCCCCCGGAGCACTTCCTTCCGCCCCAGCCGCTTCCAGACGTCCGAGAACTCGATGGCGACGTTCGGCACCAGGGCCGGGCCCGCGTCGCGCCCGGGGACCGAGCCCAGATCCGGCGCCCTATGCAAAGAGCACCCGAAAGAGGAACGAGGCCAGGAGATAGTCGACCACCAGGATCAGCACGCACGAGGCGACCACCGCCTTCGTCGTCGCCAGCCCGACCCCCTCGGCGCCCCCCTCGCTCTTCAGGCCGTAGTAGCAGCCCATCGTCGCGATGATCTGCCCGAAGAAGAAGGCCTTGAGGACCCCCGAGAAGACGTCCTGCATCTTGAAGTACATCTTCAAGCCGCTCGTGAAGGTGTGCGGCGTGATGTCGAGCGTGCTGATCGCGACGAGGTAACTGCCGAAGATCGCCACCACGTCGGCGAAGATGGTCAGGACCGGAAGCATGAGCGTGGCGGCGATGAAGCGCGGCACCACGAGGTAGCGGATGGGGCTGATGCCCATCGTCTCCATGGCGTCCACCTGCTCGGTGACGCGCATGGTGCCGAGTTCGGCCGCGACCGAGGCGCCGACGCGTCCGCCGACCACGATGGCGGTCAGCACGGGGCCCAACTCGATCACGACCGATTTGCCGATCACCGTGCCGAGGTAGACCATCGGCACGTAGTCCTTCATCTGGTAGGCCGCCTGGACGGCGGTCACGGCGCCCGTGAAGAGCGCCACGATGAGCGTGAGCGGGATGGAGCCGATGCCGATGGCGGCCATCTGGTTCACCACCAGCCCGAACTTCCGGAGGGCGAACGGCAGCTCCCGGACGATCTGCCCCAGCAGGAGAAAGACCTCGCCGGTGTCGGCGAGCGCGCTGAGGATCGAGCGCGCCGGCCAGCGCTCCGCGAGGGTGGGGCGGACGGCCTCGTTCACCGAGGCGGCGGACCCTGCTGTGACCCGCTCTGGCCTCCGCCCTGGAATCCGGGGGGCGGCCCGCTGGGCGGAAGTTCACGCAGCGACTCGAAGCGCGTGCACTCGCTCAGGAACGCCAGATCCACCGTGCCGATGGGGCCGTTACGCTGCTTGGCGACGATGATCTCGGCCTTGCCGTCCTTCTTCTCCGGCTCGGTCTCGTAGACCTCGGGGCGGTAGACGAAGAGGACCACGTCGGCGTCCTGCTCGATGGCGCCCGACTCGCGGAGGTCGGAGAGCATCGGCCGCTTCGCGCCGCCTCGCGTCTCCACCGCGCGCGAGAGCTGCGAGAGCGCCACGACCGGCGTGTGCAGTTCCTTCGCCAGCGCCTTGAGCGATCGCGAGATGAACGAGATCTCCTGCGTCCGATTCTCGGACCTCTCCGGCCCGCGCACGAGCTGGAGGTAATCGACGACGATCATGCCGAGCTGACCTTCCGAGGCGGCGAGGCGGCGCGCCTTCGCGCGCATCTCGAGGATGGTGATGGCGGCGGAGTCGTCGATGAAGATCGGCGCCTCGTGGAGCTGCGCCGCGGAATTCTGCAGCCGGCGATACTCGTCCGCGCTGGCGTAGCCGCGGCGGATCTTGTGAATGTCGACGCGCGCCAGCGAGCAGAGCATGCGCTGCACCAGCGCCTCCTTCGACATTTCCAGGCTGAAGACTCCGACCGGGCGGCGATCCTTGGGTTTCGCGCGGACCGCCACGTTCTCGGCGATGTTGAGCGCGAACGACGTCTTCCCCATCGACGGGCGTCCGGCGATGACGATGAAGTCGGACTTCTGGAAGCCGGCCGTCAGCTCGTCCAGGTCGTAGTAGCCGGTCGGGGTGCCGGTGACGTGCACCTTTCGCTGGCGGTACTCCTCGATGGCGGTGAAGCCCTGGAGCACCAGCTTGTTCATGGGGACGAAGCCGGAGCGGAGCTGGTCGTTCGCGATCTCGAAGACGCGCTGCTCGGCGCTGTCGAGGATGACGCGCGCCTCTTCCTTCTGCTCGTAGGCGGCGTCCACGATGCCGCGGCTCACCTCGATCATTCGCCGGAGCGTCGCCTTCTCCATGACGATCTTCGCGTGCGACTCGATGTTCCCCGCGTGCGTCACGTACTGGTCGAGCGACGTGAGGTAGCTGAAGCCGCCGACCGTCTCGAACTCGTTCCGGCGCTTCAGCTCGTCGGAGATGGTCACGAGGTCGATCGGAACGCTCCGCTCGAACATCTCCGTCATGGCGCGCCAGATCTTCGCGTGGCGTGGATCGTAGAAGGTGTCGGCCGAGAGGAGCTGGATGGCGGAGGTGACCGCCTCGGGAGAGGCGAGCATGGAGCCGAGTACGGCCCGCTCGGCGTCCTCGGAATGGGGCGGCACGCGCCCGACTTCCTGGCCGAGTTTCGGCTCCGGCGACTGCCACTTCGGATTCAGGATGCGGCGCGGGCTGTCCACGATGTCTCCCCCTAGCCTACCGAGCGCACCAGATCGCGCACGCGTTGCAGGTCGATCCACGCGTCGCGCTTCAGCCCCGGATTCCGGAGGAGCGCGGCCGGATGATACGTCGGAATGAGCGGGATGCCGCGGAACGAATAGGTCTTTCCACGCATCGAGCCCATGGTCGCCTTCGTTTCCAGGAGCGCCTGCACCGCCGAGAGCCCGAGCGCGCAGACCACGACCGGACGAACCAGCGCGACCTGCTGCTCGAGATAGGGGCGGCACTGCGCCACTTCCTCGGGGGCCGGCGTCCGGTTGTCGGGCGGCCGGCACTTGAGGACGTTGCAGATGTAGACTTCCTCGCGCTTCATGTCGATCGCCGCGATCATCTTGTCCAGCAACTGCCCCGCGCGGCCCACGAACGGAACGCCGCGAAGATCTTCGTCCCGGCCCGGGGCCTCTCCCACGAACATCAGCTTGGCCAGCGGCGTGCCGTCGGAGAAGACCGTCTGCGTCCGGGTCTTGCAGAGGCCGCACTTCTCGCAGGTCGCGACCAGCGATTGAAGCGCCGGAAGTTCCCGCGGAAGATCGGTGCGCGGCTCCAGCGGAATCTCGACGATCGGGGCCGGCGGCGGCAAGGGGGGCGCGCTTCGCATGGGCTCTGGCTCGAATCCTGGGAGGGTAAGGGTTTCGATCGCTACGGCCGGGGCCGGCTCCACGACCTGCCTCGGCGCCACGGGCGATTCCGCCCGGGCCGACTCCGTGAACTTCAACCTTCCCCGACTCCGGGCCAAAATCGTCTGCGCCTCGCGCGCCGCCGCCCTTGCTTCCTCCCGGAGATCGGTCACGTCAGCTCTTGCCGTTGAGCGCGGCGGCCACCCGTAGAAGGATTTCACGAGCGATCTCGCGCTTCGGACGAAGTCCCAGCGGAACGTCGGCGCCGTCCTTCGCCAGGAGCGTCACGTCGTTCTGGTCGGAACCGAATTCGGAGCCCTGGCGAAGCGGGTTGTTCACGGCGATGAGGTCCAGGCCCTTTCGCTTCAGCTTCTCGCGGCCGCGCGCCACGCCTTCGGTCGCATCTTCCGTCTCCAGCGCGAAGCCGACAAGCAGCTTCTTGGGGAACTTCTTCCGCACCTCGCTCAGGATGTCGGGAGTCGCCGCCAGCTGCAGCGTCAACCCCTTCTCCGTGCGCGCGAGCTTCGTCTTCGACGCCGCCACGGGGGCAAAATCGCTCACCGCCGCCGCCATCACGAGCGCGTCCGCATCGGCCATCGCGGCGAGCACGGCGTCGCGCATGGCGCCAACCGTCATTCCCTCGACCGTCGCCATTCCGGCGGGGACCGTCGCCGTGGTGCGCGCCGTCACCAGCGTGACGCGAGCGCCGAGCGCGCGGGCCTCCTCGGCGATCGCGAAGCCCATCTTCCCGCTGCTCCGGTTGGTGATGACGCGCACCGGATCGATCGCCTCCTCGGTGCCGCCCGCGGTGACGACGATGGAGCGACCGCGAAGCGGCAGCGTGGCCGCACCCGCGCCGGCCGCAACGCCGGCGCGCGCCTCGGCGCAGGCGCTCACGATCAGCTCCACCATCGCCATCCGTCCCATGCCGTGCTCGCCGTCCGCCAGCTCTCCCGCCTCGGGCCCGACGAACCGAACTCCGCGACCCTTCAGCGTCGCGACGTTCTCCTGAACCGCCGGGTGCTCCCACATGGCCGTGTTCATGGCGGGCGCGATCAGCATCGGCGCGCGCGTCGCCAAGAGGGACGTGGAGAGGAGATCGTCCGCGATGCCGTGCGCCAGCTTGGCCAGGAGATTGGCCGTCGCCGGGGCGACGAGGACCAGATCGGCCTCGCGCGCCATGCCGATGTGCGCGTAGGCGAGTGGAGACTTGGGGGTTTCGGGGAACCACGGCCCTGTGGAGAGGGCCGCGGGCTCGAAGAGATCGGTCAGGACCAGTCCGCGCGTCACGGCCTGGAGCGCGTCGGGGGTGGCGAAGCGCTGGGCGTGCTTCGTCATCACTACCGAGACCAGGGCGCCCTCCTTGCCGAGGGCACGGACCAACTCGGGCGCCTTGTAGGCCGCTACCCCGCCGGTGATGCCGAGCAGGATGCGCGCGCCGCGAAGGGACGCCGGCCGGTCCGTCACGGCCTGGTTACTCCGCGGACTCGGGCAGCGGCTCGGCCTCGGGTGCCGGCTCGTCTGGGTCGGGGCCATACCGGAAGAGAACATGCCCCTTGTACGTTTCCTCGAGGGCGATGTTCGTGACCTTGCCGCCGATATCGAGTCCGGTCTGACGGGAAAGCTCGTTCAGCCGGCGCGCCTCCTTGGCTGCGACGATGATCAACTCGTACTTGTTCTTGATGTTGCCCGAGCGAAGCGCGGGGCTATTCGGATTGTCCAACTTGAATCCTCCTTGCTGGGAATCGGCCGCGGCACCGTTTCCGGGCGGGAGCTACCCCGCCTGAGGGCGGGTCTGGGCCACGGCAAACGATGAGTATACGGCTCTGGAGGGCCCCCATCCAGGGGGAAGTCTGGTGGCGCGAATCTAGAGTTAACCGACGTATTTACAATAACTTCCGCGCGGGCCGTCGAGACTTGACGGGCCCCAGGGCTACCGGTCGATGCGGGAGCGGATCAGGCGGGTCGCCCGGCACGTCTCGGCGATCACGATCGCGTTCACTTTTCGGGCCGCCGCGTCCCAGTCGTCGTTCACCACAGCGTAGTCGTACTCGTGGGATAGGTTGATCTCGCGGCGGGCGTTGTCGAGGCGGAGCCGGATCCGCTCCTCACTATCGGTTCCCCGGCCGCGGAGCCGCTCCTCCAGCCGAGCCAGCGACGGCGGAAGGATGAAGATGAACACTCCGTCGGGGTAGACGCGCCGCACGGCGCGGCCTCCTTGCACGTCGATGTCGAGGAGGACGTTCTTCCCCGCCGCCAGCGACTGGTCGATCTGCGCGCGGAGCGTGCCATAGAGTTCCCCGTGCACCTCCGCCCACTCCACGAATTCGCTTCGCTCGATGCGGGCACGGAAGTCGTCGCGATCGAGGAAGAAGTAGTCCGTCCCCTCCACCTCGTGCTCACGGCGCGGCCGGCTGGTGGCGGAGACGGAATAGAGGAAGTCGGAGTGCAGGCGCAGGAGTTCGTGCACGAAGGTGCTCTTCCCGGCGCCGGAGGGGCCGGAGATGACGGTCACGAAGCGGCGATAGCCGGCTGTCAGGACGGCTTCGTCGTCACTCGATGTTCTGGACTTGTTCCCGGATTCGCTCAAGTTCCTCTTTCACCTCGACCACCTGCTCCACGATGGCGAAGTCGTTCGACTTCGAGCCGATCGTGTTGATCTCTCGGTTCATTTCTTGAAGCAGGAAGTTGAGCTTCCGCCCGGGAGTCGACTCCTCGTTCAGGTAGCGGCGGAACTGGGCGCAATGCGCTTCCAGCCGCACGCACTCCTCGGTGCAGTCGAGGCGATCGGAGAGAAGGGCGATCTCCTGCACGACCCGCTCCTCGGGGAACTCGAAACCCTCCAGGAGCGTCTTCACGCGCTCGCGCGTCTTCTCGAAAGTCTCGCGGACGCGCTGCGGCGCCCGCTCGCGCACCAGGGCGACGCGGGAGCGAAGCGCCTCCAGGCGCTCCTCGAAGTCGCGCTTCAGGTGCTCGCCCTCCTGCTCCTTCATGCGGAGGAGATCGGCCGTTGCCTGCTCCACGACGGTGCGGAGGAGCTTCACGTAGAACTCGGGATCGCGCGCCGTCTCCTGCCAGACGAAGACGTTGGAGAGCGCCGCGAAGGCATTCAGATCGAGGTCGCCCTTCAGGTGATAGGCGCCCTTCGCCTCGTTCAGGAGCTGGAGGTAGCGCTCGGCCGTCTTCCGGTCGAGCGTCAGCGTGCCGCCCGGTTCCTCGGCCTCCTCGCCGTCGTTCCCCCAGGTCACGACGAGCGAGAGCTTCCCGCGCGTCATCTTCTCCTGGACGATTTTCCTCGCCTCGGCCTCGTAGGCCGCCAGCGCGCGAGGGAGCCGCGCGGAGAGTTCGCAGAAGCGGTGGTTCACCGAGCGGAGCTCGGCGGTGAGTCGGAGTCCCTCGGCCACGGCCTCGCCGCGGCCGTAGCCCGTCATGCTTCGAAGCATCGTCGTGGGTCGCCTTTTCGGGGAACAGGTTGAAGTGAGGCCCCACTCTAAGCCCGGGCCGGGCGTCCGTCAACGCGCGCGGCGCCCGCGGCCGGCGCCCCGCGCGGCGGGAGTTTCCCGTTGACCCCGCGCGCGTCCGCTCCCTAACGTGGCCCGCATGCCGCGCTGGCTCCTCGTCCTCCTCGCGCTTCTCGTCCTGGCCGCCGCCGTCGTGCCGTATGTCCGCACGCTCGACGCACAGTTCGTCTGGGACGACACCTTCGTCATCGGACCGCAGCTCGACGTGCGCGCGCCATCGGACCTGGTCCGACTCTGGAAGACCCCCTTCGACCAGCCTCTGAAGGACGAAGCGATGACCAGGAACTACTTCCGCCCGGCCGTGCTCTACACGCTCGCCCTCGATCGCGCGGTCTCGGGCGAAAACCCGCGCGGCTTTCATTTCACGAACGTGGCGCTCTACGCAGCCGCCTGCTTCTTCCTCTGGCTCTTCGCGTGGGAACTTTCCGGCCGGCCGATCGCCGCCGCGCTCGGGACCGTGCTCTACGCGCTTCACCCCGCTCACCCCGAGAGCGTTGCCTTCGTCTCCGGACGGACCGACGTTCAGTCCGCGCTCTTTCTCTTCGCCGCGCTCTGGGCCGCCGTCCGCTTCGGGCCGTCGATCCGCGATCCCTGGATGAAGCTCGCTCCCGCGGCGGTGCTTCTTCTCCCCGGGCTCTACGCGAAGGAAGTGGCGCTCTTCGGGGCGCCGGTCTTGGCGCTCGCGCTCTGGGTGAAGGAGCGGCGTCTGGCCGCGCTCGATCTCGCGCGAGCCGCCGGGGCGGTCGTCGCGGTCTCGGCGCTCTACCTCGCCACGCGCTTCCTGGTCCTGGGGCCAAGCCCGATCCCGGCGATCTCCCCGGTGGAGGGTGCGACGGCCCAGCTTCTGACCAGCGTCGCGGTGGTCGCGCGCTACCTTCCGCTTCTCTTCACGCCGATCCATCTCTCGGCGCGGCACGAGATCGTGGAGGTACACGCGCCCGACGCCGTCTTCGCCGCGGGTCTCCTCGCCCTCGCCGCCATGGCCGCGGGGATCTGGATCGCGATCCGCCGCCGCTCCGCTTGGAGCGTGCCGCTCTCGCTCTTCGCGGCAACGCTGCTTCCGGTCTGCTACGTGAAGCTTCTCTCGGGCGCGATCGTGGCGGAGCGGTTCCTCTTCGTCCCGAGCGCGGCGCTTGCCGTTGGGATCGCGCTCACGCCCGCGGCGCTGGCATGGCGGGCCGCGGCGCCGGCGGCCGCCAAGCCGAAGCCGAAGCCGAAGAGGGAGAGGGAAGCCGCCGTGGGGGATGCCAGCGGGGGCTTTCTCCTCGTCGTGGCCGCCCTGTCGCTCTGGTTCGCCATTCTCCTCTGGCCGCGCGTCGCCATCTGGCGCGACGAGGGAACGCTCTTCGGCTCCATGCTTCGCGATTCGCCGGAGTCGCCGCACGTGCACGCGATCGTCGGGGGCTTCCGCTACCGGGAGCGCGATCTGGAGCGCGCGGCGTTTCACTACCGCCGCGCCATCAAGCTGGCACCCGACCGGGCCGGAGAGCTGCTCCTGAATCTCGGCGCCGCCGAGGACGAGATGGGGCAACACGATTCGGCCTTCGTCCACGTCCGCCGGCTGAACGCGCTCCGCCCCGACTACGCGCCCGCCTGGTACGCACTGGGAAATCTCTACGTCCGGGTGGACAAGCCCGATTCGGCCGTTCTGGCCTACAGCGAGTCGCTCCGCCTCATGCCGGGCCTCGCGCAGGCGGAGAACAACATGGGCGCGGTCCACGAGCGCCAGGGGCGCTTCGAGGAAGCGCTGGCCGCCTACCGGCGCGCGCTCCAGGCGCTCCCCGGGTATCCCGAGGCGACGAACAATCTCCGGCGCCTGAGCGCGGAACTCGGGCGCCCTTCCGGTCTCGATTCTCTGGCCGGGACCGCGGTCGTTCCCCCGCCAGCCGCCGGCGCGGCCCCCTGAGCGGCCGCCCCATGGCCCACGACTTCGACACGCTCCACGGCCGGCGCCTCACGGGCGTCGTCCCGCTCGGACCGCGCGCCATCGCGCTCTCGTTCGACGGGCAGCCGCGCGCCTTCGTCTGGATCTTGCTCGAGCCGAAGCGCGCGACGCTGGCGCTGGCCGATCGCATGCCGATCTCCCCCGATCCTCGCGGGACGCCCTACGGCGGCCTGGAGCGCCCGATGCGAGGGCTTCATCTCCTCCACGCGGAGGCCTCGGAGGGGACGGCGGGGCGGGTCCTCTTCTCGCTGGCCGCCCCGGGCGATGGCGCGGAGACGAACGTGGAGACGCATCGCCTCGCTCTCTCCGCGGAGGGACCGCGAATCGTCTTCTCGCTAAGGCTGGCGGAGGAGGATCGGGTTCTCTGGGCGCTCGATCGGCGGGAGGAGGAGGCGGCGGTTGGCAAGGGTGCCGCGCCCCCGCAGGCGGCGGTGACGGAAACGGTGGCGGAGACGGTGGCGGAGACGGAAGCGCCCGCGGCGCCGGTCACGCTCGCGCGCCCCGCCTCGATCGCGTTGATCGATCATGGCGACGCCGCGGGTCTGGAGGTTTTTCGGGGGCGGATCGAGAACGCATTCCGGGAGGACTTCAACCGGACGATCGATCGGCTCCTGCGCGAGTCGGAGCGCGTACTCCACCGGCGGGAAAAGGCATTGGAGGGAGACAAGAAGGCGGCCGAGGATCGTCTCCTCGACCGCCGGCGGGGGGAACTGCTGCTCACGTACTACAAAGACATTCAGAGGGGGGCGAGCCACGTCGAACTCCCCGATCCGTACGCGGACTCGCCGGGTGCCCGAGTCCGTCTCGTGCTGGACCCGGCCCTTTCCCCTCAAGACAACGCGGCGCGGCTCTTCCAGAGGGCCAAGAAAGGCGAGCGGGGTCTTTCGCTGGTGATGCGTCGACTCGCCGATACTCGGAAGAATCTCGCGGCTTGCGCCGACGTCCGCCGCGCCGTCTATGACCTGCCGCCGAAGGAAGCACTCGCGTCGCTCGACGCGTTCTTCCGGGGGGCGGCTCTCGATTTCAGTGCACGGGGCGAGCGACAGGGGAACCGTTCTTCACGGCAATCCTCCGCGCCGCCCCGTGCGGAACGTCCAGAGCACCGATCTCCAGGGGCGCACCGTTCGATCAGGCCAAGGACGCTTCTCACTAGCGATGGGTGGACGGTCTGGGTTGGACGAAACAACACCGAGAACGACCTGATCACCCACCGCCTAAGTCAACCCCACGACTTCTGGTTCCACGTCGTGGGGGTACCGGGTTCCCACGTGATCCTGCGCCGGCCGACGCGGACCGCTGTCCCCAAACCTCGGACGCTTGAGGAGGCGGCCTCCACGGCCGCCTACTTCAGCAAGGCACGGAAGCTGTCGCGGGTCCCGGTGATCTATACCGAGCGAAAGTTCGTTTCGAAGCCGCGACGCGGGAAACCGGGGCAGGCTCTGGCGACACGCGAACGCGAGCTTCTGGTCCGCCCCATGCTGCTGAAGGGCGGCGAAACAGGCACGGCCGATGATCGCGAGGTGTCGAGCTAAGCTGCGGAGCGAGACGCGGGTGGGGGGGACCCAACCTGGTTGCGTTACTAGGCCGCGGACGGATGAGGCACCCAGTGAGAGTCAATCCAGGAGCCTTTAGTCCAAGAGGACGAAGGGAAGAGGTCTAGCTCTACATTTGGCTTCTTCCTGAGAGCTCCTCACCCTCCGCAGCCCTTCTTGCCTTGTTCGAACGGTATTCATTTGCATCCGACGTGCCGCCCGTGGCTTGGATGGGCCATTTCCATTTATTTAGCTTCAACTGGCTGTAGTGTAAGTAGTTAGATCTTACGAACAAGCGCCGCTGAGCCGGGTGTGACGTCGTCGCGGAGCGTCACGGTGGACATGAATGTCACACTTCGACACCCTTTCGAAACGGCAACCTATTCGCGGAGAGAGGGTTGCCCGTTTGTCTCACCCTCGGAGGCGAATCGTGACTTCCATGTCACACCTGGAGGGCGGTGAACTGATGGGGGAAAGCCGGAGCGGCGCCACCCGCGCGGGGCCGGCTAGTAGATCTGCTTGAGGAGCCGGATCAGGTGCCGGCGGGTGATTCCGAGTTCGAGGGCAGCGCGGCTTCGGTTGCCGGCGTTCCGCGAGAGGGCGGCGAGGACCTCCTCGCGCTTTAGCATGTCGACCTTGCGGCGGAGCCCCCGCGTCGACGGCGCCTCCGAGGCAGGCGGCGCGCCGCCCGGATGGAGGAGCTTGAGGAGCATCGCGCGGTCCACCATCTCCTGCTTCCCCGCGCAGAGGAAGATGCTCTCGATCTTGTGCTTCAGCTCGCGGATGTTTCCGAGCCACGGGAGCGACGTGAGGTACTCCATGGCGTCCTCCGCCAGCACGACCGTCCGCCCCTCGCGCACCGCCAGTTCGTCCAGAAAGCCGCGGATGAGAAGCGGAATGTCCTCGCGCCGCTCGCGGAGCGGCGGCAGCGAGAGGACGACCTGCCCCAGCCGGTAGTAGAGGTCGGCGCGGAACCAGCCCGCCTTCACGGCCGCGTCGAGGTCCTTGTTCGTCGCCGAGATGATGCGGACGTTCAGGCGGCGGGCCCGCACCTCGCCCAGGCGGCGGTAGGTGCCGTCGTCCAGCACCTGCAGGAGCTTCACCTGCGTGCGTTCCGTCAGTTCCCCGATCTCGTTCAGGAAGATCGTCCCGCCGTCGGCCTCCTCGAAGATGCCGCGCTTCGAGATCGCCGCGCCGGTGAAGGCGCCGCGCACGTAGCCGAAGAGCTCGCTCTCGACCAGGTCGCCCGGAAGGCTGGTGCAGTTCACCTCCACGAAGGGATGGCCGCGCTCGATCTCGTACTGGCGGAACATGTAGGCGAGGAGGTTCTTGCCGACGCCGGTCTCGCCCTGGATCAGGCAGCGCGCCGGGGTCGCCAAAAGCTCCGAAGCCTTCCGCACGACGTCGAGCGTGCGCGGATTCTCGGTCACGACCCCGTACGCCCGCGCCACTTCCTGCGCCTGGGCCGCGATCGGCGGCGGCGCCGTGCGTCCGCCGCGCGGAGCCGTCAGCCACGCCGGCGCGTTCAGTTCGCGGAGCACCGTCTCGGCCGCGCGCATGGAGTCGTCCATGCCGAGCTGCTCGTAGAGGTACATCGCCTTGAAGGCGAGATTCTGCGCTTCACGCAACCGCTCGGGATCGCCCTCGCGGGGCATCCGCCGCGCCAGGTCGAGATACGCGCGGGCCAACTCCACCCGCTCGTGGATCGACTCGAGGATGCGGATCGACTCGCGCGATTCGGCGTGGGCCTCGACCAGGCGCCCCTCCTGGGCGTGGATGGCGGCCAGCACGCGGCGCGACGCGCCCTCTTCCAGCTGATCGCCGAGCCGCTTGGCGCGCTGGAACGCGTCCTCGGCTGCCTTCAGAGCCGAGGGGAGGTCGCCGCGCAGCGCGAGCACTTCCGCCCGCTTCCGCTGGAGCTCGCCCACCATGTCGCCCTCGGGCGCGATCTCGCGCGCCACGGCGAGCGCCTCGTCGTAGAGACGAAGCGCCGCCTCCAACTGCCCCCGCTCGTGCTGCAGTTCGGCCTGGCCGAAGAGAACCAGGGCCGCCTCGCGCGAGTTGCCGAGGCGCGCGGTGATCTGCTGCGCCGCCGCCAGGTGCGCCTCCGCCGCGGCGTAGTCGTGGCGGAAGGTGGCGATGGTGGCGAGGCCGGTCCGCATACGCGCCACGCCGGCGTCGCGCCCGATCTGCACGTACGAGGTGAGCGCGCGGTCGTAATGCTCCCGCGCTTCGTCCCAGGTGCCGGCTTTCAGGTGGACGTTTCCGAGGTTGGCGTTCGAAACGGCGATGTAGGCGAAGTTTCCGAGGCGCTGACTCAGTTCCATGGAGCGGAGGAGGTGCCACGTCGCCTGGCGCCAATCGGAGAGATGGCGATAGAGGACGCCGAGGTTGTTGTGCGCCCGGATGACGCCCTCGTCGTCGTTCAGGTCCCAGCGGAAGAGATGGAGGGCCGCTTCGTAGTATTCCTTCGCCCGGTCGAGTTCGCCCAGGCGGTAGTAGATGCGGCCGAAACAGTTGTAGGTGTGGGCGAGTGGCGCGAGGAGATTCCGCTCCTTGAAGATGGCGAAGGCGCGCTCGCAGGTGGAGAGCGCCTCCTCGTACTGCGACAGTTCGATCAGCGCGCGGGCGTTCTGCAGAAAGATGCGCGCCATCAGTTCGGGATTGGGCTCGGCCACGGTCCGAGCACGCGCGCGGGCCAGATGGCGCAGCGCGGCCGCGGCGTCCCCCTTCTCGATGAGGACCTGCGCCGCCTTGATCTCGAGCGCCGCGATGCGGGCCGCGTCGAGGCCGAGGCGCTCGGCCGCCTGGATGCAGTCGTCGAGGTTCTGGAGCGCCGGAAGATACGAATCGGCGCGCAGGAATATCTCGGCGAGATCCTCCAGCGACTGAAGTTGCCGCGCGCCGTCCTGTGCCAGGCGGGCGGTCGCGACCGCTTCCTCGCGTTCCCGGATCAACGCTGCCGTCGTCTTGTCTACCATTCGTCCTTAGAAGCCGGCATTCGCGGGTTCCCCGCGCCGGCATCCGGTCCCCGTGATCTCGGTTTTCGGCTCTACATCCTGAGGGTGGTTGCGCGCACGATCGTCCAGACCGCCATCAGCCGGTCGAACTTCGTGATCATCGTGCGACGCGACGCGCGACCGACGACCGCTGCTTCGGACGTCGAGATGCTGGGATCGCACCGCAGGGACGACGACCCCGACTTCTTCGGAGGCGCCGGCGGTGGATTCAGCGTCTCATCGGGCGTCCCGCCTGCCCATGCCGTGGCGGGGCCGAACGCGTTTCCGGGAACCTGGGGGAGCCAAGTGCCGGGAAGCACGGTCAGCGCGACGAGCGTTGTGGCCAATAGCGCGAATCGGAGGGAACGGATTCGAGGGCCCATGTCCGCGTCACCTTCTGATGGAGGTCCAGAGGGAGATCGCGACCACGACGCGACCTCGGGCGGTTTGGGCGCGAGGGGCGTGATGCCACTCGTGCATCCGGTATGATAGCAGAATAGGGGGGTTGGGAACAACGAGGGAACGCGCTACCCTGGGCGGGCGCGGGGGCCGGCGACCCGGACATCGCCCTGACGCCGGGTCAGACCGGTCCGGTCCAGGTGTTCCAGAACCGGGATGGAGTACTTCCGGGAGACCTGGAAGAGCTCCTTGAAGGCCGCCATGGAGAGGTCGGGATTCTGGGCAAGATGCTGCCGGACCTTTGCTTCCAGCTCGGCCCAGCGCTCCGCCGGGTAGAGAAGATCCGCCGTCACCTTCACCGCCCGACCCGACTCCACCAGGTAGCGGATCAATTCCTGCGGCTTCAGGGCCGGGGCGATCCCCTTGATGAGTTCGGACACTTCCGGGACCGCGTATCCCCCCGCCGCCAGCTGCCGCTCCAGGTCCGCGACCGCCCGCGCCTGTTCGGGGGCCAGGACCGGCCCCGCGTCGGGGAGCGAAACGCGATCGCCCCGGAATGCCAGCGTCTTTGCCCCGAACAGCGATTCCAGCGCCTCGTCGAAGACGCTCCCGTCGATGTCGCGCGCGAGGAGGCTCTTCAGCTCTCCCTTCCCGATTCCCTCCCGGAGCTTGTGCGTCTCGGCGTAGCGGGCCACCGCGTTCTCGATCCGCTCCAGCGTCCCCTTCCATGCCTCCTCGGTGAGGTAGCGCCCGTCCCCAAGGAGCCGCAGCCCCTTCGCCTCGCGCGCCGCCGCCGCCGCCGCCTCGGGCGCCACCGCCAGCCGAAGCGCGGCGTCCGCGGCCCTCACGCCCGCGCCGCCCCCTTCCGCGGCCAGAAGCGCCACGCGCTCTGCCAGCGTGCCGTGCTCGAAGGCGTGAAGGCGCCGGCGCGCGGCGTCGTCGAGCCGGGCCCGCCGAGTCGCGTGCGCGTCGAGGACCAAGGCGCCGGCGATCGTCACCGCGGGCGAGTAGGCGCGAATCACCAGCCGGTCGCCCGGGATGGCCACCACCGGCTCCTCCAACCGGAGCTGCGCCAGCGCGACCTCTCCCGGCTCGAGCGGGGCTCCCTCCACCAGGACGACGCGGGCCAGCGTCTCGCTGGCGCCGAGGTGAACGCGAACGCGTGTTCGGTCCTCCAGCGTTCGTTCGCACGTGGCGAGGAGACGGAGCCGCACGTCCACCACGGACGTCGCGAGAAAGCGGCCCGGCGCGACCAGCCATTCGCCGCGCGATACGTCCTGCCGATTCACGCCATGAATCGCGACGGCGCTCCGCTGTCCCGCGACCGCCTTCGGAACCGCCTGATCGTGAACTTCCACCTGCCGCACGCGCACGGCGTGCCCCGTCGGGAGGAGTTCCAATGCGTCGCTCGGATGGATGGAGCCGCTCCAGAGCGTCCCGGTGACGACGGTGCCGATTCCCTCGATCGAGAAGACGCGATCGACCGGGAGCCGCGCGGCGCCGTCCGCGTCGCGTTCGGGAAGCGACGCCACGGCCGCTTCGAGCGCCGCGAGGAGCGCGGGAATTCCCTCGCCGGTGACGGAGGAGACGGGGACGATGGGGGCGTCGCGGAGCGGGCCGGCCGCCAGGAGCGCCGCCACTTCCTCGCGCGCCGCGCCGGCCAGATCGGGCGTCACGAGGTCCGACTTGGTGAGCGCGACGACGCCGCGGCGGACGTCGAGGAGTTCCACGATGGCGAGGTGCTCGCGCGTCTGCGGCATCACGCCCTCGTCGGCGGCCACGACGAGGAGCACGACATCGACCCCGGTGGCTCCGGCGAGCATGTTCTTCACGAAGCGCTCGTGCCCCGGCACGTCCACGATGGCGACGTGGCGCCCCGAGGGGAGCGCCAGGTGCGCGAATCCGAGATCGATGGAGATGCCCCGCTCGCGTTCCTCCTTCAGCCGGTCGGTGTCGATGCCGGTGAGGCGGCGGACGAGCGCGGTCTTGCCGTGATCGATGTGCCCCGCGGTGCCGATGACGACGGGGCGCATGCGGGCGGGAATTCCCCTTAGGGGCGGACCCGGCGGACGCTGGCGCCGAGCGAGGCCAGCTTCGCCTCGAGCCGCTCGTAACCGCGATCGAGGTGATAGACGCGCGAGACGCGCGTCTCGCCGCCCGCCACGAGACCGGCCAGGATGAGCGCCGCCGAGGCACGGAGATCGGTCGCCATGACCGGCGCGCCGCTCAGCCCCTCGACGCCCTGCACGAAGGCGGTGTTCCCCTCGACGCGAATGTCCGCGCCAAGACGCTGCAGCTCGGCGACGTGCGTGAAGCGGTCGTGGTAGATCGTGTCGACGATGGTGCTCGCGCCCTTGGCGACCGAGAGGAGCGCCATGAACTGCGCCTGCATATCGGTCGGGAAGCCGGGATAGGGCTTCGTGGTCACGTTGATCGGCTCGGGGCGCTCGGGAGCGCGGAGCCGCAGAGTGGTGTCGGACGTTTCGAGCGAGGAGCCGGCGGCCTCGAGCTTGCTGATCACCGCGCCGAGATGCGCGGGATCGACTCCGGTCACCTCGACGTCGCCGCCGGTGATGGCGGATGCCACGAGGAGCGTGCCCGCCTCGATGCGGTCGGGAATCATCGGCGCGTCGGCCGGATGGAGTTCGCGCACGCCGTTCACGACGAGCCGCGGCGTTCCGATTCCCTCGATCTCCGCGCCCATGGATCCCAGGAAGCGGGCGAGCGCCTCGATCTCGGGTTCGCACGCGGCATTCTCGATCGTGGTCCGTCCCGCGGCCGTCGCAGCGGCCATGAGGATGTTCCCCGTCGCGCCGACGCTCGAGATGTCGAACGAGACGGTGCCGCCGCGCAGGCCATGCGGCGCGCGGGCGACGATGTAGCCGTGATCGATCTCGATCTCGGCGCCCAGCGCCTCCATCCCCTTGATGTGCAGGTCGACGGGACGTGGCCCCCACGCGCAGCCGCCCGGGAGCGACACGCGGGCTTCGCCGTAGCGGGCGAGGAGCGGGCCGAGAACGTAGATCGAGGCGCGCATCGTCTTCACCAGTTCGTAGGGCGCCTCGGCGTTCTGCTGATTCAATGTGTCGACCAGGAGCGTGTTCTTCTCGGGGCGCTCGCCGGTGATGCCGAACCGGCCGAGCATCTTCACCATCGTCGCGACATCCATGAGATCGGGGACGTTGGTGAAGCGATAGCGGCCGGGCGCCAGCATCGCGGCGGCCAGCACGGGAAGCGTCGCGTTCTTCGAGCCGCCGCAGGCGACGCGGCCCTGGAGCCGGCGTCCTCCCTGAATCCAGATCTCGTCCATGGCGATGGTCCCGGCTTTCGCGTCGCGTTCCGTTTCGATCTCAGGCTTCATGCCACCCCGCCTCTCCACATTCCAAGAATGACCCGCGGCCGGCCCGCGAGATCGCGCCGCACCCGCGGCGCCTCGAGGCCCGGCCCCATGATACTCAAGATAGCATCGGCCTGATCATCCCCTATCTCCAGCGCCAGAAGCCCTTCCCGGCGAAGGAGCGTCGGGAGGAGGCGCGCGATGGCGCGGTAGGCGTCGAGGCCGTCGGCCCCCCCGTCCAAGGCCTCGCGGGGGTCGTGATCCCGGACCTCGGGCATCAGCCCGGCCAGCGTTCCGGAGGGGATGTATGGCGGATTGGAGACGAGAAGGTCGTAGGGGGCGGTGGCCCAGACCGCGGCGGCGGCGAGTGTGGTGGCGGCTGCTGTGGCCGCGGCGGCGGCGATGAAATCGCCTTCCAGGGCCTGGAAGCGCGATCCGAGCCCATTCAGGGCGGCATTCTTGTCCGAAAGCGCGAGGGCCAGTGGGGAGTGGTCGACCGCCACGCCGGTCCACGAGGGGAGCGCGGCCAGGAGGGCCACCGAGATCGCGCCGGCGCCGGCGCCGAGGTCGAGGAGCCGCCCGCCGGCCGCCGCAGCCGCGGGCCCCAACGCCTCGAGCACGGAGCCGACCAGAGTCTCAGTCTCGGACCGCGGGATGAATACGCCCGACTCGACACAGAGGGTGATTTCGTGGAAACCGACCGAGCCGATCAGTTGCTGGAGCGGGACGCGGCGCTCACGGCGGGCGACGAGCGATTCGAGGGCCGCCGTCTCTCCGGCTGAGAGAGTCGCACCCGGCTCGCACCAGAAGGCGGCGCGGGTGATTCCAAGCGCATGGAGGAGGAGCGTCTCCGCCTCGGAGGCGGCCGTCTCGATTCCGGCCCGGTCCAGACGATCGCGAACCGCGGCCAGCGCGGCCGCCCGCGTCCCTTCCGCCAGCGCGGTCACGTCGTCGCTCCCGCGACCCCGCTCGCGGCCAGCCGCTCCGCCTGCTCCGCGTTGAAGAGCGCATCCACCAGTTCGTCCAGATCGCCTTCCATGACGTCCTGAAGCCGGTAAAGCGTGAGCCCGATCCGGTGATCGGTGACGCGGCTCTGGGGAAAATTATACGTGCGGATCTTGGCGCTCCGGTCGCCGGTCGAGACCTGCGACTTCCGGAAGGCGGCCAGCTTCCGCTCCTGCTCCTGGCGCTCCAGGTCGAGGAGTCGCGCGCGGAGCACCTTCATCGCCTTGTTTTTGTTCTTCAACTGCGAGCGCTCGTCCTGGCACTGGACGACGAGGCCGGTCGGCAGGTGGCGGATTCGCACGGCGGAGTCGGCTGTGTTGACGCTCTGGCCGCCCGGACCGCCGGCGCGGAACACGTCGATCAGTAGATCCGATGCCTTGATCTCCACGTCGACCTCTTCGGCCTCGGGGAGCACGGCGACGGTGACCGCCGAGGTGTGAATTCGCCCGCTCGCCTCGGTGTCCGGGACGCGCTGCACGCGGTGGACGCCGCTCTCGTACTTGAAGCGGCTGTAGGCGCCTTCGCCGTGGATCATGAGGACCGCTTCCTTCACGCCGCCGACGCCGCTCGCGGCGCTGATCTCCATCAGCTCCACGCGCCAGCGGTGTCGTTCGGCGTACCTCGTGTACATCCGCTGCATTTCCCCGGTGAAGAGCCCGGCCTCGTCGCCGCCGACGCCGGCCCGGATCTCCAAGATCACGTTCCGCTGATCGAGCGGATCGGCCGGGAGGAGAAGCCGCGGCAGCTCGATCTCCAGCTTCGCGCGCTCGGCCTCCAGTTCCTCCAACTCGCTCTTCGCCATCGCCAAGAGTTCGGGGTCCTTCTCCGACTTGAGGAGCGCGCTGTCGTCCTCGATGCCGCGGAGCACGGTGTCGTAGCGGCGTGTCGCGGCGACCAGGTCCTCGAGGTCGCTTCGCTCCTTGGAGACGCGGCGCAGTTCGGCCGGATTTGAGTGGAGGTTCGGATCCTCCAGCTGGCGGGTCAGTTCCGCGAAGCGGGTCTTCGCCTTCTCGAGCGCGTCGCGCACGGGAGGCGGGAGTTAGAGGACCGCGCGAAGCGCCGTGATCGCGACTTCGAGCATGTCGCGGGACGGTTCGCGCGTCGTGAGGCGTTGCAGCTGGAGGCCCGGCTCGCTGATCCAGCGGACCCAGGACTTGTCGTAGTGAGCGCCGGCGAAGCGGATGATCTCGAAGGAGATTCCGGCGATGACGGGAATCAGCGCGAAACGGATCGCGCGGTCGGCGAGCGTGTCGGGGCGGCCGAAGAAGGCGAAGACGACGAAGCTGACGATGACGACCAGGAAGAGGAACGACGTCCCGCAGCGCGGATGGTAGCGGCTCTGCGCGTCGGCGTTCTCGGGCGTTAGATCCAGCCCCGATTCGAGGTTGTGGATCGTCTTGTGCTCGGCGCCGTGGTACTGGAAGACGCGCCGCATCTCGCCCCAAAGTCCGATGCCGAAAATGTAGATCAGGAAGAAGACGAGGCGGATGGCGCCGTCGATCAGGTTGTAGAGGAACGGATCCTTCGCGCCGGTCAGATCGGTCAGCTTGAGCGGGAGCCAGAAGAAGATCCCGAAGCCGAGAACGAAGGAGATGAGGACGGTGAATCCCATCCCCAGTCCGAGCGTGCCGTAGCGACGCTCCTTCTCCGGCTTGTCGCTCTCGGAGCGCACCGCCGCGTCGGCGGAATAGGAGAGCGCCGCGACGCCGATGCGGAGCGATTCGACGAGAACGATGGCGCCGCGGAGAATGGGAAGCCCGAGGACCGGGTAGCGGCGCGAGAGCGAGGTGTAGTCGCGCGTCTCTACCTGGATGGTTCCGTCCGCCAGGCGGACGGCCGTGGCCACCTTGTGGGGCGAGCGCATCATCACGCCTTCGATGACGGCCTGTCCCCCAATGGGCGCGTAACGTTCGGGCATCGGTCGAGAGGAGTCCGGAGAAGATCCGTCGGGCGGCTTACGCCGTCGTCGGAGGGGTCTCCTTCATCCCGTATTTCCTACGAAAACGCTCGATGCGGCCCGCCGTGTCGACCAGCTTCTGCTTGCCCGTGAAGAACGGATGGCAGCTGGAGCAGATTTCCACGTGCAGCCCTTCCTTCACGGTTGCCCGCGTCTCGATGATGTTGCCGCAGGCGCAGGCGATCTTGGTGTTGAAATAAGCGGGATGGGTATTCTTTTTCATCGCTGACTCCGGATTGGTGTTCGTGAATTACGTGTTCATCATGGCGAGAAACTTCTTGTTCGTCTTGGTCTGGCTCATCTTGCCGATCAAGAACTCCATCGCCTCCATGGGATTCAACTCGTTCAGGAACTTGCGGAGAATCCAGACCTTGTTCAACTCCTCGCTGGTCATGAGGAGCTCTTCCTTGCGCGTGCCCGAGCGGTTGATGTCGATGGCCGGGAAGATGCGCTTGTCGGCGAGCTTGCGGTCCAGGATGACTTCCATGTTACCGGTGCCCTTGAACTCCTCGAAGATGACGTCGTCCATGCGGCTTCCCGTCTCGATCAGGGCCGTGGCCATGATCGTGAGGCTTCCGCCGTTCTCGATGTTGCGCGCCGCGCCGAAGAAGCGCTTCGGCTTCTGGAGCGCGTTGGCGTCCACGCCGCCGGAGAGAATCTTGCCCGAATGCGGGACGACCGTGTTGTGCGCGCGCGCGAGACGCGTGATCGAGTCGAGAAGGATGACGACGTCGCGGTTGTGCTCCACGAGGCGCTTCGCCTTCTCGAGGACCATGTCGGCCACCTGCACGTGTCGCTCCGCCGGCTCGTCGAAGGTAGAGGAGACGACCTCGCCCTTCACCGAGCGCTCCATGTCCGTGACTTCCTCGGGCCGCTCGTCGATCAGCAGCACGATCAGCATGACTTCAGGATGGTTCTCCGTGATCGCGTTCGCGATCTTCTGCAAGAGAACCGTCTTTCCGGCGCGGGGCGGCGAGACGATGAGGCCTCGCTGGCCTTTGCCGATCGGCGTCAGGAGATCCATGATCCGCGTCGACATGTCCTCCGCGTTGTGCTCCATCCGCAGCTTCTCTTGCGGGTAGAGCGGCGTGAGGTTGTCGAAGAGGATCTTGTCCTTCGCGGCCTCGGGCGACTCGAAGTTGACCGCCTCGACGCGCAGGAGCGCGAAGTAGCGCTCGCCGTCCTTAGGAGGCCGCACCTGCCCCGACACGGTGTCGCCCGTCCGAAGATCGAACCGCTTGATCTGCGACGGCGAGACGTAGATGTCGTCCGGGCCCGGAAGATAGTTGTAGTCCGGGGAGCGGAGGAATCCGTACCCCTCGGAGAGGATCTCCAGGACCCCTTCCGCGAAGATCAGGCCGTTCTTCTCGGTCTGGCCCTCGAGGATCTTGAAGATCAGCTCCTGCTTCCGTAGTCCGCTCGTGCCTTGGATGCCGAGCGAATGCGCCAGCTCCATCAATTCGGCGATGGTGCGGAGCTTCAACTGGATGATGTCGAGACCCTTTACCGATCCCGGCGGGGTGCTAACCGCTGGCACCGGCAGGGTTTCCGTTTCTTGTGATTCCATTTCGGTACGAGACTCCTCGGTGGTGGTTTCCTCGGGGGCTTCGAGCCCACGGCGACGGATGGGAGTGGTTGGGCGGGACATGATCTTGGGCCGAACGGCGGTCCTCTGAGGGGGATGAATGTCGTTTCGAAGGGATCGTCGATTCCGGTGAGTTCTGGCTCGGGGTTCGCGGCCCGGATGGGGGCGTTCGCGATGGGCTACCGTTGGGTCCCTTACCGGCGAGCCTCTAGGGCTGGTTCAACGCTGCAAATGTAGCCGACCTGGGCCGGGCTGTCAAGCCCCATGGACCGCAGCCCCGAACCGCGGCCCATGGGGCGCTTTTCCTAATCCGCCTTCTGGACCGGGAAGGTCCCCTTGGAAAAGACCTGGCCGTCCATGAAAGTCACCGACTTCCCCTTCTTCCAGTAGAACCAGCTCTCGAAGTTCTTCCCGTCCTCTTGGTAGGTATAGACCTCGTCGGGATATCCCTCGGCCGCGAACGTTGGCTTCAGCTGGTTTCCGGGTCCCAAACGGTTATCGGCAGTGTCGACCCAGACCTTGAGCGCGGAACCCTTCCGCTGTTTCCCTTCGCCGAGGGCCCGGTACATGGCGTATTCGGCCGCCGACTCGTCCTTTTTCTGGAGCTTCAGGTACGAGAGGAAGAGGAACTGATGATAAATAGGCTTCCGGGCGTCCAGCTCGACCGCCCTCCGGAGCGCCGCGACCGAGCCGTTGTAGTCCTTGGCCTGGTATCGCAACTCCCCTGCCAGACCGAGCAGATCGAGGTTCGCCGGGAACGACTTCAGCCCTTCGTCGAGCGCGACCGTCGCCGCCTTCATGTTTTCCAGACGCGACGCGATGACCGCCACGTTGAAGATCGCGTTTTCACGGATCGCCTGGGAATCAGGCGGCGCCGACGCGAAGAGGTAATTGAAGTTCGCCGCAGCGCTGTCGTAGGCGGCCGTCCGCTCCGGCCCCTTCGGGAGCGGATCCGCATGCTGCAACCACGCCTCCGAGATGCGCGAAAGATAGACGAACTGATTCGCCGGATCGGCCTGGATGGCGGCCCAGTAGGCGGTCGTCGCGTCCTTGAACTTGCCGGCGTTATAGAGGCGATTGCCGCGCCCCATGGCCGCCCCCTTCATGTTCCGGATCAACATCTCGTCGCCCGGGTTGATCGTGAGTCCGACCCTCGCCGCCGCGATGGCGTCGGCCCC
>ERZ1292630.620-Hain-H41-02um-R3-620-length-36258-cov-4_pt1 | contig 36258 bp, 39 predicted proteins | sample MGYA00564408_ERZ1292630 | MGnify/ENA primary metagenome ERZ1292630 (study PRJEB36523, sample SAMEA6512641) | groundwater metagenome | collected 2019-01-08 | study: AquaDiva: Metagenomics assemblies of 32 groundwater samples
TGGCGAATGGGTAATCGAGGATATTTTATTACGCATAAACCAAGGATGTACTTTTCCTATCAAAAATTATGTAATTATTATGAACATTACGGAAGATGCTTTCAAGATAGATGGCATGATTAATGGTGTAAATGAAGGATTGGAAAATGAGAAGGAGTTTGAGGTTATTGTAACTGAAGAAGAATTTATTGCGCAATTATACGCAATGTTGCTTTTTTATGAAAAAAAGAACGAAAAATTGAGTGTTAGCACACTTTACGAGGACGAAGAGTACAACGCGAAAGGCATAAATGAGTTTTTTAGGAAAGTTCGCAAATGACCAGTTGTATACGCTCATATCTTCTCGAAAAATGTGCCAGTAATTTTCCATGTAATCAAACATGGAAAATGAATATACCACAAACTATTGTTGATATTTACATCGTCTTCTCAAAAACCGGAATATGTTTTAATGACTTTGTTTTTATTGTTTATAACTTTAATATCTGTTAACAACTCTAAAATTGGTATAAAAAATTTTTTGGACGTAGTAGAGTATACATTCGGTCCGTCAATGGGTAAACTATGAATCACAGTGTCGTTATGTACCAAAAACCGAACTTCAGCTATTTTTTTATTAGTTATAAATGCAACTATGATGTCCGCATAAGGCTGACTTTTCCAGAATCTAATATGTTTAATCAATTTATTTAAATTATGTTCAGGTAGTGTTGCAACGACATTAAATTTGGCGGGCCTGACTGACTTAGGACGATAATTATTCTCTATATCATTAAGGATACCTTCGGCTAAGATATGTTTAATTCCTTTGATACGATCCATGAAATCATACGAACGACTTTTAAAAGGTGCATTACGTGCGTTATAATAAGCCTCCCAAAATTTATCATCCGTGCAAATCTGTTTTGCTTGTTTATCAGTGATACAAGCATTTTTTAGCGTTTCAGGTGACATATTTAAAAGTAATAATTCTCGCATTTCCCTAGGAAAATAAAGGGATTTTACAGGAGTCTTTACTTTTACAGGAGTCTTTACTTTTACAGGAGTCTTTACTTTTACAGGAGTCTTTACAGGGGTCTTTACTTTTACAGTTTTCACCTTTTCCTTCTTTTTAATTTGTTTATTAATAGCCTTGCAAAGGTCTGCTTTATTCATAGCAGACCTGCCGGATATATTGGCATATAGGGCATGCTTTTTAAGCGCTGCGACGGTAGTTTTCTCGCAAATAATTTTTGACATAACACTTGTTTAATAAGTGGTTATATTATACTATTAGCGAATTTTTCCACAAAATATATTTTGTGGAAAAATGGATCTTGTTTATGATTATATTATAAGACAACTGAAATTATAACATAACTGAAATTTTTAAATGTCTGTGATATTATCTCCCAGTGAATTAACAAAACAGCATCGTCGCGATATTATTAACGATTGTACTATTACTATGGAACCTACCATATACAATCCCGATTCGCAAAAATATTTTTGCTACACGGAAGATGTTAAAAATGACTCCTTGAGTATTCCTATAGGACTATGGAAAAAATATTTTAACGTAAAAGATGGGTTCCCAAATGGAGAACACGCAGATTTTCCTAAAATGAACATGCGAGCAAAAATGGTAGTTAAACCGTTAACTATTTTAACAGATCCGAAAAAAAGAGGTCGAGATCAAGATGTGATCATTCGAGAATCCATAAATCGATTAAAAACGGATGGAGCTGTATTTTTGGCTCTTTTCACCGGGCTAGGTAAAAGCTTTTGCGCAATCTACTTGAGTATCACGCTAGGACTTAAAACAGTCCTTTTATGTCATTTAGATATTGTTAGAAAACAATGGCCTGATGAATACAAAACTTTTTCTGGAAATTCGGTAAAAATCCAAGTCGTTAAAGGGTCTCATTGTAATCTTGATCCTACCGCAGATGTATATATCATAGGGGTCTTAAAAGCTGCTAATATGACTAGCGACGATTTCGTTAATATTGGTACAGTTATTATAGATGAAGCACATATGACTTCTGTAGCTGTTTTTACTAAAACTTTACTCTTGTTTCACCCTCGATATTTAATTGGGTTGAGCGCGACTCCCGATAAAGGCGAAGTTTCTTTGATGGAAAAATACTTTGGTCCTGCCAAAGACTTTATTATTAGGCTCGAAAACAAGCCTTTTGTAGTATACAAAGATCAGACACCCTTCAACCCGAAAATATCATATACTATCGTATTTGGTAAAACTGTCCCAGATTGGAGCGCTATTATTAACAGTATTGAAGAAAATTCTGATCGATGGGAGTATATAGTCGATATTATCGAGAACCATCCTAACGAAAAAATAATTGTATTGTGCAATCGTAATGCTTTAGTGAATGGTATTTGCGAAATCTTAGAGAGATGTAATGAACCTTATGCAAAACTTATTAATAAGCAAAAAACGTATGATAAAACTAAACGCATTTTAGTTGTTGGTTTTAAAAAAGGTGGTGTCGGATTAAATGATCCTGATCTTACTATGGCTATAATAGCATCCGATACGCAGGATGTTAGACAGTATGAAGGCAGACTTAGGACCACTAATTGTATCATTTATCATTTAGTTGATAACTACAGAACTTTTGAAACACACTTTGAACCTTGCGCTGAATGGTACTTATCTAAAGGAGGAACTATCAAAACTATCGGTGTACCGCATAATTTTACTAAATCAAATAATCGCGGGACGGTACCTATAAAAAGATTGGTTGGTAGAGGCCCACAAAGTTAAATCATCCCAACAATTTAAATTCTTTTAAATTTAAAAGAATTTAAAACGATTTCTTTTAAATTTAAAAGAATTTAAAAGCATGAATCGTACAATGTACCTAAACCCTAATACCATGTCTTGTCATTATTGCAGTAAATATGGTCATAAACGTAATGATTGTCCTGAAAGGAAGAATAAAACTATAAAGTGTTACGAATGCGGGACGCTTGGGCATTACAAAAACGATTGTCCAATAATCCGAGAGCGAGCAAGAATTCAAAGAGAGCAAGAATATGCCGAAAATAATAGAATTAATAAACAAAGGCTTGACGCCAAACGGCAAACAGCGACTGACTTTGTGATGAAGTATTACCCAGAAGATTTAACAAAAGTACTATCAAATGTTGATGATATTCGCGCTTTTTTAAAAGGTACTAGGACGACGATGATGACTGTCTATCTAAATTCAGCAGACGAAGAACTTAATAAACCTGTAAGAATACAATTGTATGAGGAAAAAATTCTATCTCACGGTGATGCTCCTCTTAGTCAATTTTTACATCATCTTTCATTTGACGATTTTTTACTATTTATTTCACATAGACCTGTTTTTTCTAAACTATCCTATAAGGGCTCTGATAATTCGCTAAAATATATGATATATGATATGGCTGAACATTCAAAAACGACCATTAAAACTGTTGAAACGGAATTTAACAGACAAAATGATTACTATATAAAAGATAAAAAAGTTATGCGATCAAGGCGTCACAGTATAGACTGGAAAGGCCGAGTAGAAGAGTTACATACTGCTTTAATTTGTAGTACCTATGATGAATATAAAAATGATGGTTTAATTTCAACTGGAGGATCTGTCGATTTCATTTATGCAGATATACAACAACGTACTGAAATGATGGCCGATAACCATAACGTAGAAATAGGGACAACATTTTTATTGGCTCCTACAGAACCATCATCGACGTGTTCTATACAATAAATGTATACCTCTGATATTTTTAACATGAAGTTTTTATGTTAAAATTCATGACTAATTATGACTAATTATGACTAATTTTTTAGTCATGAGCAGCAAAAGTGTTAATTAAAGTAAAGATATGATAATTATATCAAGAATATTCGATATATTTTTATTTTTATACTAAAATTATCAATTTTAAATTAAGTAAGCATCCCGATAATGCACCCTAATTTCATCTGTTATAATTAACAGATAATTGGATTTATTTTAATATAAAACTTTATATTAAAATCTCATATATTTTCTTAGGTGTGTAAAAAAGTAGTTTTTACTTTACACCCAAATAACAATCAGATCAACATCAACATTCGTCTTGAATGTTTGTTGTCGAAGGATTAAAATTTGAAATGGGTCCTCTTAAAAATTTAAAAATCGATTCATGTTAAAATTAACGTATTTCCTTGATATTTGTAAAAATATCATAAAAGTCCAAAATCGTCCAAAATTTGCCAAAAAATATTTACACCTAAACTCATGACTAAAAAATTAGTCATGATTAGTCATAATGACTAAAATGACTAATCATGACTAATTTTTTAGTCATGAGTTTTAAAGGGTACTTCATAAAAAGTAAAGATGGCAACCCTTAATTGTGAATTTTGCGATCAACCTTTTGCGTCGAGAACTAATTTATTATCACATCAAAAAAATGCAAAGTACTGCTTAAAATTAAGAGGAGAAACTCTCCCTAATAACATAATATGTGAATACTGCAAAAAAACTTTTACTCGTTCGCAACATCTTAAAAATCACACACAAACATGCAAGCAACTTACCGCTACTGTGGTAAAATCTGATGAACAATCTACTATAAAAAGTTTGGAGCTCGAATTAGATTCGCAAAGGTTAAAATATATTGCTCAACGAAAAGAATTATTATCATACAAAAGAAAATGCAAAGAATTTGAAAAAGAGATTGTGATACTAAAAGAGTCTTTGGCTTACGAAAAAGGCCAAATAGAAGTCTATCAAAAATCTAAACCTCAGGTAGTTAATAATAACAAAAATTGCGCTGTAAACTCCAAACTTTCTCATATCCAAATTACAACTATTAAACCTTTTACGATCGAGCACATTTCTGAACTTTTACCTCAGTATACAGAAGAGAGATTTAGAAATAAGTTAGCTGGTATCGTCGCTTTAATTTTGCCTTTTACAACTTTAAATGTGAAAGGTGTAACTGAGAGAAATATTGTATGTACAGACTTAGCCAGAACTAAATGTCATGTTCTTAACGTCGATAGAGAATGGGAGCGAGACGACGGATTAACGATATGTTCTGATATTATAAAGTTATTTATTCCCAAGATGAAAGAATATATGAACGTTTACGATGAAAAATTCGAAGAAGCCAATAAACATGTGAATGCTGAATCGCATAGTATTATAAAAACAGCATTTTACGCAAAACATCGCCAAGATTTTGATTACTATTTCGAGTTAATCGAGGATATAAGATTAGGATTTTATGCTCCTGCGACGCGAGGGGTCGGTGATGATTATGATACTCTTGTTAAAAAATTTAGGGACGCGTTAAAACCGACGATATATTTGGAGAGACCAAAGAAGGATTAAAAATAAATATATAACATAAATAATCTAATTACTCTACATATAGAGTAATTATGTCTGTTACATAAATTGTAATCTATTGACATTCTAAAACTGACGGATCCCATGATACAATAAGTTTCTCATATTCATATTTTGCAGAAAGCCCTTGCTGTGAGAGGTATCCAACAATTCTAGCGCACATCCAATTTTTCTCCTTGCTAGTAGGGTAAGCAGGTTCGATACCTGCCATAGCTAATTTAAAAGCTAATCCTGTAGGAGTGAAAACGTTTGGAGAAAGACAGTCAAAATCGTACAAATTTGTTCCAAAGATATCGTCGATTTTAATTGTATGAGTTAAAGTATCCGGATGCTGTCGAGCTAAAACACGTAAATGATCCACAACGGCGCTTTGGATGTTATCATATTGACTTTCAACTGCTGGTTGTCTTTGACTTGCAGCATTTGTGCTTATCGCCAAGAGTTCTTTGCTAAGAGGTTGATGAGCCCAGAAATTTAACATGATTTTTGCGTTAGTTATATAATAGGCTACCTTTAAAATACCTTGAAAATAATATTTTGATAGAATAATATTCCTATCAAAAATACGATCAATATTTGTATTTTTAACAATGTACATTTACATTTTTACACTCGTTGGTGTACTTAAAAAAAATGAGAAATTTAGTTGACATTTTAGATAAAAATATCGGAATGAATTGTTTAATTACCAAATGTCGTGATATTAAAAATTATATTATAGGACCAAAGCACTATTTTTACAAGACTGCCGTATTTTTTACTGCTGGTATACTGTATAGTAGCGAATTTTTAATGGGAGTAAAAACAGGTATCCTTGATATTGGCATAACAGCACCAATTGGTTGTTTACTTTTATACTATTTCTCATCGCCTGTAAAAGAAGATAATTCTAGTTATGAAGACGTTTGTCTAGACAAACCGATTGCAGCGTCTATTACCGTGCCTATAATGGAGGAATTACTATTTAGGGTTGGACTTCAAACGGTCGTTAAGTATTGTATAAACTCCGAGTCTAGCATTATCCATGTGATAATAACAGCTTTAATATTTGGAGTAACACATTTGACAAATTCGCACACTGCCACGAAGGAGCAAGCGGTAGCCTCGAGTATTTCAGGGTTACTATATGGATTACTATTTGAATATTATGGCATATTGGCATCTATCGGGGCCCATACTATAAATAATACTATACTTATATCTATACAATTAATGATCCCTACGCTAAAGAAATATATTGAAGACGAACGTATACGTCTTTTAAAACTTAAATCCGACTCAAAACTTGAATCTGAATCAATTTAATCGACCGTTTTAATATTTTTGTTACAACTGTAACAAAAATGCGAGAAATTTTATATGGTAACTAAATCGGTTATATCTTCCATTTTAACGTCTTGGTATTTAGTGCAAACATCGTCAAAGTACATTTGTATTAAAATTACGCGGAACTCGTTATAATCTTTTACGAGCTCTTCTTTGATGGTTTCTATAAGGGTAGCTAACCTTTTAACTAACGGTATTTTTACCTCTTTTTTCTTATTATAAATTTTATCAGGATTGAACCTAATTATTATGACTGTTCTACCCTCCGTTTCATTAAACAGCATCTTTCGGTTATTAACAATATCATTAATTCTAGCACATTCACAAATATCATCGTAAACTTTATGCTGGTTTTCGTCAACCTCGACTATGACACAATGTGTATCAAGTTCAAAATAAACATCGGGTCTCTTTTTAGAGTCGTTTAACATTTTACTGGAATTATAAATAAACGGTGTATCTATATGTTTCTTAATATGACGAACAACCATCCATTCCTTCTTGTTTTGAACAGTTAAGCAATTTTTACATACGTATTTAGAAGTTTCTTCGATATCACAATATTTACACTTTCTTTTTAGAGATATTTCATAAGATTTATCAGGGCAATGTAATAAACAATATTTTTGATCATCAACAATAAATTCGTGATCGCTTTGACACTCAGGAATATCACATTTATTTTCCAAGTCGATGTTAACCATACCCACTAATTTATGGCCATCACAATATTGAGCTCTTTTGGAGGTTATACCAAATATAGCGGAATTTTTACATCCTTTTAGTTGACAATTTTTAAGGGTAATGTTGATCATATCTTTTTCTTTATGCTCGTTGCAGTAAATACTTTCAGATTCGCCTGATAAATTAAAATTCGGTCGTTTGTCGCATCCTTGGTACATACATTTTTTATGTGTGATATCTATCATATCTTTTTCTTTATGTTCGGCACAATATTTACCAGAGGTTTCATTTGGCGAATTAAAATTGGGTCTCATTGTACATCCTTTATGAGCGCATTTTTTATGTGAAACATCAACCATATCTGGCGATCTATGTTCTGAACAGTATATTCTGCATGTCTGTCCAAATAAATTAAAATTAGGAATTTTGCTACAACCTTCGTAGATACATCTCTTGGTTACGACATCTATCATATTTACCAATTTATGTTCTGAGCAATAAAGCCTGGATAGACCGGGCGTATTAAAAGATGCTCTCGCGGTACATCCTTCTTGTATACAATTTTTGCTTTTAACATTAATCATACCCTCTAATTTATGTTCTGAACAATAAATACGTTTGGTTTCTCCCGGAAAATTAAAACATGGATATTTAGCACAATTTTCACCAGCGCACCTTTTATCTTTAACATTAATCATATTCGCTAGTTTATGCTCAAAACAATAAATACCTCCAGAATTATTTGGTAAATTAAAATTCGGTATTTTAGTGCACCATTCATATGCGCATTTTTTATCTATGATATTAATCATATCATCCGTTTTATGGTCAAAACAATAGATTCCGTCAAGTTCGGTTGGTATATTAAAAATAGGACGTTTAAAGCACCCACTATATAAACATTTTCTTTTTTTAACATTAATCATATCGTCCGTTTTATGGTCAAAACAATAGATACCACCAAGTTCAGTTGGTATATTAAAACAAGGCTGCTTTAAACATCCTTCTTGCGCGCATTTTTTGTTTGCGACATTGATCATACTCTCCAATTTGTGTTTTGAACAATAGATACGTTTAGTTTCTCCAGGAAAATTAAAACATGGATTTTTAACAGAACATCCTTCGTATATGCAACCATAATATTTTGGAGTGATCATTATAGACTTAAAACTTAGTATTGGTTAGTTGCAAAATGTTATCAATTTTATTCGCTAATTTAAATTAACCTAATATTCCAGTCAATTTGCAGTGAATAAAAAAATATATTTTTTTATTCAGGAATTATGAATTTATATTGTAATGGGTATCAAAGATTTTTATAAAGTCATCAAACAAAGAGCTCCCGCTGAGATCAAAATATATCATCTTTCTGATTTTTGCGGTAATCGATGGGCCATAGATATATCGATATTTTTAAATAAGTACGTTAAATCGTCTGGAGGAGATTCATGGAAGGAAACATTCATCTTATTTCTTTGTACGCTTAAAAAACATGGTATTAAATCTATATGTGTTTTCGACGGGTCTAACATGCCCGGTGAGAAAAAAGCAGAGCAAGATAGAAGGCGAAGAGATGGCAAAAAGGCTGTTACTCGTATGGAAAGGTGTATTGAGATTCGTAAACAATTATTACAAGAATATGCCCTAGAAAACCTTTTATTGGAAGAAGAACTACAAGAAGAATGTAAAATACTTTACGGTAAGCCCAAAAAGAAAATTAGACTTGGAACAATCGATTGGTCAGAATGGTCTGATACGGTTGACGCTTTAACCAGCACTATTGACAGTCTTGAAAAGCAAACTGCCCCTATTACAGCTGAACATAGAGAAACAGCTAAGGCTATCGCTACTTTAATGGGAGTACCAGTTTTTCAAGCTGACGGCGAAGCAGAAGGTTTATGTGCATTTATGGCTATTCATGGGTATGTTGATGGCGTATTAACTGAAGATACAGACGTATTAGCATACGGTACACCTTGGTTAATTGCTTTTAAGGATTTTAAGCTAACTGACGAAAAGGTTTACGCTGTCCATCTACCATCTTTAAGAATAGCATTAGATTATTCACAAGAAGAGTTATTAGACTTATGTATTTTACTTGGATGTGATTATAACAAAAAGGATGCAGACGGTAAAAAAATTTCGATTTTGGGATTTCCTCCTGACGGTAAAACTAGGAAAAAGAGTGTAAATATAGGGATGGTAGGCGCGCTAGCATTTATAGACGAATACCGAAGGCTTGAAGAATGCTTACCCTATATTGATAACCCAGAATCTTTAATTTTTGAAAGATGCCGTGAAATATTTACACCTCCTTCCGGAGAAGAGACGTTAGAGTTAATCAAAGTCATGCCCTATAATATTCGGCCAGATTTCGATAAAGTTGAAGAGTTCTTTAAAGCTCACTCGCTTAATATGTCTATTGAATGGTTAAAAGGTATTTGGAAACCTGGAGAAATTGTATTTTGCGATTCTTCAGACGAGGATTCTAATGAAATCAACGAAGAGGATTTCGCGAACGAATTTGATACTTTATCGGTGTGTGACACATCAAATGCTAAAAGTAACACTATGCGTGAAGAAGATAGTAAAGAAACGCCATTTTATGTAACTCTCAGTATGGTCATAAGCACAGCAGACGATGAAGAATCTGATGCTACTGTAACTGTTGCGTTTAAAGATAAACAAGAGTTCGAAGGTCACGAAGACTGTATGTTCGACGAATTGATAGAACCATTAACAGCTTTTTTTCAAGACGATGAAGCGACTGCTGGCTCGTTCGTCGACGGAGAAATTGAAATTCAAACCATACATGGGCATACTAAAATCGGTGGCAAAATTTTAGTCTTAAAGTAATCTCTACGTTGGGCATAATTCTTAACGAAATAGTTCGTTAAGAATACAGAGATTTTTATTTTTACGTCTTAAATAAATCTCGAAGATTAAACTTTCTTTAACCAGATCCCCCAAATAAATAACACAAGAAAAATGGTAATCGCTAAATTATCAGAATATGCAGTTACTTATTGCTAAAAACATCACTATAAAAATAAAATGACACAATTTCTTTTATTCTTAATGAAGCATTTCATTAAGAATTACAATGTCAAGGCTTTATAATTTAAATAAGTCTCTAAGATAGTCATATTCTGGCGTATCTTCGAATTTTAACCTTTTTACGTAGGACATATACTCTCTCAAAGGTGCTGGTAAATCTAAAGTCAACTCTTCGATTGAAATATCAGCTTTCATAGTACCTACCTTAACACGTTTATTTTTTAGATCACATTCTATGTCTGACCATGGAAGACAATGTCGCATAAAACTAATCAACATATACCCTAACGATTCTAAATCGTCTCTTCTAGAAGGAGTCAATAGATTATGAGCGTTTACGGATGCATATGTAAAAGTCCCTCTAAATCTACAATTTTTATGGAGTTTAACATGATTTCCAATAGAATCGCGCCACCTACTAACAATGCCAAAATCTATTAATTTGACGGAGTCGTTCGTAAATGTTACAAAATTTTTAGGTTTAATGTCTCGATGAACAAATCCGCAATTATGAAGATTTTCAATAGCTCGAATTAAAAGTGTAGCGTACGTAAAGATTTGATTGTTAGAAAACCCTTGACAAGCCTTTTGAAGTTCGTGTAAATCGACACCTGCGTACTTTAAAACTAACACTGGAGCAGGAATAAATTTGTAGTATAACATTTTAGCACAATAAGGGCTAAAACTCGTATTATTGACACCCTTATATACTAAAAATTCATTGGTCAGATGATCTCTTTTAGGATTTTCAGTTTTTATAGCCACTAATTCACCAGTTCGAATATCTTTTCCCTTAAAAACTTCAGATTTAACCCCTTTAAAAATAGACCCAGTGATTTCCCATGTATTAGCAATAATTGTTCCTGCACGGAAATCTTCTTCGCTACTCGTGTCAAAATTTTGCATTTCCATATTCGCACTTTTATATGGAAATTTGTTATATTTTTAATTCAATTTTTTTACTTAACTACGACACTAAATATATTATCGCCTGTCCATAATCTTTGTACTTGCGAAACAGAGGCTGTGCTTCTTAATTCATTTATAATGGTATCTGAGGCTTTAAATATGGCTTTCTTAGTAGTATTCCCTGGAACTTCAAATTTAATAGTATTGTTAGCTGTAGTTTGTGTAATGTCAGCGTCACTATATTTAGTGATCGATTTTTTGAGGGCTAAATTCACTAATTTTTTAAACGCGTCTGTAACTGGAGGTCTATTGTAAGACGGTCGTTTGTCAACAATAGATATAACTTTAGGTCCTGTATTGGCTATCTTTTTGGCAGCTTTTTTATCAGCAGCCTTTTGCTTTTCCGCGCTTGTTTTTTTAGCTGGTGATTTTTTCTTTTTCTTAACGATATCGACGTAATCCATAGGAGGGCATTTAGTTCCAGCTGGAGCGTTAATATCTACAGCTTTTAATAACTTTCTAAATTCTGCGTTATCTCTAGCCTTTCTTATGATAATATCTTCCAACATTTCGTCTCCCGACCCGCGTAATTTCCTTTTATCATCCGAATCTCTCTCTTTTATTGGAGGCTTAGTAAGTACTAAATGATATACATTAACAGTTCTGTGTTTTTCTTTCAAATGAGCGTGAGATTTATATCGAGCAGCCCTTCCAATAATTTGAGTTTCTGTTGGTTTATTCCACGTTTTTTCTGTTAAAATAACATTACGGGTACCTTTTAAATCTAATCCTAGCCCACCAGCTTTTGTGATAATTAAAACGCGTGCTTTATCGCTGTTATATCTCCTCACGGCTCTATTTCTAGATTCTGCAGATTTTTTACCGGAAACTTCGACATATTTAACACCCTTAGCTTTGAGTTCTTTCTTTATCAATTTAATGCCGTGTTCTAAAAATGCTGAAAATACGACAGTTTTATCGCCTTCTAATATTTTGTCGACTATCCATTTACGTTTTGGATATGGACTAATACCGTTTGTTGCCAATCGAACACCACCTAAAAATCTAAAAGGATTACCTTCAGTAAAAAGATGATCTTTTTGCGTTTCAATTCTACGATAAGCCTTATAATAGGCTTTATCCATAGGAATCTTAACTGTTATTTCTTTTGTTTCAGGATAATCGGAAGATTTAGGATTTTCATATAACATAATCGTATCAGAAAAATAATCACATTTCTCTTGCGTCGACATGCTTTGAAATTTTGCTACTCCCATTATTTGCGGACTTCCTTTAACCATAGCGACCAATGGGAGGATATCTTCAGGATTATTAAAAGTTGGAGTAGCTGTGAGCAATAACACTTTTGCAACTTGAGATGAGCATAATACAGCGATTTTAGTTCTTTTTGATTTAGGAGATCTTTCTTCGTGAGCTTCGTCTATAACTAACATAATAGGCCGTTTATCGGTAGAAGTAATACCAAACTCGTATTTTCTCACAAATTTTCCAATAGTAATAATTTCATATCTCTTGGTATCAGGATTGGCTCCGTATGCTATGATTTCTTTACGGAAATTATCTTGTAAAGATTTTGGGGTAACAACAATAACTTTTCCTTTAGGATGTGAATCTAAAAAACATTGACTGGCAGTCACAGCTGTTAAAGTTTTTCCAGTGCCTACTTCGAAAGCTGCAATAATCCCTCTGTGAGTTTTGAGGTGATTCACCAATACTTTTTGATGATGATGTAACTTAATTTTACTTCTATCAATACAACCGCCTTTTGTAGCAGATTTTTTCTTTAATTTTGTAGCAGATTTTTTCTTTAATTTTGCTGGCGATGGTTTTACATGTTTTGGGGAAGTCTTTTTTGGTGTAGATTTTGGTGACGTTAGAGCCGTTTTTGTTTTTTTAGCTTTTTTAGATTTTTTCTCAGCCGATTTGGAACTGAGAGATTTTTTAGGCGATTTAACCTTATGAATCTTGATAACCTTACTGATCTTGATTGGCGATGATTTTAAAGCTACACAAAGTTGTATTTTTGTCATACGACTAGCATCGACTTTGGTCATTTTAAGTTTTTTAACGGCCAAATCTACTAATTCAGGTTTAGCATAGGCTGTAGGATTTTTTAGAGATTTAACTTCTGTGCATGAACGATCGTTTAAAAATACGAGGTCCACTTTTTTTGGCGATCTCTTTGGTTTTTTAATACCTGAAGATTTTGTGATAGAAGGCCTTTTATCAGTTTTCTTCTTGACTATTTTCTTTTTATCAGTTTTCTTTTTGGCTGTCATTCTTGGATATACACATGATAATATTATCATGAAAGAAATTTAAGTAAAATTAATCTTAATAAGTTGTAACAGATATCACCAATTAAAATGAACAATCCGCCAGCTAAAAAAATAATGTTTGTTAACGCGTTAGCACCAATGAGTTCGTCGCCTATTAAAAGACCTCCTATTAAAAGAATAGCACCTACTCTCATAACTACGGTTTCGCCAAAAAAACCGTCTCCAATTAAAACACCTCAAAAGAAAACGTCTCCAATTAAAACTCCTCAAAAGAAACCATCACCAAAGAAACCATCACCAAAGAAAACACCTCTAAAAACTCCTCAAAAGAAACTGTCTCCGAGAAAACCTTTTGGATCTAAAACTGAGGGCCAAATGGCAGAGTACGATTATTTAAAACGTACTAAAATTCTTGGTCCGTTATTGCTTAAGGAAGAAAAAAAGCCTACACGCAGAGATCCTCTTTTAAAGAACAAAAAGGAGAAGAAGGAGAAGCGTGAGAAGAATGAGAAGCGTGAAAAGAATGAGAAGCGTGAAAAGAAAGAGAAGAAAGAGAAGAAGGAGAAGCCAAAGAAAGAGAAGCGTGAATTTTGCACGAAAACATATTTGGGCCAAGGCGACAGACGATATATTAAAATTAACGGTAAAAATGTATATATTGACCAAAAATAAAAATTGGAAAAGTATTTTAAAGTCGTATATAATTATTTTGCCAGAGAATAATCACGTGTGATTAAGTTATGTCGTTAAATACAAATAATACAACCACTATGGTTGGAAGATCTTTTCTTAGACCGCCTCCTGTATGTTTTTCGTGCGGAACGGATATAAAAGAAGAACACTACGAAACGTATCACCAGCGCGTTGAAATCGGCAAAGAAAACGGTAGAAAAGTGGTAGACGAATTAGGTTATCCGCTGATGTGTTGCAGGCGTATGATTATGGGAGATGCATACGAAACTAGAAGAATAGCTGGTTTATATGATTATTCAACTATTAATTCAGCGCCACATTTATAAATCATTTTTGAACACGTGTTCAAGAAATATTTCTTACTTTTTGAAAGTAAGAAATATTGGATATAGAAGCTATCACTACGCTAACTTAAATTGCCTTTGACGAAGATAGTCAAAACATGCGTCTTTTTCAGGTTCTTTTATGAGAACACTACAAGCGCAATAAAACATTTTTGGGTCTGTTTCGTCTGGGAAATTATCATCGTTTTTTTCCCATTCATCGCGAATAATAACATCTGTGCAAGGTAGCATCTCTACGATGGTAATACTCTCAATTTTAGAGCATTTTAAATATATCACTATTCGATCTTTTACGACTAAATGCTGTGAATCTCTGGTAATATGATCACAAACGTCCTCCCATGTGTAGTTATTCTGCATTTTTACGACTTTGTCAGTAAATTAATAAAACTTTCATCGCTTTTCATTTTTTTAAACCCATCGGGGTTTAAAAAGTGTAAATTATTGGCAGAGGCCAAAGACTTTTACGAACTCAAAATCTTCAAGTCTATTTTAGCAAATCTGACTGGTAGATTTTATAACACATAAAGTGTTAAGAAAATTATAATTTTTATACCAATAATATTGGTATAAAAATAAATATGAATAATTATGATTGGCATACTAAACATTCAATATCATCTTCAACAGGCGCAGTTTCTAGTGTATCCTTTCTGTTACCTGTCTGAATACTTTCTAATGAGAAATTAAGAGGTACAGATTTTACCATTTGGCGTAAGTAGTACATTCCTGTTTTTGCGCCACCCTGCCACATATGAAAATGATACGCATTTAAGGATGTGAGAGTAGGAGATTTCATAAATACATTATTTGATGACGACTGGCATTGATATTTAGCTCTATCCAAGTATAAATCAGAAAATGTTCTTTGACTGTGTTCGAAAGCTGTACGGTATTTCTTTTTAAGATATTCAAATCTGATTCTTTGAGAATCTTCCATATTTTCAGTAGGATATTCTTGAATAGACCCTTGACTCTCCAATAAATGCTTTAACATGTTAGTGTTCCATAAATGAATGTCTTCCAAATCCTTTACTAAATGATCAACAACAATAACAAACTGCCCGCTTAATACCGTCCTAGAGTATAAAAATTGCGTGTAACACTCGATACTTTCATTACTTCCTAAAATTTGAGCTGAAGAAGCAGTCGGCATTTGTGCGAATAATAAACTAAAGTATAATCCTTTTGAGACCATACGATGTCTCAACGCATCCCAGTCAAAATCGTCGTTAGGTAGTTTTCCAAAGAATTCTTTAAGTTTTTGTATAATTAAACTAATTATCAGAGGCTGTTGGTTGGTATATCCGATAGCGCTATTAATACTATCCAACAATACTTGTGGAGGGTCAATTAGTTCGTCAGGGCTTAATAATATATTGCTAGCAATATCCAATAATTCATTGAACGAATGAGTAGAATCGGGATGTTTTTCTAATATCATCTTTTCGGCTTTTTCAATAGCCCATAAATTAAATTGAAATAACCCTTTAGACGCTGGCGACCCAGGAAAAGTTTCATAAGCCCCAAATTCCTCAGCCATAATTACATTCTCGTCCATTCCGTGAAAATACATAGTTCTGAAAATCTTTTCATTTAAATCTTTGGCTTCTTGAGAATCCCAGCAAATATCCATCATTGCAAAACACCCAGCTAAATCTTGAACACCAATACCAAGAGGTCTGTTTCTCATATTACAGTATTTAATTTGAGGGACATCTTCAGCGTAATAATTTCTATTGATGGTTTGACCTAAATTTCTGATAGTTCTGCGGACAACTGCGCCAAATTCATCGAAATCAAACCATACATCTGGATGATTTTCATCTTTTAGTTTAACAAACTTTGATAAGGGGATACTTGCAAGATTGCAACTCGCTATATTATCTTTATCGACGTACTCGTTAATTTCGACACAAAGGTTTGAAGTTCTAAGAGTTCCCATGTGTTGTTGGTTTGACTTGCGGTTTACAGCATCTTTATAGACTTTAAAAGGCATGCCTGTATTTATTTGGGAATTTAAAATATGTGTCCATATATCTCTAGCCATAACTCTTTTTGTACCCGAAAGATGCAACCCTTCTTCTACAACTTTTCTTTCCAATTCAAGGTATGACTTTTCAAATTCTCGGCCATATTTTTTTTCAAGCCCTCCAGCTTTGGCTGGACAAAAGAGTGTCCACATTTCATTATTTTTTACACGATTCATAAATAAATCAGATATCATGAGACCATAAAATAAGTCTTTAGCCCGAAGCTCTTCTTTCCCAAAGGGTTCCTTCAGATCGATAAATTCTAAAATGTCTGTGTGCCAATCTGTAAGAAACATGCAGCCAGAGCCTTTTCGCCGGCCGCCATTATGGGCTGACCCAATACATGTTGCATAATTCGCTGTTATTTCAGAATCTAGTTTAGGTTTAATCTCCATTTCTAAATCGTGAACAGTTGTAAAATTAATATCCGCAGCAGGGATTAATTCTTTCTTGGTTACTCTTGTTCATAATTTACAATCATATTCAAAGAAACTAAAAAAAGGGGAAATATCCTTTTTATCAAGTAATTCACAAACACGTTTTGTTTTTGGGACTCTTATCACTTCAGTGAGTTTACGTGTAGTAATCGTATCACCTCTAGTTAAATAACTAACATTTCCTATACGATCTCTACAATAACCTGAAGTATGAATTTTCATTCGTAAAAGAATATATCTAAGAGATTCTATAACTTGAAGTGCTGATAATTCGATGCTCACTTCGCCAGAGTCCGGTTTATAACATCCGTCTGATTCCATCAACCCGAGAAATATCTGTTCTAATTTTTCGACAGGTAAATGTAAAAATGATGGATAAAAATGTTTTTCGTCATTATCATCGTATAACATCTCTCTAGTGAACGGGAATAAATGATGTTTTCGTGTCCATCTAATCGAAATTGTATTTTTTGCTACAGACTCCCAAAAATGGAGACCGTTTTCATTTAAATAGTGTCTAACGAACTCTGCAGTTTTTGTTTTAGCCGCTTCGCCAAGATATACAGCAGCTTCGTTTCCTTTTTTAGAAAAACTTCCATCGCCTAATAAAATTCCGTACATTCTACAATCATCTTTTGAGTAACGCGGAAGATCTTTTTCATATACAGGAATAGGAATCCCTATAAAACTGCTGTCAGTAATTTCTTCTACGGGAGTATACTCAATAACAACTTTTTGCGATTCAAGCCTTTTTAAAATTGTTGCGTGCGTGATACCTTTATGCTGATTGTTGATACACAATATAGGGTGACAATCCGAAACGATAACAGGTTTTGTATAATGCTTGACATACAGATTGTAATATCTTCCATCAGATTTAACTTCGTAGCTGATTGGTTGTCTTACGCGAGATACTAACCCATCGCTTCTTATGAGCTTTTCTCCAGGTCCAATTTCAGCGATACGTTTAGGACCATCTTTCACAGTATAAACGATAGTATCCGGATGGAAACATTGGTCAATAGTACTCAAGACTTCGTTTTCTATCTTAATCCACGGTACGATTCCTTTCGACCAGCCGTTATTTCCAATTTCCGAGTGTCTAATACTATCATAAACGATTCCAAGTCCTCCATTTGTCATGGATATTATTGACGAATCATGCCATGATTTACTCAAAGAATTGATCGTGTCTTCTACGTTTAAAAGAAAGCAGGACGCAAGCTGCGGTCGCTTCATCCCTGCATTAAATTGCGTCGGAGATGCAGGACTAATACGGCCCTCGGATAAATCTCGGTACATTTGATTAATTTTTTGAAGAGACATTTCTTTTAACGAAGGATCGGCTTCATACCATAAATAAGCGGCTATTCTCATATTTTTATACTGAGGAGTCTCAGCTATACGGCTAACACCTTTGTCATCGTTTACTTTAGTGAGATATCCTCTAATTTGAGTCTCGACTGAAAAAATATCATACTGCCAATCTAAATTTCTATCAATCATACTTTCAAGAGCATCAGCATTTTCAATACAAAACTTATAAAAAGCGTTCCCCAAAACAGGTTTCATGGCTTTAATAGCCCCGCCGAATGTTTGAGGAGTATTTCTATGAATATAAACCATTCTGATTCTTCCTGAAAGTTTACTCCATTCTGGATGAGAATAAGCTTTATCTTTGCATAAAATAGCGAGTTCTTTAAGTTTTTCATCGTCATCTACAATTTTATCAATTACCAGCGCTTGATCCAAAATAGAAGTTTCATCTACAGCTTTTAAATCTGATGCCAGAACTGTTAGAATTTCACTAGCTGATTTTAAAGGACCAAAAATTAACGATTTATACGATTCATATGACATTTTTACTAAACAATTTAATTGTCCGTTACAAGTACAAAACAAATTATTTATAACATAATTTGTTTGTCATTTTTTTGTCGATCTGAATAATTATCGAAATTTTTACATTAAACGTACGGATTATTAAAAATGGGAAAAATATTTTAGGATTGTGATAATTTTATCGACTTTGACACCTACTTTTTCGCTTTTAACTATGATGTATTTTCAGTGTATACCCGAAGATGCCCAAAATGCAGTGATGTCTTTTGTCAAAGTTAAACTTTACGATTTACTAACAGTATCTAAACTGTTTAATAAAATAGGATTCTTATCTGTGACTAAACTTCGATTCAATCCATATATGGGAATGCAGGTACAAAAATGTACCAATATTAGATCGTTAAATTTAAGTTGTAATAATATAATTACGGACGATTGTATTAAAAATCTTGTTAATCTCAAGTCGCTAAATTTAAGCTGTAATACTGTAATTACAAATGAAGGTATTAAAAACCTTGTTAATCTTAGGTCTTTGGATTTAAGGTATAATAAAAATATTACAGACAAAGGACTAGAAAAACTTACGAACCTTAAAAAGTTAGGATTGACGAATAATTTGTCAATTACAGTAGCATCAGTAGAAAAACTCTTACATCTTCGTATTTTAAAGCTAAAGTACGACGAGATAGACGCCGGTAGCGAAGCTTCTCTCGTATTGACAAATATTAGAAGTTTAAATAGAATGTGGAATAAAAGGCTATTTAACATATCGTATTAGATTTTACTTATATAGATTTTTATAAAATTCGTTTTCTCTAAGGAAACGAATTTTACGTAAGTTTTGTCCTAATCATATTTACGATACTCTATATACGGTGATGTAGTATTATACTCGAGATAATCTGGATATATATTATAGGGTAATGGGCGATGAGAATATAAGTCAACGCCCATTCTACGGATACCCGTAGAATTTGAAGATCTGCTGATAACATTTCTTCCGCTTACATCTTCTACCTGAAAAGTAACACCAGATGATACAATTTTAACGTACGAACCAATACGTATATTTAAAGGCTGAGCCCTTAATGTAACATATAATGTTCTTCTAGAATCAGGTTCTCCTGGGAGATAATCGTAATTAACGCTTTCTATTTCGGCTCTGACTAAATTCATTATGGTATTTTATTGTAGTAAATTAATATAATTTAAACTCCAAATAAAAAATGAAAATTTGGTTGTGTATAAAATGATATAAATGTGAAAATGACATCGAATCCTAAAAATATACTACAAGAATATTATCAAGCCCGCAAAGAATCCTTGCCAATTTATGATACCAAAAAAGATGGATGTATGTGGGTAAGTATTGTAACTGTTTTTGGGGGCCGAGAATTTACATCGAATCATTTCCCATGTAAAAAAACCGCCGAGAAAAATGGTGCATCGATAGCATACGACGCTATCATTCGTCTAGAAGAGGCTGAATGCATTCGCCAAGTATGTAGTTTGCAAACTCAAACTAACGTTTATATTGACGTAGAAAATCAATCGAGAGCTGCCATGGATATTTTAAAACTTTTAAAAAAGGACCCATTACCTACCCATATAATGATTATATTTGTAATGTCAGTAAATTGCGCTATTAAAGAAAGACTCAAATACGATATTGATAAATTACATCTAGATAACGTAAAATTACTGATAACCCAATCGCGATTATCTAATGCTGCTGATACCTTAATTATTATCGAAGCGTCAAAATCTGACGCAGATGTATTAATTTTAAGTAACGATAAATTTGCAGTAGTTTTTAAAGAGGTCATGAATGAACTACCCTCTATCAATCAGCAGCATCGTTTAATCGCAATAGCGACAACATTCGTTGAATTTAAGTTTTTAGTTTTTTAAGAACAACTAACCGATTTCTTTAGGAGAGCATATCCCAAAGAAAAAATATAAGAAATGCAAATTAAAAAAATGAATTTAATAGATAAGTTATAACATATTTTTCGTTGAAAAGTATAAACTATGTCAATCAAAGTCATAACTGGTCCTATGTTTTGCGGAAAATCGAGCCAAATGTGTTCAGAAGTTGAGAGACATCATATAGCAGATAAAAGTTGCGCTTTAGTTAAATACTCTAAGGATACGCGGTATGAATCTGATGGGATTAAGACACATTCAGGGAGAGAATTTACTTTTGCGACAGTTTATTCTACTTTACTGTTAACTAATATCGTCGATAAATTACTAGAATATGACGTGGTAGGAATAGATGAAGTTCAATTTTATGACGATTGTGTAGAAGTCGCACAGAAACTCGCTACAGCTGGTATTGTTGTTATTTGCGCAGGGCTTGATTCTACTTACTTAGGCGAGCCATTTGGCCATGTAGGAAGATTATGTTGCAGAGCTGAAAAAGTAGTAAAACTTAAGGCGGTTTGTATGTTGTGCAAGGGAGACGCCTCATTCACTAAAAAAATAGCTGGAAATAACGATATTATTGATATAGGAGGAGCAGATAAATATATAGCTGTATGTAGGTTGTGTATGCGTTTTGAATAAGTCCAAATAATTTTTGGAAAATTTTCATTTTTGCCCAGAAAAAAATGAAATAATAATTGAAAAATCCTAATTAAACATTCGAAAATTGATACATAATACGTACTTTTGAAAAAATAAAATGAGTTCCCCTTATATTAACCAACTTTTAAATGGAGTCTGTTCTGCTGTTTATGAAGACATAGAACTCATGTTATCTGTGATCTCTGATAAATACGATATTCCAATTGACGATTTAAGGCAATTAGCTTACGCTGCTTCAGATGAGCAAAAATACAAGTCCGTTAAACCTCAAAAACGACAACCAAAACGTGCTGGTCTTACCAAAAAGCCTAGAAAACCTTCAGGTTACGTTGAATTTTCTTACCAGAAAAGACCAGAAGCCAAAAAGTTATTAGCATCTGGCGAACCAAGCGAACTCACATTTAAAAATAAATCCGGAGAACCTATGACTATCGATTTGGGAGGAAAATCTCCAACTTTTATCCATATCACTCAAAAAATTGGATCCATGTGGGCTTTACTTTCTACCGCAGAAAAACAAGAATACGAAGAAGCTGCTAAAATAGCTCCTGTTAGAACTAAAGTTCAACCAAAATCTAAAAAGGGTAAGGGTTCCGTATCAGCCACAAGCGAAAGTTCTGCTTCTTCTGCTTCTTCTGCTAGTGATAATTCTTCGGCAACGACCGAAGATGCAGATACTGCAAATACCGAAGAACAAATTACCCCTGTTAAAAAGGGTACAAAACCTTTGCCTGCTGCTAAAAAGGGTGCCAAAGTTCAAGATACGGTAAAAGAAGCTGCTAAAACAGTCGCTAAAAAAGCAGAATCAAAGGCTCCTGCAAAAAAAGGCGGTAAGAAATAAATGAGCCAGTTTTAAGTTTATAATTTATTTTCCATCATTTTTGATGGAAAAACACGAATTAGATAGTTATCTATCTATTCAATATCTGCTAGATATCTAGCAAAGTCTTCATCTATTGCTACAGCTGCTAAAATTATCCTATCAGTTTCTATCGTAGGAGAAACAGTTGTAATATTACGATTACCACAATCGTCGCGCGAAACGTGAACAATTTGTCTAGGCATAATAGGAATTATACGAGGATCCTCGTAATTGTATTTAGGCGTTTCCGATCCGTCAAAATTGCGGATATGGGTCGGATCTATTAGCATGATATCCCTCCCACTGAGAGTAACAGTATATAAATCGCCTATAAGATTATCTTTGTAAAGTTTGATCAAGTATTCTCGTTTTGGGGCAAGTTGGGTTATTGCGACTAACGAAATATACTCATCTGGTATATTAGCAATAAAATCGTATATATTTTCATAACAAGTGATTCTATTATAGTATCTTTCTGTTTGAAGCGTCATAGTTTCTGTACTAATAATACGACTTACTTGCGCTATATTTGTATGTTTTTCGATAAATTCGTAAATTTGCCCGGCTTTTAAATTTTTTACTTTTCCAGTGTAGTTAAATTGCCCGTTTGTATGGACCTTAATTTTAAAAGGTTTTAGTTGTTGTAAAAGTGTAATTTTAGACATTTATTTATGTGAGACTGCCTTTGTTAAAATTAAATTGGTAGAAGTTTTCAATTTTTTTAAGGCGGAAAAATTGAGACTTAGATTTGGGGTTAATGCTAAAATATATTGACCTCCATAAAATGACTGATACTACATTTACGGTAGAATTTCCTAGCGATCAAGTAAAAAATGGTACATATGACATGAAAAAACTCTGCATATTAGCAAAAGCTCTGTATCATATATCTTTAAAAGCAGAAGGGTCGCGGTTACGAACACGCGAAAATGGAAGCGTACAAGTCGTTATTAATAGCAACCTTATACAAACCGAACTCAAATTGACGGCAAAAGAAGTCGATATTATTAAAGGTATTATTATGGTGAATGGACATACTTACTACGAAATTTAAATGGATAAATGATATTTTTACACAAGTATTTGTGTAAAAAATATAAATGTATAGTGGAAGATACACTATCCTCTCAAACTCATTCTATTAGATGGAAAATAGATAGGTAACCCGATACATGAAATACCAGCTAAAACCATAATAGTTCCAGCAATATACGAGGCCATGCGGTTTTCGTAAAGAGTATCAATAATACCAGACGGAGCATTTACAGGCGCTTGTCGGCCTTTGTAAAACATAATCCCTATAAGGGATGAACCTGAAATAAGTAAAACAAGTCCTAAGCTAACAAGAAAATAATATAAACTGTCAGTCATTTTTTATTATTTTTGCGTATGATCTTATAAAATAGTTAGATTTTTAATTTAATATTTTTACTCGTATAAAAGTATTAAAATTCGTATATAACTATATAAAATGACAGACGTGCGCTCAAAAAGGTTGCAAAAAGAACTTAAAATTATACACGAAGATCCTAATATTGGTATAGATGTACCTCACGTGGATAATTTAACAGCTTGGGATGTTGTGATAGATGGTCCTCCTGGTACACCTTATGAAGGCGGAAAGTTCGCTTTAACTATCGAATTTCCGGCAAACTTTCCGTATGTACCTCCTAAAATTAAGTTTGTAACTAAAATATATCATCCCAATATAAGCATGAACGGTGATATATGCTTAGATATTCTTAAAGATAACTGGGCTGCGTGTTTAACTGTTCAAAAAACATTATTAAGTATTATGTCACTCTTAAGCTCCCCAAATCCGGGCGATCCTTTAATGCCTGATATTGCACACATTTACATTAATAATATAGAAAAATATAACAGGATTGCCCGTGCATGGACTCAAGAGTTTGCGTAAAAAATATACACAGGTTTTCTTACTTTTTTAAGTAGGAAATAAAACAGTAGTATTCATATTAAACTACCTTTACGGCGACTAATACACAACTTACAGGATAATTCGTGTTAATGGCGTCGTGAATTATATATTTGCCATTTTCCTTTTTAATAGTGTAAACAACACCATATGTATCGTCTTTAAGTAACCGTAATTCTCCTTCAATATTAGTAATATAGGTACATACAATATCATCGTGTTTTTCGTTACTACAAAACATTTTTTTAATGGTTACTGTATTTTCTCCAAAATTAAATATCAGAAAAGATCCGCCAAAGTTAGAAGCAAAAAAGCAGCCGTCAGCAGTATTTTTTAAACGCGCAAGAATATCCATGGAAGACGGTTTAATATACAACTTATTCTTTATTATGTTTTCATTTTTTTTCTCACCGCCTAAATTGGTGAGAAAACGAGTTATTTTATATTTATTTATTTGTTTCGCGGTTTAATGAGTGTTCTTCCTCCCTTTGCAACAGCCACAGGTTTAGTCTCTGATACGACTTCAGGCCATTGTTCAGAAAAGTGAGCGAATCTTACCATGATTTTTCCTGCAACTGTAGGCTCAAGTCCTGTTTTATCAGCAATCTCTGCGATGGGATCACTTACTGATATTTCACCAGCTTTTAGAGCCAATTGAACCTTTCTAAATTGTTCTTTGGTAATGCTCGAATCTGAAATGTCTTCAAATGACGATTTTATATAGTCATCTTCATCTTTTTTAACAGTCTCTTCGCCTTCTGCAGCGTCGTCTGCATATTTTTTACCAGCACTTTCGGTACTTTCAATCTCTACAGCAGGTTTCTTTTCAGTGAAAGGTTTAGTGCTTTTTTTAAGTTCAGAGGCAGTCTTGACTTCGTATTTAAGACCCAAATCCTTAAGCTTTTTAATGGAAGCCTTGGATAAAATAGCTGGTACACTATTAACAAGTTGTCCTATTACAGTACCTGTTGGTAGTTCATATACAAACCCATGTTTATCCGTGCCATAACCTAAGTCTTTAGTGATCTGCACTTCAATCTTTTTTTCCTCTACATCTTTTTTAGTTTCTTTCTCTTCGGATTTTTCTTGAGTTTTCTTTGATTCTTTCTTTGGTTTCTTTTCTTCTTTGGATTTTTTAGTCTCTTTCTTTGGTTTTTCTTCTTTGGATTTAGTTTCTTTCTCTTCAGATGCTTTCTTTACATCAGCCACGAGTGCAGCTTTATTTTCATTCTTAATTGATTTAATCAAAAGTTTACGTAAATCAGCCACGAGTGCAGCTTTTTTATATTCAACTTTTAACATATCAAGTTCGGCAGATAAATCCTTCTTGGTCATAACAGATATAGCCTTTTCAGATAACTTTTCAGTCAACATGGCTGGTTTTTTAGGTTCCACTTTAGTTTCTTTTTTAGTAGCAACTTTAGTAGCAACTTTTTTAACAGGCGCTTTCGCTTCGGTCTTTTTAGGTTCTTTTTTCAAAACACCTAAACCTGCTTTAACCAAAAGGGCCCTTAATTCACTCGCTTCCTTGGTAAAAGATTTAGCTTGAGACTCAAGCTTTTCTACCCTTTCTGCCAAATTTTCTAATTCTGCCGTGTTAAATTCTTCGTCATTACTAGAACTAGAAGAACTAGATCCAGCCGAGTCGGATGTCTCGGAAGACGATTCCGAAGAACTCGAATAAGCTCCAGATGAGCCATCCGAATGCTCCATAGTTTCAGTATCGTTCGAACTAGTCATTTCAACTCCGCTATCGCGCTCTTCTGTAGTATTTTCTTCCGAACGAGAAGCTTTTTGAGGTGCATGTGCTTTTTGAGATGCATGTGAGTTTCGAGGAGCCTTTCCTCCTGTTGATCGTCTTGCAGTTTGTTTAGTTCGAGCCATTATTCAATAATTAATTAATAAAAATACCGATAAGATAAATTAATAAAATCCGCCAATTATTATTAGAATTTCAATTTTAATTGTCATTTTTTTGTGTTAATAGTCATTTAATTTGTGAATATTAATAGATAATACCGATACAATATTACTCAAAAATAAACAACAATTTCGCATAAATAAATAGTAACACTTCGAATTGAATTATTTCAAGTATCAATACCTTTTAACAGGTATTGATACAAATGGTCATTCTTAACCTTCAATAATTGGTCCCGAATACAGGTTTTTGAGTAAGAATTTACATCCTTACATACAAACCTATTACCAATTACTTTATATATTCTATATGTAAAAAATATAATTCTTTAACTCTTTTTCGAATAAAATTATTACACGTGTAATAATTTTATTCGAAAAACTTAACTCTTATAATTAACAATCTCTAATATCCATATCTTTGATATCCCAATATTCATATCTGTAACCCCCTTCATATTTTTTATCTGGAACTTTTCGCTTAATCATCAAAGGGATTTCACCTTGACTAATTTCTTCTTTTGCTATAAGAATTGGATCGTACTTTCCTGTCCATTTTATAGTCGTTGGCATCCCTAATTTTAATTGGTTAGCTCTAACACCCAATAATTTAGTATATTCGTAAACTGTCATTAATTTGTCAGTTTTATTTATAGGAGTAGCACTTTTACATTCTTTCGGCTCAAAATGTGCAGTATATTCAATAACAATGCAAGAGTCGTTCATTTGCTTTCAAATAAATATATAATATACGATTAGTTATTCCATTTTTTTAAATGGAATAAATTTTAAAAGGCTAAAATATTTTACTATTCAGAGTCTGACGCTGACATTGTATCTTCTGCAGTATCTGCAGCATCCGCGCTCTCGTCATCGCCCTCTCTTGTCCACATTTCATGTATTTCATCTGCGAGACTAATATTTTTACTGCGGATTAACGAAATCATTGTTTCTGTGAGCACTGTATGGCCTCGACTTGAGCAGTCTTTTTGCAACTCCGTATCAAGTTTAGATACAGACGCAAGTCCTTTTTCGACTAATAAAGGGTTTTGATACCCTATACATACTTTAATGTCTTTACCCCCTTTACCTACTGGCAATTTCATAAATATATAACCAGTTCCTTCCTCTTCGTAATTTCCACATGCATTTTTTAGAATTTTACCTGAACTCTTTTCGTGCGTTTTTGACACAGTTTTAGGTTGGATAGGATATTTGCTTTCAATTTTATTTTTATTTTTATTTTTAATTTCTACTTTGCGCGGATCTGGTATGATTTTGGTGTCATCAAAACTTTCCGAACTATATTCTTTAGCTGATCCGCTAGAACTTTTCGATGTTACGCGTTTTTGAACTTCTTTTTGATACTCGACCATTTCAATCTCTCTGTATTTAATACCTTGATTAATAAGAGATTTTTTAATCTCACCAACTTTAGTTTTATCTTTAATGACCCATCCTGGCCCAAATGTTAAATTTTGATTATAAGAGCAATTCGAATTTCCATTTAAAAAAGCTCTAAATTTTGAATGACATTTCTGAAAGTCGCCAAATAAAGCGTGCGACCATTTTCCGTAATTTAATACCAACACGACAGAACCGTCAGAATAATCTTGAGGATACTTGTCTTTAACTTCATACTGAGGCGCATTGGACTTTTGGGCTGTTGGTTTAGATATGGCTCTAGAATTAGAACTGATTACAACATTACTCTCAGATGAGTTTACACTATTTGGTTTTAAGAACCTTTTAGAAGGAACAGGATCGGAATGCCCTTCTTCATCGTTGCTGGTAACATCATCAGTTTTATTAAATACTTCATCAATAATATCCAAAGAAATGCCTTTTGCTATTAATCTTTTTTTAATAAACTCATCGCGAGTTTCAATAACATCCATAATTGCACATGAAATATCCATAAACTTTTAATCAAAAATCGATCAAAATTTATTATTATCTAAATTTTGGTTTCATTTTTTTCTGTGATTTTTTTCACAGAAAATTATCAGAGTTTTATGATTTATATTAGGTATTCCTTTATTCTTTTTTGGCCTTTGGTGATTTTTTCTTTTTAATGACTTTGTGCGTCTTGCAAACGACAATTTTGGATCCAATAACTTTTGCACCAAGTTTGGCGTCATCCTTTGCTACGATCAAAGACATTCGGTTTTTGGCAGCATCTGCTGAATGACCGGCAAATCTAAACATACTTCTTCCTGAAGATAATTTATGTTCACAAACTTTAGTAACTTCCATATGTACATTTTTCTTCTTTTTAATTACATCGTAAGCAACTACGGATTTTCCAGCGAGCTTGCTATTTCCTGCTGGAAGTTTAGTACCTTTAGAAGATTTTTTATCTTTTGGTACTTTTGTAACTTTTGGTACTTTGGTTTTAACAACCTTTTTGGTAGTTTTCGATTTAACGGTTTTTGGGTTGGCGGTTGACATCTTGATATACCTTTTTATTTAGTTTTTTTGAAAAAGTATGTTTTAAAAGGAATGAAGTTTATTCATTTTTGTGTTCAAATTCAATCGTAATTGTAATAGATTCATCAGGTTCATATTCTAATATTGTTTTAATTTCCATATTTTCTGAAGGCGAAATGGTTGTACAATCGATAGAAGAGTCTTCTTGTAGTATTTCAAGAGGTTCAAAACATCTAAATGACGATTTAGTTTTGTTTAACCATGAGTTAACGTCTACAAGAGCTTCTTGTATTTCTGGGCTGCCAACACATTTGAACGACCCAGTTTTAATAAATTCATCGTATGTGATTCCAGGTTTAGGAATAATTGTTTTTAACGAACCACATACTTTTGCGCGGTTGATTTCATCGACAAATTCGGGTTTATTTGGACCGTCGTAAAAATGTTTGCATTCGCAATAAGATTTCCATACCTCGTAATTTTTAAGCGTATTGCTAGTTGCAAGTGATATGTCGTATACACCGTCTGGCCGAAAAATGGCTGTTGAAAAATCTGCCGCTTCTCTTAATAAAGAGCTCACAAATTTAAAAGGCAAATCCCATGATGCTCTCTGAGGTCCGGTTTTATTATTAGGAATATTAGAAGGGCATGGAAGTTCGCCATATCGTGATATTAAAACAATAGCTGCCCATATGTCGACCCATCTTTTAGACGCATACTCTGATCTAATATACCAATATCTTTTAGCAGATTCCTCCTTGGTCATAACTTCTCCCATATCTTGTAAAGCTATTTTATGCTTTACCCACGAATTGGTCATGAGCCTATTACCACTAAATAGTTTTTCTCTCAACGCTTCTTCTTTAATATCTCTTGGCGTGTCGAGAGGTACAGATAATAATACATCAAAAGAATCGTGCCAGTCATATATAATAGCAGTCCAAGCTCTAAGTAATTGTTCTGATGCAATAAACCACATGTCTGCGCTAGGATTTTTCCTTGTACTAGTACCCTCTGCTAAAGTATCTAACGTCTTATTCGATAACCAAATGAAAAGTAAATCGCCTACCATAGGTGTGGGAGCCTTACAAAGACGTCTATCATTGCTAAAATCAAATGTATAGTCAAGCGTTGTGTCGATCTGACGATAATTTTTAGAATGGAAAAATAGCGGTATACCAACAACGTGATCAGGTTCGCTTCTTACCATTTGAGTTCTTGTAAAACCGTAAAAATCTTTATAATTTACTTGAATATTTTTATTAATATCGACTAACGATAACCCTTCTAAAGAAGGAAGATATTCTACAGGGTCATCAGGTGTTGTGATTCTAACAACAGACTGTAAATCTCTCCCAACAACTTTATCGACTCTTCTAAAAAGTGTTTGTCCGCCTTGCATGGCCCCTGATAAGGTGTGTTGCAAAAAAGAGCGAATGGAGTCTCTTGAATCTGGATCAAGTTCTAAACTTGGCAATTTAACAGTTTCGTTTAAATTCGGGGTTGACAAAAAGGTCTCGTTGGATAACATTATTAATTAAAATATTAATCTTATATTCTATAATGGTTGTCTCTAACCTCTTTTATGAAAAAATAAAATTGACAAATTAAATCGAGAATATCAATAATTTTATTGGAATTACAAAATGGGTGATAGGCGACAAAGATTTATAAGAGATAACACATCCCGTGTAAAATTGTCATTAATAAATAACTCGACAGAACGCACTTTTATAGCGGCAGGCCAACACATTATTATAACCCTCGCAGACTTTCGTCGAGGGGAACCTACTTATATGCAAATTAGATTAAAACTTTCGTCTATATGGGATTCTTTTGATGATGCTGCAAAACTAGCGTATTAAATATAATTTACCGTGTATTATTTTATTTCTCATATGAGAAATAAAATATCTACCAAGCGATTAAAAGAGTGTAACAGTTTCTTATAAAATGGATCTATACTATACTATAGTAGTAGAAAACTTAAAACATATAAAACGATCACAATATAAAAGCTTGGATGAATTTGCAAGAAAAGAAGGGGTTGAAGCGGTATTGTCATTTTTAGCGTATAATCCAACACAAGTAGGTGGATTTTATAGACACACACAAATGCCTGTAATAAATGGTTATCGCGTGTCTAAAAATGTATCATAATTTTGCGACTGTGTATTTTTTGCGTAATAAATCAGATTCAATAAATTCGTCTGTATAATCATCAGATAGTTTTTGATAATGTAACAGAGAAATATCTTCAGGTCTTTCATCACCTTTTACAGCAATAAAAAGAATCAACGGTAAATCAGTATTAACGTAACTAATATTAAATAATCCAGCCACAGTTCTAGTCGTTTCAATTTCGTCTTTGGTCACTAAATATTCTACACCAATAGATAACAGGCGATCAGTATTTAAAGTCGTAAGAACAATTCTATGAGGATAATCGTAATATATTTGTATTGTGTCAGTTGGCCGTGTTCGTTCGATAAAATTTTTAAAGAACGTTGGATTCAAGATTTTTAATTTTAAGATTGTACTATACATTTAAATGGCGTCGGTAATTATGATGATATATATGTTTAAATGTGTTGAGAAAATTAACCTTTCATCGCGGATTTCCGAGTTTTCATAACATTGTCGTTGATCGTTTAAGCATTTATGAGTATCTTTTGTAGTTTTTAAGCACATTATTACGTTTGAATCGCAAAGGTATTTGCGCATTGCTTGTTGTTTATCAACTATATGAGCGTAATTTAATGTTGCATGCAACATTAAATAAATCATTTCCGTACACGGAAATGATTAAATAAAAATTTTGTATCTGGTCTAAGCGTATTTTTACAACTATTTTGGCATGTTAAACTTTGATTGGGACAAAGTTGTTTAGAAATCTTGTTATAATAAGGACTTCTTAAACATTCAGCTTCGTCTATGGAACAAAGAGAATTACATTCATTTAATGATAAAGTAACATCGTCTAAATCAATCTTTAATTTTTTTAACGGATTAAAGCTGACAATACCAACATAAAGTCCTACTAAAATACCTACAACAATTAAAAGCAACGCTAAGTTCATCGTTTGTTATTATAACGATATTTTTCTTTTTTCTCAAAAAGAAAAATCCCGATAATAGAAATGTAAGGTTCATTGTTTGTTATAATAACAAACATGTTTTTACGAATTTTAGGCTAAATATTAAGAGGTGCTATTCTTTACATTTTATACATATGTATGCCGCGATTGGTAATATTAATGGAGATAAGGAGCCCGCTATAATTCCACCCCCTCCGTAAATTATAGTATGGATAGTTATATAGGTTAATTTACTAACGTCAGTATCAGATTTATATACATCATTTAAAGAACTATAAAATCCTAATGATGCACCGCCTATTCCGCATAACATTACAGTACCAGTATAAATTTGATCATAGTTATGTTTATGGGTTTGAAATGTTTTCTAATTTTCATTACTGGTTTTATGTGACAGTATATTTATCAACTACTACCATTTTTTAATGTCATTTTTGTAATCCATTTTTTTACAATTTTTGATTACTTTTTAAGTAATTTACGGCTAAAATATCGACAGCATTTTCAATAAGCCAGTCCTCGTTCGTTTTTAGCTCTTCTTTTTTCAAATCTTCAAGTAAAATTTTTAATGCATCAACTCCAGATACATTATTAAAGGTATCTCCAAACCACGCTTCTGCTAAAAATGGAAATTTTTTGATATTCTTTTTGAGATCTTTTTGGGATAACTCAACGACTTCAGCAAATGCATCTACCTCTTTTTTAATAATTTCAGCATCCGCGATAATGGCTAACGATACAGTTTGCAAGTATTCTGAAGCTACATTTTTAGGAGCATCCGTCCTATGAGAAACTTCTTCAACCATATCGTTATTATCAACCATTAAAATTTTCATAAGAGGAAGCATATTTTTGAGTATCGTTTTAGATACCTTTTTTAAAGAAGATAATACATCTACAAGTTCAGTTAGTTTCTTCATTTTATAATGCAAAATTTTGCTTTTAAGTTTGATTAAAAATGTACTTGCCAATATTGTTTTTATTTCAGGTTTGAAATAAAAACAATTTTATCTATTTTTTTTAACACGCATTAATTTTCGCAACTACCCCGTCCATATATTTATTAAGAAATAGAGATTCATCTGCGAGTTGTTTTTTAGATATAAATTCAAAATTGTCAAATAAAGCTAAAATCTCTACATTGCTATCTACAAAAGTATCTTTAGCGATAAGAATAGACCGATTAATATGAAATTTAGATGTACATATTATTATATTACGTACGATAGAATTGTACGTAAATCCTTCTTTACAATCGAGACCAAAAATTAATCTTTTACAAAACGCTAAGTTCTCTACTGTGTTATTAGATTTGTCTTCTATATCAATATGGCACGGATCTACGTTAAATTCGGTTATTAAGATATCCTTCATATGCAACGCTTCAGATATCTTTTCTTTTAAAAGCCTCCTTCCAGCACCTGAGCATAATATTCGGTGTGAGGGGTATACGTCATCAGATATATCCGATGATATGTATTTAAAGTTTTGGTTAAAATACATTGCTGCTTGGGCACATCTTGACCGAGATATATCTCGGTCAAAATTTCCAAGAATTATTATAATGTTCATTTTTCAATCAAATATATGATTAATCAAATATGCAAATCAATTTTTTATTTTATGTATTATAAATATACAAGATTTTAAATTGTAAAAATGGATATTATTAAGTCTACGTCTGATCTTAGGAAATTAATTGTTAATCAAAGTACGAATGTTATAATTAAATCTATTAGTGATTTTATTAAACAATTTAATCCTCAGAGTCTTAATAATCCAAAAATAATGGCTTTGATAAAAGAAAAATTTTCTTCAGGTACTCCCACAGGAGATTTGTCTGGTGTAGGCAAGGTTGTTATTGTAACAGATGAAAATATTCCATATATCATCAAAAAAAGCGAATTATGTGACGATAATACCCACCATTTAAAAAAATCTTTATGCGACTTAGCGATTGCTGGCGATTTTGTGTTTCAAATTCCTAATAGCGTGGATGGTAAAACAACTATATTAACATCTACTATACTACTCGAATTGTTTACATCAATTTTATTGAGCGAAGGTGAAATTAAAAAGTATTCTCCAAATTTTTTAAAGGTTTATGGAGTTCAATATGTTCCTGATGAAATGAATAACTATAACATAACTCCTTCAGCCTATGTTGTCATGGAGCCATTAGATAACTATAAAAATCTTATTAAAACCGAAATAGATTGCATTATGATGATGTTCCAAATTTCTTGGGGTTTGGCACGAGCCCAAGACCTTTATAGATTTGTCCACTTTGACTTACATGCTCAAAATGTTATGTGTAGAAAAGCTGATACAAATATTTTAAACATCTACGATCTTGGGAATGGAAAATTTTTTCATACGAGGCAATCGTTTGATATGGTAATATTTGACTACGGAATGTCCCGGTTTGAAACTGACGATATATCGGCTGTCGGTAGAAATATATTACATTATCCACCAGGGGCTGGCGGTATAAGAGGACCATTATTAAACGAATATCTTGATTATTATGCTTTTAATCCGTATTATGACATTTGCAGTTATGTTAACAGTTTCTTTTACTTTCACACCAAAAAATTATTTCCCTCGGGTCTTCCCAAAAATTTTGAGTTTGTATCTCAAAAATTATTGAGAATATTGTATTCTATCGACGAAACGGTACCAGATGCAATAAACTGGGTACAAGAAAATATAACAATGAAAAAAAATTGGAGACCCAATCCTGGTAATCTAGGATACGTCGATGGATATAAAAAAACACCCCCGTTAACTCCTCATCAATTTTTGCAAAAATTGGCTATGATTATCGAAGAATGGCAAGACCGAAATGATATACCCGTTTACAATCTTGATAAAAAAGAATATAAAAATGTTAGTCGTCAACTTTTAACTGTACCGTTAGTATCAAATAGAAGACTAACAGAATTAGTCGGGGTTGACGGTATCACAACCATTAAATCTTGGGATATACCTAAAAAAAAGATGCAAACTAGTTTTATTCCTCTCGCTCCTTATAATACATTAGGACAAACGCCGATAATTAACAAAAAAGCATCTATCGAGTCTATTATGGGTTCTGATAATATAATGGCTCATTTTGTTTTAATAGAACAAAATGATCTTATTACGAAACACTCTTATGTGTGGAAATTTGATTGTTGCCGAATAATTAAGCAAGATATATTTAGAGCTCCCAATATCGATTCTGGTATAGCAATAAATTCTTCTTTTTTTAGAATAAAAGATGATGATACCCCTGTAGGTTATTTTAAAACATACGAAACGCTAATTAAAAATGAAAGTAAGGATCAAAAATTTTACGGGGCTGTTGGTATCGGTTACGACGGTTTTTTAAAGATAGGGGAATTGACCGACCTTATGTCATATAAAGACGTGATGACAGCCGGCCCGTTATTAATTTTAAATGGTGTCATATCGTCTGGTATTAATTGCAACGAAAGAAATTCGTTAAATCAAACTGTATTTAGTTGTAGACATCCAATTGGTACCGATGACGTAACTGCAGACTATTTTTCTGACGGCTTTATTAATTGTAATAAAATTTCTCCTGGAACATTTGGCCATATTTGCCAGCCAAATCCAAGATCTGCCATAATAATTGAAAATGATGGAAAAAGACGAGTAGTTATGTTATATATAGAAGGCAGAGATAATAGAGGAAAAGGAGCTGATTTATGGCAATTGATGAAAAGCTGCAAAGATGCAGCGGTGCATTATTTTGAAGGAAACACTAATTATTCTGCTATTAATTTAGACGGGGGTTTGAGTTCTCAGATTATATGGAAATCTCCAGGTGAGTCTGTTATAAGGCAAGCAAATCCAGCACATAATTTCGTATATCCAGTTGGTGCAACAATTTCCATAACAAAACAAAAATAAATATAAAAACATATTAATTCTATCCCCGTGGGGATAGAATTAATATAAAATATTACAAGGCATCGTTAAAACGATACATTTCGTATAATTCTAAAATTCTGCGAGTAATAGTTTTACCGTGATGGGTTCCTACCAAGTCGACTTCCCACCATTCCATATCATTCTCAATTTTAAAAGAGCGACCATCTGTAGATAGCCAATTCGTAGATTCACGCGTTTCGAGAACCCCAGCTTTTTCAAGAAAAGTTATAGCTGCAGGATAATCTTTGACGATAAATTTTTCTTCAGTGTCAAATAGATCGTTACCTGAAATATTATCGTCGAAAAATAAGACAATCTTCGATTCTTTTAGAATCACATCAAGTAACTCTTCCCATGTATAAATTTTTATAAGAATATATACATTTTCATCAGACGAAGGATCGGTTTCACCAAAACTTAACACATTTCCAGAAACTGGTCTAAATCCTTCTTTAGAAAACCCGAAATGGGCCCAATA
>ERZ1292630.621-Hain-H41-02um-R3-621-length-36246-cov-7_pt1 | contig 36246 bp, 28 predicted proteins | sample MGYA00564408_ERZ1292630 | MGnify/ENA primary metagenome ERZ1292630 (study PRJEB36523, sample SAMEA6512641) | groundwater metagenome | collected 2019-01-08 | study: AquaDiva: Metagenomics assemblies of 32 groundwater samples
GCCGCTGCTCAGTAAACTCACGAAGCGAGTGTCTCAAAGTCGTTGACAGGTTCCGAAGCGTCGGTTCGCTGGATCGCGATTCCACGCGAATCTTGCTCGCCTTGTAGAGTTCCGCCGACTCCGCCCGCGGATCGGCGACCGGGATGCCCTCGCCGCTCACGATGTCGCCAACGCGGAATTGATGCTTTGCGTGCGCAACTTCGCCGATCGCGACCGAGAATTCGCGCTCCTCGGCACCGATCGTTCCATGTAGGCGAAGGACGTAGCCAAGGTAGGAGTGGTGGCGCTGGTCGAAGGACCGAAGGAGGCGGATCCGCGGCTGCACGGAGAGCACAGTGCCGCTCCAGGCGGTCTTGGCCATCGCATCGTCGTGGCCCTGCGGCACGCTGCCGGCATCCATGCTGGCCATGGTAGCGGACTTGCGGGAGCCTGCAGGTACAAAGGTGCGCCTTTCGTCCACACGACGACTGCTGGACGGAAGGGCTCCCAAGGAAGGTCAAGCTCGCGAACTTGGGGCGCCAATGGGCATTTCAGCGGCACGTTTTGGGCCCAAAACCGCACTTCTAATGGACCATCGAGATCCGGTTAGCAACCGTAGCTCTTAGCAGTGTGCGACGTTGCCGCGATTTCTCGCTCGTGCGCCATGCGGCATTCCCCTCTCCAGGGTCTCGAAAACTGCCGCATGAATGCACCGGGAGGGCCCAAAAACCTCCCATTTCTGCACCGCCGAGCCCTCTACCGGTAGTATTTCTGCCCCCACGGGGCCCCAAGGGCGAGTATTTCTGCACCGCCGAGAGCTTTGGCCAGGACCGCCGACATCGACGCCCTGGGGCCGCCTGTCGCGCCCACGACGCGGTCCTGAATCGGTTACTAGCCCTCCGCCTATATATGCGAAGGACCCGAAGCCAATTCCGTAATCTCCACCATTCCCCTTGATGTCCGCCATACACAAGCGAACATGGAGCCACGGAGGTAGCCCATGTTCATTCGTATTCCCGATCCCCCGAAGACGCTCTCAGCCGAGGAGCAATCCCGCCTCCTCGAGGTCGTCGCCCATCAGGGCAGCCGCCGGGATTTGGCTCTTCTCACGCTCGCGCTCGGCACGGGACTTCGTCTGCGCGAGATCGTGGGGCTCAACGTGGGCGACGTGGCGACGAAGTCGGGCGAGGTGACCTGGAGGGTCGATCTGCCGAAGGGGATCACCAAGGGGCGCCGAGGCGGCGTGGCGTTCCTCTCGGAGCGAGTGAGGCTGGTTCTGGGAGACTTCCTGGCCTCGAAGCGGGTGAGCGACGACCCCATGACCCGGAGGGCTCCCCTCTTCCTATCGAGCATGTTTCGCCGGCTATGCCTTCGCCAACTCCAGAGGCTCTTCACCCGCTGGCAGGTGGTCGCCGGATTCGAGCGGCCATACAACTTCCACACGCTCCGGCACACGGCCATCACGAACGTCTACCGGGCCACAAAGGACCTCTTCCTCACCCAGCGATTCGCCCGCCACGCCAACCCCATCACTACCGTCGCATATACCCATCCGAGCGATGAGGAGCTGTACTCCGCGATTGCCTGGCTCTAGACTGCTCGGCCCGCTCCACGACCAATAGAGCAGCTATTGAGAGACGGGAGCATCGGGTGAATATCTCGCTTCTGAGCCGACGCTGTATCTCCTGATCCGCAGCACCCCATCAGCCAAGGCGCTTGCCGCTGCCCCTGATTGGCGCTCTCTATCTCGCTTCTGAGCCGACGCTGTATCTCCTGATCCGCAGCCCCCATCAGCCAAGGCGCTTGCCGCTGCCCCTGATCGCAGGCGCTCTCTTGTCGCGCACGGGCACAAGGGCTGGCAGCACTAGAAGCGCCATCCCCACCAGTTGGCTACCGACATAAACCAAATCGAGACACTCATGGCGTGTTCGACCGTCCGCGAGCCGCCGTGGAAGGCTGGCTCGAAACTCAGACATTCCTGAAAATGAATCGTCAAGCCACCTTAGGCGTTGCTCGCGCATCTCACCAATCGGTACACCCGTGTCGACTCCGGCAGAGTCCGCAATGGCCAGCGCACGGGAATACAGTCTGGCGAGGTCACCTCTCCACCCATTCTGGCGTTCGAGCCTCGCCAGGATCTCCCTGCGGGGTCTTCCTGAGGACTCCAGCCCCGCGCGCTCCGCGATGTTTCCTATTGTTGTGACGCAGTAGAGAAGCCAGGAGTTCAGTCGACGAACGCCGTCTCGTGTCGACCTGTCCTGGTCATGCGCCAACCAAGCGGCCACGACATGCTCCGTAGTTTCTTCCAGCCAGAGCCACGAGCGCAGTGCTTCCAGCTGCCCGTCGAGATGCACTGCAATTACTTCCTGCCTTGCTCGCTCGTCATCACCTCTTGAGCACACCTCAGCAACCACAAAGCTACCGGCAAGGAGAATGAATCCTGTTGCGGCGACAAGTCGCCTGAGCCGCATGCGCCTCCGCAAACCAACTTCGTCGATATCGACGAGAACCAGCAACATCGCGCTAATTCCGCCAGCCAGCGCGGCGATCACACCCAGTAGCTCGGCCCAGTACTGCCTCTCTGTGAGCGAACCCCGAACCCTAAGGTATATTTTACCCGCTATGGTGTCGTGCATAGCAATGATGTGCCCGGAGTTTGCTATTGCGCTGTCGAAGCACGCGAGTACTTCGTATCCCTCTGCTTGCGCGAGCCTGCCTCTCCAATAGGTGGCACGGCGATCCGAGGACCCTAGGAGAAAGCCAAGCTCAAGGTCATAGTCACCTGGAAACACCTCTCGGGCTGTTCGAAATATATGCCGATTTACAAGCCCTACCGTGACGAACGCCGAGTCTACGCTCCGCGCTATGGGCGCTCGATTTACACGAAAGTGCTCCGGTTGGTTGCGGAGCAATAGTTTGAGAGAGTCAGCAGGAATTCGCTGGCCGGGGCGAAACCTTCCCTCAATGACCCTGGTGCCCGGGTTCATTTGGGCAACCGCGAAGGCAAGAATGCTCGCCGCTTCCCGCTCTAGCCGAAGCTGAATAGTACCGCTCAAGCGCGAGCTGGCGCGTAGTAGCGAGCGCTCATCAGCGCGGCGGTCTTCAGCTAGGCTTCGAAGGAGCAACGCGAGCATGAGAGAGAACAGCGCCGCGACGATTAGCGTGCGAGTTCGAGACCCCGGATCGTCAGAGTGGTACTGAGGCTGTGACTTCTTCACGCTACCCTCCTGCGAGTCGCGACCAGCGGCGCCCTATCGAACGGCAGCGGCATATCCTGCCTGTGACGTTGCATCGTTCACGCGCGGATTCCTCGCGATCTCAGCACCCCTTGCGAAGGCGGCCGAGGGGATCGAGCCGGTCAGCGTACGCCTCAGCCCATCCCAATAGTTCTGTCCAATTGGAATTGGTTGCGGCGTCATCCGCCGAGACGATTACGGCTCTTGCTTCGGCCACAAAGGCTCGTGTATCCCTTGCGAGTCGCCAGTCACGGAGATGATCCTCAAAGCGCCTCGCCCGCTCCGCTTCCTCCCGCGCGCGAGTGCGTGCTTCCTCCTCCAGTCGTCTCTTCTCCTCCCATTCTCGATGCTGGGCCTCTCTCTCCAGTCGATCTTGCTTGGCCGCCGCAGCGGCAACCTCCAAGTAGACCACGAACGCTCCGAGGCATTTCTCGATCCGCTGGTTCTTGGCGTCGCCCCAGATCCTGCGGATTCCCAAATATTCGCAATTCGTGATGCGCAGTTGCAGCGCTCCCGTGGGGACGTACTGCGTCATTGGGCGGCTCGATAGGAGCCAGGATTGGAGGGCGTTCCCTTTCAGGTATTTGGGCGGTTCGGGCACCTCCTTTACCGACTTCGACACCTCGAAGATCCCGAACTCAATCCACTCGCCCGAGACAAGAACGCGCGTGGCGTTATCCGGAACATCTGGCCTCGGCACCTGCTGGCGTTCCTCCCGAGTGCGCGGCCTCGTGACCTCCACCGTGTGGCCCATCCCCTCGAGCGCACGCAACAAGGCATCCATGATTCGGAGGGCACGGCCGAGCGATGCCTTCGGTACACGAATCTTGAGGCAGCTTAGGTCGTAGCAGGCCACGTACCCGTCCGATGATCCACTCCCTCTCAGGAGCTTCCCGGCCTGGGTCACGAGTTTGTGGGGTCTCCCCAAGGTGTCGGCGACCGTGATCTCAGGTGGTGCCGGCCGGGGCGTGTCCTCGCCGGCCTCAGATTTCAGGAGCCTGCTCAGGAAGACTTGCTGACGTCGGCGAGGCACCGTGAGGTCCGCGCGAACGCCCTCGGCGATCGGAGGAAGGGGAACGCACTTCGGGTCCCAGCCTGCCCTCTTCCTCGCCCAGTAACCGCGTCCGGGAAGTGGCACGGAGAGCTTCCGACAAACCTTGGCGAGCCACACGTCCGAGATTCCATAGCCTCGCGCGACAGTGCGGACCGGTTCCTTCCAGACTTGGTCGTAGAGTTCATCGCGACGATAGGTGATCGTTTCGCTGTTCATGCGGAGACACCTCCTGCAAGCCCGAAGCGGGCTGACCGAGCGGTAGCCTACGCCTCTCCTCCACGCATTTCCACGTAGAGAACCGCCACAGCGTCCTGCCGCGCACGGAGGTGTTTGCGGGTATATCCTTGCCTTCGGGGCCCGCCTGACAGCCTCCATTGAACCGTGTCGCCGAGCCACGCAGCACGTCGCCGCAAGCGGACCTGGCGGGCCCCTTTCCTCAGAACCTCCGATTCGGATCCCACCGGATCGGCCACTCTGCTCCCTCATGCCGCATCGCGCGGAGGTAGGGAGCCATGATCGTCTCGCCAAAGGCGATGATGCCGATCCCACCGGAGTATCTCCGCTCCTGCTCCGAGGCGATCCAGTCGTAGGTGAAAGCCAGCGAGTAGTGGTTCGTCCCGGTGCGGATGTACTTGTAGGTCTTCGACCCCGTATCCTCGTCCTCGATCAGCTTCTTCGCGTCCGACGCCAGATGCTCGGCAAACACCTCCAGTAGCGGGATCCGTCGCGGCAGAACCACCTCCGCGTCCCGGATCCCCTTCTTCGCAGCGTCTAGGGCCTCCGTCCTATTCACTTGGACGATGTGGGTCTCCTCGTCCCACTTGAACGCACCCTTCTGGTGTTCGTTGAAATAGTTAACCCACACCCGGCCTCGGTGTCTCTCGGCGAAGGCGCGCGTGGCATGGATCTCCGGGAGCGCATCGATCACGCAGCGGGATACCTTGTACCGCTTCATGAGGACGTCCAGCTCCTCGAAGTTCTGCGCAGTGCCGATCCAGATCACCTCTCGCTTCCGGTCCTGTCCCTTGGGGTCCCGTCGCCGGCTCACGACCACGTGGTGCTCCTTCCCAACGTCGACGCCCATCGTGCAGGAGCGGTCTGACTCCTCGAGCAGTCCCCCGTCGCCGCATAGGGCCAGCACCTGGTGTGCCGAGAGCTTGTTCTCGACGTCCACCCACGGGATCCCGATCTTGAGCGTGAAGAACCTCTCGGGGTTGCAGGTCCTCCGGTACTCGCGAAGGATCTCCGCAGGGTTGATCTTGGAGCTGAAGAGCTGGGAGATCCGGTACCCGTGAATCGGCCTCGTCGGGTAGTCGGCGATCCACTCGCCGGCACCCGGGTCGAGCTCCCCGTCGCAGGAAGGGCACGCCAAGTAGCAGGAGCCGTCCTCCCTGGCTAGGATGATCCGAATGTCCTCCCCCAGCTTCGTCGGGAACACCTTCTCCGGCGCGGTCCACTTCCCGCAGCTCAGGCACTTGATCGTCCAGTGCCGCTGGTCGCTCTCCTGGTACGCCTCGTCGATCCCGTAGCCCGGCAGCGAGGGATTCGACAACTCGATCACCCTCTTGTAGTCCGAGTGGGAGAGCCGCTCCTTCGCCAAAACCTTCGCATCCGGCGTCGCCTCGTCCAATTCATCGAACACCACCATGTCTACCGGGATCGACTTCATCCCTACGGTCGACTGCATCCCGCGGAGGTAGAGGTGGGAGTCGCCGATTCGCTTGAGCCCTGCCGTGTCCGTATCCCTCAGCTCCTTCAAGAGGAACGGATTGTCCGCCACCAGGGGTCCGACACGGCTCTTCGAGAACTCCAGCACGTCGGTGCGGGTCGGAAAAAAGTAGGCGACGTTCAGCCCCGAGAGGCAGGCATGGATGGACCGGAGGATCGCCCACGTCGTGCCGCCGATCTGGGCGGCCTTCGAGAGAACGACGTGGGGCGAGGTGTCGTCGTAGATCGCTCGCAAGTACTCGTGCCCTTCGAAGGAGAAGGGTTTTCCTTCGAGCCTGATCCGCTTCTCGGCCCAGAGGGCCAGGGGTTCAGAACTCGCTCTAGTGGCCGGGCTCGTCAGCTCGGAGAGCCGAGTCTTCAGGTACCCTCGAGAGGACAGCAAGCGCGACTTGCTCACGGACGGCTTCGTCAAGAACGTGCTCCTTCAAGGCGGTGATGAAGAGGTCAATCAGGGCTCGGATCTCAGCCTGGGACTGCGCGCGGATCGCCTCCTCGGTATCGCCGTCCAGCGAAAGCCCCTTGGCCAGGCGCTGACCCTTCTGGGCCTTCTCCAGGACGCCGGCGATTCGCTCCACGCTTCGGACATCGAATCCATTCGGGTTCTTGATCCCCTCGGCGGTCTGGGCCAGGAGTGCGTCCCAGAACCGGTAGTGGCGAACGTTCAGGGCAACCCGGTCCGAGGCAATCTGCTCGGCCATCTTCTCCGCGGCCTTTCGATCGATGTGGAGTCTCAGTTCGTCCCACCGCTCGATGCTTCGCCAGACCGCGACGGTGTGAGGCTTGAGCTTCAGGTGCCGGGAGATCTCGGCATTCGTCTCCATCGAACCGGTGAGAAAGAGTTCCCGGGCCTTCTCCCTGACCTTGGTGCTAGCCCGCGCCATTGGTCGCCCCCAGGAAGTGTCTCGCGAGCTGGTAGAGTCCCCGGGCCTTCCGGTCTCGACCCACGACGCCGTCGGAGGCCTTCTCGACCGCCGTCTCGATCAGTTCCGCTTGCTCGTGGGAGACGACGAAGTGGATCACGACGGGAAGGGTCTTCTCCCGCTCGTTGGCTTCGGCAATGAGTTGCTCGGCGATCTCGTCGGCCGGGAATTCCAGGAGCGAGTGGAGATCGAGGATCTCGGCTTCGGTCTCGGGGAGAAGACCGCCCAGATCGACGGCGCTCCACTCTCCCAAGAGTTCATGAAGGAGTTGAGCACGGCGTAGCGGCTGGTCCTGACCTTCGAGGCGGTTCAAGGTCGCGAGCAGCAACTTCGCTTCCCGGTCGTCGACGTCCCAGCAGTCGCATCGGGCCTCGGTGTGGCCGAGTTCGCGGAGAATGCCGATGCGGTGGTGGCCGTCGAGTACCTGGAACTTCCCCACCTCCGTCGGGTGCCGGCGGACGACGAGAAAGGGATATCGACCCGTCCTGCGGACGTGCGCGAGCAACTTCTCTCGGTACTCGGTCGACATCACGTTGCTGTTCAGCGGATGCGGGACGAGATCGTCGAGTGGGATTTGTCTTGGCCCGATGCGGCTCGGGGTTCGCTCTGCTTCGTTCATACTGCCACCCCCTTCAGCGCACCCTCGAGCCGCACGGGTAGAGTCGTGTTGGGATCCACCCCGATAAGGAGATACTCGCGGTTCGTCTCCTTCTTCTCTTCGGTCGCGATCGCAGGAAGGTGCTGGTACCGGATCGCGATCGCCTTCGTGCGCCGCCCGAAGCGAGTCATCTTCGATTCAAGCTCCTCCAGTGAGACCGTCTCGTTGCCGAAGCTCAAGACCACGATCGGGACGTGCCGCGCACGCTCCAGAAGCGTGTCGATCATCGAGGCGCCGTCCCGCGCCGTGAACGGGCTTGTCTCCCGAGTGGTCCGCTCCAGCATCTCGTCGATGATCCGGTATTCCTTCTCGTAGCTCATGACGCCCGAGTACGGCGGGTCGAAGTAGGCGACGTCGGCTTCGATGGTGGGAAGAAGGTCGAGGACGCTCCCCTGCTTCACCTCGCCAGATCCTTGGAACACGCCGGCGTTGGTCTTTTGAGCGAGGTGCCAGAGTTTCGCGGGCGTGTCGAGGCGGAGCGCGTCGACGTAGTGCTTGATGCAGGAGGGCGTGATGCTCTCCCACGTGCCATCTGTCGCACGATGGGCCGTCCCCGCTCGCACCTGACTCATCGGATGCGCCAGTAGCGCAACGCGGATCGCGAGCATCCGGAAGAGTGCGGCCTTGGCCCGGATCGAACTCGAATCTGCAGCGTGGAAGAGCCGGTCGAGCAGCAGGCCGACGTTCTCGGTGAAAATCGACGGGACGAACCGCCGCGCGTTCGGGCGAACCTCGATCACAGGAATCGACAGCACGCGGTCGATGTCTGCCTTTGTGAGCCGCACCGTGGAGTTCGCGATCAGGCCCTCGCCGATCACGATCGATCGCATGGCGATGTCAGTCGAGACAACCGAGAAGCCCTGGGCCTTCGCGTAGAGCGAGACGCTCCCGCCACCGAGAAAGCCATCGAGGAACTTGCGGCCCGACCAGTGCTCACGCGGAAACACGCGATCGATCTCGCGGAAGATCGTCGGGCAGAGCTTTCTCTTCCCGCCGAGGTAGGGCGGTAGCGCACTCGATATCTGCCCGTGCCGCTTCGATGCTGTGACCTTCGCACTTATCATCTGCGACCCTCCCGCCCTGGCATCCTTGCAAGTCGACTCAAGTTTACGAACGGATGCTCCGCGTCGAAAGGTAATCCACAAGATTTCGTGTTCCTAAGTTCACGGCATCCGCGATAATTCACGTGATAGCGCCTCTAGTCCGACATCGCTTCCGAATGCGAGGACCGCAGAGTGTCACGAAACGACCGACCACGCCGACGGGCCCTCACGAAGAGCTCGCCCGCGACTCCGCCTTCGGAACTGCCCGAGCCGCTGACTGAGGTCTACGTCGGATCTACGGGGCGAAGGCTCTCATTCCTGCTTCTGGCCGATTCGAATAGGGCCCGAGACTTGTCGGGTTACGCCGCGGGGGTCACTTTCTGGTACGAGGATGCTGTAGAAACTCACGTGGTTCGCGCGGCGAGGGTCGATGGGCCGAATGGGGCAGTAATCTACGACCCGCGCGGCGACGAATACCCACGGAAGGGTATCGTGCTCGCCCAGGCGACTGTCATGTCGCCGGATTTCGGACCGAACGCGCCCGGGCGCGGTTTCTTTCAAGAGTCGAGCGAGATAGTTGCAATCAAGGTACTACCCAGGCCGGTAATGGATCCTCGTGAGTCTCAGCCATCGACGTCAGCCCCAGCATCCGGGCTACGCTCCCACGACCGGATCGACCTTGTGATGCCAGAGCGATGCGAGATCGAAATCGACACCTCTACCGGCGAGTCGAAGGTGGTAAGCCCTTCGCCCGGTGTAGTGGGCGCCTACACCTTCTTTGAGCGATCGGATCCGGGCCAAGCCTGGGGTGACTTGTTTCGCACGGTCGCGACTCGCCTCCGACTTCCCTGGGACGTGGGGACGTTTCTAGCCATGATGACGGTCTTCTCACAGAAGGCGTGGGAACGCGTGCCACCTCGCGAGCAGCAGCGATACGTCGCCGGATCCGTTCTCAAGGAGACCCATCGGTCCACAGCACATGAGGAGATGAAAGTGCGGCTGCTTCGCGAGCGGGAACCCCTCTGGGGGGACCTTGAAGCTCCGGGCGGCAAGGCCCGCCCGATCGAGGAGGCTCTCCAACATGACCCGCAGCGGGAGCTGGAGGCTGAAAGCGATTGGGCTGCTCGAATTGAGCGTTGCCGCGAGGTACTGGCAGAAATCGACGACTGGAGTCCCAGACAGGCTCAGCTGAAGGCCTACCTCGAAGGGCAAGCCACTGTGGGCGAGGAGATAAGTCCAGCCGAGGCGGGGCGCGCCCTAGGCTGGTCGCATGAGGAGACCATGTCTACCTGGCAGAGTTTGCAGCGAAAGGCCGAGCGAGCGCAGCGCCGCTTGAGCGGAAGCGAAGAAAAGTGACGAGATAAGCGTCTACAAGATCGAAATCGCCGCCTTATTTAAATAGGCGGCTCAGATTGGCCGTCCGGGCGGGCTCGGGCGGTCTTTTCATTGGGAGGGAGTTCATGACACGAGATGTGAGCGAATTGGAACGGCTGGCAGGGATCGTGATGGCCGTTGAGCGCGTGACCTTTACAGAGGCGATCCTCAGGGTCGCTGAACAATACCCCCTGCTTCGGGCAGCGGCCATGAGCGCCCTCAAGCAGAGGGAGCCGACAATTCCGAAGGGTTGCGAATCCTCTAATCAGGAGGAGTGAGGCGGTATCGGCCATGAATGCGGACGAGTCAAAGATGCAGTTACTCACCGCCAAGGAGGTCGCGGACATTCTCCGGGTCTCCCCGTCGACGATCTACTACGCAGCTTCCCGCGGTGACATTCCGTGCATTCGGCCCTGGCGCGGCAAGAGGAAGAGCTTTCTCCGTTTCCGGCGTGCAGACATTGAAGCGCTCATCGCCCACAAACCGCCGACTGGCAGCCGGTAACAATGGTCGACCCACGCTGTGATCGGCTGCTAGAAGCAGCGCTCGCATACGGAGATCAAGGGTGGGCTGTCTTTCCGCTCTACCATCCGGTCGGGAAGGTCTGCTCCTGTGAAGACCCGAAGTGCTCCAGCCCGGGAAAGCACCCGCGCACCGTTCATGGATTGAATGACGCCAGCACCGACCCGGAAACGATCCGGCGCTGGTGGCTGCGCTGGCCAGAGGCGAACGTCGGGATTCGCACTGGGAAAGACTCCGGATTCGTCGTGCTCGACGAGGATCCGTACCACGGCGCCGAGCGAGCGATTGAAGTTCTGGCGACGATTCACGGGCCGCTCCCTTCCTCATTGGAATCCGCTACCGGCGGTGGTGGCCGCCATTTCCTTTTCGCTCACCCTGGTGTCACGATCAGGAATAGGACGAGCCTCCCCGTCCCGGGTGTCGATCCGAGTGGTCTTGATGTACGAGGCGACGGCGGCTACATCGTCGCTCCCCCATCGCTACATCTCAGCGGGGCCGAGTACCAGTGGATCCGCCCAATCGATGGATCCGTACTTGCCCCGATGCCGGGTTGGTTGCTGGAGCTCTCCCTCAATGGAGCCGCCCAGACCGACGAGGGGTCGCCGTCACGGGCCGGTTCGCTTCCGATCCCGGAAGGAGAGAGGAACGACACCCTCTTTCGCCTGGCTTGCTCACTGCGTGCGCGCGGGGCCGAGGAGCCAGAGATCCGGGCGAAGGTGTCCGAGGTCGCGTGCGATCCGCCCCTCAGCCCCGGGGAACTCTCGCGAATCGTCGAGAGTGCGTGCCGATATCCGCGAGAATTCAACGCCACCGACCTCGGCAACGCCCAGCGCCTCGTGACCCGCCATGGCCAGGATCTCCGCTACTGCCACCCGTTGAAGACCTGGCTCGTCTGGGATGGGAAGCGCTGGAAGAGAGACCAGACCGCGGAAGTCATGCGGCGCGGGAAAGAGACAATCCGCGCCCTCTACACCGAGGCGGCACTCCTCGCTGACACTGAGCGTGCTGTGCTGGTCAAGCACGCCCTCGGTTCAGAGAAGGAGGACCGACTGCGCGCGATGGTGAGCCTCGCCACGTCAGAGCCCGGGATCGTAGTCCTTCCGGAGGATCTCGATTCTGACCCGTGGCTCCTCTGCGTGAAGAACGGCACGGTGGACCTTCGCACCGGTGCCTTACGGCCCCACTCAAGAGACGACCTCATCACGAAGATGGCGCCGGTCGCCTACGACCCGGACGCAACATGCCCCGTTCTGGATTCCTTCCTGAACCGGATGGTCCCCGATCCGGAAGAGCGATCGTTTCTCCAGCGCGGGACCGGTTACACCCTGACCGGCGACACGTCGGAAGAGGTGCTCCTCTTCATCCATGGCCCAACGAACGCTGGGAAGTCCACGTTCACGGAGGCCGTGAAGGCGACCATGGGCGACTACGCCGTCACCGCCGACTTCGAAGCGTTCCTCCGCAGGCGCGAGCCTGGCATCCGGAACGATATCGCCCGCATGGCGGGGGCGAGAATGGTCCTCTCGCTCGAGGTCGAGGAGGGCCGTCGGATCGCCGTTGCCACGATCAAGTCCCTCACCGGCGGCGACACCGTGACGGCTCGATTTCTCCACAAGGAGTTCTTCGAGTTCCGCCCCGCTTTCAAGCCCTGGCTCGTCGCCAACCACAAGCCGGCCGCGAACGCGTCCGACAGCGCCTTCTGGCGCCGGATCCTCGTGGTCCCCTTCACGACCGAGATACCCAAGTCCGAACTAAATCCCCGGGTGAAGAAGGCCCTTCGCGACTCGCCCCAGAGCCGCTCCGCAATTCTCGCGTGGGCGGTCAGGGGCTGCCTCGCCTGGCAGAAGGAGGGACTCCGGCCCCCGCCCCGAGTCGTTCAGGCGACTGAGACCTACCGCACCGAGTGCGACACCGTCCAGCAGTTCATCGCCGCGAGATGTATCAAGAGCCCAGGGCGGCGGGCGGCGTTCGAGGATCTCTACTCGTCGTACAAGGAATGCTGCGAGCTCAACGACGATATCGCCGTCTCCGACAAGGCGTTTGGGAAGGAGCTGACGAAGCGTGGCTTCACTCCGAAGCGCGGCACCGGAGGCCGCAGGGAACGCGTTGGGATCGGCCCGAGTGACAGTAGTGACGCAAGTGACCTTTGGTCGGATAAATCTCCTTTAGAGCCCTCGTGTAGTGAAAAAGACGACGGACAGTCACTACGGTCACCAGAGTCACTCGACCGCGATGACCACGAGCCGACGGAAGAGCGCGCGGCCATCTTGGAGTACGAGGGCGGAGTGGGGCGCGAGGAGGCCGAGATCCGTGCTCGATCGGCTCGCTGATCCTGCCCCGCTCGGCAGCAACACCGAACCGGCGCCCCTCGTGGCCGAGATCGCCTCAATCCTTGCCCGAGGCTACCTCCGCCTTCTGCTCGCCACGCCGGCGATCGCCCCAAGCTCCGACGTGTGTGCCAGTTGTGGCCCTCCAGAATCTCTCAATCTCCCGGACAGTTCCCTTGATGGTTCAGAGAACAAGAGCGTTCATTGTGTGGATGCGCCAAACCCGTGAAATCGCCAAGGACCTCGACGTGCTCGCCCTCGCTAGGCGCGTGATCGAGGTGTCCCGCATGACGACGGGAGAGCTTCGCTCCGAGGTCGAGCGGCTCACCGGCGAGCCCTGCCGCTCGTGGAACAAGCCGTACCTCCAGCGGAGGGTCGTCGGGCTGATCCAGGCCGGCGCCAAGCACGGCGAGGCCGGCGGGCGCGACGATTCATTCCCTGGTAGCACAGAAGCCTCACCTGGCGACGAATCAGCCGCTCTCGTGCCCCCACTCCGCGATCGTCGCCTTCCTGCCCCCGGCTCTGAGATCGTGAAGGTCTACCACGGCCACGAGATCCGGGTCCGGGTGCTTGACGCCTACTTCGAGGCGTTCGGCCAGCGGTTCGAGAGCCTGACCGCGATCGCCAAGGTGGTCACCGGCCAGCGGTTCATCAATGGAATGCTCTTCTTCGGGCTGACCAAGCGGAGCCGGAAGCCGTGATTGCCCCGACCTTAGCGCCGCGGGCTCTTCGTCGTGGGCTGACCACGATCGAGAGCACCGTCGCCAGGAAGCGCACCCTTCGCTGCGCGATCTACTCACGCGTCTCGACCGACGAGCAGGCGGCGCTGGAATACAACTCGCTTCAGGCCCAGGAGGAGATCTGCTCCGGCTACGTCGCCATGCGAGGCCGCGACCCCGGCGCCGACGCTACTTGGCAGGTCGCCGAGACCTATCGCGACGCGGGCTATTCTGGCGGGACGCTCGAACGCCCCGCCCTTCGCCGCCTCATGCAGGACGTCGATGCGGGCCGGATCCATGTTGTGGTCGTCTACAAGATCGACCGCCTGAGCCGGAGCATCAGCCAGTTCTACCAGGTCTGGAATGTGTTCGAGCGGAAGGGAGTGGATCTGGTCTCCGCCACCCAGGACCTCAACACCACGACGAGCCAGGGCAAGCTGATGCTCAACATGCTCCTCTCCTTCGGCCAGTTCGAGCGGGAGCAGATCGGCGAGCGGACCCGCGACAAGATCGGGGCTGCGCGCCGTCGCGGGAAGTGGACCGGCGGCACTCCGCTACTGGGTCTCGACGTCGATCCGCGCGGCGGGCGGCTTCTCGTGAATAAGGACGAGGCCTCCCTGGTAAAGGAGATCTTCCGGCTCTATCTGGAGACACCGTCCCTGACGAAGGTCGTCGAGGAGCTGGGAAGGCGTGGATGGCACCGGAAGACATGGACGCGGAAGAACGGGTTCGAGCGGGAGGGTGCTGCGTTTGATAAACCAGGCTTGCTGCGGCTTCTCCGGAATCCCCTCTACTGCGGGAAGGTTCACCACCGCGGCTCGCTCCATCCTGGTGAACACCCGGCGATTATCGAAAAGGCCACGTGGGAACGCGCCCAGGCCCTCCTGAACCGGAACGGTGACACCGGCGGGAAGGACGTGCGGAACAAGCACGGCGCACTCCTCAGGGGCCTCCTGCGCTGCGCCGCCTGCGATTCGGCCATGACGCACTCGTTCACGAGGAAGGGCGACGTCGTCTACCGCTACTACGTCTGCATCACTCGGCTGAAGAAGGGCGCCCATGCCTGCCCCGACGGGAAGGTGTCGGCGCATGAGGTGGAGCAGCAGGTCGTGGAACGGATCCGTGCGATCGGGAGTGATCCCGATCTCATTGCCGAGACCGTTCGGCAGGCTCGCGCCCAGCTCAACGAGCGGCGGGGACTCCTGGACGCCGAGCGCCGCCAACTCACGATGGACTCGGGGCGGCAGAAGACGGCGATGAAGCGACTCCTCGGGGCGGCCTCGGCCGGCGGCACCGCTACCAGCCAGGTCGCCGAAATCGAGGGACGGATCGAAGCAACGGACATCCGGTTGGCAGCGATTGCTCAGGAGATCGAGGCTGCGAAGGGCCTGGCGATCGACGACCACGACGTATCCAGGGCGCTCGAAGCGTTCGGCCCCGTCTGGGACTCGCTCTGGCCGGCGGAGCGATCCCGGATCATCACCCTGCTCGCAGAAGGGATCACCTATGACGGACGAGATGAAAGCATCGCGATCAGGCTCCGCGCCGACGGGATCCGATCAATCAGCCAGTCCGAGCCCGCATAGACCGCGCTGCCACCTGATCGGGACCGACGGCAACGTCTTCTCGATTTATGCCGAGGACTGGATTATGCGAAGTTCGCGCGGCGAGAAGCTGGTCGGGATGATGGTGCCCGCGGCGCGCGTTCTGAGTAGGCTGCCATGAACAACAATGCGATTCGCACCTGCCGACGGTATCCCGACTCCAATCGTTGGCAAACTTGGCCTATCCCAGCGTCGTTGGGCGTGGTCGTGAGGGGCCACTCTCTACTTATTGTACTCAATTGCTGCGCGACGCCACTGTCGTACCCAGCTGCCATCGTTGCGCATTTCTTCGAGGAGGACCCCACGGTCGTCCAGCCTCTTCCAGTGCTCTTCTACTTCCTTCAGAAACACGGGCACTTCCGTCTGATTCGTCCGAACCCGTTCTTCGAAGGCTGCGAACCAGCACATGAACTGTCTCCAGCCCAGCGCTATCCATGGGGCCCCAGGTTCGTACGCTAGTTTCTCAAGAATCTGTTGGCAGAACGGATTCGAGAGGCTTGCGCCACTGAATAACTTATTGTCGCGCATTCGAATCACATCCGATTCGCGCAGGAACGCGACGAGCGATTCCTCAAACCAGTATGGGAGCTGACCGCCACCTGCAGACGGTTCTTCGAAACGCGACTTTGTGAATCTTCGCAGATTGAAGAACTTACCAGTCGCGCAGTCGCTCGCACCGGCGTGCTTCCAAAGGATCAACTCCGTAGAACAGAAGCCGACGAGCACACGAAGTCCGCAGCGTTCAAGCTCCATCACGAGGCGCATCGCGCCCTTGAGTTCTTCCGGGTCCGACAATTCACGGCGCGGTTCCGTGGTACCGACGAAGACGAGATATACGCGCTGAGCAACTGTCCTAGAGATGATCGAAGCGAAGCCCAATGCACGATCAAGCGAAGCCATGTCGGAGAGCCCCAACACAATAGTCTGTATGGCGTCGGGGGATCCCCCGCGCAGAGCGCGACTCAAGCGGTCGGCAACATCGACGGCGCGAATCAGGTAGGCATCGTCATATGTGCGGGGAACGATGACCGGCGAGCAGATCGCTTGGACCCCCAATGGTGAACAACATTCAACGATGTTGTCCACGAGAGAAGTCCACCACCCATCGGCAGAAGGGTCGGCGGTGTCGATATCTGCAGGGAAGTAGGGCCATTGCCGCAGGCATCCTCGCTCGGTAGAGGGGTAGTAGAGCTGAGGGTCGAAGATAAGCTCAAAGCCCTCTCGCCGACTTGCCTCGATTGCCTGATCACGAACATCGTCGGGACGGTAATTCAGCGGGCTCAGTATCGCGCCCCGAAACCTATCGAGGTGCTCATGATGTAGGAGGTTCTCCGAATCGTGTCCCATTTGGTGGTACACGGCCATGCTACCTACCCCACGCCTTCGCGAGATCGGATGTCGTTCGGTACCGCTGCACCGGCCACGGAGCCACCATGCGGAGTATCTGATCCAGGGCGGCTGCGCGCACCTCGCTCACAAACTCCGCGTCAAGTGAGTCCCGGGTAGCAACGCGTTCTATCGTTTGGGATGGAGTATCGCCTGAAACGGCGTAGGGATGGCGATTCAGCAGACAATGTGCGAGTAGGACGCCGAGAGAGAACTGGTCGGTGCGCCAGTCGATCAACTGCTTTTCGTTGTTCAACTGTTCGGGTGCTGAGAACCACGGTGTTCCAGGTCCGGTCGGTTGCCAGGATGGGGTGAGAGATGTGCGATTCAGGGTCCGCACCAGGCCAAAGTCGACGATAACTGGGGACGTGTCGTCGCGCAGCATGATGTTGTCAGGCTTGAGATCGCGATGTACAAGATCGTTCGACGCGATGTCAGAAAGCGCCGCAATCAGGGCTGCGCCGAGGTTCTTGAGTTCGACCGGGGACATCAGGCCTCGATCTGCCATGCGCTGGGTCAACGTCCCCCCAGCAACGAACTCCTCAAGGGTGTACATGTGGCTCAGCCCATCGTGAACGAAGGTCGAGCTCTCAAAGAGTCGGGCAATGTTCGGATGCGAGCAGCGTACCATCGCCTCGATTTCCCTCTGAGACCTCTCGTCCGAAGCGTCGTGAGGGTAGATCTTCAAGGCAGCTTCTGAGGCCCCGGGGCGATGCACCAAGTAGGTCCGCTTGAAGGCTCCGCCACCAGCAGGCCTGACAAGCGTGAAACCTCGCGAAACACAGAGAGCCGCAGCGACCTCATCGAGAGATGGCGCCGTCACATCGCGCTCCTGCGCAGGTGCTGCCCACAGCTTTCTCGGTTAGCCAAGGCTGGATGGGTGCAAAGGCATTAGATTCGACGAGAATCACAATGCCCTCCTCTTCCACCGAGCAGAGACCAACCCCCAGTCGCTCGAACTCCGCTCCGCGTCGATGGGCTGAATGTGCGCGCTCAGACGGCAGGACGACGTAGGAGCGGTGTGCGAAGCAAGTGTTCCGGTAGGCTTGCCAGAGCGCAACCTTCCAGCGGTCCATCTTTGCCTCGAACGCGACGACTATACCGTCACGGGAAACCGCAACGACATCGGCACGTCCGCGCCGGTAGTCAAATTCGGTGCCGACACTGGCAATATCCCAAGGGGCAGTCGGCGCCTGAATCTGGTCAAGCAGCGTCGATACCAGATCCTCTTCGCAGCAGTGGTTCATCCGAGCTCCATGCGGACCGGGACGGGGCGACACGAGCGAGCCCATGGTACGACCATGCAACTCTACCAGGCTCATCGTCTGTCGTGAAGGACGCTCTATCCTCTTGAGGACAATCCCAAGCTGCTTGGAATCGGAATGCTCCCCAATTCGCTCGACTCCTGGGGAGTTGGAGGAAGCACCGTCCAGTACTCGGCCGGGCTCCGCATGCCGACTGCCGGATGGCGTCGCCGCCATATCTGCCGGCCAGCTCGACCGCCCGCGCGATCGCCGATGCGACACTCTTCTTCTCCCTCACCGCCTTCACCTGGGGACGTGCCACTAGAAGCCCTCGGGATACCTGGCGGTCAGCGAGTCCCGAGCGATCTCCAGGCTCTCAAACTTGACTTCCCTTAACCTTGTGTCAAGGCTCCAGAGTGGGAACGGCCACTCATTGAGCACCGTTCTCAACGCCTGCTCATCGGCCCCAGCACAAAGTCCCGCGGCTTTGAGCAGTTCGAGCGTCTGATGATTCAGGCTACGAAGAGAGGTCCACCGAACATCATCCTTCGGAGTGAAACCGCGCCAAACTTGCGCGACGGTCTGCATTCCGGAGCTAGAAAACATCCCGACGCTTCTGAGATGGCGAGTAGTCGTAAGGGAGGAAGGAGGGAATGGCCCTCCCATGGTCATGAGATTGATCACGGCGTCGCTGGGACCGTCCCACCTGCGTCCGTCGTCAGCCTCTACGTAGTCCACGTAGAGAGTACCTTCGCGTTCCTGGAGCAAGTGATTGCGGTAGATCCAGTCGAATCCACCAGGTCCGTCCAGGAAATATTCCTCTCGCAGCCCTTCTACCGCCCTCTCGAGTTCTCGGAAGTCTGCGGGTCTGAAATTGATGATTTTGGAGTAGATCATTCTCGAGAGGTGATTTGAGAACTTGGCTAGCTGGCGTGAGCGCGCTGCCTGCTCGCTGGGGGGACATCTAACGGCGTCGATGAGAATCAGGGCTTTCGATGCCTCCTCCTCCGCGAGGGCGCGAAGAATCAAATAGCCGCGTTGAGCGCCTGAGCCGTGGGCGATTTGCGCATCGCGGTAGAGCAGTTCTGCGTTCTGGAGGCAAAGCTCGGATCCTCGCGCAGCGGAGTCCAGGAACTCGACATCTGGTAGTTCAGCCAGAGTCTTCACCCGTCTCACCTTCATCAGAAATTCCTCATCTTCCGGGTCCGAATCTTGAACTGTCGAAAGGGGCCGGGCAGGCAATCTTGACCCCACGAACCCTCGGACGCGCGCTCCCCCGTCCTCTGCCTCGGCTTGAGCTGCCGGATGTCGCCGAGGTAGCGGCCGTGTTTCCTCGGTGCCATGATCCGCCAAGACCAGTTGCTGCCCAGCGTCGTCCGCTGCAACCGGTTAGCTAGCCTTGACGGGTGGCTCAATTCGGACTCACTGTCGGTCGCACAAAGCCCGCGTCCTCAAGCTCCTTTCTAAGTTTCCGTTTGGTGGCTGCGAGATCCGCGGTGATGGGGATCCAGCCAATCCCCTGTATGTCCGATGGTAGCTCGAGATTCTCCTCGACGAGGAATGCGACGCGCCCGCGGCGTCCCAAGGCGCCCCAGAAATAGCCGATCTCAAGCACGACGTTCTGCCGTGCCCGCCAGGCCGTTTTTCCATCCGGGGTCCGACACTGATCTTCCGCAGTCATCAGAAACACCGCAAATCCGCTCATTTGAGCGATTTCCTCAAATTTCTCTGGAAGGGTCCGACCGCTATGTGCACCGAACTCCATCACGCTCACGTCCAGCCCCAGTTCATTTGTGAGGTAGAGGTTGAGCTTATCGCGCACGTCGATGTTCCGACCATGAACCAAGAATACAGGAGGCATTGTTCGCGCCTCGGGGAGGCGCAAGGTGGAACTCTTCTGGCGTGCTTTCACAAGTCGCTTCGCAAGATTCAGCAGATTATGGAGAAGGCGGTGAGAGGTTTTCCTGGCGGCCTGAGTATTCTTTAACTTTCCTCCAGGCACCGCCGGCGAACTGTGATGATCGGGGTCGAGCGTCGTGACAATCGCAGCCCCACCGGCGCGCGTTTTGACGAGCAGCATTACTATCCTGTCGTCTTCTCCCATTGCCAGGGTCTCGGTGAGTTCCGGCCGTGCCTCGAGGAGCGCTCCGTGAGCATGCCAATGGGTATGAGGCACATTGCGCTTAATCTTAAGATCGACACCCTTGAACACGGCCTGAGCGGTAGATGACTTAGCAACGGTAGTCGCTGTCGTATAGTCCCTTGTCCATGTACAAAAGGGAATCCAGTTCGAGCCGGCGAGATCACACGCCCCGAGCACCAGCAGAATGCCACCGTCGTTGACGAACGCCTCAAGTTCTTCACGCCTCTCTCCTAGGAAGACTTGGTCCGTGTGGAACGGGACTATAACAATATCGAAACGCATGGGATCGAAGCGCCAGGTACTCATGGTGCCCTTCCGCGCAGGCAGTAGAAAGGTCGGGGATTGGCTGGAGAATACGGCGCGGTGGTGAAGGCCGCCGTCTAGCACTGCCAGTCTTAGTTCGGGCAATTACACACCTCCGCTCGAGTCTGATAAGTTGAATGCAATAGTGAGAACTGTGCTGAATCACGTATCAGCAGCCTGTCCCCATCTCCGTCTGCTTGGGTGAAAGTTGTGAGGGCGGTGGTTCCTCCGTCTCCCCCTTCTAGAAAGGAGGCCGTTTCCGGACACATCCGCCCGCTGGTCTAACCTGTTTCGCGAGAGGCTGGAGAGCTGCGTCCTGGCCAGCAGAGTTCCGGAACGGCCTACCGTTTGAGCCAACCGGCGCGCCGGAGGCGCGTCCGCTCGAGCAAAGGGTTAGGCATCGCTTTGCGGAAGCTCATTCAGCCTTACCCGTTCGACGATCATCCGTGCAGCTTGAAGCGGTGAATACTCTTCAAGGTCCACGTAGCCGTCAATCGACATTGATCCAGAAACATCGGCTGCATCGAAACGCATAAACATGATCGCGCGATCGTTCTTATTCTTGATAATCTGCCGAATCGCTCGCCACTCAAGCCCACACCACTCCTTCCGCTCGTAGTCTTTGCAGAGGAACACTACTACCAAGTCAGAGTTGCTGAGGTATATCCGCTGAAGTAGCGTGTCCAAGTTGGGTCTTGCGAGTTGGGCGGTGAAGTCCTTGTCGTAAAACACTGTGCCCTTGCCCAGCCTCTTCTTCACCTCCTCAGCGACGGCGGCTACATATTCTCGACGCTCGCCCGGGAACGAAAGGGCGACCTTGAATCGCATTTCTTCGACTCGACCATGCTGACCCTCGCCTGCAACAAAGGTGTTGTCTACGAGCCCAGCGGAGGTCAGTATCTCAAATAGGTCTTCGTCCTTCAGGGCCCAATGAGTACGGGACATCTCCCAGTCCCCAATGTCCAGTTGCACGTGAAGTGGCAGCAGTGCGGAAGAGGTGAACGGTTTGATCGTTTCGTCGAACTCGTACTCGATAAGGATGCTTCGGCCGCGCTCCTTGACGCGTCGTAAGTAGCCGACTCGCGCTGGTTCGTCATTGCCCTCGTATGTAAATAGCGTTGGGAATGACTTCAGTTCCTCAATGGCGGAGGCAGTTAGCTTCTTGTACTTGGTATGCAACGTGTCCGCTGTGTGCTCAAGAAATCGCGTCCTGTCATATTCGTACGCCGGCAAGTCCCACGCGCCTTCGCTCGCAGTCACAAGTAGGTTGTACAAAAGCACTCCTTCCTCGGGCTGGATTTCCGCAGCGTCAACGCCCAGCATCAGCGGCGGCGCGTAGCGCCGTCCGCTGATGCTGGGCGTTAGGCCACCCGACACCGAGCCAAACCATCTTGCTACTCCGAGTTCTCCGTCGACAACTCCGCCTGTCGCAAGACGAGCTGCGTCGCCCCTTCCGCCAGATCCGGAGGGTAGCCGTACTTGGCCAGCAGCCGGCGAACATTGCGCCGCAGGCTCGCCCGTACCGACTCGCGCTGGGTCCAGTCGAGCTTGGGCATGTTCTTGACCATTTCGGTTAGTTCCCGCGCCATGAGACGCAGCGTATCGCTCTGCATCGCTTCTCTGGCCGACCCGTTCTCAGCCAGGGCGTCGTAGAATGCAGTCTCCTCACTGCTCAGGCCGAGTTCTTCGCCGTGCTTCTTCGCGTCTCGCAGGCTCTTCGCTAGGTCGATCAGGCGCGAGATCATCTCGGCGGTCGTGATCGCCTTGCTGGTGTAGCGCAGCATGGCATCTTCGAGCGCCTCGCGGAATTTGCGACTCTGCACGATGTTGGTGCGCTCGGTAGTTCGGATCTGGTCGTTCAGCAGCTTGCGTAGTGTCTCTAGGGCGAGGTTCTTCTGCTCCAGCGCCGCCACCCGACCGAGGAACTCATCGCTCAGGATGTCGAGGCGTGCTTCGTCCAACCCCGCGGCGGCGAACAGGTCGATCACTTCACCCGCTTCTACCGCGCCGCCGATGACCTGGCGCACGGCGGCATCAATGTCGCGCTGCCGACCGTGGCCCGCCCCGCCGTCGGCGTCATCGGCCAGCCGCTTTCGGATCATCGCTGCCGTCCGCTGGAAGAACGCCAGGTGCGGAGCGATGTCCTCCGTCTCCGGTCTCGGTACCGCCAGCGCGAAGGCCGCCGACAGCTCTTTGACCAGCGTGCGCAGACGCTTCCAGCCGTCGTTTTGCCCGAGTATGTGATCGATCGTACGCAGATACACCGTCAGCACGTTCCTCTGCTCTGCGTCGAGCGCCTGCTCGTAGTCGCACCCGTGGAAAAAGCCGCGCAGCTTCTCGAACGCCGCCTGCATGGCCGGCACCGCCTCGTCCTGCACCTTTCTGACTGCCTCACCCGTGCCGCCTGCCTGGGTGTAGGTCGCCAAGGCGTCGGCCAATTTGTCGGCCAGACCGAGCAGGTCCACGATCAGCCCACCGGGTTTGTCGCCATACACGCGATTGACTCGGGCGATGGCCTGCATCAGATTGTGGCCCGCAAGGGGCTTGTCAAGGTACATGGTGTGCGCCGGGGGGCAGTCGAAGCCGGTCAGCCACATCTCGCAGACGATCACCAGGCGCAGATCATCGGAAGGGTTCTTGAAGCGCTCGGCCAGGCGCTTGCGATCCGCCTTGCTGCGAACGTGGCTCCTGAGCGGTTCATCGTCCTCGGTGCTGCCCGTGACGACCACCTTCATCGCTCCGCGCTCGTCCTCCGCGTCGTGCCAATCCGGCCGCAGTACGCGGATCGCCTCGTAGAGCCGCGCGGCGATGTCGCGGCTCATCGTCACGACCATTGCCTTGCCTTCCATCGCTGCGCGGCGCTTCTCCCAGTGTTCGACAATGAACGCCGCGAGGCGTCCGATGCGCTCCTGGGCGCCGACCAGTAACTCCAGCGGTACGCGGATGCTGTCCTCCGCCTCCTCCCCGCTGCGGTCGGCGTTGACGACGTATTCGACCTCTTGCTCGGCGACGCGCGCGCCCTCCTCGTCCACCTTCAGCTTGATGATGCGGGCCTCGTAGTAGAGCGGCCGTGTGGCGCCGTCCTCGACGGCCTGGCGGATGTCGTAGACATCCGCGTATTCGCCGAAGACGTGGGTCGTGTTCTTGTCGTCTCGCTCCAGCGGCGTGCCCGTGAAGCCGACGAAGGTGGCGTTCGGCAGCGCCTCGCGCATCCAGCGCGCCCCGCCCTCGACGAAGCCGTATTGGCTACGGTGCGCCTCGTCGGCCATGACCACCACGTTGGAGCGCTCCGAGACCGCGCCGTGCGCCTCGGCGAACTTCTGAATCGTCGTGAACACCACCCCGCCCGCCGCACGGTCGAGCAGCGCCTTGAGATGCTCCCGGCTCTCCGCCTGCACCGGGTCCTGCCGAAGCAGCGCGCGACCTGCAGCGAAGGTGTCGAAGAGCTGATCGTCCAGATCGTTGCGGTCGGTGATCATGACTACCGTCGGGTTGGCCATGCGCGACTCGCGGATCAGCGCCCCGGCCAACATCAGCATGGTCAGCGACTTGCCCGAGCCCTGGGTGTGCCAGATCACGCCACCGCAACCGTCGCCCGTGCCGGACGGCGGCCGGAGACGCGCAAGCACGCTGGTGCGCGCCTTGCGTACCGCGCGGAACTGGTGGTAGCCCGCGATCTTCTTGGCGATCTCGCCGCGCTCATCCTCCTCGAACGTGACGCAGGTCCGCAGGTAGTCGACCAGCGTCCGCGGTTCGAACAACCCCCGGATCAGTGCCTCCAGGGTCGGCGCGCAGCCGCCCTCGCGATCGTCGATCGGGCGCCAGGGCATGAAGCGGCTCCGCCCGCTGGTGATCGAGCCGACGCGGGTCAGCATGCCGTCCGAGACGACCAGCGCCAGGTTCGACACAAACAGGTCGGGCGCGGTCTGCAGATAGCGGTCGAGCTGGTCGATGGCGACGCCCAAGTCCGCCTGAGTGTCGGTCGGGTCCTTCAGCTCGATCACTGCGACCGGCAGCCCGTTGAGGAACACCGTCAGGTCCGGGCGGATGACCTTGCCCGAAGCCCCGGTGACGGTGAGCTGACGCACGACTAGCAGTTCGTTCGCGGCCGGGTTTTCGAAATCGATGAGCCGGGCGCGGCCGCCGCGCGTCTCGCCGCTCTCCGCGTCGCGGTACTCGACCTCGACGCCTTCCGTGAGCAGGGTGTGGAACCAACGGTTGTTCTGGATCAGCGTCGGGTGCGGCGGGCGCGAGAGGATGCGCAGCACTCCTTCGAGGGTGTCCTGCGGCAGCCCGGGATTGAAGCGACGAATGACGCCACTCAACACCGTGCCCAGGATCACACTTCCTGGGCCGAACTGACGCTCATCCATCAGGTTGGTTGCCGACATGACGCGAACCCTGACAGATTCAAACCACGCAGAGGCCGCCAGTTCAGCGGTCAATTCATCCATCGGAGGCCTCCGGCATGATCTCGCCCTCCGCTATCTCCTCGTTTTCCACGCCGGATCGGTTTCTGAATTCCACGAGGCTCTTGCGATAGGCCAAGCGATCTTGGTGATACAGCGCCTGGCTTGGACTGATCTGAACTTCCTCGATCTCGATGTCTGAATACTTGGTGTCAAGATATGCGTCGAAATCTGAGTGCACTCCGAATCTCAAGTGGTTGATCGGATCGCGACCAATCTGCGCCTGGTGCAGTCGAAACATGAATCCGACAGCCGCATCGACTGCGGTTGCTGTCAGTATCGCGTACTCGACGGAAAGCGCGTTCCCCAGTGCGTCTCGGCCATGCGGCCCGACACCTTGGCTCTTGCGCAATGCCACGACACCATCAACCAGCGCGTTGAGACCCCGCAAGACGGCAGCAACACCTTGCTCAGCATCTTTGTCGTCTGGGTTCAGCGCGGTTAGTTCCAATGTCTTGACTGCCCGCGTCATGAGCCAATTTGGCTTCGGATTTGCCGGGATATCTATGCCGCGATCCGCCAGAATCGTGACGCACACGGTTTCCAGCAAGCCACGGCAGTGCGTGAATGCTATTCCAGGTTCATCGCGAATTGTTCGTTCGATGACCTCGACTGCGGGTCGCAGCGACGTTGAACCTGGATAGAGTTCAAAGAGCTGGCGACAACTATGGAGCTCGACGGGACGGTCAGGATTCACTATCGGCCCCTCGACCTACTTGTACCCGCACCTCACCCGAGAGCAACTTTGGCAGTAGCAGGTCGCGCATCATGGCCAGCTTCCGTGATTCGATCTTCTGTTGGGCATATAAATCGTAGAGAGAGCCAATTACTCCATTCGCCTTCCGAAGTACGTCCTTCGGGGGCACGACGACCCGCGTTTCTTGCAGATGTTCGCGCTTGATGTGGCCCATCGTGGTCGCCTTGCTTGCCGCGATGGCGCGAAACCACGGCAGGTGCTGGCGAATCCAGAGGAAGCAAAACCAATTCGGGAAGTGCGACGACGTGACCTTGAACAGGTGCTGATTCAGTGCGCCTTTGCCGCCGAACCAGAACTCGGCCTCAAGGGTGCCGGACCACGAGAACAACAAGTCACGATCGCCGATCACATACTGCTCGGGCACATCGCCGTTTGCCCAGTCGGCTCCGTCGGCAGAGCCCTTGCGGAGTTCGGCAATCTTGATCACCCGCAAATCTTCGCCGTCACCGCGAGGCGGGTACTTCTGAAGTGCCAATCCGTTTAGGAAGGTTGCGATCGTTGCGATCGACTTCGCCTCCCACCCCTCCGGCACGGGGCCGATTTCAGAATCGACGAAGCGTGTGGGCAGGGCGTCGAAGACGAACTGGGGCATGGAGGGGAATGCGGTCGCGCCGGATGCCTTGGCCTTCACCGGCTCGAAGTCCACGAACCACGCTCGGAAGATCGTTCGCGCCAGCCGCTCAAGCGCCCGCGCCGTTCGCCGGTTCTGCTCGATCTTGTCGTCAAGCGCGCCGAGGACACCGGCGATGGCTCGTTGGTCCTCGGGAGACGGCGCGGGCACCTCGAAGTCCTCGATCATGCCCTTCGTGAGGGCGTTTCTGGTCGCGCCCCCGCCAGCCAGCGAGAGCATCGCCGTTTGCTTCGCCGGTGAAATCAGGTGATAGTGCAAGAAGCGTGGGTCAAGGTGCTCTGGATCTGGTCGGATGATCGCGACGTGCTGATTCACCCGCGCGGGAAGTACCTCTTCCGGGGCGCGGCATGTGCGAGCAACCGAGTCGCCAGTAATGTTCAACAGGATGTCGCCCGCCTCCACCTCGACATTGGCCAACTGGGCCGCGTGTTCGTTACCGATGAAGGCCAGTCCTTCCGATCGGAATCCGTCGTTGTAGATGTTCTGGCTTCGGATCAACGCTATGCCGTGCTCGAGGTATACATCGCTTCCGCCGCGAGGCGTAGCGCCACTTCCTATCTTCGTGCAGACGTTGCCAAGCCTGAGTGTCCTCACTGCTCAACCCTCATCAGCTGATCCCGTACCGCCGCCATCAACCGCTCGCCCTCGCCAAAACACTCCTCCAACTCCGCCAGAAGCCGCAGGTACTTCTCCGCGAACGGCTCGCTGTCGGCTTCCTGTTCCTCGGCACCCACGTAGCGGCCAGGGGTGAGCACAAAGCCGTGTTTGCCGACGCCCGCGATGGTCTCGCGCTTGCAGAAACCGGGGACGTCGCGGTAGGCCCACGCGCCGTGCTGCGCCTCATGCCACCAGTCGGGCACGGGCTCGCCGCGCCACTGGCGGAAGGCGTAGACGATGCGGCCAATGTCGGAATCGAAGTTCGGATCGCCCATGCCGTCGGCCAGCATGCTTTCGCCGTCACCGCCTCCGGTGAGCACGCGCAGGGTGCGAGTCTGCATCGTGCCGAGCTTGCGGGCGTCGATGAACAGCGTCTCGCCCTTCCGATTGCGCCCCCCCTGCTTGAGGTTGCGGCCAGTCTTGTCGCGGGTGAGGAACCAGAGACAGGCAGGGATGCCGGTGGTGAGGAAGAGCTGCGCTGGTAGCGCGACGATGCAATCGATCAGGTCGTCCTCGACGATACGCTGGCGGATTTCGCCCTCGCCGCCGGAGCCCGAAGAGAGCGAGCCGTTCGCCATGACGAAGCCGGCGACCCCGCCGCCGTGGCCGTTGGGCGGCGCGAGGTGATGGATGAAGTGCTGGATCCAAGCGTAGTTGGCGTTGCCGACCGGCGGCGGGCCGTAACGCCAGCGCACGTCGTCGGCCAGCAGCTTGCCGGACCAGTCCGAGATGTTGAACGGTGGATTGGCGAGGATGTAGTCGGCCTTCAGGTCGGGGTGCAGGTTGCGTAGGAAGCTGTCGGCAGGCTGCGAACCGAGGTTGGCCTCGATGCCGCGGATGGCGAGGTTCATGTGCGCCAGCCGCCAAGTGGTGGGGTTGGACTCCTGGCCAAAGATCGAGATGTCGGTCTTCTGGCCGCCGTGGGCCTCCACGAAGCGCTCGGACTGGACGAACATGCCCGCCGAGCCGCAGCACGGGTCGTAGACGCGGCCCTCATACGGTTCGAGCATCTCGACCAAGAGCCGCACGATGCAGCGCGGCGTGAAGAACTCGCCGCCGAGCTTGCCCTCGGCCTGGGCGAACTTACCGAGGAAGTACTCGTAGACGCGGCCGAGCGTGTCGCGCGCCTTGGCGCGGTCGCCTTTGAAGCCGATGTCGGCGATCAGGTCGACGAGGTCCTTTATCTTCTCCGGCGCGATGCCGCGGCGGGCATAGTCGCGCGGCAGCTTGCTCTTGAGGTTGGGGTTGTCGCGCTCGACGGCAAGGATAGCGTCGTCGATCAGAGTGGCGATATCGGGCCGTACGGCCTGGTTCTGCAAGTTGGCCCAGCGGGACTCGGGCGGCACCCAGAACACGCGCTCGGCGGTGTACTCGTCGCGGTTCTCGAGCAAGCTTTCGAGCTGAGGACCGCTGATGCCGTCGGCTCCCAGTTCCGCCTTCAGTTCTTCGCGCCGGGCCTCGAAGGAGTCGGAGATGTACTTCAGGAAGAGCAGGCCGAGGACGACGTGCTTGTACTCTGCAGCGTCGATCTGACCGCGCAGCAGGTCGGCCGACTTCCAAAGGATCTCCGCTCGGGAGAGGTCGGTGCTTGCTCCTTCATGATTCGCCATCAGGGCTCCTGCTTGGTTTCATTTGTGCGACAGCTTTCAGCGGGGCTTCTTGCGCGGCTCGGGAGGCAGAATGTGGGCTATGCGAAACCGCCTCCCGCCAGACCCTCGCAGTCCGGGCGGGGACATGGACCACCCCCGGGTATGGACCGCGAGCAGTGCGCGGAGAGCCAGAGATCAAGAGAGCCGCATTGTGGCGGGAATGGCGGCGATGACGCAATCAGTTGGTGAAACGGGGGCCGGCGTGGGCTGCGATAAGACGCCTCTACACGCCTACCAGCGCCCCAAATCGCGCCCCGTGGCCCACATACGCCAAGACCCCAGTAGCTCGCGCCACCGGGGCCCCGCGCACCAACGCGAACCCGAAAGTTCGCGATTCGTGATCTGGCTCCTGAGGTAGGATTCGAACCTACAACCCTCCGGTTAACAGCCGGATGCTCTACCATTGAGCTACTCAGGATCTGAGACCTCCTCGAACCCCGGCAGTCAGAACCGCCCCCGCCGGGCCAAGCAGGCCGAACTACTTGAAACACAACAACTTATCGACAACCGCCTCGAGAACTTGAGTCAATAATTTTACCCCGATTCCCGCCCCCGCGCAACCACTTCCACGCCCCCCCTTTCCCCGTACCACAACAGCCCAGCAGGACTATACTGCCCCGGAGGGGGTCCCCACGCCTTGATCGGTCAGGTCATTTCCCACTATCGGATCTTCGAGCGAATCGGCCACGGCGCCATGGGCATCGTCTACCGTGGCGAAGACACGCGCCTGGGCCGCGCCGTCGCGCTCAAGTTCCTCCCCGAGGACATCTCCGAGGACAAGCAGGCCCTCGAGCGGATGCATCGCGAGGCGCGCGCTTCCTCGGCCCTCAACCATCCGAATATCTGCACCATCTTCGACATCGCCGACTACGAAGGGCAGCCGTTCCTGGTCATGGAACTCCTCCACGGCCAGACGCTCCGCGATGCGATCAACGGCAAGCCGCTGGCGGTCACCGACGTCATCGAGTACGGCATCCAGATCGCCGACGCGCTCGACACGGCGCACAAGCAAGGCATCGTCCATCGCGACATCAAGCCGACGAACCTCTACATCACCACGCGCGGCGTGGCGAAGATCCTCGACTTCGGCATCGCCAAGATGACCGAGGAGCGCCGCCACCGCCGTTCCGGAATCACGGCGACTGCCGCGACCGCGACGGCAACCTCCTCGCAGACCAACGAAGATTCGCTGACGAAAGTCGGCGCCGCGGTCGGCACGGTGGCCTACATGTCGCCGGAGCAGGCGCGCGGCGAGAAGCTCGACGGCCGGAGCGACATCTTCGCGCTCGGCGTCGTCCTCTACGAGATGGCCACCGGCCAGCAGGCGTTTCGCGGCGATACGACCGCGGTCATCTTCGACGCGATCCTGAACCGCATGCCGCCCGCCACGCACGATCTCAACCCGAAAGTCCCCGAGGAACTCGAACGCTGCATCACGACCTGCCTGGAGAAAGACCGCGAACTCCGCTACCAGACCGCGGCGGAACTCCGCGCCGATTTGCGTCGCCTGAAGCGCGACCTGGAAACGGGCCGTGTGCGCCCCAGCAAGAAGAAGGGCGCCTGGGCCCTCCCCGCCGCGATCGCCGCGGGGCTGGCCGTGGGAGTCACGGCCGCGGTGCTCCTGCTCGGCGCGCGCTACGGATTGTTCGGAGCACGCGCCACGGAATCGGGCGGCCTTCGCTCGCAGCCGCTCACGGCGAATCCGCCGGCGAGACCTCTCCTCGATGCCGCCATCTCCCCCGACGGGAAGTACCTCGCCTACGTCGACTCCTCGGGCTTCTACCTGCAACTCATCGGTGCCGGTGAGATTCATCGCCTCGAGATGCCGCCCGGGCTCCGCGGCCACAGCGTCTCCTGGTTTCCCGACGGCGCGCGGCTCGTGCTCGGAGCGTTCGAGGGCGAAGGCGCGGCCTCCACGCTCTGGCTCGCCTCCATTCTCGGCGGCGAGGCGCGAAAACTGCGCGACGACGCCTCCTCGGCGGCGGTCTCCCCCGATGGATCGCTCATCGCCTTCCTCCCGGGCCGCGGTGGGAACGAGATCTGGGTGACCGATGCGAAGGGCGCGGAACCGCGACGCGTGGCCACGGCGCCGGCGCGCGCCCGCTACGCCAGACTCACCTGGGCCACCGACAACGATCGTATCGTGGCGAACGGCTGGAGACAAACGGACGAGGGAAACGTCGGCTTCATCGAGAGCCACGGCGTGCTGGACCACAAGACGAGCACGCTGGCGGAGGGAACCGATTACGCCGCGACGGTGGAGGCCGGAATCTGGGGCGCGCCGAAGGGGCGCATCGTCTACTGCAAGGCGGAAGCGCCTCCCCACGAGACCGACAGCAATCTTTGGGAAGTGCGGATCAATCTTCGCTCCGGCGAGCGCGTCGGAAAGCCTCGGCGACTCACCGACTGGGCGGGAACCACGCTCCTGGCGCCGAGCGTCACCTACAACGGCACGCGCCTCGTCGTCCTCAAGTCGCACGCGCGGACCGACGTTCTGGTCGGGGAGATGAGCGGGGCCGGCGCCACGCTCGGAGGGGTGCGCGCCCTGACGAAGGGCGACGGCGACGCGATTCCGACCGGATGGCGGCCGGACGCCGGTTCTCTTCTCTTCGAGACCGACCGGAACGGCACGTCCGACGTCTACGAACAGAGCCTCTCCACCCGCGCCTCGGCGCAGGCCGCGGCCGCGGTGGCGGCGCTCCCCGACGAGGAGGGCGGCGCCTTCGTCGCGGGCGATCCCCCCGACGTCTTCTACTGGACCTGGCAGCGGAGCGAGGGATCGCAGGAGGGCGAGGCGCGCCTCATGCGCATCGCCGACGGCGGCATGACGGCGAAACTGGTGCTTTCCGGCAGGCGCTCCCGCATCGCGATCGTCGGCCCGCGACGGACCGGCGAGCCGCTCCTGGCGTTCGCGCTCGATCCCGGGGAGCGGAAGCTCACGCTCGGCGCGGTCGACCTGGCCAAGGGAACGATGGAGACGCGGGTGAAGCTCGACGTGAATCCCGACGAGTGGCTCCGGTTCACCCCCTCGCCCGACGGAACGCGCGTCGCGCTTCTCTCGGGCGACGGGCGGATCCGGATTCTCCGCGTGGATGGAACGCCGGGGCGGGACATCGTGGTGAAGGACTGGAACGACGGCCTCCGCGCCATCGCCTGGTCGGCCGACGGCACGCGGCTCTTCGGCACGTGGGGAACTTCCGGCGCCTACGCGATCCTCGACATCGCGATGGACGGCGAGGCGCACGCGATCTGGCGCACCTCCGACGCGCCGCCGTCGAGTCCCGTTCCCTCCCCCGACGGAAAGTACCTCGCCTTCGCCCGTGCGCGGGTGGAGCGGAACGCCTATCTCCTGGAAGATCTGCGGAGCATCTGGCCGGAGCTGGCCGGAACGCCGTAGCCGTAGCGGTGGAACGCGCCGGCTATCCCAGCCTATCGCCGGCTACCGCAGCCGGGAGAGAGCCATCCCCGCGGCGATCAGAATCCCCACCCCGATCGCCCCACGCAGCCACCGCGCCGTGAGCCGCCGTCCCAGCATCGTTCCGACGATCACCCCCGGCACCGATCCCACGGCCGTGACGACCGCGAGGCTTGGGTCGAGGTGGCCGAGCATGGTGTGCGTCCCGGCGGAGACAACGAGCGTGAGGACTCCCGCCACGAGGGCCGCGGCGACGGCGCGATGCGCGTCGACGCGGAGCGGCCCGGCGAGCGCGCTCACGAAGAGCGTACCGGTTCCGATGCTGGTGAGCCCCGCCACGTAGCCGACGGCGGCCCCAATCCCAAAGACGCCGCCCCACGCGGGATCGCTGCCCAGAACGCCGAAGCGCGAGCCGACCGTGGCGGTCCCCGCTTCCCGCTCCTCCGCGCTCGCGGTGGCGCGGCGAAGCGCCTGAATCACCAGCAGCACGCCGACCACGACCAGCACGCCGGTGATGATCGGCCGGAGCATCGCCGCGTCGAGTCGGCTGGAGGTCCACGCCCCCGCGATGGCGCACGGGATGGCGCCGAGCGCCATGGCCACGCCCAGCGATCGCTCGCCGAGCTGAAACTGGCGGCGCACCCAGACGCCGGCCACCTTCATCACGACCGCCTGCGTCGTGGCGGAGCCGACGATCACCTGAGGCGGCATGTCGGGATAGAAGACGAGGAGGAGGGCCGCGATCACCGATCCGGCGCCGATGCCGGTCATGCCGACGAGCGTCCCCCCGACCAGGCCGATGGCGACGGCGGGGAGCGCGGCACCGAGGAAGGCGGCAGGCTCGATCAACGCCCTTCCCTCCACGGCATGCGCGTCGGCTCGGTCGTCTCGCGCCACGCCCACGACCGCACGCTTCGCGCGTAGCCCGAGCGCCCCAAGAGCGCGTCGTAGGAGAAGAGCGCGATCCCGTCCACGCCCAGCGCGCGCGCCTTGCGGATCTTGTCGCAGGCGTCGCGCGCCCCCTGGTTGTAGACCGCGATCCCGGCCCAGATCTGCCGTTTCGTCGGCAGCGCCATGGCGGCCGCGATCTGGCGCTCCACGATCGGGGTGCTCGGGGAGTAGGCCATGGGGATCGCCGCGTCGAGCAGGTTCTCGCGGATCCACGCGGGCCAGTCTTGAAGATAGCGGTTCAGCGCGGCGTTCTGGTCGGCGATCACGGCGGCGGTCAGCTTGATCTTCCGGCCGGTCTGGTCGAGATCGTGGCGCAGGTCGCGCACGAGGTTCGTCACCTGCTCCCGCTTCCACTCGTTCCACCGCGCGCGAAGATCGGGGATCCGGTCCGCGCCACCCAGGAGATCGAGGAAGGCGCTGTCGGGAGCTTCCAGCTTCATCGGATCGACGCCGAACTCCCGCTCGAACGCGGTGCGCGTGTGGGGATCGTAACCGACGGTCGGCTCGGGATAGCGGACGTAATCGAGGTGGATGCCGTCCACCGGGTAGCGCGTCACGAGCTCGCGCACCAGTTCGCGAACGTGGCGGCGGACATCGGGATTTCCCGGGGCGAGGTACATCCCTTCGAATTTCTCTTCGTGGAATTCCTCCGGCAGCATCTCGGCCAGGCGCCGTCCATCGGCGCGAACGGAGATCCAGTCCGGATGCGCGTTCACCACGTGGAGCGCCGGCCGCGGGGGCGCGCCCGCCGACCATACGAGGTAGACGTTGATCCACGCGTGAACTTCCAGCCCGGCCGCATGCGCCTTGGAGCAGAGGCGTCCCAGCGGATCGAAGTCGGGGGGCGCCGCTTCCAATTCGTCGGCGCGGGGGGCGAGATCGGAGGAGTAGTACGCGTCGCCGCGGCCTCGCACCTGGACGAGCAGCGTGTTCGCGTTCACCTGCGTGGAGAGGTCGACGATCTTGTCGACGCGCCCCGGCGTGGTGAGCGCGTGCCGCACGACCCAGATGGCGCGGGTCTCCTCCCCCGCGGGTGGAGGACCGGCCGTGGCACCGCTTGGCACGAACAGGAGGACCAGCCACGCGAACCGCGCGAGCCGCGCCAACCGCGCCAGCCGCATCGGCCCCATGAAAAACGCCGATGCTGACTTCAGCACCGGCGTTCTATCCGATCGATCAATACCCAAGAGCCCAGCCCCGTTGAAGGAAGAACCGATCAGGTTCCGCTGCGCCCCTTCTGACGAGCCCGCGTCGAAGCCTTGCCACCCGTGGGCCCCTTGCCGCGTTCCGAACGAGGCGGCTTCGGCTTCTTCTCCGCGCGCCCTTTCTTGGCGGGCGCTTCCACCGCGGCCCCTCCGGCCGGAGCGGCGACAGCCGTCTTCTTCCCCTTGCCGGCGACCTTCGAATCCTTGGCCGCCGCCTTCTCGGACTTGATCCGCTCCTCCGCCTCGTGGCGCAGCCTATCTTTAAGTTCGGGAGACTTCACCAGCTCCAGCAGCGCGGTCTCGCCCGCGTCGCCAAGCCGGCGTCCAATGCGAACGATCCGCGTGTAGCCGCCGTTACGGTCGGCGTACCAAGGAGCCACCGTCTCGAACAGCTTCTTCACGACGTCGTCGCCATGAACGAAGCGCGCGACGTGCCGGCGCGCGGCAAGGTCGCCGCGTTTGGCGAAGGTGATCATCCGCTCGCCCAGACGGCGCGATTCCTTGGCCTTCACGACCGTGGTCTCGATCCGCTCGTGAATGAAGAGCGATGTCACGAGATTCCGGAGCAAGGCGCGGCGGTGTTCGCGCGTGCGGCTCAGCTTCTTGAATGATTTACGGTGGCGCATCGTTCGGGGTCCTGTCCGTTACGGGCGGGCCGCGATCAGGCGGCTTCGATCTTCTCGCCCAGCTTGTACTTCGACACGTCCATCCCGAAACCGAGGTTCATCCCGATCAGGATGTCAGCGATCTCCTTCAGCGACTTCCGTCCGAAGTTCCGGTACTTGAGCATTTCGCCCTCGGACTTCGTGACCAGATCGCCGATCGTCTTGATGTTGGCGGCCTTCAGGCAGTTCGACGAGCGCACGGACAGCTCCAGCTCCTCGACGCTCCGTTCCAGCAGCACCTTGATACGAAGGAACTCCTCGTCCACCTCTTCCTCGATCTCCTCCACGATCTCTTCCTCGAAATGGATGAAGAGCGCGAAGTGATCCTTGAGGATCTTGGCGGCGTACGCCAGCGCGTCCGACGGGATGACGCTGCCGTCGGTCCAGATCTCCAGCGTCAGCTTGTCGTAGTCGATGCGCTGCCCGATGCGGGTGTTCTCGACCTCGAAGTTCACCTTCGTCACCGGCGAGAACATGGAGTCGACCGGGAGGACGCCGATGGGGCGATCCTGGGTCGCCTGGTTCTCGGCCGAAACGTAGCCGCGCCCGGCGCCGATCTCGATCTCGCAGCGGAACTCGCCGTCCTTGTTCAGGGTGGCGACGTGCAGCTCGGGATTGAGGATCTCGATGTCAGGATCGGCCTTCAGGTCGGCGGCCGTGGCCGTCGCCTTGCCGCGGACGTCGAACGTCGCCATCTTCGGCGCGTCGCTGTGAATCTTGAAGCGCATCTGCTTCAGATTCATCATGATTTCCGGAACGTCTTCCTTCACGCCCGTGATCGTCGAGAACTCGTGCTGCACGCCCTCGATCTTCGCGGCCGTGACAGCCGCGCCCGGGAGCGACGAGAGGAGCACGCGACGAAGGGCATTGCCCAGCGTCACGCCGAAGCCGCGCTCCAGCGGTTCGATGGAGAACATGCAATAGTGGTTCGTCGCGGTCTTATCGTCGATCTCGACGTTCTTCGGCATCTGCAGATTCTTGAACTTCATGGCGCGTTGGTTCCTCCGTAGGCCGCGGTTACTTCGAGTAGAGCTCGACGATGAGCTGCTCGGAGACCTTGGTCGGGATGTTGCCGCGCGTCGGATACTCCAAGAGTCGGCCCGAGAGCTTCTCGGTGTCTAGGGAGAGCCAAACCATGGTCTCCCGGCCCTTGTTGGCCTCCAGCGAGGCCTGAATCGCCACCGAGTCCTTGCTGCCGGGACGAACGCGGATCTCGTCCCCCACCCGGACTTGGAACGACGGGATGTCGACAATTCGGTCGTTGATCGTGAAATGACGGTGCCGCACCAGCTGCCGGGCCGAAGACCGCGACGGCGCGAAGCCGAGGCGATAGACCAGGTTGTCCAGCCTGCGCTCCAGCAAGAGAAGCAGGTTCTCGCCGGTGACACCCTTCTTCTGCTCGGCCTTCTCGAAGTAATTGCGGAACTGCGCTTCGAGAATTCCGTAGATGCGGCGAGTCTTCTGCTTCATCCGAAGCTGCGTCCCGTAGTTCGTCTCCTTCGACCGGCGGTCGCGCCCGTGTTCGCCGGGGGCGTAGCCACGCCGCTCGAACGCGCACTTCTCCGTGAAGCAGCGCGCACCCTTCAGGAAGAGCTTCTCGCCCTCCC
>ERZ1292630.622-Hain-H41-02um-R3-622-length-36239-cov-7_pt1 | contig 36239 bp, 28 predicted proteins | sample MGYA00564408_ERZ1292630 | MGnify/ENA primary metagenome ERZ1292630 (study PRJEB36523, sample SAMEA6512641) | groundwater metagenome | collected 2019-01-08 | study: AquaDiva: Metagenomics assemblies of 32 groundwater samples
CGCCCACCACCTGGGCCATGGCCAACATGAACATGATCATCCATGACATGGAGGGTCAGATCGAAATCGGCGATACCTTCCGTAATCCGAAATTTCGCAAAGGCAATCGTCTGCAGGTCTTCGATCGCGCGGTGGCCAATCCGATGTGGAACCAGACCGAGTTCACCGAGCGGGACTACGACGCCGACGAACTCGACCGCTTCCCCAAGGGCGCGGGCTTCCCCGGCAACAAGGCTGACTGGGGCTGGGTGCAGCACATCCTCGCCAGCCTCAATGAGGCGGGCCGCGCCGCCATCGTGCTCGACACCGGCGCTGCCTCGCGCGGCTCCGGCAATGCGAACAGCAACAAGGAAAGGGATGTGCGCCGCTGGTTCGTGGAGCAGGACCTCATCGAGGGCGTGATCTACCTGCCGGAAAACCTGTTCTACAACACCAGCGCGCCCGGCATCATCCTCATTCTGAACAAGGCGAAGGCGAAGGAGCGCAAAGGAAAACTGTTCCTGCTCAACGCCGCCACCGAGTTCGCCAAGGGCGACCCGAAGAACTACCTCCCGGAGGAGGCTATCACGCGCATCGCCGACACCTTCAAGGCGTGGCGCGAGGTGGAGAAATACAGCCGCATCGTCAAGCGCGAGGAAATTGCGAAGAACGACTTCAACATCTCGCCCAGCCGCTACATCCACACGGGGGCAGGCGAGGAATATCGGACGCTTATGGAGATTGTCGAAGAACTCGACGCGCTGGAGCAGGAGGCGAAGTCCGCCGATGCGTCGCTGCGGGGCATTCTGGATAAACTCGGCATCGGCACATGAGGCAGCGGATCTTCATCAGCAGCGTGCAAAAGGAGTTTGCCACTGAGCGGCAGGTGCTCAAGGCTTACGTCCTCGGCGATGCCCTGCTCCGCCGCTTCTTTGATGTGTTCCTTTTTGAAGACATTCCCGCTACCGACCGCCGGGCCGACGCCGTTTACCTTGAGGAAGTCCGGCGGTGCGACATCTATCTGGCTTTGTTGGGCGATCAATACGGCTACGAAGACGAAAACGGCATTTCACCAACCCACCGCGAATTCAACGAGGCGACCAAGCTCGGCAAGCACCGCATTGTGTTCGCTAAAGGTGACACCGACGCGGACAAGCACCCGAAGATGCGGGCGTTGATCGCCTCTGCTGGCGCGCAATTGATCCGCCGCCGCCTCACCACGCCCGCAGAGTTGATCCCTGCCCTTTACGCCAGCCTGGTGGATTGTCTTGCCGTGAAGGAACTGCTCCGCTTTGGCCCCTTCGATGCCGCCGCTTGCCCGGATGCCACCATCGACGATCTGTCCGCTGAAAAAATCCGGCGCTTTGCGGGCATCGCGCGGCGCGCCCGCGGCTTCCCGCTGCCGGAGGACACCGCTCCCGAGCAAGTGCTGGAAGCTCTGCACCTGCTCAACAAGCGCCGGCCTACCCACGCCGCCATCCTGCTCTTTGGCAACGCGCCGCAACGCTTCCTCATCTCTTCCGAGATCAAGTGCGCCCATTTCCACGGCACCGAGGTCCGCAAGCCAATTCCCTTCTATCAGGTCTACAAGGGAACGGCCTTCGATCTGGTGGATCAGGCGGTGGATTTTGTCCTCTCGAAGATCAACCTGGCCGTTGGCACGCGTGAACACGCCACCCAGGCCCCGGTGGCCTATGAGATGCCGCCGGAAGTCGTCCGCGAAGCCATCGTCAATGCTGTCGCGCATCGCGACTACACCGGCAACGGCAGCGTGCAGGTCATGCTATTTTCTGATCGGCTGGAAGTCTGGAACCCCGGCACTTTGCCGCCTTCGCTGACCCTGGAGAAACTTCGCCACCCTCACGGCTCAGTGCCGGGAAACCCGCTTCTGGCCGAACCGCTTTACCTGACGAAATACATCGAACGCATGGGCACCGGCACGGGCGACATGATTCAGCGGTGCCGGCACGCCGGCTTGGCCGAACCGGAGTTCACCCTGACCGACGGCTTCGTCATCACCATCCGCCGCAAGCCAAGCCGGGCTTTCGAGGCTGTTGGAGGACAAGCGGCAGGGGAAGTTGCGGGGCAAGTCGCGAAGGAACGTACACCACCAGTCACCGGGGAAGTCACCGGGGAAGTCACCGGGGAAGTTGAGCGGGTGGTGCTGGTCCTCCAAGGCGAGATGAAACGGTCGGCAATTCAAGCTGTCTTGGGGCTGAGGCATGAGGACTACTTCCGAGAAGCTTACCTGGTTCCGGCCCTCGAGGCCGGCTATGTGGAAATGACCATTCCCGACAAACCCAAGAGCAGCCGACAGAAATACCGTCTCACCGCCAAGGGCAAAGCCTTGCTCGCCACGATCGCGCAGAACGGAGGCCAGGCATGACCCACCCAGAAAAAGAGGCAAAGGAGACAGACCGCAGCCTGCGGGCCGTTTTGGAGAAAATCCGCTTATGAAGAAGTCGCCCGCGAGCAGGGAGAAAACCAGCGGTCGCCGGGAAAAAACTTCCCGGTCGGTTTCCAAGAGAGCCGCGGTAACCCACCGCAGGGATTTGTATCAATCCATCGCCAAGGTGCTTCGCGCCGCACGCGCCAATGCCTACCGGGCCGTCAACTTCACCATGGTCGAGGCCTACTGGAACGTCGGGCGGATGATTGTCGAGGAAGAACAACAGGGAAAGGAACGGGCGGAATACGGAGCCGCGCTGCTCAAAAACCTGTCCATTCGACTGACCGGCGAGTTCGGGGCTGGATTCTCGGAGCAGAGTCTTCGCAATATGCGACAGGTCTTTTCCAGTTTCTCAATTCGCTCCGCACTCCGGAGCGAATTGACCTGGACTCACTACAAGACGCTGATTCGCGTCGAAAACGAGGCCGCCAGAGCTTATTACGCCACTGAAGCCGCTGACCAGAACTGGACTGTCAGCGCCCTGGAGCGGCAAATCAACTCCCTGTACTACGAACGCCTGCTGCTGAGCCGCGATCGTGCGCCGGTCATCGAGGAAATGCAGGCGAAAACCGCTGCTCTCGCTCCCACACCCAAGGATTTCATCAAAGACCCCTACGTCCTGGATTTTCTCGGCATCCCGGATGCGCACAAATTCCGCGAAGCCGACCTCGAACAGGCCATCATCGACAAACTCCAGGCCTTCATGCTGGAACTGGGCAAAGGCTTCGCCTTCGTCGCCCGCCAGCAACGCATCAGCACCGAGACCAAAGATTTCTTCATTGACCTGGTCTTCTACAACTACGTCCTCAAGTGCTTCGTCCTCGTCGATCTGAAAACGGGCGAACTGACCCACCAGGACATCGGGCAAATGGATATGTACGTCCGCCTGTTCGAGGACACGATAAAAGGCGCGGACGACAACCCTTCCGTCGGTATCATTCTGTGCACGGAGAAAGACCACACCGTGGTGAAATATTCCGTGCTCAACGAGAACCGGCAGTTGTTCGCATCGAAATATATGTTGTATCTGCCGACGGAAGAAGCGCTGCGCCAAGAGTTGGAACGGGAACGGGCACTGGTGGTGCGGGAACGGCAGGCGCAGTACACGGTGCTTCAGAAGTCGCCCAAGACAGGGCGTGGCACGACCGACACGTTGGTGCAGAAACCGGACGGAAACCGGACAAACAAGACATCTGCCCTCCCGCCAGAGGAACAGGACAGAAACAAGACAAATAGGACATTCACCTCGTCCGCAATTGGCACAGAGTTGGCTCAATCGGCTCAAACGCCGTCGAAACCAACCCGCCGTAAAGCCGCCAAACCCGCCAGAAAACGTGCCCCCAATGCGCCAAATGCGTCCAAGGCCACCCGCAGCAGGGGGAAGAAGGGGGGCAGGGCATGAGCAGGACGAACAAATCTGGGAAGCAGGCCGGGATGGACGGCCTGACTACGTTGACCCGGCAAATCGAACAGGTCAATGCGGAGGCGTTTGAAGGTGTGGATGGCTGGAAGCACATAACGCTTGGCGACATCGTTTCCGAGCCAAACTGCCTGATACAAACGGGGCCGTTTGGAAGCCAGCTTCACAAGCATGAATACCGAGATCACGGCGTCGGCGTTGTGAACCCAACGCACCTTTCCGATAACAGAATCGCCCATGAGGATGTGCCGCATGTCAGCAACGAGACCGGTCGCGCGGGGGCAAGGAGGATCGTTTGCTCAAGGAGTCGTACACCAGGGTATTCGAGCGTGGTGTCTGGAGGACCAAGGCGTACGCATTCCAATCGGCACTCACATCGCGGGAACTTAAGCTCAAACCGAAAGGAGCCAACATCGCCGGCCTGCAGTTGGCCGATCTGCTCGGGCACCCCGTCAAGCAGTGGGTGTTGAAGCATTACGGGCACACCGACGCTGAACCGGCGCCATTCGCGCAACGACTCATGGGCGTGGTAGAACAGAAGCTCAATCGTCACCTTTACGATGACAGGGTGGAAGGCTATGGAATGGTGCTCTTCCCGAGAAAATAAAAAGGCCTCTTTCGAGGCCCTCTTACGCTTGCCCCTGCGGGCAATCCACCTCCGCTAGTGCGGATTACCTGCATTATCGTCATGATTGCGAGGTAAATCAAGAGTTTTTTGGGTACATGTCAATGGCCACGTCCGGAGAACATAAAACTGTCCAGGCCCGCATCCTCGCCTATGCGGAGGAGATCGGGTGGCGTTATATTCTGCGGGCGGAAGCAGAGGCTCGGCGCGCCTTTGATCCGGACGCAGCAACCCTGCAGGACTGGGCGCGCAAGCCGTCGCTGTTCTTCGGCGGTCCGGGCCGCCAGTTGATGACGGCGCAGCTTCGGGTCCACGACCTCGACCTGCCGGAATTGACATCGTTCACCGCAAAGGATGCACGATGAGCAACGAACCCCAATCCCCGTTTCTCCTCTACCAAACCAGAGACGGACAGACCCGGCTGGAGGTCCGCCTGGAGAACGAGACGGTCTGGCTCTCGCTCAACCAGTTGGCGGAGCTGTTCCAACGGGATAAGTCGGTGATTTCCAGGCACATCAAAAACGTGTTCGAGGAGGGGGAATTGAAGCCGGAGGCAACTGTTGCAAAATTTGCAACAGTTCAAGCCGAAGGCGGCAAGCGGGTCGCCCGCGACATCGAGTTCTACAACCTCGACGTAATCATCTCCGTGGGCTACCGCGTGAAGTCGCACCGCGGCACGCAGTTCCGCATCTGGGCCACGCAGCGGCTGCGGGATTACATCGTCAAAGGCTTTTCGCTGGACGACGAGCGGCTCAAGCGGGTCGGAGGCGGGAATTACTTCGAGGAACTGCTGGCCCGCATTCGCGACATCCGGTCGTCGGAGAAGGTCTTCTGGCGCAAGGTGCTGGAGATTTACGCGACCAGCATCGACTACGATCCGGCAGAGGAGGCATCGCAGATGTTCTTCGCCACGGTGCAGAACAAGATTCACTGGGCGGCGCACGGGCACACAGCAGCGGAAATTGTCAATGAGCGGGCCGACGCAGCGAGGCCGAACCTGGGGCTGACGAACTGGCAGGGGGCCCAGCCAACCAAGGGGGAGGCGGCCATTGCCAAGAATTACCTCACGACGGGGGAACTCGAAGTCCTCAACCGCATTGTTACCGCGTATCTTGAATTCGCCGAACTACAGGCGCTGAACCGCAAGCCGATGACTATGCGGAACTGGATTGCCAAGCTGGAGGATTTTCTGCGGATGGGCGATCGGGACATCCTCACCCATACCGGAACAATTTCCCACGAGCAGGCGCTGAGAAGAGCGGAGCTGGAGTTTGAGAAGTTCAGAGCGCTCCAGCTTGAACGCCCTTCGCCAGTGGAAAAGGACTTCGAGGCAGCGGTAAAAAAACTGCCCAAGCCCCGGAAACCAGGGAAAGCCGACTGATGCCCGTCAATGTCCGCGCCAGCCCGCTTGAACATACCCAAATCGGGTAGTAAGATGCCCAATATGGGTATGAAAGCCAAGACCTCTCCCCTCCCACGGCGCACGAGCCTGGCCGACGCGCTGTTCTCCGCCACCCAGCAGCGGGTGCTGGCGTTTCTGTTTGGCCAGCCGGAGCGCAGTTTCTTCGCCACCGAGTTGATTGGGCTGGTCGGCGCGGGCTCCGGCGCGGTGCAGCGCGAACTAGCGCGGCTGGCGCAAAGTGGTTTGGTAACGGTCACCCGCATGGGCACCCAGAAGCATTATCAGGCCAACCCGAAGTCCCCGATTTTTGCCGAGCTCTGCGCTATTGCACGTAAGACCGTCGGACTGGCCGAGCCGTTGCGGGATGCGCTGGCGCGGTTGGCGGAGCGCATCACGGCGGCCTTTGTGTTTGGCTCGGTGGCCAAGCGCAGCGACACGGCCGCGAGCGACATCGACGTGCTTGTGCTCTCCGACGATCTGGATTACGCGGACGTGTTTGAAGCGCTGCAATCCGCGGAAGCGAAGCTCGGGCGCACCGTCAATCCCACCGTCCAGAGGCCTGCCGAGTGGCGCAGGAAGCGCAAGGCAGGCGTTGCGTTCGCAGTGAAAGTGATGGCGCAACCCAAGCTATTCCTCATCGGCTCGGAGGAGGCGCTTGGCTGATATTTCCAAGGAACTCGCAAATCTCGAGCGTATAGGCAAGCTGACGCCCGAGTCCGGCACGCGCGGCGAGATCGCCGGCCTGCTGACTTCCGGAGCGGAGCGGCTGGCTGACGCGCGCCGAGGCCGGGTGGCGCGTGAGCAGTCGATGCTCGCCAGTGTCGAGGTTAGACCGAGGCTGGTGTGAATTGTCAAAATTGGCACTCTCATATGCTGGAGAGCCTTACGCCGCCTGAGTATCAGGCAAACCAATCTTGTGAAATAGCAGCGTAGGCCGATCATGTAATTTCGGATCGCCGCCGGGAGCTGCGGGGTTTTTACCGCCATCAGTCGCGGCTACGGAGTACAGTAGCGCAACACGAGGACGCCCAGGCAAGAACGCCACATGAACAAGAAGAACCTCACCGAACGCGACATCTGCACGAAGTACATCACGCCCGCGTTGGTGCGGGCGGGCTGGGATGTGCTGTCGCAGATCCGCGAACAGGTCTTTTTCACCAAAGGGCGCATCATCGTCCGCGGCAAGCTCGTCACCCGCGGCAAGGCGAAATTCGCCGACCATATCCTCTACTACAAGCCGAACATCCCGATTGCGCTCATTGAGGCAAAGGACAACAACCACCCCGTCGGCGGCGGCATGCAGCAGGGGCTTGAATACGCCGAGACACTCGACATTCCATTCGTCTTTTCATCGAACGGCGATGCTTTCCTGTTCCACGACCGCACCGGTTTGAGCGACCAGACGGAAACTGAGTTGGCGCTGGACGCCTTCCCGACGCCGGAGCAACTCTGGGCCAAATACCGCGCCTGGAAAGGGCTCGCCCCGGCGGAAGAACGCATCGTGCTTCAGGACTACCACGACGACGCCGGCGGCAAGGAGCCGCGCTACTACCAGCGCATCGCCATCAATAAGGCGATCGAGGCCATCGCCAAGGGGCAGGACCGCATTCTGCTCGTAATGGCGACTGGCACCGGCAAGACCTACACTGCGTTCCAGATCATCTGGCGCCTGTGGAAAGCCGGGCAGAAGAAACGCATCCTGTACCTCGCCGACCGCAACGTCCTGGTTGATCAGACGATGGTGAACGACTTCCGCCCCTTTGGCGCGGCCATGGCCAAGCTCAGCACCGGGTCAAAGACCATCGAGCGCGAGGACGGCGCCGAGGTTCAACTGCCGCTCGCCATCGACAAGAAGCATCGGCGCATCGACACCGCTTACGAGATTTACCTCGCGCTGTATCAGGCCATCACCGGCCCGGAGGACCGGCAGAAGCTGTTCCGCGAACTCTCGCCGGACTTCTTCGACCTCATTGTGATTGACGAGTGCCATCGCGGCAGCGCGGCGGCAGATTCCGCCTGGCGGGAGATCCTCGACTATTTTTCCAGCGCCACGCAAATCGGCCTCACCGCCACGCCGAAAGAGACGGAGTATGTCTCGAACATTCACTACTTCGGCGAGCCCGTCTATTCCTACTCGCTCAAGCAGGGCATCCACGACGGTTTCCTCGCTCCCTACAAGGTGGTGAAAGTCCACCTCGACGTGGACGTTGAAGGCTACCGCCCTGAAAAAGGCGAGACGGACAAATACGGCTACGAGATCGAGGACCGCATTTACAACCAAAAGGACTTCGACCGCAATCTCGTGATTGACGAGCGCACCAAGCGCGTCGCCCACCGGATGAGCGAGTTCCTGAAGGAAAGCGGCGACCGCTTCCAGAAGACTATCGTGTTTTGCGTGGATACCGAACACGCCGCGCGCATGCGCCAGGCCCTCGTCAACGAGAACCCGGACCTGGTGCAGCAGAACGCGCGCTACGTCATGCGCATCACCGGCGATGATGCAGACGGCTGTGCCCAGATCGGCAACTTCATCGACCCGGAAGCGAAATACCCGGTCATCGTCACCACTTCGCGCCTGCTATCCACGGGCGTGGACGCCCAGACCTGCCGCCTGATCGTGCTCGACCGCGCAGTCGGGTCGATGACCGAGTTCAAGCAGATCATGGGCCGCGGCACCCGCGTCCACGAGGACACGCGGAAGTATTACTTCACCTTGCTTGATTTCCGCAAGGCGACCAACCACTTCGCCGATCCGGATTTCGACGGCGTGCCGGTGCAGATCTACGAGCCGGGCGAGGACGATCCGGTCAGTCCGCCGGACGATGTACCGCCTGTCGACGATCCGGACGATCCAGTACCGCCGCAACCGGGCGAGGACGAAACGGTCATCGTTGATCCGAACCCTCCGGTCATCGATATCCCGACGGCCGCGGAGCCCCACCCGAAGTTCTACATCCACGGCAACGTGGTCGCTATCGTCGCGGAGCGCATCGAATACGTCGACGAAAACGGCAAGCTGATCACCGAAAGCCTGCGCGACTATTCGAAAAAAACGCTGAGGAAACAATATGCTAGCCTCGACGCTTTTCTCAAACGCTGGAAGGGCACAGAGCGCAAGCAGGCGATCATCGAGGAACTCGCCGCCGAGGGCCTGCTGCTCGATCCGCTGGCCGATGAGGTGGGCAGGGATCTCGACCCGTTCGACCTGATCTGCCACGTGGCCTTCGACCAGCCGCCGCTCACGCGGCGCGAGCGGGCCGACAACGTGCGCAAGCGCGACGTGTTCACCCGGTATGGGGCGCAGGCTCGCGCCGTCCTCGAAGCCCTGTTGCAGAAATACCAGGACGAAGGCGTCACCGGCCTGGACGATCCGCGCATCCTGAGGCTTACCCCGTTCGACGCCATGGGCACCCCGGTCGAACTGCTCAAGGAATTCGGCGGCAGGAACGGCTTCGAAAAGGCCGTCCACGAACTTCAATCCGCTCTTTACGCAGTTTACGATAGGGCCGCCTGAACCCCATGTCCGTCCGCAATGTAGTCAAATCCATCCAGGACATCATGCGCCAGGATGTCGGCGTCGATGGCGACGCCCAGCGCATCTCGCAACTTTGCTGGATGTTCTTCCTCAAGATCATCGACGATCAGGATCAGGAACTGGAGCTGATGCAGGAAGGCTACCGCTCGCCCATCCCCGCGAAATTCCGCTGGCGCGCCTGGGCCGGCGACCCCGAGGGCATCACCGGCGAGGCGCTGCTCGCGTTTGTCAACGACGAGCTGTTCCCCGCGCTGAAGGAGCTGCCTAATACGGCCAAGGACGGCCGGCGCCGCGTGGTGCGTGGCGTGTTCGAAGACGCCTACAACTACATGAAGTCCGGCCAGCTCATGCGCCAGGTGGTGAACAAGATCAATGCCATCGATTTCAACAACCTTTCCGAGCGGCAGCACTTCGGCGATCTCTACGAGCAGATTCTGAACGACCTGCAGAGCGCCGGCAACGCGGGCGAGTACTACACGCCGCGCGCCGTCACCGCCTTCATGGCCGAGCGCATCGACCCGAAGCCGGGCGAGATCCTGTTCGACCCCGCCGGCGGCACCGGCGGCTTTATCACCTGCGCGGTACGCCACATGCGCAGCCGCTACGTGAAGACGCCAGAGGACGAGCGGCGCATGCAGCAGGCGCTGCGCGTCGTGGAGAAAAAGCAGCTCCCGCACATGCTGTGCGTCACCAACATGCTGCTACACGGCATCGACGACCCCTCGTTCGTACGCCACGACAACGCGCTGGCACGCCCCTACATCAGCTACGGCCAGTCCGACCGCGTGGACATCGCCCTCACCAATCCGCCCTTCGGCGGGCGCGAGGAGGACGGCATCGAGAGCAACTTCCCCAAGCACTTCCAGACCCGCGAGACCGCCGACCTGTTCCTCGCTCTCATCATTCGCCTGCTAAAACCCGGTGGACGTGCCGGCGTGGTGCTGCCCGACGGTTCGCTCTTTGGTGAAGGCGTAAAGACGCGGTTGAAGGAACATTTGATGGAGGAGTGCAAGCTCCACACCATCGTGCGGCTGCCCAACAGCGTGTTCAAACCTTACGCCAGCATTGGCACCAACCTGCTGTTTTTCGAGAAGGGCGAGCCGACGAAGGAAATTTGGTTCTACGAGCATCGCGTTCCCGAGGGCCAGAAGGCCTACTCGATGACCAAACCCATTCGGATTGAGCACCTGAAGCCCTGCGCCGACTGGTGGGGCGGCGCGAAACGCAAGGGCCGGGTTGAGAATGAAGTCGCGTGGCGCGTCACCGCCGAGGAGGTGAAAGCGCGCGGCTACAACCTCGACTTCAAAAACCCCCACATTGTGGCCGACGATCATGGCGATCCGGAAGAACTGCTGGCGAAGCTCGACGAGGCGGAAAAGCAGGCCGCCGCGCTGCGCGATCAGCTCAAGGCTGTTCTGGCTGAGGCGCTGCTGCGATGAGCACCGACCTTGCGTTTTACGGCACCTTGCTTGCCGACATCAAGACCCGTATCCGGCACGCGCAAAACCGGGCGGCGCTGGCGGTCAATGCGGAATTGGTGCGCCTGTATTGGGACATCGGACGTTTGATTCTCGCCCGCCAGCAGCAGGAAGGCTGGGGCGCGGGTGTCATCCCCCGGTTGGCGCGCGACTTGCACAACGAACTGCCTGAGGTCAAGGGTTTTTCCGATCGCAATATCAAGCGGATGGTGCAGTTTGTGCGGGAGTACCCCGGCTTGTTCTCAATTGGGCCACGGGCGGTGGCCCAATTGGCCGATGTGCCGAAAGACGCGAAAAGAGGGCCACTGCCCGTGGCCCAATCGAACGCATCCGGGACCGAAGAGTCAATTTTGCAACACGCCGTTACATCATTGCCTTGGGCGCATAACGTTCTGCTGATTCAGATGGTCAAAGATCTTCCGAGACGTCTTTGGTACGCCGAACAGGACATCGCGCAAGGCTGGAGCCGCGACGATCTTGCCGCCATGATCAAGCGCCGCGCGCATACACGTCAGGGAGCGGCGGTGACCAACTTCGCGGCGCGCCTGGGCGATCCGCAGTCGAAACTGGCCGGACAACTGCTCAAGGATCCCTATGTGTTCGACTTTCTCACCCTCGAAGAACCCTTTCATGAGCGTGAACTGGAAACCGGGCTGGTGCGGCATCTGGAAATGTTCCTGCTGGAACTCGGTCAGGGATTTGCCTTCGTCGGACGGCAATATGCGCTGACGGTTGGCGAAGACGATTTCTATATCGACCTGCTCTTCTATCACCTCCGGCTGCGCGCTTTCATTGTCGTTGAACTCAAGCGCGGTCCGTTCAAACCCGAATACGCCGGCAAGATGAACTTCTACTGCTCGGTGGTGGACGACACGCTGAGACACAAGAATGACCAGCCGACCATCGGCCTTATCCTGTGCCAGACCAAGAATAGGCTCATTGCCGAATACGCGCTGCGCGACGTGCACAAACCGATTGGCGTGGCCGACTACGAACTCACCCGCGCCCTGCCTAAGGAACTGGCCTCAAGCCTGCCGTCGATCGAGCAGATCGAGGCCGAGCTGCAGAGCGAGGTGAAGGGCCGGTCCAAAAAATGATGGCGATAAGCACTGGATGGGTGCGGGAGATTGCGCAGAAAGCGTCTGCGCAATTGCCGGCAGGGATAACTCGTCACCTAGTTTCTGACCGATTTTCCTTGATTTCCGAGAAGCGTTCTCGGAAATCGGCTGCGCGATCGCTTCCTTTCATCCTCGGTCGCGCGCACCACGTCATCCCGTCCGCAGTTCTCAAGTATTGCCGCCAGTTTAATCTCGCCTTCCCGGCGCAATCGGCATTCGGGATTGGTCACACGCTGTGTGACCAATTGCGTCAAAGTATCTGCGCATGACTCAGGGCAAAGCATGAAAACGAAGAAAGCCGTAGCCAAGACCGATTCGGGGCGCACTGCGCCCCGAATTGACATGGACCGATTACCGTCGTCAAGTATTCGGTGCTGAGCGAAAGCAATCAGGTTTTTGCATCCAAGTACCGGCTCTACTTGCCCAGCGAGGTGGAATTGCGTGCCGAGATTGAGCGCGAACGAGGGCTTGCGGTGCGGGAGCAGGAGGCGCGGTATGGGGACTGATGTTCGGATTGGCAGGTTTTCGCATAAGCCGTCCGCGCAATTGCCGGCCGACAGGATTTGCCAGAAGGCTGCTGGCGAATTGATACCAATTTCCCAGACACCATCTGGGAAATCCGCCGTTCCCGGAATTCCTTTCCCCTTCAGCTCAAGGCCATTCTGGCGGAGGCGTTGCTGCGATGAGCGTAAGAAGCAGGCAAAATGCATGGCAACATCCGTTTGATAACCGGGAGTAGGCTCTATGCACCCTCTGATACAGGAAAAACGCGCAGACATCGCCGCACTTTGCCGGCGTTACCGCGTTCGACATCTGGAGGTGTTTGGCTCCGCCGCGCGCGGCGACGGCTTCGACCCAGCCAGCAGCGACGCCGACTTTCTGGTCGAATTCGAACCCCAGAGCGATCTGCCGCCGCTCGAAGAATTTTTCGGATTTCAGGCCGATCTCTCCCGGCTGCTCGAACGCTCCGTGGACCTGGTTGAGGAGCGGGCCGTTCGCAATCCCTATGTGCTCGCCAACATTAACCGCACGCGGGAGGTCGTTTATGCAGCATGATTCCCGCGCCTACCTCTGGGATGTGCGTCAGGCCGCGGATGTCGTCGTGGAGCATTCGAGAGTCTGGCGCATCATCCAGAAATCCTTGCCATCGCTCCGCGCGAAGGTTGCGGCCCTGCTCGGCGATCTGGGCCCGCCCTGAGATGAACGCGCAGCGATTGCTGCAACACTTCGACCGCATTGCCGAGGCGCCAGACGCTGTTCCGCGGCTGCGGCGGTTTATTTTGGATCTTGCCGTGCGGGGGAAGCTGGTTGAGCAGGATCCGGGGGACGAGCCAGCGTCGGAACTGCTGAAGCGGATTCGGGTGGAGAAGGCGCGGCTGGTAAAGGCGGGAGAAATCAGGAAGGAAAGGCCGCTACCGTTAGTAGAGGAGGATGAAGCCCCATATACTCCGCCGGCGGGTTGGGCGTGGGTGAGGATTCGGCACGTAACGAGTGACCGTGGGCAGATAACGCCCGACAAGGACTTCACCTATATCGATGTGACCGCGATCAACAAAGAGGTCGGTTGCGTTGCCGATGCAAAGGTCCTCTCACCGCTCGATGCTCCAAGCCGAGCCCGGAAGATGGTGCGGACCGGCGATGTCCTTTACTCCTGTGTCCGGCCTTACCTCCTGAACATCGCGGTTATTGAGAGGGACATCGTTCCTTCGCCAATCGCAAGCACTGCGTTTGCGGTCCTCAACGGTTTCGGCCTGGTCCTCTCCAAGTATCTGTGGATCGCTCTGCGAAGCCCGTTCATGGTCGAGTGCGTTGAGGCGAAGATGCGGGGCCAAGCTTATCCGGCGATTAACGATTCAGACTTCGCTATTCTTCCGCTTCCCCTCCCACCCCTCGCCGAACAACACCGCATCGTCGCCAAGGTGGATGAATTGATGGCGCTGTGTGATCGACTGGAGGCGGCCCAAGCGGAGCGGGAGTGCCGGCGGGATCGGCTGGCGGCAGCGTCTCTGAATCGCCTGAACAACGGCGCGGATGCCGAGTCCTTCCGCAAGAACACCCGCTTCCACCTCCGCTACCTCCCGCGCCTGACCACCCGCCCCGAGCACATCCGGCAACTCCGCCAGACCATTCTAAACTTTGCCGTTCGCGGCAAACTCGTGCCCCAAGATCCCAACGACGGACCGGCTCTAGATTTCGATGCAGGGGCTAGCCCACAGCGCGCGTTGCCGTTTGAGATCCCAGACTCATGGCGCTGGTCGCGCCTTCAATCTCTGGGTAGATTGAAAGGTGGTGGCACGCCATCAAAGAGCCAGAGCGCCTATTGGAATGGAACGATTCCATGGGTGTCGCCCAAAGATATGAAGCGCGATTACATCGAGACGGCGCAGCTAGCCATCACACAAAATGCAGTAGCCGAGTCTGCGGTAAACATGATCGAGCCGAAAAGCATCTTGTTTGTTGTCCGCGGGATGATCCTCGCCCACAGCTTTCCGGTCGCGATTGCCCATGTTGCATTGACGATCAACCAAGACATGAAGGCACTCGTCTTGCGCGCACCTGACATGTCGGAGTTCATCCTCAGAGCCTTGAAAGGCTTGAAGCCTCAGATCCTTTCAACGGTTCAACGGTCTAGCCACGGTACATGCCGTATTGAAGGGCACGACTACCGCGACTTACTCGTTCCAGTCCCGCCCCCTCCCGAACAACAGCGTATCGTTGCACGAGTGGATGAACTGATGAATCTCTGTGACCAGATTGAAGCCGGACTAACCACGACTGAAACCACGGCCCGCTGTATTCTCGAAGCCAGTTTGCATCGAGTCTTAGCTGTCCGTCATTGACCCTCATTCTCGCGGGCAACTCCCCAAATGCATTTATCGAAGCTGGTCATCGAAAACTTCCGGGTATTTGGGAGCCGCCAGAATGGGAGGTACCTCGACTTTCGAGACAGCACTCCATTTCAAACCGTGGCGGGCCTTACCGGTTGACCATTGTGGTTGGCGGGTAATATCGGCGCTACGTATTTCTGAATGCTGCACGCGCAGTCGGCGCCGATCTTGCGCAGGCTGGAATATGTTTCGACAACTGAATGTGAGGCACCTATGAAGTGGATTTCAGCACTTAACCTCCAGCAGTGGGCCGATACACTCCAGGCCCGCGCAGTCTTTCCCGGCTTGGTGGGCGACTTGATCCGCGCCTCGGCCACAGAAATCGGTACGTTTCGCTTCGCGTCGGGCGACAAGTCTCAGGTTCGAGGTTTCGACGGAAGGTTGCAGTCAACGGGGGCACCCCCGTTTGTGCCGGCAGGCGATTCGATCTGGGAGTTCGGCGTAAACGCTGGCGCTGCCGCCAAGGCGAACGAAGACTATGCGAAGCGCACCAAGGAGATTCCGGCCGCACGGCGGGCGGAGATGAGTTTTGTGTTCGTCAGCCCTCGGACGTGGGATAACCCAAAACAGAAGCTCGATGATTGGTTGAAAGATAAGCGTGATCTCAAAGAGTGGAAGCAGGTCGAGTACATTGACGGCGTGGGCGTGGAGACGTGGCTCGACGACCATCCAGCGGTAGCAGCACGTTACGCACGCTACGAACTCAATTTACTTCCACAAGTTGGCGTGCTCAGCACCGCTGAGTTCTGGGACGAGTACTCGACACGCTTTGACCCACCGCTGACTGAGGAAGTCTTGCTCTGTGATCGGCAGCCGCAAGCGGACAAGCTACTGAGAGCGCTCGCAGAGCCATCCGGGATGGTTTCATTTGCAGCCGACTCCCCGGACGAAGTCATTGCTTTTGCAGTCGCTGCGTTGCGCAAGGCCGAGGACGCGGCCCGCTTGTTTCTTGAGGCGCGCACGCTCATCGTGGACACGGTCGACGCCGCAAGACTGATGTTAGTAAAGAAAGGGCTCGCATTTCTGCCCCGCGGACAGGCTCGGAACGTGGCTGGTATGCTGGGTAAGGCAGGGTCGACTCTCGTGACAGTTGGAGGAGACGAACTGAAACGCAACCACGACGTTTTGGCCCGCCCTTCTAGCGGATCTTTGGGCAAAGCTTTCAGCACGATGGGGCTATCCGGAGACGAAGGGTACGAACTTGCACGTAAGTGCGGCCGCAGCGTTACGGTGCTTGCCAGACTAATCCCGAGCGGAAGTGCTGAACTTCCGGAGTGGATTGGCCATGGCAAGCTGCTGCTACCGGCATTGCTCGCCGGTGGGTGGAGTGCCTCGTCTGCGCTGGATACCTCGGTCCTATGCGGCCTTGCTAACGTTGCTATGTACGAAGATGTGGAAGTGCCTCTGCGTCCTCTCACGCGACTGAAAGATCCTCCTCTCGATCGCGTCGACAACGTCTGGCGGATGCGCGCGCCGGTTGATGCCTTCGTTCATCTGGGCCACTTGATCGGCGCAGACGACCTTAAGCGCTTGAAAATCGCGGCGACTACGGTATTTGGGAAAATCGTGGATCCTCCAGAAGCCAATGAGCTCTTCAGTCTCTCCAGAAAGCAGGCAGAACAACACAGCGAGTGGCTGCGGGAAGGACTTGCAACCACGCTTCTCCAGATCGCCGTGCTCCATGATCAGGCAAACTTGGTTATCCCGGGTTCTACTCCACAGCACTTTGTCGACGTCGTCGTCCGCAGTCTGCCTGGTCTTTCATCAAACTATCGACTGCTCGCAAGCCTGCAAGACAACTTGGCGCTTCTTGCGGAGGCCGCTCCTGACCCTTTACTGCAGGCCCTCGAGCAGATGCTCGAGGGCGACGGTAGTGCACTTCGCCCGATCTTCAACGAAAGCGAAAACTTTTTGGCTCCTACCAGTCCGCACACCGGCTTGCTATGGGCCATGGAAGTACTAGCATGGGACCCAACTCACTTACCGCGCGTGGTGCAGATTCTTGCGCGACTCGCAGCTATTGACCCGGGTGGGAAGTTAGGCAACCGGCCGATTAACAGCCTGCGCACCATCTTTCTTTCATGGGCGCCTAACACCAACGCCACGCTGAAGCAACGTATCGGCGCATTGGATTACATCATACGCACAGTGCCCGGGGTCGGCTGGGATCTGTTGACGAAGCTTTTGCCTAGGTACCAGGACACGTCAAGCCCCGCTGTCAAGCCGAAGTTCCGCGAGGCAGGGGCGTCTGAGGCAGAGAGTCTCACCTATGGCGTCGTTTGGGAAAGCGAGCGGGAGATCATCTCGCGCGCCCTTGCGCAGGCCGAGCGGCAACCAACGCGCCTTGTCACCATCATCAAGTCGATGAGTGAGTTCCAGCCAGACTCGAGAAACAAGACACTGGACGTGGTTGAGGGATACCTGGAAAAGAACGCGCAGAGCGATGGGACCTATCTATTGTGGGCAGCCCTGAGGGAAGAAGTAAACCGGCACAGAGCCTTTGCTGACGCAGACTGGGCGCTCAAAGAGGAAGAACTTGCTCGAATAGACTTGATAGTCGACAAGTACGAGCCGTCTGATCCGGTTCGTCTCAACGTATGGGTTTTTGATGATTGGATGCCAAGCGTTCCAGGAAAGCTCGATGACTTGGTTGACTCGGTGGATGCCGCTAGGCGAACTGCCGCGCAAACGGTATTCGCGCAGCTGGGCATCGCGGGACTACAGTCCCTCGCGGAAGCAGCAAAACTAAAGCAGCTGGTCGCCGGAGCCCTTGATGGAGTAAATGTCGATGCTTTGGGTTTTGCTGAACTCGTCAAGAACTCGGTAGGACGCAGCGATGAGCTCGAGCACTTTGCGTCCGTCGCCTCTGCCGTCGCGGCCAAACGGTTTGGTGACCAGTGGGTCGCGATTCTCAAGGAGATGGCAATCACGAACAAGTGGGCCCCTTCGACGGTTGCTCGCCTGTTGAGCGCTCTGCCGGATGTTCGAGGTACTTGGACGCTTGTCGCGGAGTTTGGACCGGAGACGGAAACCAGTTATTGGAGTCGCAATTACAGCCACGCCGTGAGCGACAACGCGGAGGACCTGTTATTTATTGCTCGCCAGTACATGAGCGTCGGTCGACCTCTCGCCGCGCTCGACGCACTCCACCGCAAGAGCTCGCACATTCCCGCGCAGCTACTATTGGAGTTGCTGGACGCGGCAGTTTCTGAGATTAACCGGAGCAAAGGAGCTGGCGGCGGCATGACCGGGTACCACCTCGAGAAGATCTTCGAAGCGCTTGAGGCAAGAGACGACGTCGCCGCGGAAGAGATAGCACGGCGCGAGTATGCATATCTTCCGCTCTTGGATAGGCGTAAGAAGCCGCTGCTTCTGCATCGATTGTTGGCAAAAGATCCAGGACTGTATGTTTCCGTGATTCGGGATGTGTTTAAGCCCGCATCGGGTGAAGTTCCAGAACCCACCGAAGAAGGTCGTGCCCGCGCTACAGTGGGCTATCGATTGCTCAGTTCCATCACGGTGGTGCCCGGACAAACTGGAGAAGAGCTCGATTTCGGCATCCTGCGAACGTGGTGCTTAGAGGTTCGGAAGCAAGCTGCCGCTATCGACAGGGCTCGCATTGCTGATCAGTACATCGGCCACATTCTCGCACATGCGCCAGCGGAAAAATCGGATGGCGCTTGGCCACACGCTGCTGTCAGGCAGATGCTCGAAGACTTGTGCTCCGACGAAGTGGAGCGCGGACTGGCGATCGAGCGGCGAAACATGCGAGGCGTGTACTGGAAATCAATTGGCGGAGGCGGTACCCAAGAACGCGCGCTCGCAAAACAAGCACAGGATTGGGCGAAGGCCATGCCCAGCTATCCTAGGGCGGCCGCGCTGCTAAATCGGATTGGTGATAGTTGGGAGCATGACGCTAAACAGGAAGACATCCGTTCGGAGCAGGATCGACTGAAATGGTAAATCCAGATCTCGCACACGCAAGCTGCAGACGTGCGCGCGCGTTCTAGTACGGGTACGCTAATTCCAACTTAAGCGACATCGATTGAATCCTTAATGCGCTTCCTCCACGCCTCCGACCTCCACCTCGACAGCCCTTTGCGCGGCCTCGACCGCTACGAGGGCGCGCCTGTCGCACGGCTGCGCATTGCGACGCGGGCCGCGCTAGAACGACTGGTCGACATGGCGATCGCCGAGTGCGTCGATTTCGTTCTCTTCGCCGGTGACATTTACGACCGCGACTGGCAGGCTTTCCAAACTGGCCTGTTCTTTCGCGAGACGATGGTGCGCCTGGACCGGGTGGGCATCCGCGTATTCATCGTGCAGGGCAACCACGATGCGCAGGGCGTAATCACTCGCCAGTTGATCCTGCCGTCGAACGTCACCATGTTCTCCAGTCGCACGGCGCAGACAGTACGGATCAATGAACTGTCGGTAGCAATCCACGGCCGCAGTTTCCCCGAGCGGGCGGTTGACGAAGATCTGGTCCCTTCGTATCCGGCGCCTGTCCCTAATTTTTTCAACATTGGAATGCTGCACACCAGCCTCAACGGCCGGCCGGGCCATGACCCCTACGCTCCGACGGATCTCGCAACGCTGGTGGCCAAAGGCTATGACTACTGGGCGCTGGGACACGTCCATGCGCGCGAGGTGGTGTCGGAGGCGCCGCGCGTCGTCTTCCCGGGCAACCTTCAGGGCCGGCATGCGAACGAGACAGGCGCCAAGGGCTGCGAACTGGTCACGGTGGAGGCGGGACGGATCGAGGCCGAATTCGTCGCGCTCGATGTGGTGCGCTGGAATCAGGTGGTAGTGCCGGCAGAGGGCCTCGAGCGCTTGGAGGCGTTGGGCGATGCTTTCCGCGCGGCACTGGAGCCGGTGCTCGTCGGTGCTACGGACAGGCTGCACGCGGTGCGGGTCACGCTGACCGGCTCGACGGCCTTGCACCGGCTGGAGGCGAACCAGCCGGGTACGTTGGCCGCGGCGGTGCAGGCGGCGGCGCAGGACGTGAGCGACGCGGAGGTCTGGATAGAGCAGGTGCGCCTCGCGTTGACCACACCGATGGATCGAGCCCAGGCTGTGCAGCGCCAGGACGCGGTGGGCGAGTTGATCCGGTTGGTGGATTCGATTTCCGGCAACGACGCGGAGCTGGCGAGTTGGGCGAGCGCCGAGTTGGGCGATCTGCTGAATGCGTTGCCGGCCGAAGTGAGTATCGGCGTGGCCGTCGGCGACGTGCTGCGCTTGGACAACTTCGCCGACCTGCGGGCTCTGCTCGCGGATGCGGAAGCGACGGTGCTCGCGCGCCTTGCGCCAGCGGCGGACGGCGCATGAAGCTTGCCCGGCTGCTGCTGCAAGCGTTTGGTCCGTTCACCGGCAAGACGCTAGATTTCGCGGCGAGCGCGCGCAATCTGCACCTGATCTACGGTCCGAACGAAGCGGGCAAGTCGGCGGCGCTGCGGGCGATAACCGACCTGCGATTCGGCATTCCTCTGCGCAGTCCGGATGACTTCATCCATCCTATGGGACAGATACGCGTCGCCGGGCTCTTCATCGACGACCAAGGTGAGCCCATCGGTCTCGTCCGACGCAAAGGCCGCGCCCCGACGCTGTCGCGGTTCGATGTGGCGACAGAACAGCCTGACCCAAACCTGCCGGTGCTGCGCGAGCATGAGCTGGCGCTGACTGGCGGCGTTGAGCGCAGCGAGTTCGAAGCGATGTTCGGGCTCAATCATGAGCGTCTGCGCGCTGGCGGTGATCGGTTGCTCAACGGCGAGGGCGAGCTAGGCTCGGCGTTGTTCGAGGCCAGTGCCGGCACCCGCGGCATCGCGGCGATTCTGACGGGCTTGGACGATGACGCGAAAAAACTCTTCAACCCGCATGGCCGTGCGCAGAACGCGACGATCAATGAGGCGCGCCGACAGCTCGACGAGCAGCGCACCGCGTGGCGACAGGCGCAGACCAAACCGGCCGACTGGCAGGTTCTGAATCGCGCACACGAGCAGGCCAAGGCTGCGTTGGCCGAGATCGACCAGGCAATCGAGGCATTGCGCCGGCGCGAGAATGAATTGACCGAATTGCGCACGGTCGAGCCGTTGCTGCGGCAGCACGAGCGTGCGCTGGCGGAACTGCGGGCGCTGGCCGAGGCGCCCGATCTTCCCGAGGGCGCGCGCGAGGAGCGGCTGGCGGCGGAGCAGGCACAGCGCCGTGCACAGCAGGAATTTCAGGACACCGAGCTTGAACTCAAGCGCTGTGCAGAGGCGCTCGCCGTCTTGGTGATCGAGACGCCCTTGCTTGAGCACGCCGAGGTGATCGAACGGCTGGCTGCCGGCGTGGAGGCCGCTTCGCGCAGCCGGATAGAGGCGCAGCAACAGCAGGCGGTCGTCGAGCGGATCGACGCTGACCTGACGGCAACGGCGGCGCGGATTGCGCCGGGGCGGGATATGCCTGAAGTCCTGAATGCAGCGCCCGCGGAAGCAGATCGCGTGGCCTTGAACGATCACTTGCAGGCGATCGGCCGGCTCAACGAGCGGCTGGCGGGGAATCGCCAGCGCGCCCTTGAATTGGACGAGGCATTGAACGCCGACGCGGACGAGGCGCCCGCATTGCCCGACCCGGCCGTGCGGCAAAGCTTGGCCGAGGCCCTGCGGCGGGCTCAGGCGCTGGGCGACGTGGGGCGGAGGCGAGGCGAACTCGAGCGCCAGATCGGCGAACTCGAAGGCCGGCTGATTCAGTCGCTGTCGGACATGGGCGCCGAATCCGAGCAGGTATTGCGTAGAGCCCAGCCCTTGCTGGAAGCGCATATTGCCCAGGCCCGGCAGGAGCTGGCCGAGATTGAAGAAGCGGAGCGCGATGCGCGCCGCGATGATCAGCAATTAGAGCGCGATCTGGAACAACGGCGGCTTGAGCAACGACAGCTCGCTGCCGAAGGCGAGGTGGTCACCGCCGAGACCTTACGCCTCGCCCGGGAGCGGCGTGATGACGGCTGGACGCGCGTGCGCCGGGCCTATGTGGACCGCACCGATGATGTAGCCGAACTAGGTCGCGCATTCGATGCGAATCGTTTGCTGCCGGACGCATTCGAGGCCGCACAGAAAGAGGCCGACCGGCAGGCGGACCTGTTGCGCGCGGATGCGAAGCGGGCGGCTGCATCCGAGGAATGTTCCACGCGCATCGAGCAGATGGAAGCGCGCCGGCGCGAGATTGGCGCGGTACTCACGTCTCTTGGTGCGCGGCGCGAAAGCGTGCTCGCCGGGTGGACGGCGCGTCTCACGCAGGCGCAATTGCCGGCGCTGGATGCCGACGCGCTACGCGAATGGCAAGGTCGGCGCGACGTTGTGCTGGAGCTTGCAGGGCGCCTGGCGGGACTGCGTTCGGATCGCGAAGCTGTGCTGGCGGAAGCGTCGAGGGCAGCCTCGGCGCTGGTTGTCACACTGCGCGCTGCCGGGCAGACCACCGCCGAAGTGGCCGGTGGGGGCGAAGTCGATGCGCTGCCGTCGCTGATCGCGCAGGCTCTTCAATGGGAGAGAAAAACCGCGGAGAGCGAGGCGCAGCGCGGTGCGCAGGCAAGCGCATTGCGCGCGCAACAGGCGGAGCGCAAGAAGCTTGGTGCCCTGATTTCGCGCACCGAGACTGAGCTGCAGGGCCATGTGGCGGCGCTAGATGCCTGGCATGCGCGGTTGTTTCTGCCGTCCGACAGCGCCGCGGAAACCGTGAAGGTGCGACTCGAAGAACTCGATGCTTTGGCTCGACAATCTACAGTCCTGAACGATGCGCGACAGGCCCAAGGCCGTCACAATGCAGTAGTCAACGACATCGAGGCCCGTTCCGCGCAACTCGCGCTGCTGGTTGGCGAACCGGGACCGGTGTCGGTAGATGACTTCGCGGATCGTTTGCGCAGGCGCCTGGTGGCGTCACGAGAGAGTGAGCAGGAGCGCAACACACTGATCCGTGATCAAGCCCGGGCGCAGCAAAAGAAGCGGCAGGCAGAAACGGAACTTGAGCAACAAGGCGCTGTGCTGGCGCGACTCTGTTCGGCGGCGGGCGTCGCAACCGCCGACCTGCTCCCGGATCGGGAGGAGAGCGCCGCCCGAAAGCGCCAGGCAGAGATCCACCTGTCAACCCTTCGCGAGCAGCTCGCGCAGGCATCGGCGCGCCCGGAAGACGCGCTGCGCCAGAGCCTCGCCGGTCGGGATGCAGTTGCGATCGAGAGCGAACGTGAAAGGTGCAGGCTGGAGGTCGAGCAACGCGAAACGGAGCAGGCCTCGGCGCGGCAGGCCGAGGAACAGGCACGGCGAGCTCTGGAGGCGATCGACACATCGGATCGCGCGGCCGCCGCCCGGGAGGGCATGGAATCGGCTGCTGCGCGATTTCGGGCGGCGATCCGGCCGTGGGCACGCTTGCGGCTCGCGCACGCGCTACTGCAGGAGGCCTTGAACCGTTTCCGCGAACGCGCTCAGGCGCCGATGGTGGCCGCAGCATCCACCTACTTTTCGCTCATGACCGGTGGACGTTACGAGCGGCTGGTAGCCGACGAGGCAGACGATAAGCCTGTGCTTCGCGCCGAACGCTCGGACGGTGTCGGGATTGGCGTCGAGGCCATGAGCGACGGCACGGCCGATCAGCTCTATCTGGCGTTGCGACTTGCGGCGCTCGATCTGCGAGGTGCATCGCATCCGCACATGCCGCTGGTGCTCGATGACGGGCTCATCACCTCGGACGACGAACGGGCGGCGAACATTCTGCGGGCGCTGGCGCGGTTCGCCGAGGGTGGCCAAGTGATGATCTTTACGCATCATCGCCATTTGATTGATGTGGCACGAGCAGCTTTGGGCGAGCAAGCGCTGGCGGTCCACAGTCTGTAGAATTCGATCGGCCGAGGGTATTTTCAGACGCATCGCTCCGCTCGTTTGAGGAGATTCAAAGTGATATGGGTGACCGACGCCAAAGCGTTTCCGGACTACCGGCTGTGGGTCCGCTTTTCGGACAACACCGAAGGCGAAATCGAGCTGAAGGATTTCATCGCCTCAGATGCGCGCCCGATCGTTGCCGCGCTTCGCGATCAAACAGCGTTTTCTGCGATCCACGTGGAAATGGACACCGTGGTCTGGGCGAACGGCTTCGATCTCGCGCCGGAGTTCCTGTACGCGCGAGCGAAAGCCCACGCGTCCGCCTAGGCGCCACGGGCTGCGCTCGATATCGCTCGATCCGGGGCCGGCGCGTGAGTAGCCGACATTCACCGCACCCGCGCTGCTCGGCCTGGTGCTGGCGTACTGGACCTGGACGTGGACTTACGCCGGCATGGGCGTTTTTTCGCGGTACTTGTCGTAGACCACGCCGCCTGCGAACAGCGCGTCGATGTCGGCGCCGGCATAGCCGATGGTGCGCAACACTTCGGCGGAGTGCTGGCCCAGCCACGGCGCGGCCTTGCGGATCGCCGTGAGTTCACCCGTCGACTTGATCGGCAGGCCGATCGTTTTCATGCGGCCGATTTTCGGGTGGTCCATTTCCACCACCATGTTGCGCGCCTTGATGTGCGGGTCCTGCATGACCTGGTCGTATCCGAGCACGGGGCCGCCCGGGACTTCAGCCGCGTCCAGCTTCTCCACCCAGTGCGCGGTGGGCTGCGTCGTCAACACGGTCTCGATTTCCTGCTCGAGCGCGTCGATGTTCTTCAGTCGCGAGGACCCAGTGGCAAAGCGCGGATCGGTGAGCCACTCGGGTTTGGCGCACACCATGGTGCAGAAATTTTTCCACAGTTTGTCGTTGCTGGCGCCAGTGGTCACATAACCGTCTCTGGTTTTGTAGGCCTGGTAAGGCGCCGAGCGCCGGTGGCGGGTGCCGATTGCCGTCGGCACTTCGCCCGCGCCGAAGTAGGCGCCGAATTCCCACGGCGTCCACGCCAGCCCGGCTTCGAGTAGCGAGGTCTCCAGATACTGCCCCTTGCCTGTTCGCAGCTTGCCGATGTACGCGCCGAGGATGCCGTAGAGCGCGGTGACGCCGCTGGCGATGTCGTTCATCGCGATACCGACCTTGGCGGGACGCCCGCCCGGATAGCCGGTCATCATCATGATGCCCGACATGCCCTGGGCAATGATGTCGAAACCGCCTTTCTTGCCGTAGGGCCCGGTCTGGCCGAAGCCGGACATCGACGCATAGACGACGCCGGGGTTGAATTGCCTGACGCTGTCGTAATCGATGCCGAGTTTCTTGATGACGCCCGGCCGGAAATTTTCGGTAATGATGTCGGCTCGCGCGGCGAGCTTGTTGAAGATCTCCTTGCCGCGCGGATCTTTCATGTTGAGGGCGAGGCTTTTCTTGTTTCGATTGAGCACGGCGAAACAGTAGGATTCGTCGTTGATCTTGGGATCGAAGCGGCGCGATGCATCGCCTTCGGGGAAGTTCTCGATTTTGATGACTTCCGCGCCCATGTCGCCGAGCACCATGCTGCAGTAGGGACCGGCCATGATGTTGGTGAGATCGAGCACGTTCACGCCTTCGAGCGGCAGCGCCATCTTGTCTTCTCCTTCGGTTGCGGACTTGTCATCAAACTGCAGGCGGCTAGCGGATCACGGTCAGCTGCGTCGTGTCGATTTCGATCCACACCGGTTCACTTACCTCAAACACGTCCTGCGCCCGCGCGGTGGCGCGCAGGATCTGGGCCGCCCCGGGCAAGCGCACATAGTAGTCCCAGTACTCCCCGAGGTAGGCGCGCCGCTGCACCTGGCCCTGCGCGCAGCAGCGGCCGCCGCCGGCGCCCGGATTCTGCTTCAGCAGGTGGATGCTCTGCGGGCGGATGGAAACCAGCACGTCCTGCGGCAGGCTGGCGTCCGTCTGCAAGGCGTGCCTGGGCACCGAGAAGCCGCCGAAGTCCACGGTCTCGCCGTCGCACTTGCCTTCGACGAAATTCGTGCGCCCGATGAAGCCGGCCACGAACCTCGTCTTGGGACGGCCATACAGGGCATAGGGCGCATCGATCTGCTCCACGCGGCCCTGGTTCATCACGGCGATCCGGTCCGAGGTGACCATCGCCTCGGCCTGATCATGGGTCACGTACACCGTGGTGATCTTGAACTCGTCGTGCAGGCGGCGGATCTCGAAGCGCATCTCCTCGCGCAGGTTCGCATCCAGGTTGGAGAGCGGCTCGTCCAGCAGCAGCACGGCGGGCTTGACCACGATGGCCCGTGCCAGGGCCACGCGCTGCTGCTGCCCGCCGCTCAGCTCGGCCGGGTAGCGCTCGCGCAGGGCGCCCATCTGCACCTTCTCCAGGATCTCGTTCACGCGACGGCGGATTTCGTCGGGCTTCACCTTGCGCACCTGCAGGCCGAAGCCCACGTTCTCCGCCACGGTCATGTTGGGCCAGATGGCGTAGCTCTGGAAGATCATCGACATCTTTCGCTTTTCCGGCGGCAGGCTGGAGGTGGGGGAGGAAATGACCTCGCCGTCCACCTCGATGGTGCCCGACGTGGGCGCCATGAATCCCGCGATCATGCGCAGGGTGGTCGTCTTGCCGCAGCCCGAAGGCCCCAGCAGCGAGACCAGCTCGCCTTCCTGCAGAGTGAGATTGAAATTCTCGACGGCGGTGAAGTTGCCGAAGGTGCGGGATACGTTGCGCAGCACCAGCTTGCTCATGCGGCGGTCCTCCGGAGCATGAAATCGCGGCCCATCAGGCGAAAGCCAATCAGGATCAGGACGACGGTAATGACCACCAGGATCAGTCCGATGGAGGCCAGCATCTCGAAGTTGCCCTCGTCGCTCTTGTCGAACAGCAGCACGGAGAGCACCTGCGTGTTGATCGACGTCAGGAAAATGGCGGCGCTCAGCTCGCGCGTGCCGGGGATGAACACCAGAATGAAGGCGCCGGCCAGGCTGCGCTTGAGCAAAGGCGCCACCACCCGCCTGATGGCGGTGAAGCGCGTGCCGCCCAGGATGCGCACGGCATCCTCCAACTCCGGGTTGATGCTGCGGATGGCCGCATTGCAGTTCGCGTAGGCGATCGGCAGAAAGCGCGTGGCAAAGGCCAGGATCAGGATCCACGCGGATCCATACAGCACCAGCGGCGGCTGCGTGTAGGCGGCGTAGAAGCCAATGGCAAGCACGATGCCCGGAATGACGAACGGCGCCATGGTGAGGAACGACAGCAGATTGCCGACGTGCTTGCCGACCAGCTGCCGGTTCACGATGTAGGCCACGCATAGCGCCAGCGCGACGGCGATGACGGCGGCGGAGCCCGCGTACAGGAACGTGTTGAGGGTGGCGTTGCGCGTCAGGTTGTTCTCGAACGCCGTGAAATACAGGTTGTCCAGCGTCAGGTTATCCAGCGAGAAGCCGCGCCCCCAGGCCTTGGCCAGGGCGGCCTGGCAGATCACCACCATCGGCATGAAGAAGGACAGCGTGCAGACGAACAGACAATAGCCGAGCATCGGCCACTTCCAGCCCCCCAGCGGTATCGGCCGGCGTTCCCCGCCCTTGCCGGTGAGGGAGACGTAACCTTTGCGGTGTGTGATGCGGCGCTGCAGCCAGAACAGGAAGATGGTGATGCACAGCAGCGGCATCGAATAAGCCGCCGCCACGCTCACCTTGGGCGGATACTCGAAGAACTGCCACAACTGGGTGGTGACCACGTGGAAGCGGCCCGGCAGGGCCAGCAATGCGGGCGAACCGAACAGCGCGATGGCTTCCAGGAACACCAGGATGAAGGCCGCGAGGATGGCGGGCAGCACCAGCGGCAGCGTGATCGACAAGGTCGTGCGCAGGTTGCCCGATCCGAGGATGTTCGCCGCGTCTTCCATTTCGGAGGAAACCAGATCGAGCGCCGACTTGGTGAACACGAACACGTAGGGAAAACTGTAGCAGGCGGTGACGAGCACCAGCCCGGTCATGGAGTAGATGTTGAACGGCCCCTTTTCCATGCCGGTCAACTCGACGACCAGCCGGTTCAGCCATCCGGCATTGGGGCCGGCCAGCAGTATCCAGCCGACCGCCCCCAGATAAGGCGGAATGATGAAGGTGCCCAGAATGGATACCCACACGAGCCCCTTGCCGGGCATGTCCGTGCGCGACAGCGCCCACGCGAGCGGCAGGCCAAACACCAGGCACAGGCTCGCGGCGGAGACGCCCAGGATGAGGGAATTCGCGAGCGCGTCCACATACCGCGACCGGCTGTAGGCCGCCGCGTAGTTGGCCAGGGTGAAGGCCCCCGTGTCCGGCTGCTGGAAGCTGACCAGCAGCAGGCGCAGCAGCGGATTCACGACCAGGAACAACAGCACCGCGATGGCCAGCAGCCACACCCAGGCGGACTTGTCCAGATGCCGCCACCAGTGGCCAAACGCGGATGGCGCGACGGATGGCGCAACTGCGGCCGCACGCCGTGCGGCGCCCTCGTTCACCGTTTACACGCCGAAGGTGTCGCGGAACTGCTCCTTCACTTCCGGGATGCCCTTGGTGATCTCGTCCTCCGTGGGCCGAATGGTCTTGATTTCATCCATCGCCTTGGCGCCCGGCAGAGGCTTGATTCCCTTCATCACCACCTGGGAGCGGTCCTTGATCTGGATTTCGGCCGCTTCCTTGTCCAGCAGGAATTCCACGAACAGCTTGCCGGCATTCGGCGCCGGGGCGTTCTTGGGAATACCGGTCGGGGACACCATCAGCAGGGCGCCGTCCGTCGGATAGCTGACGCTGAGGGGATTTCCCTTGTCGCGGCTGAGCAGGGTCCCCGCGTCGGGACCGGCGGCCACCCAGCGCTCCTTGGCGTTCAGCATGGTCACGGTATCGTTGATCGAGCGCCCGATCTGGGGCTGGTTCTTTTCCAGCTTCTCGAAGTAGTCCCAGCCGTACAGTTTGCGCATCATCACCACCCAGGTGCCCACATAGCCGCTGAACGCAGGATGGCCGATCGACACCTTGCCCTTCCATTTCGGATCCAGCAAGTCGGTCCACTTCTTCGGGGCGTCCTTCTCGGAAACCAGGGTGTTGTTGTAGGTGATCACCACCAGGCCGGCAGACGTGACCCAGTAGAAATTGTCCTTGTCGTTGTACTGCTTGAGGGCGTCCACCATGTTGGAAAGATTGTTCGGCCGGTACGCCAGCAGGACTCCCCGCTTCTTGAGGTCCGGAAAGTGGCCCACGTCGGTGCTGCTGAACACTGAGGCCACCGCGAGATTGGCCTGCAGGTCCTGCTGGAAGCGCTGGAAGGCCACCTGCGCCGTGGTGCGCACGAAGTTGCACTTCACACCCGGGTACTTCTTGTCGAATGCCGTGCACAGATTGGCCATAGTCTCCGTGTTGTAGTGGGCGCTGTAGACGGTGAATTGCTTCTCCTTCTTCGCCGCCTCGTACAACTCCTTCTCCCACGCGGGCATCTGCGAGCGCACCGGGGCGGCGGCGATGGTCAGGGCGGCGCCCAGCAGCGCCAGAAAACAGCGGATCGTGTTATGGCTCATGCGACCTCCTTTAGTGGATGGTACGTCTCTTATGGTTTTTATTTACTATACCTGCAATTTGCCTTGCTGACTGCGCTTGTGCAAATTTCGCGCCACCGCAAGTGCTCAGCGGCCCTTGAATATCGGTTTGCGCTTGGCCATGAAGGCCGTGCGCCCTTCCACGTAGTCCTCGCTCGCGAAACAGCGGTCGACCACCTGCTGGCACAGCGCCATGTCGCGCGCGGACTCGTCCTTCGCCATTTCACCGACGATGGTCTTGATCGACGCCACGGTGAGCGGGGCGTTGGCGGCGATGGCGCCCGCGTAGTCCCGCACGTACGCCTCCAACTGCGCATCCGGCACCATGCGATTGATCAGTCCCATCGCCACCGCCTCCTGGGCCGTGAACTGGCGCGCGGTGAAGAAGATTTCCTTGGCGAAGGCCGGGCCCACCACGTCCATCAGCTTGCGCACGCCCCTGGCCTCATAGCCCAGCCCCAGCTTGGCCGCCGGCACGCCGAACTTCGCGCCCTCCGCGGCGATGCGCATGTCGCATGACAATGCCACCGAGACGCCGCCGCCGATGCAATAGCCGCGGATCATGGCGATGGTGGGTTTGCCCGCGTGCATCAGCTCATCGTTCGCCTTGCCCGCTGCCTGGTTGTAGATCATGGTCGTCGCGGGGGAAGAGCGCTTCTCCTCGAACTCCGAGATGTCCGCGCCGGAGACGAAGGCCTTGGCCCCGGCCCCTTTCAGCACGATCACGCGGATGGCGTTGTCTTTCGCGTAATCGCGCACAATGTCGGCCAGCGCTTCCCACATGGCCATGGAGACGGCGTTGCGGCGCTCTGGATTATTGAACGTGATCCAGCCGATCGGGCCGTCCTTCTCGGCGATCATCTTGTCGGTTTTGGAGATCGTCATCTGGGATTTCTCTGAGCGATAGGCGATAGCGAGTGTAGCGTATCGGGTGCGGACGAGTCACATCACAATAAATCGTACACCCGATTAACCCCTATCCCCGCAGATGTGGAGGTGACGTCTTTTTGCAGCTAAGTGTTTAAAAGCAAGCGGAAATACGTGATTTTTGCCACGCACGCACTTTGGCGTGATGCTAAACCGGTTCCTGTTAAGACTAACGCCGCGCTCTCCTCCAATACCTAGGAAGCCACGACGCCCAGAGAATGTCTGCATTCACCTACCGCATTGCGGACGAGGTTTTCCAACGCTTCCCCGGCCACGTGCGCGGGGTGGTGATCGCGCATGAACTGGCGAACGGCTGGCCAAGCTCGGAAACGACCCGATGAGCATGACGCCGGCGGAGTTCAGCCAGTTCGTGCGCAGGGAGGTCGAGGATTACGCGCGCGTCATCAAGGCGGCCGGCATCAAGCCCCAGTAAGCGCGAACCGCCGGTGCGGTCTATCCGCTATAGCCTATGGAGCGCGAGATCTTTTCCGCGGTCTCCTTCACCAAGTGAGACCAGCTTGCTTTCATGCGCTCCGCCGGCGCCGATACCGACAGGCCGGCGACCAGCGTTCCGTCGTCGTCGCGTATGCCGGCGCCGATGCAGCGCACGCCCAGTTCGGCCTCTTCGTGGTCCACGGCGTAGCCCTGCCGGCGCACCTTGTCCAGGTCCTTTTCCAGCGCACCGAGGCTGGTGAGGCTGTTGCGCGTATGGCCGGGCAGCTTGGTGCGCTTGGCGTATTCGCGCAGACCCGCGGCGTTGTCCTCGACCAGGAACAGCTTTCCGACCGCGGTGATGTGCAGCGGCGCGCGCCCGCCGATCACATTGACCACGCGCATCATGGAGCGGCCGCTGGAGGTGCGCTCGATATACACGATCTCGTCCTCGCGCCGCACCGACAGGTTGACCGCTTCGCCGGTGGCCGCGTGCAGTTCGCGCATGAACGGCAGCGCGTGCTCACGCACGCTCACCCGCGATTTGGCCAGATTGCCGAGTTCGATCAGGCGCATGCCCAGGCGGTAGCTGCCCTGCCCGGCACGCTCGACCATGCGGTCGTTGACCATGGCGGTAAGGATGCGGTGCGCGGTGGACGGATGAAGCGCGGCGGACTGCGCCAGATGCTTCAGGCTTGCCGGTGCCGGCGAGCTGGCGAGCGCGTCCAGGAGGCGCGTCATGCGCTCGATGACCTGGATGGAATTCTTGGATTCGGATTCGGCCATGGGACGTAGGGAGTTATCGAATTGCAGGATTCTATACCACAATGCGAAATCCGGGACGGTGCCGCTGTGATATGATTTCGTGCACGAATTCGACATTTCCAGCAACTCCGTGCGGAGGCGGCAGCATGAACATCCCCGATGAAAAGGCAGTGAGCCAACCCGGCGTTTCCCTGTGGGTGAACGGAGGCGCGGTGCCGTCGACCAGCCTGCGCTCGGGCGTGGTGACCAATCCGGCCACCGGCAACGTCATCCGGCGCGTGCCTTTCGCCAACGCCCAGGACATCGATTCCGCGGTCAAGGCGGCAAGCGCCGCGCTCCCCGGCTGGCGCAGCTCGCCGCCGCTGCGCCGCGCGCGCGTGATGCAGAAGTTTCTCGCGCTGATGCAGGCCAAGCAGAAGGAGCTGGCGCGGCTCGCCTCGGAGGAGCACGGCAAGACGCTGCCCGATGCGCTGGGCAGCGTGCAGCGCGGCATCGAAGTGATCGAGTTCGCCTGCGGCATTCCGCATTTGTTGAAGGGCGAGTACACCGAGAACGCCGGCACCGGCGTCGACTGCCACACGCTGCGCCAGCCGGTGGGCGTGTGCGCAGGCATCACGCCGTTCAACTTTCCGGCGATGGTGTCGCTGTGGATGTTCCCGGTGGCGATCGCCTGCGGCAATACCTTTATCCTCAAGCCTTCGGAAAAAGTGCCCTCGACCAGCATGAAAATGGCCGAGCTGTTCAAGCAGGCCGGGCTGCCCGACGGCGTGTTCAACGTGGTGCACGGCGACAAGGAGGCGGTGGACGCCATCCTCAATCATCCGGGCATTCATGCCGTGTCCTTTGTCGGTTCCACGCCGATCGCAAAATACATCTACGAGACCTGCGCCAGGAACGGCAAGCGGGTGCAGGCCCTGGGCGGGGCCAAGAACCACGCCGTGGTGCTGCCCGACGCGGATCTGGAATTTACCGCCGACGCGCTGATCGGCGCGGCCTACGGCTCGGCGGGCGAGCGCTGCATGGCGATCTCGGCGGTGGTCGCGGTGGGCGCCATCGGCGATCCCCTGGTGCGGCTGCTCGCGGACAAGGCCGGGAAAATCAAGGTCGGCCCCGGCGACGGCGAAGGCGTGGAAATGGGGCCGCTCGTCACCTTGGCCCATCGCGACAGGGTCGCGGGGTATATCGACGCCGGCGTGGCCGAAGGCGCGAAGCTGGTGCTCGACGGACGCAACAAGAAAATCACGGGCTACGAGAACGGCTTTTTCCTTGGCACCACCCTGTTCGACCAGGTCAAGCCCGAAATGAAAATCTACAAGGACGAGATCTTCGGCCCGGTGCTGGTGGTGCTGCGCGCGAACACGCTGGAGGAGGCGATCGCGCTGGTCAACGCCAATCCCTACGGCAACGGCACCGCGATATTCACCAACTCCGGCGGCGCGGCGCGCCGCTTCGAGGAAGAGATCCAGGTGGGCATGGTGGGCGTGAACGTGCCGATCCCGGTGCCTATGTCTTTCTACTCCTTTGGCGGCTGGAAGGGCTCGCTCTTCGGCGACCTGCACATGCACGGCATGGAGGGGGTGAAGTTCTATACCCGCACCAAGGTGGTGACCACGCGCTGGCCGCACGCAGACACGCCCGCGCCCGGCCTCAACATGCCGACGCTGGGTTAATGCGAGTTAGTTCTCGCTTCGCGCGCCGCTTCTTCACTGCATCACGACGGCAGTGTCGACTTGGCGCTCCGGACCGATACGGCGGACCAACGGAAGCTTGAGGGAAGGATCGAACGGGTTGATCCCGGAAGTCAGGCCGAGCACGTTGATTTCCAGGCCTTCGACGCCGCTTGCCCCGCAAGGACCTGCTGGTCATTCGTCGCCGGCAAGTGGTGCGCGATGGGGCACTTTATCCAGAATCGCCCGAAGCGCTTTGGGATCGGCGCGCTCAGCGCGCGTGCGAAGATAAGTCTCGGCAGTCAGCGCGGAAATTTTCTCGGCCACGGCACTCATGACGAACTGATCGATGGGCACGCCGTCCAAGTCGGCCATCTCCTGGAGGTGGCGTTGAATGGAATTGGGCAGGGTCAGATTCAAAGTAGTCATTGCAGCTCCTCCAACATGATTTTCGGTGTAACAACCTCAATGCCAAATCGGGACGCCGGACGAAAATCCTTGGCGTTAAAGCTCACGATACGCGGCACTTGCGCGGCGACCGCCAGTTCCAGAACCATATCGTCATTGGCATCCGGCAGACAGGGCCGCCACAGGAAATAGACTGCCTGAAGATCCGCAATTGCGCACAGATTGTCAAGCACAACTTCCACCTCCGCATCGCTCAGACTCAACACCGCCTGATTCCTCTTGAGCACGTCCTCGTATTCAAACAGCAAAGGCGTCGACAGTGAGATACGTACCCTGCCTTCGGCGATAGCCTTGAGCAGCTGATACGATTTTCCGCTGGCCGAATACAGGCCTGCGTAAAGCACATTGGTATCAAGGACAATTCGCGTCGGCGATTCAGGCATGGCGATTCCTCCCGGAAAAGTCTTGCAGAGGAGTATCTCGCGGGATGGCGCTGGCTAGACGGCGATCAGATGTCACACCCTTGCCGAACTCTGCCGTCAATTGCGCTGCCAGCCGAGCCAACAACCCGCCTCGATACGCGGCTCGGGACCGCCCGCCTTGCTCGAATTCCAAGATGTGCCGCCCCACTTCCCAACCGGTGCGCACCTGCACCAGATCCACTGCCCGCAGCGCCAGTTGCCGCGCCTGCTGGATGATATCGCGCAACTGCCCCGGCAGGGAAATCTCGGCACTGGTGCTATTCTGTCTTGGTGTCCTAGAGGGCCGGAAGCGACCCGATGCGGAAGTAGACCGGATCGGAAAGCGGACGCCCAACGTTCAAGGTAACCGGCGCTGCGCGGCTTTATCGCGCAGCGTCCGGTTGACCGCAGGGTTGGGCCTCATGGGTGACCAGCTTTGATGGCACAAACAAGGTTCAACTGACGCTCACGCTCAGCGATGGCAAGGCGCTTGGCTTGGCGCTCGCCGTAGAACGAAACGGCAAACTTACGCTTACGGCTGGCGCCATTTTCGTTGACCCAGGAAGCCAGCCAGAATGCTTGACCACGGCCGGTACGTGGCTTGGCGGAACGTTCATATCGAGCGACACCCGGAATGCCGGATGTATTGTTCTTGCGAAGGCGAGTGCGGACCCAGACTTGATGCTCAAAAGGCGAGTTTTGAAGTAGAAGCGCGTCTCGATATTCAAGAGCCGCGTTCAATGCTTTTCGCTTGCTGCCGTAAAGCGCGTCGGAGTATGTCTTGAGGATAACGTCATTACATCGTTGCAACGTGACTCGCCAAGCGTGGGTGCGACTTGCTTCGTGGTCTATGCGGATGATGTTCCGGATACGTTTCATTCTGGAGAGGCCCAACGTCAAGTTGTGCGGCGGGCCGCCGCGGTGCCAAAAAATGGTACGCCGCTTCCGGCCCGACACAACTATTGTTGGGCGACGCTCTATGCAAGGGCGCTTGTGCGACGAGCTGAGACGGCGCGAGAAGAAGCGAAACGGTGGTGCAACGAAGTGCGACCTGCGTGTGCCGACAACCGAGTGGGTGCGCCAGCGGAGGCGACAGTGTTTGAGTCGTCGCTGCTGCGTGAGAGAGAACAGCAGCGGTAGCCGAAGCCGAACACGGCTGCAGAGTTTCGGCGACCGAAGCCACAGGAGCGGCGCGGCACCGCGCTACGAAAATGGACGGTGCTGAAGCGAAGCCACTGCCCTGCGAGCCAATAGCGACGCGGCTTGGCAGGCATATGCGTCTCACACTCACATGCAAAACGCGCCGCGGAGCGTGCACGCGAATGCGGGAATGACGGAGTGAGCAGGTGGCAAACAAGGTCTCAGCCGGGAGTAAACAATGTGTGGCCCAACGTTCACGGTAAGGGGCGCGCGCCGCTTTTGCGCGTCGCCGTCGAACGCGCGGTTAGCCCCTTGGTCGGCCCGGTGCTCCGAAAAATGCGTTGCTCACGCTCGCGCGCCAACGGGCTCACGGACCCTTCGTTGATTTCAGAAATGCCTTTCCGTACTTGTCAACGTCTGGCGGGAAGACCATCCAGTGTTGCGCTGAACGGGTCCAGATATGGCGATCTATCTTGAACCAGTTCGGATCATCAAAGGTTCCACCTGAGACGATGCGAATAGTCGGGTCCCTTTCCAGGGTGGCGATCACAGTGGTGCCACACCGATTGCAGAACTGACATCGAATCCATCGTTTGCTTTCGTCTGATCGATGTTCGTACTGGGTAAGTGTCGTTCCAGTCATGTCGACCTGGTTTTCGTTGAATACGGTCACAAGCGCAAATGCTGAGCCAGAGCGTCTCTGGCAAAACGTGCAATGACATACTTGGGCTAGGGCGGGCTCTCCCGTTACGCGATATCGAATCGCACCGCACAAGCATCCGCCTTCGTGTACTGAATTCATGCCGACGGTTCCCTTTGGTGGTGTGAATATTGGGAGCAACGTTTGAATTGTGCGGCGCCGACAGGCGTCCGCACCAATGAATAGTTAGCCGAACAGCTTATCGTACTCAGCGTGGGTGCCGATCCAGAACCACACGAAACCGTCAGCACCCTCCACCGCCACGGCGCGATAGCTGCCTCCCACGCGCGCGGACCAAAAGCGACCGACTTTCTTGAAATGAAGTGATGGGTACCGTGGATCTTGCTTGAGATGTTCGTAGGCTTGATCCGCAAGCTTGCGGACGTCCTCCG
>ERZ1292630.623-Hain-H41-02um-R3-623-length-36235-cov-7_pt1 | contig 36235 bp, 18 predicted proteins | sample MGYA00564408_ERZ1292630 | MGnify/ENA primary metagenome ERZ1292630 (study PRJEB36523, sample SAMEA6512641) | groundwater metagenome | collected 2019-01-08 | study: AquaDiva: Metagenomics assemblies of 32 groundwater samples
GCTGCCGCCGGAGTGGGGGGCTTCGGTGGTGCCTCGCTCGCCGGTGGCGACGCTGGAGGGGGGGTCTTCTGTGGTGCGGTGGCAGCCTGCGTTTCGCTTGCCGATGGCGGCGCTGCAGTTGGCGTGGGTGACTTTTGCGGTTCAGTCGCCGTTGACGGCGCAGCAGGTTCGGGAGGCTTTTGCGGTTGGGCCGGTGGCGGCGGTGGCATCTTTTCAACCTTGGCGGGTTCGGGGCTTCTTTCGTCCCCGTACTGGGACGTTGCCGCTTCCGGTGGCGTCTGGGAGCGTGGTGCATGTGCGTCAGATGGTCTGGTACGACCGGCGCCATCCGCCGCGCCCCTTCGAGGCGGGGTGCCCTTCCGCTGTGCGGCGGAGGGCGCGACCCCCTTCGTCCGGTGTGGCTGTTGCGCGTCCGACGGCTGCCTCGTCGCCGCACCGTCTGTGGTGCTCGGGGCGGCGTCGCCGTTGTGCCCTCGGCGGTTGATCGGGGGAAGCGGATTGCGGCCCAGGGCGGTTGGCGACGCGAGCGGTCCCCCTTGAAGCGGCGCGGCCGATCGCGCGGCGGGATCCGTTCGCCGAGCCACGGGCGGTGGGCCGGCAGACTTTGGTGCTACATCGGCAACCGGAGGCGGCGGGGGAGCAGGTGGTTCCTCAGCGGCCATTTTCTCCTTCCACTCCATGAGCCGGCGACGCTGTTCGTCCGCGTGTTTCGCAAAGCGGAGGCGGCGGTCGAACTCGGTTTGCATTTGCGCTTCCCATTCGTTCCTCTTCGCGATTTCGTCTTGCTGCTTTTTGACTTCGAAGTAGTCGGCGAGTTTGCTCTTCACTCCTTCCCGTTTCTGGCGCTCTTGTTCTTTATCTTTTTGCGCTTGCGCGGCCGCGCGACGCTCCGACCGAGCTTCCACGTCTTTTTTGTCGCTGCGGTGCTGCCGATACAGATCGATAAAGTTTTTTGCTTCCGCTGCGAGAATCTCCTTGCGGACGGCCGTTTCGTCCTGTCGGGAGGAAAACAATGCATTTTCGTAGTACTTGGGACTTTCGGGCGTCATGTCGTAGTGGGTCGTGTCCTCGAAGTGCTTCAATTGATCCTTGAGAGCCCGGTCGCGTGCCAATCGCTGGGCATCTCTCCTCGCTTGCTCCTGTCGCTCCGCGTCGTCCTTGCGCCGCTTTTCTTCCGCGATTCTCTCGTCGTGCTTCTTCTTGGCCTCCGTCGGTGATTTGTACGTCGGAGTGAACCGCTTCCCTTTCATACGCTTCTGAAACTCCTTCTTGGCGATCACGTCGCACACGTTGCGCCACATGGGATCCATGAATTCATGCTTCATGAGTAGGAACAGCTTTTTCCCCGCCAGTTTCGCCAAGGCCGCTCGGCTCTGTTCCTTGACAGCGACCTTTTGCCGGCGCTGATTCAGCACGTCCCCGAGGCCGCCCGCGTCGGAATCCGTGGTTGCCGTTCGGGCATGCGCCATGCCGTCGGCGCCTTCCTCGGATTCGTCGTATCCGCCTTCCGGTCCGTCGTGTGCAAATATGTCCTCCGCGTCGGCGAAGTCGCGGTCCAATCGGCGGCCGGTGTCGTCGATCGACTCCCTGGGGGGAGGCGCCGCCGCGGGTTTGAGTTCCTCCTGGGGCGGTGTTGGCGGATCCAAATCCTTCACCTTCACGCGGCGAAAATCAATGTGCATGTCCGTACAGCACTGACGGAGGCAATGCACGAACTGTGTCCATTGCGCAAGCGACTGTTGAGCCTGACCGGAAGTTGTTTCAGCAGTTTCATTCTGCACAGGGCCCGTGGGCTCCGGGGCGGCGGCAGCCGCTGGTGGCGCGGTCGCAAGATCGCTCGGCCCTGGCTGCGCTGGCGAGGAGTCATCTTGTCCGCCTCCAGAAAGCCCTCCTCCTTCGTGGGATGGGGCCACCGACGCCCGCCGAATGCTAGCGAGCAAGATTTCGTCACCAAAGCGACTGGGTTTGCGATAAGCTTGTTCTGCCTCGTTGCCGCCTGCCGCATTCGTGTCCGCGCTCAGCTTGTGGTTCTCCCGTTCGTCGTCCTCGAGCCTTCGAAACAACAGTTGCAGAAAAATGAACGTGCTGTGGGCCATGGTTTCCTGAGCCTTCACCGGACTGCGGCGAAAGAGTTGCGATAGGCTGTGAAACATCAAGACCATCAACGGATGCCCTTCTGCTCGCCTTAAGATGGTCCGAGTGACGAGATCGAGCGACTCCAGGAACTCGTCATCCCCATCCAAAGTGCCTGTGAGTTGCATAAAAGCGCCGACGGCGTACGAGTTCAGGACGGCATCACGGCACATAATGTCCGTCAGCGTGTCGATCCACTGGGAGGTAAGTTCGGTGAAATGCTGCGTCAACTGGGGATGCTTGCCCATGGTGGCCAGCAACTGACCTTCCGCGGCACCGCATGTCACCGTCGGTAGCAATTCCGCGGCCACCTCCAGCAACGGAACAACGGACAAGGAATAGTTGGTGCCATGAATGTGCGTCAACGCGTGCAGTAACGAGCGGCGCTGCTGGGTAAATGGAAACGCGCTGTGCAGCGCGTGCACGAGGACATCGTGCATTTCGGCACTCACAAAGACCACCGAGGTGATTTCCGCGAGAATGGACGGGCGACAGCAAAGCGCGCAGCCTTCTGGCGACCGAAGCGCATTTTTCAACCGAGCATCTTCTCCCATTTTCTCAAACAGCGCGGGAAACTCCGACCACAGTCGAAGCAAGGCGACGAGGCTGTCTTCGATGATCGCATCTCGCTGGGCATCGTCGGCGGTATTGGCATTGCCACTGCTGGCGCTCGATGCTGAGAGCGCAGAGTGAAAATGCTGAGCAGGAAGTTGCACCAACCACTGGGCGGCGTTGACGACGCTATCATGGGGCACGAACTCCGCGAAACGCATCACTTCGTGGACCATATCTAACTCCGACAGCCGAGTGGGCAACAGCGACTCCAACACCGTCGACAGCGACGACGGCGCGCAAACGTTGATAATGAAGCGGTGGACATAGTCGAGCAGCTCGGGGGACGATTGCTCCGACACGAGCACCTGGCATAACTCGTCTTGAAACGCGAGCAACTTGGTCTGTTTCGCGGTCAGCCATTGAATCGCGCGCTTCGTGCCGGTGAACTTGGTCACCGTTTCGAGCGTCTGCATGGACTTCTGCACGAGCGACATGTGGGTGCCCTTGAGCTGCGTGATGATGAAGGAAAGAATGTCTTCGTGGCCGTCGAGTGCGAACACCTGCGGTAGGCGGGAAGACAGCTCGTCCAGGAGTAATGAATTCATTTCGGACACGTTGGTCGAAGCCGATGGCGTCTCGGCGCTGATCAACACTCGCAACCGATCGACGAAAGCGTCGAATGTAGCACACCGATCCATGGCCGTCACGTGCAATAGAGGATACGTGAAAGTCGGCTCCGATTCCAAGTTGGCAGGTAGGTTCAGGCCCTCGCTCGGATGGTAGAGGGCATAGATGGACGACATGATGTCTGCCAAGGTGCGGCGGTCGCCGAAGAACACCATGCGGAGGCCGAAGTCGGTCATTTCAATCCCCGCGTCGAAGAGCATGCTGACGATGAGCTTCCACCGTTCCATACGGCCGCTTGGAAACTCGGGGCACTGCTCCAGGTGCGCGTGCAGCGCACGTAGAAACAGCAGGCCGTCCTGCATGGCGATCAGTGGATCGCCATCGGGAACGCCAACGTGGCGCTCTTCGAGCCACGCGGCTATGTGAGGCGGCAGCATCGTTGAGGACGTCATTGGCCACGAGAATGCTACGCAATGCACAGTGTCACACGGGGGGGGGGAAAAAAAACCTGTCAGCCACGGGACTAGAAGATCACACATGCGTTCAGGCCTATACACCGTGGTATTTCTTGACGTACGGAATGAAGAACAAATAGGTTATAGGAGGGGAAAAACTGGCGCACGAGATAGCCCGCCAATTGTTGTCGTGTGAGTGATCCGGGGAGAAGGGGCGCCCTTCCCCATTCCCGATCGACTTTACCTCACGAAAACGGCATCATCGGTGTCGTCGTCCTTCTTGCACATGTTAACAAAGCAACGCGTCAAGCGACGATCGAACTGCGCTCGCGTTTCTGGGTAGTGACCCTTGTGGTAGTTGCCGAGGACGCTAGCGTGATCCGCCTCGATGCGACCCCTGAAGTAGACCTCGTCGAAGGCTGCCGATGGCAGGGACACCATACCATCATGATGCTGGCCGTCAAACTCGTCGCGAACGTTGGCATGCAGCCGCATGTTGAGCTTCATCAGGTATCGCAGGGGTCTCAATTGGCGATGCGGATCCATCGCGCAAGCGTAGGTGCGCAGCAGCGGCCGCTTCAAGGGCACGACCCGCTGTGGTTGTGGGTCCGTTGTCGACACGGCGGTGGTGTGCGACGCCTCTGCATCGCGAAGAGGCTGCAGAAACACCGCTGTCTCGAACGCCGCCGCACGCTGATTGAAAACGTCGCAGGCGGACGGGATAAGATCGTCGAAGCCACGCGTGTCAATCCAGCCTCCCAGCGAGGCCGCCATAAACGCACCTTTCGAGACAAAGGAATTGCTCCGATCTGCCAGCGAGGACCCCAAATGAGGCGTGGCGACCGTCGTGAGTCGCGTCACTAAGCTCAACACGTCCCGCGCGTTCGCTTTCTCTTCCGTGGTCGCCTGGCTAGAGTCGTCGCCGTTAACCGCTTCGTGAGCGCGGAGCAGCATGCACCGAGCGTCTAGACCTCCCATGCTGTGGCCCAGGACGTGGATCCCTTCATCGTTGAGATCGCGACGATGCTGATGAGCGAACGCAAGGAGCTGTCGTTGCAACGCGGCCGCGCGCAACACCAGTGGACCGGACCACGGAAAATCTTGCCTCGACGCGACGCGGGGGACGATATCGACCTCGGACCGCAGCGACGCGAGAAGCTTCTCGGTGAAGTACTGCATGTACCACTTCGGCACTCCTGCCGTGTCGAATCTCGCGATTCCCGGCACGAAGAGCACGTGGCGAATGTCCGCTCGCCACACTCGGGGGTTTACGTCGGCAGCCGCTGTCGCCGGTAGTAGCCGTCCAAAAACCAGCGGTGCCGCCATGAAGCCACCCGACGGAATCCTTAGGGTTGTGAATTAGGTGAAAAAACGAAATCTATTTTAAAAGGTACGACTATCACCTTCGATTCCTCCACCGTCAAACCTCTGAGGGCTGCGTACGCCGCGATTACCCAAGACCATTCACAAAAAAAACGAGCAAGAAGCTGCCTCCGGGGTGATACCGAGGAACGATGCGAACGGCGCTGCAGTACATCCGTCGTACCTTCGGCACGGACGTATCCATCGGTCTCATCACCGATCACCAGGCGATCCGCGAAGACGGGTGTGGTGGCACTTACGCGAAAATGGCCAATCAAAGCAATATTCGTTCAAGGATTGAGCCGCGCTTCGTGAGGTTCGAAAAGTGGGGAATTAATTCAATAGTTCAACGAGCTGATGGTAGGGTTCATCGTCAGGTTTGAGCACTCCCTCGGCTCGACAAATTCGAAGGAGGCTTTGACGCGTACGGTACCCGCACGTGCAGCTGTATTCCCGGATTGCAAAAAGACACGCTTTAGAACGGACCTAGGAAGAGATCCGACATCAACATCCGTCACCGGCGACTTGGATGTTTCGGGCGTGGCCTGCTCTGGAGGAGTTACGCGCAACCCGTTAGCAAAGGAAGGCAGTCCAACTCATCATGGACTGAAAAGGGTAATCCTGACCTTAGGCCGGCGAGAGTGAATGAGCGAGGCTCCGCGGATCATCACGGTTTACCGCCACGGTCAGTCGTGACATAAAGGTGTACCTCCGTCATTGGCATCGGACAAGAGTGAAACTTGTGGATCATCACAGTTAGGGGCCACGCCACGGTGCGTTCAGACGTGAAATAAAGGTGTATTTCCGTCATAAGGATCGGACAAGAGTGAAACTTGTTGTTCATCACAGTTAGCGACCACGTCGCCACGGCGTTCAGACGTGAAATAAAGGTGTACTTCCGTCATTGGTATCGGACAAGAGTGAAACTAGTGGTTCATCACATTGGGAGTTACAGGACGTCCGTCGGCTGACTTATCAACGTGCATCGCAGCCTTCCAGCGAATGTGCCCCGCATCCCTCTTGCTTTCGTGGAACTCCCGTGTGGCAGAATTGTCGGTCGCAGCCGCAATGATGCCACGAAATGAAAAGACGGCGAATTCATCGCGTCTTCCGCCGCAGGAGTAGTCATTGGTCAGAGATCTATTTGGTACTGGGTAGGTGTACAAGGAGGCCATATCAACCGTTGCATAATCAAAGGGTCTCACGATCACAACAGCCACGACGTCGCGTTCCTTGAAGCTGTGATGACACTAAGGCCGTTAAGCTAGCGGTGGCCCAGAACCTCCTCAATCGCCGAGGCCGTCTTCGGCACCGCGGCAGTTAATACTTCCGGTTCGCTATGCGCACTTGCGGATGTCACTCGACATAAATCTTCGATGCGCATGCCGGTGCCCGATAGCCACGGCGGGAGCCGACGTAAGTCATACCCCGCACGCGCGAACCGGTTAGGAGGGGGTTCGGGAATGGAGGCCGACTGAGTGGATGACCGTCGACTGGCATCGCGAAGGGCCGCGGCCTGATCCTCCAGTCGTCGGGGATTTGGAAAATACAAACCGGGTTCGATGGTGAGAACATTGTTGGTTTGCAACGTGCTCGTATGCGTGACGTACTCATGCAGATCGTGACCCAGAAAGTGTGAGACTGGATGTGGGAAAAATAGCGTCGTGTGCGAAGGATTGGCCTGTTTCCGTTCCTTCTGGTCACTATCACTTTCCGCAGGTACGAGCGACCACTGCTCTTTCCACGTATCGAGTACTCCAAGTTGCACCAGACAGCGGTGGATCAGGTTCAACGCCAGAATCTGCAGTCCGTCGATGCTCATTCCTGGAACGACGCTGGCGATCAACTTTTCTTGAACGCCAAGCAACAGGTCATACACGCCTCGTTGCTCCAAGGTGAAGTGGCCTGAGATGGGCCACACGCGGGTGCAATCGCATGGGAAGGTGTCGTCGACCAGCGCGCCCGCATCGACGGTGAGGAGCTCCCCGTCACGCAGGACGTCGTTATTATCGGTGTAGTGCAACGAATGGGACGCGTTGGCCCCGGCTGCGACGACGGGGAGGTAGGCAAGGCCGTCCGCTCCTAGCATTCGCGCCTCGGCCATTAATACGGTCTCGATGTCGGCTTCAGTAGGTGCATACCCGCGTTGCCAGCGACTTTCTGACTGCAGCGTTGTTCCAGCAATGTCCGCGGTGGTATCCACGGTCGTCGTGGGACGCGTCGCTAGCATCGCCGCTCGAAAGCACCTAGCCGTGATGGACGCACAGTGGCGGAGCGCCAACAACTCATCCTCAGACTTGACGGCGCGCACTTGGCGGATGAGGGGAAGCGTGCTGCGAATCGTGGACGTCGGCGCGACGAGATCCTCAGGGAAGGATGAATCCTCCTTGCCCCGCGGCGGCCGTGTCGATGATGACCGTTGCTTGATCAGGAATCTTCGTATCCGTTCGTGCCGCGAAGCGATCGCCGTATTCAAGGCCACCTCGTGAACCGCCCCCCGTCCAGTGGCGCGATGGTCGATATCGGCCGCGATGCCAAACACCGCCCGCGATTCAGCGGCCTCCCTCATGAAGGTTTCGTGACGGCGTGCCGCGGCGGCTTTGGCCGATGCCGTCAAATCATCGCATTGAGACGCAGAAACGTTGTCACGATTTAAGATCGCGTCCGACACTCCTCGCAGCGCACTACCTACGCTGCCAGGCGCAAGCGCCCAGCGCGGCATCGGCAGCGGTCGACGGCGGCTGGCTGAGGCATCGGCAACGAGTGAAGGAGGGCCATAGAGATCGAAGACCGAGGCTGGCAATGCGTAGCCCGCGTCCATCAGCGCGGCGATGACATTCACGTGAGGCGACGACGACGATGGCATCGAAGAGGAGGAGGACGAGGCCGCATGATGGTGCGGGGCATCGAATCGCGCCAGCAGCTCCTGTTGGTTCGCTGCGTGCGTGGTGAACTGCGGCGGGGTGAAATAGACGATGGTGGGGCATTCGTCGTTCATTTGCATCAGCAGCCGTGTCAACAAAGGGCGCAGCTCCGTGGTGGCATTGAACCCGGCCGTCGCGTCGATCCAGGGCGCGACGACCTCCACCGGCGCACGCTTGCCTCGCCACAGTTCCGCAGCGTCCCACGTCGTCGTTGCGGACGCTGCGTCACCATCCAGTGAGTCCACCATTCCGAGAAAGAACGACCGCTCGTCGCGAAACGTGCGGACGCAAATGATCACGGCACCCGACCCGTTTCGCAAACCGCTCAAGTAATGAAACGATGCCTCCTGCCGGAAGCGGTGGTGCACGGTGTGCCTCGCGCATTGCACATCATGCGACGTGAAGATGGCCATCGAGTGCAGCGGCATGGCTTCGAAGAGACGGGTTCGACGGTGTTGGATGTCACGAAGCGGTTGGAAAGGAGTCAACAAGCGCTGCGCCGGAAGTAAGAAGGAAAGGTTCGGGTCAACTGGCGGAATGGGCGGTTCATCTTTTACCGATGCGCGGGGCTCGTCGATAACAACACGTTCTAGCGCCACGCCGCGTAAGCTGCCTTCGTTGAGGCGCTGCACGGTTTGGGGGTCGTCGTTCACGCGGCTCGCTTTGCGGCGCTCCGCGACCGACAACGATGTGCGGCGATGGGCGGTCTGATTTTCACAACTCGCCGCGACCATCTCGGCCGTCGCTTGCGTCGGGAACAAGTGTGGATGGCTCAGCGCGCAGGGCTGATCGCCCAGCGCCTGAAAGCCCAGATGGTGAGCGGAGGGCGCACATGTTGAGGGGGATGCTGATGTGTGCTCTCTCGTCGATGCCGCCGTCTCGGCCGCCACGGCGCTGGCGGACGCCCGTCGTCGTGTTTGTATGAGGTGCGCAACGCAGCCGCTCCGCCATCTGCACGGCAGCAACGGCACGGGGCGCCGAGCGGACCAGCACCGCAGCATCATACCGTACTGTGCGAAAATGTGACACAGGGAAAGGGGGCGCAACGATTGCAACGACGCCAAACGTCACCACGAATCGGGCGACAAGCCGCGAGGGCGGCCTTCGGATCAGTGCACTGACTTCCCTTTGCCCGACGGCGTAACGACCCTTGGGACCACTGTCTCCCGAAATTGGCGACAAGATAGAAAAAGACATGTCTGTGAGGGAAGGCCGGCGACGAAGTTAAGACCGGATTCCGCGACCAATCATCAGCGGAATTTCACAGCGGCAATGTTGGTTTTGCAACGCGCTTGAAGCTGGTGCAACGCTGAAATTTTGATTCATCCAAGACCTGGGAACCTTTAGTCCATCGCAAAGAATTCATCAGACTCCGACGAGCACGTAGGCATCCACGCCATCTTCGTGGCGACAATTGCCGCCCACGACCGCAAGGCACAGCGGACCGTCACTCGCAGTGGGATCGGGTTGCCACACGGCCGCCGAGCAGAGGTACCGCCAGTGAGGTATGCCCCTAAACTCCGCGAAGTCATCCGGCCGCGTGGCGACGATGGCGCTCGGTTCCGTATCGATGTGAAACCCACGCGCTTGTCGAAACGATATCTCCCTTGAAGTGGCCCAATGAACCTCCCGATCAAGGGTCCACCCCACGTCTCGATTATCCCGGGCACCGTCGCCGTTCGTCAGAGCAAGATCCTCCGCCAACATCGTGACCCTGCAGTGCGGCTTCGGCGGTCGCGGATCCTGCCACTCCAAAGCGTATTCAGGTTGTTGTGCGAACACTGTTGAGTCATCTTGACGTTGGGAACCATCGATCCCTGCTGCTCGATCGACCTGTGTGCTCCGCAACTCGCCCAACAGCAACCGATCGTCCCCTCGATCAAAGTCCTTGCCTCCGACGATGGCGATCGCTAAGCGGCGGCAATAACGGTCGTCGGACGCAGCCGCAATAGGCAGCGTCCACATGGCGAAACCATTGACCTTCCAAGGCACGGCCGCCGTGGCCACAACGGACACTTCCGTGGTCGCAATCCCGGCGGCCGAAGGCCACTCGGTCGCTGTTGGCCGAGACCAATTTGCGCAAAGCGAAAACTGCCTCAAGGAGAATGAGGTCTCGCGGTCCCGCCGTGGGCACTCCGCAGCGGCTGCGACTGCAGAGTCGCACCACTGCCGCGAAATGGTTGCCACGAAGACCTCGTCGAGCGACCGCTGCACCCCATCTGCATCGAAGTTCGCGCCGGCCACTACCACCACCGAGGCGAGCCACCGTGGATCCCCCTTCGCCGCTGGACCGCCAGAGCCGCTCGCGCACGCATCGACTCTCGCGTCTGCCTCTCCGATCGATGACGACAGCACTCCCAATCCGCACAGAAACCGAGGGGCAGGCGCAGTGGGTGGCACGAGGGTCGGAGACGGGTGGTTGCCGATGCGGTACCAAATGCAAGATCCTGCGTCGAACGCGTGCAGATCATTCAGCGTCGTCCCATCGGCAGACTCGCCGCCGAAGATGAACAGCAATCCCGTCATCACGCACGCGGCACGGCTGGTCGCTGCGCGGACGACGGAAGTCCGCAATGGGTTCTCGTCGGCAACACCAGAAGCGGTTTCAATCCACTGCGTCAATCCGTCGTGCCCTTCCAGAGGATAGCTGGGATTCGCGGTGGACAAGGTGTAAGCCGCAGCATGCCGCCACCGTGGTCGCGGCGGCACACCGATCGTGCTCGACGGCCGCAAGACGACCAACTCCACTTCATCGTCAGATACAGGCAATGGATCCCTCGTTGCACTCTGTGGGCTCATTCGTAAACTCACCGCGTGAATTGAATCGTGAATCTGTCGCTGATCGTCCATGCCTCCAAACAGAAAGCCGAAACGGCCAGCAGTGGCGAAGGGACGTGCGTTTCCCGGTAACTTGACACGACCTCGGGGCGTCGAGTGTTGAGGGCCCCACCACCTTGATGCCCCCTCGTCGCACGTTAGTTCAGTTTCGCAGGCCGCGGTCAGGGTGGCGCCCTCGCGTGCCACTAACCGGCCTTCTCGACTCACGAAGGACCATGCGGCGTTTGCATCCGTACATGGCGGGACATTCGACGGTGTTGGATTCGGGCTCAAGCGCAGAGCGATAGCTGTCGAACTCAATTCTCCGCCACAGAAGCCGCCCATGACGAGCAGGTAGGCCGCCATGGCGGTCGTTGCGTCGTCGCCGGCAAGGCGCGATTCGGGCTGCAAGACGCAGCTCACATGGCCCTCGCGACGCCCGAACGATGCCATCGTGCCCGACCACGACGATGGGGTGGTCGTTTGTCGGTCGTCGTCATCGTCATCGTCATCGTCGCCCGGGAGCCACAGTCGGGCGGACAACGGCTGCCACACGGCGTGGCTCATGTCGGTCATGCCCGCACCCACCACCAAAATTTTCCACGTTCTTAGTAGAAAGGAAGAGTGAATGAAGATAGAGAACAGTGGAGGACCATCGGGCGCATGTCAACTGTTGCTTTGTCCCATGGGGAACAAAACTGAGAAGGGATGGTGATCCAGAGATGGATTGGATTGGACCCCATCTCGATATCGCGCCACGGTGGCCTCTATGTTGCGGCCGTCAAAAGACGCCGCTGTCGAACGTGACGGTTCGATGCCGTCCCGACGTTCCACTGCTACGCCCAGCGGGATAGGCCGCATTCAAAATACTGTTCGCTGGGATGGTCGTCGCGCCGCGGAACCCAGCGGCGACGGCGGAATTCTCAACGGAATTCGTACCGACCGTGTGCCACGGGTTCCGCCCTATGCCGGACGACGACAAGGCGGAGGGGGCACCGTGTGCCGCGGTCACCATCGTCGATTTCCGAGCCGCCAACGTGCGAGCGCACTCCTGCGCGACGGCTTGGTCGCCGTGCGCCACGGCGTCCGCCAGCAACGCGGAAAGATCTCCGTCCGTCATCGCCGCGGCGGCATTGTGTCCGATCAAAGGGGTCGCAAGTTTCGGAGTCAACGGGGTGCCCCAAAACGCGAGTCGGGCTTCCTCGTACTTCGTCCAGAGCCAAGCCCCCAGTGAAGTTCGCACCGATGCTGACATGGAGGTAACGGCGGACACGAGCACGGAAATCAACCACGCTAAGCCATTAAGGTTTGCGCCGGTGCTTCCGAGACGTGCCTGGCGCGCGGCCTCCCGGAGCTCGGTCGAAATCGGCAACGCGGTGTCGCTTAATCCGTTGGCCACCGTCTTGCGGTACAACCCTCTGGCGCCATGCGCCTCCCCATCCGACGCGAACTGTTGGGCATTCATCCGCTCTTGCTCACGCGCCAAGCGGGACAGATAGCACCCATCCGACGTCCATATCGTCGGGTCGTACGGCGGTTCATCGTCAGAGATGCTTCTCCATTGGTACGGGTGGCGGTGGAGGGCGGCCTTCCTCCTGGGCACGTTCGTCGCAGTGACAGAGAAGTCACCACCTCCTCGACGCTCGTCCGCAGCCGCGGTGAGTTGGGAGTAGTCCATTGGTTGATGCTGCGGGTGAAATAAGTTGGACGAGGGACTGCTGTATGCGTCGCTCACCAGTCGGCGACGAAGAGTCGACTGATCTGAAGGGATGGCTGTCCGGCCGGCAGAGTGACCGTCGGCAGGGGTCGTTGGGCCGCCAATGGCGTTTCGCGACAGGTTGAACGCGGACAAGGCGGACACGTTAAAGTCATCGTGTAAAGACGTCGTTCCAGCCACCGTCGACGCACCCAACGAGCTCACAAGCGAGGCTGACGGACGGGGAACCGGAGACGTTTGACCTCCTCCTCCGGCACCGGTCATCTGCGTGCCAGCAAAGTGGTGACCGGCAGGCGATGTCGCAAATGGATTCGTGGTCGTCGAACGTGGGATGCCGACGAGACTTCCTCGGGTGGCCGTCATGACTGGGAGTAGACAGATTCGCGAAAAGCGAGAGAGAAGAGTCAAAGCCGACCTGAAGCGTATCCTATTCAGAACAAGTATGGGCTCTGTCATCATTCACATGCCTCCATCGACGCCGGGAAACGGAAAAAATATTGCTTTCTCACTTCTTGCATTCACCGGCTACTTGTAGCAGGAACGCACCAACGGAAGGCGACGTAAACCCTTGAAGGGGACCGCGCGCTGAGATGGGGTCGAGCTTGAAAATAGAGGGAAATTTAAGAGTGGTGAGAGAAAAATGAGAAGGGGGAAATACCAAAGTTGAGAACATCGGCGCTCATACATCAGATCCGCTGAGGCATCCAAGAGGAGCGTTCCGTTCTCATGGCGACGAAGCATGGTAGGCAGGGGCTGCTCCTCCTTTTACTTCTTCTCCTTGGCTTCCTTCTCCGCCTTCTTCTCGGCCTTCTTCTTCGCGCGCTTGACGCGCTCCGCAAGGAACCGGCTGGCGCTGAGGTTCTTCTTGAGGAACTTGTAGACGTGCGCCTCCTTGTCCTCCTTGGTCAGCTTGCGGGGCGGCTCGGCGCTCTTCTTCGCGGACGGGTGCGACACGGTCTTGCCGAAGCGGCTGCGGTCTTGAACGGCGACCTTCTGGTCAGCCTCGGCCGCCTCACCCTTCTGCACCTTCTTGTGGTTGATCGGGAAGAGCACGAGCTTGCTGAGGTACGACTTCAGGCGCTGCACGTTCGTGTTGAGGGACTCCTCGCTAGCGTTCTTTCGGCGGGTGTCGACGCGGATGCCAATGGTGGCGGCGTAGCGGATGCCGACGCCGGCGCCCTTCAGCTCCTCGGCGGTGAAGCCACGGCCCAGACGCTTCTTCATGTTGTAGCGTACGGTCGGGCAGGCGACCGACGGGCGCAGTGCCTTCAACGGGCGGGGGAAGATCTTCTTCGCCTTCACGAGGCGGAGGCGGCGTCTGCGCTCCTTGCGCTTCGGCTGGTCAAGCCAGACCTTGATGTTACCGCGCTGGGAGGAGCAAGGATTCCAGTGCTTGCGGTGGTGCTGGTGAGGCACGGCGTTGTTTCCCTTGACCATTTTGGTTGGAACTCGGCAAGGAGAAAACTGCGTAATGATCAATGCATGCAACCAAAAAACAAAGCATTTTCCATGAGTGTTCAGATCGAGCATGTACAATTTGATATGGTGCGTTCTCGGGAAAGGAGTGTATCAACGAATGGAATGCGCGGCAAAAGGGTTGGGAAGCGAAGTGCCCACGCCCACCCTCACGTTCAGCAGGAGCAAGTTATCAACGAGCTCGATTGTTCGGCTGGTGGACGACGCTCAGGACGAGTCGTCTCGATCTGTTAGGATTTCACCGGGGCCGGTGGGTCTCCTCGATGCGGCCTGGTGAGAGGTCGGGCGACGATCACACGAAGCGTACCGAAAAAGTACGATCGTTCAAGAATCACCTCGAGCGACCCACTCTCTCGCACCAAGTCGGCGACGTCACGATTCCACCAACAGCCCCATCGTGCCGCATGTCGCGCGGCCCAGCGATCCAGATACCAGTTGAACTCCGAACTGCTACCGCGACCATGTTCCAGCAAGACAACGTGGCCCGGGCCATCGTCGAAACGTGCGGTGCTTGTTGTTGCAACTGAGCCAGTAGGTTGTTCTGACCCCGTTGGTGCCATGAACGTCCTTCCTGGTTTACAGACTCGTGCCATTTCCTGGAGTGCGGCGACGGGATCCCGATAACAGCAAAGGCCGAAGGTATCCACGACCGTGTCGAATATGGCGGACTTGAAGGGCAGCGCCTCGGCTTGGGCCACGAGCACCTCTACGGCAGGAGGCTTGACCAGTCGCATTATCACCGGTGGCTTGGGCGGTGAGCCGCGTGAGCGCGCCGCGACGTCGTTGGCCGACTCCACCGGGAGAAGTGCTCCTTTCTCATGCCCTTTCCACAATGGCTCTTGGGTCGTCCACCATCGAGCCACTCGCGTGCGCGCGCTCGCGACCATCGCCGAGCTGCCATCGGTCAGAACAATCCGCTCGCAATACGGGAGGGTGATGATGGACGACGAGCTACCTGCACCATCTGTGGCGTCATCTGTGAGCGGCTCGAGCAGCTGCGACCAGTCGGGTACCAGCCACTTCAAAAGTGAGATGGGCTCTGAAGATGCCTCGGAAGTGTGGGAAACATGAGTGAATCCACTCTGTGGTGTCGTGACGCGATAATGTGGCAGATTCATCCCCGTGCCGGCGCCGACCTCCAATACGTTCCCACGTACGAACGCGGAGGACAGAACAAGGCGGCGCAGCACATTAATGCCGACGAGGTCCTCGCAAGGAGCAAGTCGCTCGTAGCAGTTGCTCATGCGCGCGTTGAACGTGGTGGTGGTCGGCTGAGGGTCCGAGGCGCTTGAGGCAGCCACCGACGATAAGTGCTGCCGGCGGGGATGGAAATGCGGCAGTCCGAGCGACGCGTCACCGTGCGCTTCGGGATCCTCCAGGTCAACGTGCGTGATTTTTAAAAAATATGCGGTACTCAGACTCGCCGTCCCGATGAAAAATCCAGCGACTCTGCGCAGGCACTTTCCACCCGGGAGCATCGGCAAGAGATCTCCAGTTAACGTTTCACAGATTGGAGGGATTGTGTGAAGGAATGTCTCTCCGCATCCGCGTGACGTAAGAGGGAACAGCGAGGCGTGGAGTTACCCGACGCTATCGCGATGACATCTATTGAGTGTAATCATTGTTGGCGAAGCGAGGATGAGTCGTCAACACAACAGAATATGGTTGACCCTTTTTTCCTCCCCAGAAGGACGCGAAATGGAGGAAAACGTGTTTGGTGAAGGACATACCGTGGTATGATATGCCACGACGACCACAGTGCGTGTGTCAGATTGTGAGTCAATACGCGCATGCGGGATTGATTTGTCTCTTCCTTTCAAGTCGACATGTGCTTTTGTGTTGCATCTCTCGAACGCTGTCTCTTTTCGCGGTTACGACCCCGCTCTCTCGCTGTCGACGGCCTTCGTTTTTGGTATTATCTATTTCTTGCGTCGTTCCTCAGCCGCATACGCCTCACTCGCGAAACGAAGCTGATGCGCATACTCGGCTTGACACCATTCCACAATGAAGCTGGTGTTGATCCATCGCGACGGCGTGCCATCATCACGGCGGCATTGTAACTCGCCAGTGCAGGACGACGGGGATACGCTGGCGGCCTTCATCAACAAAGGCACCCAGTGCTCGTCCGCATGCGCCGCGACCGAGGCGATGACATCCGTGGCGCCGCGGGGTACTTGGTTGACAAGTTCTGTCAAGCCCGCAGCTAACTGGGGCAGGTGTTTGAATCGCAACTCTTTGAACGTCTTGACGAGGGACTTGTGTGCGTCTGGGAGATTTTTTGCAACCCAAGGGACCACCACCAGGGCGCACCATGCGGCGACGTGCACGGTGGCGGCCATAAGTAGGATGCGGGTCCAAGTGCACAAGCACACGATGGCGCGCACCGCGGCGGTTGTGGACGGCAGTTGTCGCGTTTCCAAGTTGTCGCGCGAAACTTTGAGGTCAACTTGGGGAAGGGGGGGGATTGTCTGATTCGCTGCGCATCGCGACGTCAACGTGTCTGGCGCGGTTTCACCGATTGCGTCGAGCGGCCGCGGCAGCAACGCATCGTCGACTGGTGTGGACGTCGGCGTGCCGGTGTAACTATGCGTTCGTGCCGGTGTGTCGGTGAGCGCCGTGCACCCCGTGGCGGTGGACACGCGGCCTCCCGTCGTCGCGTCGTCGATAATGGACGATAGCGCGCCGTCGTCCGGCGACGGCATGATGCCATCGGCCAGGGTACCATCTTCCCCTCCGGGTTGAGTGAGCAAACGCACGGGGGTCGTGTGGATGGCCGCCTCCGTGGTTCGAAGGTCAGGCTTCGTCTGCGGGCTGTCGTCATCAGGCGCGACGGGCGGCGCTGCTGGGGTGGCAATGGGTGGCTGCCGCTCATCGTTGGCAGAGCTCGAGATCGGTCTTTCTTCCGCTCCTTCGGATGGATGTCCGTCAGCGGCTGCCGCGGTGGCGACGACTTCCTCCTGCTGACGGACCGCGCGATCGCCGCTGCGGCGTGCCGTGCCGCGCTTAGGCATAAGTGGCGAAAAGGGTGGCAAAAGGGGTGAGTAGGCAGTCGTCCGTCAATAGCCTTTGGGTGAGCGATGATAAAGGGACATCATCTCGTCACACATGGAGGGGGAGTCAAAAGGCCGCTTGAAATGGCAGTCGACTCGCGCCTCCAACGTCCAAAGCCTTCTCTTGAAAAGTCGAACAAACTATCAACCGCCACACTCCTTAGGCTACCACTCGATTCGACAGGAAGTTCTTCACGGCCTCAACTTGAGATGGGACCTCCATCGACTTTGGCCGCACACGGCGCACGTGGGTAATCGCCTCGTCGGCCGTCATCGGCGCGGCGGGTGCACGACCGCCGGCAACCACGTCAGCCGGGGCTGGTGCCGAGGACGTCAACAGCGCAGCCGCTCCGACGGTGAGCATGGTGCCGGTGCGTCCAATGCCCGCCTTACAGTGAACGAGGACTGGCTGCTTCTGTGGATCCGTGACGAGTGCTACGAAGGCGGCCATTTGAGCTGCACTCGGCGGGGCAAAGTCCTCAACGGGAATGTGAACCGGCTCGACGCCTGCGGCCAGCAGATCCCCGGCCCGAGGATGCGGCGCCTCGGTCAAGTTGACGACGGTGCGGAACCCATGCTCACGCAGTACAGCACCCAAGTCGGCCGAGTCAGGGGGATAGGCGGAGCCTGCAAGTTTATCCGGCACGACGAAGGAAAAATTTTTGAGCTCCGACCGAAGGGGAGGCGGCGGGGAACTATCGCCGGTAGCCACGGCCATCTCACGGCACACGTTTGTGACCCTTTTCCGCGCTTCCCCACAAACGGGCAACAGACCGCTTTCGACTCATGGTGGTGACCTGTGTTTCGATTCATCCCCCCGACGCCAATCCATCGGAATGCCGATCGCACAAAATTTCGTTTGTTGATGAACTTTGGGGTGTCCACCCCACCAAAAAGGAAGAAGAATAGGAGGCCGAAGAGGGTCGGGCAACAGGGTGCCGTCCACCAGAGGGAGACTCGTGCATGGGTCACGCCGCGGTCGACTTCCGGTCGCGGTCATCCTTTCTCCGATGCAACTCGGCTTCCCTAGTCGCCGTGGCCACATCGAAGTCGAGCTCCAATGCGGCGGCACGCACTTCCTGTTGCTGCTCGGCAGGAGCACCGGAGGCATCCTCATCCTGCAGCATACGGCCCGGGGCAGGAAGGCCGGTGCCCGAGGTCGATGGAAGCGAGCGAGGTGGTGGGAGGGACGTTGTCGCGGGTGCGGGCGTGGGTAACGCCGCCGACAGCGTCGGATGTCCGGCAGCCATCGATGGCGGCGGTTGTTGGTATTGCTGCGGCACCGGTAGGTATCCAGGTTGTTGCCCGTACTGGAACTGTGGTGGGGGCGGGCCCTGCACCACACCTTGCGCGGCGAACGGCGGCGAAGAAGGGCCGGGCGACATGACCGCCGCGGGAGGGGCCATCCCTGGCAGCGTGAAGTGCGCCCGGCAAAATGGGCACATCGCCAGCTGCACGCCTTGTGCCATCGCGAGAACCTTATGGCAACCAGGGCAGGCGACCTTGACCGTCGGGACCGGATGCACCCGGCGGCACGTAGGACAGCCCACCTGCAATGCGCCCCCGATGTTATATGCAAGATTCGTTCCGCAGGAGCAGCGAAGCATGGACGGAGAGAGGAAACGTGATCCCTAAGGTGCTCTTAAGTACGTCGCGTGCGCAAACGAAAAAAGACGGCCATTTGCTCACGATGAGGCAGGCGAGAGAGAGACACACGAGCAGGAAGATACGGGGCAAACGATACACGCTTCACGTCACATGTGCGAACGAAGAAACAGGTTGTTGTTGACTCAACTCCGACCGCACTCATTTCGGCGGCGATGGCTACGAAGTTGCGGCAACGCGCCGGAGTACCGTCCTCGCGAGGTCCTCTACCCACTGTTGCGCGGGTTGCAGACTGTCCCTCCCGCTCCCTGTGGCGATGGAGACGCCATGGGGGCCGCGCGACCCCGCAGACGTACCGCGGAGCCCACTGCCTTCCTTCGCTTGGGAGGCGCGGGATGGGGCCAGCAGGTCGTTCGATCGTCGTGACGCCGCCAGCATCATGCCCGGCGACGGTGTCCGACCGACTAGGCACGCTGGGGACGCGGCACGCAGAAAACTGCGGGCTGCGGTGGCCTCGTCGTCTTCACGCACCCGTGGGGATGCCGACGAAGAAGTGCCCTGCAAGGCCAGTAGTCGACCTTGATCAAGGCAAGCCGGAAAGATGGCTGCGTTGTGAGACGAGGGAGTTGCCGGTCGCTGTGACGACGAAACGACGGAGACGGCGTTCGTGTCGGCCGCATCCGTCGTGGTAGGCGCATCGAGGCGCTGTGAGAGCCCCACGCCACCAAGTGACACTCCGGCCGCCGCCCCTGTGGACGAAGACGGCCGCGCGTTGAATTTTGGCAACGGTCGAACGTCTCGAAGCATCGCGAAGAACTGCGGGGCTCCAGAGACGTTCCCCCCGGGCGTCGCCGCCCGAGCCGGTGGATGCGTCGTCCTTGTGGGCGACGAAACAGCAACCATTTTGTCTCTGCGAATGGGGGATAAACGGAGCGCGATGGCTTGATCGATGGCTTTGTGGAGCCGATGCTGCTCCTCGTCGCCCGCGAGGAGACTACCTGCGCGGTGAAATCCTAGCAGATCGAGAAACTCGTCCTGGGCGTCGTCCACCAGGACGCATCGTGCCCTCCGCTCTCTGCCCTCCAACCGAGCCAGTTCGTTGATAAACTCTTTCACTTGCTGCACACCCATCGCCAGGCTGAGCGTAAGGTTGGCGTGGACTCGACGCTTTCGAGCCTTTTGCCGCGCATTCGCCTTGCGCTCCGCATCGACTTGAGCCGCCTTCAGGAGATCGTAGGACGTTAGGTACAGCGCATCACGGGCTCTGGCTTCATCGGCAACGACTTGTCGCGTCTCCCGAATCCAATCGCTTTCCAGCTTTGCGGCATTGTGATCGATAGTGACGAATTTTCGCCTCTGAACGTTGCGTTCGTCGAACACGTCTCGCAACGCTGCGGCTTGTTCCCGGTGAGACGCCATCTCGCGTCGAAACAGTTCTGCCCGGCCGCGCTGAACTCGATCGATCATGCCGGCCACTGCCGGCGGCACTTTGGTCGACAGCGCCAGGACGGCATCGCTCTCGCGGTGCTGCGTCGATCGTGGATTACGGCCTGCTTGGGCGCGCAGCAAGCGCCGATTCAACGCGAGCGTGGCGCTCCTGCGAACAACTTCGGAAGACGAGCTGAGCAGTTGCTCCTGGGCCGAAATCGCGCCTGGCAACGTCGGTTGGCAAACCCCGCTAAAGCTCACGAAGGGTGCCGTGTTGATGAAAACGCTGTTCCATGCCATTCGGAAAACGAATGGTCTCCTGTGCTACTGAATTGTACAAAAAAATCGCCGGGAGGGTCAGTCCTTCGAGGGCTGGTATGTGCAAACAACAAGTGACGAATGGCACGTGTCACACAAGCTCAACCTTTGTTGCTCGCGGAAAAGAGGGGCTATGGCTGAACGCTTGCGTTTGTTGTTTTTACTCACGATCAAAGTCGCGCCTCAACACGCTGTGAGGTGACAATTAAGACATGGCGAAATGTTTCCGCCCTTCGCGGATCGCGTAGAGCAGCCGTTCTCGCATCACGTCGATTTGAGTGTATTCGGGTAGCTTCAAGTAGTAAAAGCAAGCGTTGCACGAGGGCAACGTTTTCTCGCCTGCACCGGGCTCAAAGTCCTTCCGGACCACAGTGATTGGCCGGCGTAAACCGGATAGTCCTTCGAGCGGTAACACCGGGGACCCCGTGAGAAATTCGACGAAATGGCCCTGATCGCGCGGCTCCATTGACAGCAACACATCCACGAACATACGTATCGTCGGGGATGATCGCGAGTATCCGTGCTCCGCCACAAGGGCCGCATAGATTTCGTCGGCGGATGAGAAAATGGGAATGGAGTCCGACCCCATCCCTCTACCCACGTGACCTGAGAAGATCAAGTTGCACTCATCTGCATTCAGCAGCAATGCAATGCCGTCGAGCGGAATGACGCTATGCAGGCCACGGCCGATGGATTGCGCACCCCTCCACACGTGAAGTGCTCTCTCGGTGAATCGTTGTTCAATGTACGTGTCGCGAGAAGAGGCGTCACATACCGGTCGGTCGATGCCGCGTTCGTCGCCAACGCCCAAAACCGAAAGCTCGAGCTCGATGAGCTCGGGTTCGGGGATGTTACGAAGCGACGCGATTTGCTTCGCGAATTCAGGATCGAGAATGCGAACGATACTCTCTGACACCGAACAGTGCGTGCTGCCGAGCATGGCGGTAACGGCAGCGGACATCGCCTCTTCCCCGCGAGCGTTTTCGCCGTTACGGCTGTCCTCGTTGGTGAATGCCACGTAGCTTGCGTGTCGAATGACGAATTGAACCCAAGCGGCGTGCATCGCATTACGCAACAACACAGTGTCGCCGTCGGAGCCGCCGCGATGGGCTGACGCGGCTTCGGTTGTGATCACCATCCCTTCCTCCGCCGCAAGTTGGAGTCCGACCGCGGCGCGCGCGCGGTACGGCAGAAGCATCAATTCCCACACCACGGGATGCAAGCTCAAAGGCAGCACGTGTCCGTCGACGCGGGCACGGCCGAATACGCGGCCGATGAGCTCGTATTCTGCGCTACGCAATGCGCCTCTCTGTGCGTAGCTTTCAATGGTGGCGAGAGGCGGCGTCGGCACCGTCTGCAATCGCCTTTGGTCGCCATCGAAAGACCAGCGGGGGAACAAGATGCCATATCGCCCTCGGCCTTGTAAGTACGCCCGACGCCTGACGAACGCGGAATCATTCCTGCCGTGTGGGGCTCCGTCCTCCACGGGGGAATTCAGCGGGAAACCGTCGTCAAAGTCTTGGAGGGGTTGTTCTCCCCCGGGCTCCGACCACAGAAGCTGATCCTCGTCGCGCGCGAAGACCTCCGACACTTGAGCGTAAAAGTCCTGTGTTGGACCATCTCCGACTCCCGCTTCGTGCGCGAACCGCACGTCCAGTTTGAAATTTGACGGCCAGGAACGAACTCGGGTCAGTAACACTTCGCGAAGTATGCGAATCGGGTCGTCGCCATCCCGACGCACGTGAACGAGCACGCTGGTCACCCCGGTCCCTCTCGACGCCATCATCAAGGGCGCGACATCGAAGCCGAGGGATGAACTCACGTCGAGAAGCCGCTCGTGGACGAGTGACGCCGACAACGCACGGTAACCGTTCGGACCCGTCAGGCGAAGAAGGTCGTTTCTCGTGCGCAACGACACATGCGGCCGCCCCCCGACCGCGAACGGTAGTGTGAATCCCACATCACGACATTGACTCACCGCCGCATACAAGTGACGCGGCATCCCAACCACGCCAAGTGTGGCGAACAGTCGTCCGTATGCGTTGGCGAAGCTGACCACGGCGTCGTCGAGGGGGAGGACCTCAGGAGCGGCGGTGGCGGCGGCGGCCGCGACCACGTGACCAGCGGGGGAAGCGTCTACTTCCTCGTCGTCGCCGACTGCATCGCCGCGTCCGTCTCCGACGGCGGTAGCGTTCGCCGCCGCGGAACCGTCGAATGGGAGGATCGACAAGCGAAAGGCACGGGTCAATGAGCGGAGGCCACAGGCCGCAACCCCCGTCGAGAAGCCAAGGCACGCCGTTATCAACGCAGAGGTGGACGTGCAAGGCGGTGGTTCGTCGCTAACATCTTTGGCGGTGGCACCGCCGACGCACAGTCTCTCGTCGCGCCGAGCGCTCGGCGATGCCATCGCGCCCACAACTGGCGCTTCTCCCCGGGCCTTCAAGTGTCGGAATACGACCTCCGCGGCGGCCGCCGGGCGTTGGGCGTCGTTGACGGAACGAGGGGTGAACTCCAGCGTGCGATCACCGAAGAGCAGTAGCTCCTCGATCATGGCCTCGTGGTGAGGCGGTCCGTTGTTACAGCGGGTCGCCGCTGAGTTGTCCAGCCATAAGCAGACTGGCCTCCGCTGCGCTACGGCGTCGCAACTCTGGAAGAGACCGCCGGCCGAAGCCGTGGTATCCACCATTGTCGAGGCCTTCGAGAACACGCTACCCACCAACGCTGATTCGGAAACCAGTTCGAAATCAGGATAGCGGAGACGCCACACCGGTGGCGCCCCGGTGCACTGGGGGGTGGTATCCGTGGGCGATCGGACGCCACCGGCGTCGGCAAGAACAATTCGATTGTATGCCGCGTCGATCGCGGCGTGATAGGCCTGGACGGGGTGTCGAACGTCCATCTGCACTTGAAAGGTGTCGTCAACGACATGGCTGGCCGCGAGGGTGGTTGTCCCCGCCGTACGATGCTCATTGACACCGGACAGCTGAGCCCCGAGGCACTCCGAACACAAGTCAAAGTCGCACGGGCGGCAGCCCCAGGCAAGTCCTCGTCGGCACACGCCTCCGCAAGCCTCACATTGAATCGAACGAAGACTTTGGCACTTCAGTGGAGCGAGGCAACGGGGGCACTTGAACGGGTCCGACGGAGGCGGTTGATGATCCTGTCCGACCGGCACAGCGGTCTCTTTCCTCCGCGACCCCCGTGTTGGAGATGTTGGCCGGAACGATACCGTCACGAGAAAGGTGTCCAAGCCGCTCGTACGGCTGTTCCGTTCCGCCGCCGTGGCAAGAAGCAATCGCGCGGCGGCCTCTACTGGCAGAGGTCGATCACCGCGGTCATCCTTGATGGGTGGTGATGTTGCCGACAACACAGGAGGACGCAATGCTGACGGCTGACCCGCGGCCGAACCGCTAGCATCGACGGGCTTGGGCGGCGAACGGGCCCGCTTTCTGTCGATCGCTGTCGGTGTTGGTAACGCAACCGCCGCGTCGTGTTGAGGCGTGACCGTTGGGACGTCCGTGGGGGTCGTTTGCGTCGGGGCTGGTTGGGCGGTCGACGCGCACGTCAGGTCGGCGAGTCGGAATAGCTTCCCAGCGACCGGCCGGGAAGGATCCGTGAACCATGCCGCGACGCTGCAGGCAAAGAGGAGCAATTTTTGCAGGATTCGTCCGGCGTGGTCTGTTAGCGCCTCTCTCAGCTCCTCACTATTGTTGTGGTTGTTACCGTTGCTGCCCTGCTGCCCCACCGAGGAGGCCCCTGCGGTGGTCTCCGTGAACGTCGATTCAAGGCGCATCGCCAGCCATTGAGGTAGGGATTGACTTCCGATGGAAAAAGCTGCCAGGGACAACCGCGACCATGCGGGAGACGAGATCCCGGTGGATGCTGCAGGAGGCTGTGACGGATCGTCCAGGGATTGATGCTCGCGAAAGAGCACGGCGCGTTGGGCCTTGGCAATAGCTGGGAAGGCCAGATGGCGCGTAGTCTCTCGAAACGCGGTCAGCACGACGTGGGCGACCGCAATCGCGCTGTTCCTTGGCGGCTGCCTCGGTGACTGCGCCTTGGTCAATCTCTTAAAACATTCGAGGGCGTAAAGGCGGAAGATCGACCACATCAATCGTGAGGTGGTCACGACGGACGGGCTTTTAACGTACGGCAAGTTATCATGCAGCCGCCCAGCGCCAGCCCACTGATGGGCCACCAGTAGCGCCTTGGCTTCCGATCCAGAAACGGCCGCGGGCGGCATGGTCTTCTTGGCGACCGCTTTTTCCTTTGCGGAGGATGGTCGTTTCGTTGCCTTTGTTCGCGGAACGGAGGCACCGCTGTTATTGTGCCACCACAGGTGTTCCACCAGATCAAGTTCTCGCCGCAGCGCCGCGCGATGATCCGCATGATTCACCGGGACGGGATTGCATCCGAGCGCGACGAAGAAATCCGAAACGGCCTCCAGGGTCGCCAGGCAGAAAGGACTTTGCGGTGAGGAGGCATTCGCACACAGCCACTCAAACGATAATGGCAAGTTCGTCGTCGTCGCCTTTGAGGGCGACGGCGCGGCAGGTGCGGCCGCTACGTCATCGGCAAGCGCCGATCTTGATGGCTTGTGCTTAGGGCTGCTGCTCTTCGGCTTCCCTTTCACATTCTGTGCGTCCTCGCACACCACCACGCGCGGATCGACGTCACAGTAGAGCCAGAGCTCCAACATCTTCATCGGTCGGCCCTCCACCTTGGGCTCTTTTGGGCATGACAGCGTCATGGTCCGTGTGGCCACGTCTAACACCCATGCCAAGCGTGCATACGAAAGAACGAGGGTAGGCCAGCTCCGTTGAGCCAGCCAACTGGCTTCCGGACATGCCGGGATGATGCTGAGATTGGCGAGCTGAACATTCGACCTCCGAAGTATCATGCTTCTCGGGGCCGCGCGGCGGCCGATCACGTCGGAGATTGACATGGCGCCGAGACGGACCCGGAGCGTCTCAGGCAGAGGCCACACTTGAGCTAATGTCGAAGAGGAAGCCGTGAGGTCGCGGAGATTCTCCCCAACCATCGCCGAAGGGACACCAGAAGGTCCACGGGGGCCGTTTGTCAATTGGATTTGCCGATCGACCACCGACTGTTGAATCCCGCGAAAGCTGCGGCCTAGCTGAGCGATATGCGGATCTCCGGATCGTAACGCGACGCACGTGACGAAGGTGGCTGTCAGCTCATGGACTAGACGAGACGCCGCGCGGACGCCATCCGAACCGGACGAGGACGCAGACTTTTTTTTGTCGCGAGGAGTCGCCGCGTGGACAAGGAGGGCATTCGCCATGAGAAGCGCTTCTTCCAACAAAAAGAACACGTCGACGGGTCGCCAGCTCGTTGTCGTTCGGGCGACGTCATCTTCGTCATCGTCGTCGTCGTCATCGCCGTCCAACTGCGGACCGATGGACGCAACTGGGGCCGCGCCCGCGGACGGCAAGTCCTCCTCCAGCATGGGCGTCCGGAAGCTGTCGGCAGGAGAGAGATGCAGATGGGCGGGCACGCTGCGAGTTTCCGTCAGCATCACACCGAGATGCAGTCGATTGAACGTCAGCAGGTCGCGGAGACGGCGCTGTCGGGGGGTGTCCTCCGGCGGCGGCTCCGTCGGAGGCACACCAGTGGGCGGCCCTCCTCCTGTTTCAGAAGCACCGGCGGATGCGGTGGTCCCTGCTGGCACCTCCGTCGCCGTTCCGTTGTGACGCCTCGCGGGTTGATTCCGTTCTATGAGCCGGTGGAGGACTTGGGTGTCGACGTCGTCATCGTCGTCGTCGTCTTCCCCATCGTCTGCCCCATCGGCTTCGCGGGATGGGCCATCATCTTGTGGGGGGGACCACAGATCCCCCAAAATACGCTTTGACGTGCGGATCGACGTCATGGCGAGCAACGCTTCCTGGCGAAGGATGTGGCCGTCAATGTGGTGGCACTGCAGCAATCGGGCCGTGTCGCGCTGCTTGATGGCCGACAAGGCGGACATAAAGCTGTCGATGAGGATGCAGTTGTCCCGCATCGGTTCCGACATTTGCCGCAGCACATCGTACGCCGCGACGCGACGGCGGTTGGTGTGGATGTTGGGCGACATGGGAGACGGCAGGGGCACACGCTCGATCGATCGCTTCGCGGGGGTGACGATCGCAAGGCACCCAGAGGGGAGCCAAAGGCTGATCATCTCGAGCGCGAGCATCGCTGGGTCGGAAATAGACGCCGCCTGGCACTCGCGATCCTGATCATCCACCAGATGGCGACGGGACTCGGCGAAATACCCCGTCGCGCTGAAATCGAGCGCAGGAGTTCGGTAGAGGTCATCATCGCCATCATCGTCATCGTCGTCGTCGTCGCCGTCGTGGTGGTCGTCATGGCGGTCACGGTCCGCGTCGCGCGTGATGCCAAGAGGTCGTTCGGTCGTAGTGCCGGAGTCCGCACGGCGGTGTGGGCGGTGAGCGTCCCTATGGCGTCGCCCGCTAGCAAATGGATTCAAGTCGATCATTGCTTTTGTGCTATTCGCGCCAGAAATGCTTCGGGAAGGAGGATGTGGCGAGCTGTGCGAAGACCGGTTTGTCAACCCGGTGTCGGATTCGGCAGGTTGCTCCGGAAACAGTGCGTCATTGTCGCGCCACGTTGGGACGACAAGCGAGGGATGGATACCTCCCCGATTCGTGGAACCCCGGTGCGGTGGTGAAGGTGGTCCAGAGACACTCGCGGTCGCCGTCGCTTCTCTCGGCGTCGCTGGTGATTTTTGAGTACTCCATGGGACCTCATCTTCGACATGCCACCCACATTGAGGGGCCGCCGTGGCAGCCAGTATGAGATGCAACAGTCTCAGCACCTCCGGCACGAGCTCGGTGTCGCTATCGTAGTATGGAGATAATAGGGTCACCATCGTATCGCCAATTTCCGGCCTCATCTCATCGGGATGGTAAATGCCAACGGTGGGTATTCTGGGAATGGCGACGGGACACAACGAATGCCTCCAGACGTCACGAGCGACGATGCTCCGGCGGGAGGCCAAGGTGCCCAGCATGTTGCTGGAAAGGATCGCTGCAAGCGTCAGCGCTTCGTGTCGACTGTAAGACACTGCCAAGTCGAGACGCGCAGTTGCCGGCTGGCCTGACGGTGTCGCAGTCGACGAAGGCAGCGCCGAACCGTTGGAGTCGACGGTGACACCAATGACAGCTTCCGTGAGTTCGACGCTCGCGAACGAGAGCAGCCGATGTATCACGTCAACGAAGTTAAATCGTGTCCACTTTCGTTCGGGCGTCGCGAGATGCGTCTCGGCCCGCAACAGAATGTCGCAGATGAACCGCGGTAGCCACATTGACTTGGCCGCGTCGCGGTTGCCGGGATACGACGGGTACTCAGGGCTCAATCCATTGATGAGGCTGCCGTAGAAGCATGCCGCTTCGCCGTTCACGCCTTCGATGAAGAGGTCAGACACGACGATCTGACCGAAGACCGCGTCGAAATGCGGAGCACATTCCGCGTGCGCGGGATTGTTGGCTAATACGCAGCGAAGGCACGTTACGGCTGCATCGGCGAAGGCGCGCGCGAAAACGACACCACCGCCCCCTTGGCGGTAGCTACCATCAATGTCGTCGCTCACCACCTTCGCACGCGCAAAGTCCATGTAGGTGGGCGCCGTGCCGCCGCCCTCGCCGCTCGACTCGCTGTCTTCCGCGGCGGCCTCGTCGTCGCTGTTGGCACGGGTGGTTGCGCTTCGACGATAGATCGGAGGGTCGAAGGATAAATGTCGCAGAGTCATCTCGAGAAATGGAAACAGCGCGATACTGGTCATGGCGAAGGCGGGATGCTGACTCGGGAACACCAACGCTCGGGTCATGAGCAATGCTTCTTCGATTGCGGCACTCAACGCACGACGAAGCCTCGTGGATGAGATGCTTTCCAGTTCCTTCGCCGTGCTGGGGCTGGGATCTGTGTGCAACGCAGCCGCATTTTTTGACTTCCCACAGCCAGCCGTTGCGCCGCGGGTTTTTGTCGGTCTTTTCTTGGCGTTTTTCATTTGACCGGAGGCCGCGACTACTCGACGAAGGAGGCGCTGCTTTTCCTTCTTTTCGGCCATGACTACTGGCACGACGACTTCGTTAACAAAATTTGGTAAATTCTCACTGAGCTGGCAGACGATCGCCCCCACGACGTGATACCCAACGGAAAAATTGACGCAGTCGGCGGTGCACAAACACGTGACCGCTCGGCACAGTAGCTCGAGCGACGAAAGGTAGGTCTCAGAGGTGTGACGAGCCAGCATGCCCATTAAGAGCTCGACTCGTTTGACGTGCTGATTGTGCCTCGCACGGCGGCCGTCGTCCTCGTAGGGTGGTGTCTCCGAGAGGTGATACTTCTTGATTTGTTGCAGCGGCTTCGGCAAGCCCTCGAAACAGCGGCGGTAGTGCAACGCGCAGACACCAAATGGCAAGGCGAGATGCATGGCGGTGGTCGTCCGCTCATCGTAGACGTTCAGCAAGGCAGCCTGGTCGGCATGCGAGCTCGCGGTGCTAAAAGGACCAGCGACCTGACGCAAGGCTCTCGTCCGTGGGTCGTCACGTAAGAGGGAGAAAGTCGTCGGGGGTTCCCGCGTCAGCAGCATCTTCAAGATGACGTTGTTGCCGCGCGCAGTGAGCGTTTGGAGGTCGTACGCATACCCGACGAAGCCGAACACCTCGAGTGCATGCCAGAGAAACTCCCAGACGTGACGGCAAAGCAGGCCCTCATGTTGCAAGTATTCCTCGGTGTCACACACCTGGTCACATTCCGTCGGCGACAGGAACGGCGTTGGTGGTGGTGGTTGTGCGGCTGCGTCCCTTTCTTTGTTGCTGATCGGCGCATCCTTTCTTAACGAAGATCGTCCACGCTTCCTCGAGGATTTTACGCCGTCGCCGCTCGGATCGTTTGCCGGAACGTTAGGTGGTGCACCGGTTGGCATGTGAATGAAAGGTTTCGACGCGGCGTCCACTTCTTCCGGTGTCCAATGCCCGGCGCGTTGTAGCTCGTCGAGGCCTTCCTCGAGCGTCAGCAGCGAGCATAGCTGGGCGAGGAGGTCGTTCGCCGTGACGACGTCGTTTCGCTGCTGCTCGTTTTCAGCGGCCGTTGGCGGCTTGTCGGGGTTCGACGACAAACTCCGGTGACGTTGGCCCATTTCGCGGACCGTGGAAACGGCGTCGGAAATGAACGACGCCAACATGTTTTGATTGGCGCGATGGAAGGAAAAAAGAAAAAAACGTCTATCAAGTCGGCCGGCTCTATTTTTTTGAGCTCATGACATGCAAAGTGTTTTTGATCAAAATTTGATCAAAAAAAATTGGGGGTTCGTCTTCCCCGACGAGTCAATCGCGAAGACAAAATCAAGCGAACAATGCGCGACGAGGACGACGACAAAAGCACTCTGGCGGTCACCTCACCATAAAGAGCGATTCCACGTTTCCTTCCGGAGCCGATGAAATGGCGTCGCGATGCGATTGCGCACGCTGTATCCGCCGATCGCGACTTTGGGAACGAATTTCGGCTTGCCAAATCCACCTTTGAGCTTCCGCAGCTCAATTCGTTTGCGAAACCATGCCACGTTGTGCGATTTGTCAGGCGTCAAGGGGACCACGTGACCCGCGTAGCGATCGACCTCCTCGTCTGGCACGGTTCGGCCCACTGTGCTCTCGAACAGCTCGCGCCGAATGCCGTCTCGGTCACGCTCAATCTTCACTTGATTGCGCAAGAGGTGGCGCCGGCCCCACGCCGCAATTTGTTCCATCCCCGGGCGGGTGTACTCGCGCTTCGCAACGTAGAAATTGTGCGGCTCCAGTGGCTCTAACCACGCCAAGGAAGGTTGTCTTTCAGAGGCGGGAGTGCGTGCGCGAGGTGTCAATGTTGCTGCGTGAGGTGTCAATGTCCCTGACAGTGCATGTTGTTGGCTCCGGTTGGTCGTCGCCGTCGGCGTGTCGATATAGCCGTTGTCCGGGAGGCACCCCTGCGCGATGCTTGCGGAGGAGGTGGTGGTGCCGTTCGCACTGCCAACATCATCTGCTGCCGTCGTGATGCACGGATCGACCGAACCGATCAAGGAGGAACTTCCCGCTGGCGATTGGGTGACATCGTCATCTCCGTCGACGGCAGCCGGAAGGTTCAACGGATGGCCGCCCGCGCCGCAACCGCGGTTGCGATGCTTCACCACCGCGGCAATCCCGGCATGCTGCCATTCGCCTTCGTTCACCGTGTCGATCATCGAGGGCTCCAGCTCCAATGCATGTTCATCGTCCCAATCGAGATACACATCTTGAAATGTTTCGATGTAGCTCTTGTCCTCCTGTCCCATTCCCGCGAACTGCGCATCCAACGGACGACGTCGGATGGCGTCGTGGCCGGGACAATCGTCGGTCTTCATGAGCTCCTTCAAAGCCACGTTTGCGTAGGAGCCACTGGGAAGGCTAAATTCCAGCAATAGAGTCCGCTGCGCCTTATTCGCAACATACGACACGTCACGAGGCTGCACGAATATGCACCGCGGGCCGTCGGTCATGCCACTGTAGCCGTTCCCCTCGTGGTCGTGGGACCAGCAAAGCGAGTAGCGCGAGCAGAGCTCCTTGTAAATGTCACCCATGACATTGTTCGGAAGCTTGGCTCGGTTGAACCCGAACCAAGGGTGAACGACATCGAACGGGCTGTAGTCGTTGATGTTCTGTCGCGTAACGAACTCGAGATGCGCGCGGCAGAATCCTCGACGGTCATCGGGAACGACCGTCTTGTTGATGGCGGCTTCACGTTTCTCGCGGCGCAAAATCCAATCACCGACCAACACCTGGCGTCCGAAATTCGCAACTCGTATTGCGAGGGCTTGGTTCCACAAATAGGATTGGAACGGAGAGATCTGAATGTGCCGATCGAGAGGATGCAGCTCCATGAAGGAATACTTCAGCGCCTCGATGACCTGCGCATCGTGGGAGGATAAGCCACCGGACGCCATCAAGGTGGGTATGACTCCGACATCGGGACACGTCACGAACAACGGACGGCGATCCAAGCCCGTCGGTTGCATGTTCATCGCGGCGAGCCGCTTGATGACCGAGCGGCGGTAGCTGTCCTGAAACGGCAGCGGGTACTTCGACTTACGCTGAAGCAGTTCTCGTAACGAGAGTCGACTGTTCGTGAAATCCAAACAGAGGAAGGTGTAACGCAGGACGTCGTTGTGCAGTAGCGCCAGCGACGGGTCAAATTCGCGACCGCCGAACCAACTAAACCGCTGACAGCCGAAGAAATTTGGAAAGCCGTTCGACTTGAAGGCCTCTACGGACGATCGTATGGCCGAAGGATCGGTCACCGTCTCTTTGACATCGCGCAACGTGATGCGAAAGTGATTTCCCCATAGCATGCCGGGAAACAGCGGGGCCGGCTGGTAGCTGAAGTTAGAGAGCCGCATATAAGGACGGTCTAACGACCCAGACGCCGCGGTTTGCGCGAGCCTAGGACGGTATTCTTGTGCGAGTAAGCGCTGTATGCTAGGTTGCGCCGCCACCACCGACGCGGGAGAAACCCCCGCGATGCGGACACGCTGCACCGTGTCCCCGACTAGGTCTTTAATCCCGGCGACAGAGATGTCGTTCGGGTGAACTCGCAGCGCCTTGGACAAGACAGACATCATCGTCGAGTGTGCGCAGCACTGTTTGTGAACAGAGCACTCAGTGAATTGGGTCAACGCGCGATCTTCGAAGGGCTGTTGCATGCTGCGGCCGTCGAACTTGGAAACGGGCGGAACCGTGATCGGAGAGAATTCAGCTCCGGTCGCAAGGGTTGCGTCGGCAACCTCCAATGCCGCCGCGACGGGTGCGGTCCGGTCGTCGTCGGCGTGGTCGCCGTCTAAGTCCTCCTCCTCCATGTCGTGTGGTGACGACGCCACGTCGCTGGCCAAGACGCTTTCGTCTTCAATTACCGAGTCTTCCAACGACACGGCCGTCCCTGTGGAAGAGATGAGCGGCAGGGAGCGGCCAGATGCGGACCGAAGCGCGTCACGCAAGTCGGCTTTGCTCATGGAACTAGCAACATCCTTCGTCGGTCGTTCATCGGCAGATCTCCCCACGCCACCGCGTGGGGGGTTGGGAATGGTATCGTCAATAAATCGGCTGACGGTCGTCGAAGACGTTGGCTTTTCAGTGACGAAGAAATCCGTGTACCGCTGACGAAAAATGCCTCGGAACTTGGGAGCGTTCGGGCTTGCAAATCCAATAATACCCCAGTACTTCAACGCAACAGCTTCGTGATCCGCCTCTGTGTCACCAAACGACACCCGCACTCTCTTGGGTCGAACGAATTGTCGGCCAACGCGCCGCGCGAGTCGCGATGAAGAAGCAGAACCGGCAGGAGGGGAGATAGGCTTTTCCCCCGACGAAAGAAGCCGGTCGATCTCGCGCGCCAAGCGACGAACGCGCTGGAGCGGCGTCTGGTACGCGTGCAGGGCTGGATCAACCAGCGGTGAGTCGGCACTGCTCAACGGAGCCGACACTCCGCTCCTCGGTATTGCCGAATTCGACACCGCCCGCGTCGTACTGAACGAAGTGGAAGCAACCGTCCGCATGTCATGATTGATCCACCACCGGTTCGCTGCTTCCGTCGAGCCGTTCGACGCTGCGTAATGCCGGAGTGCATTTCGAACGCCGTGACGACGGAAGAATAAGAACGAGCGACCGCCACATAATTGCATGTGTTTTTGCAAACGTCAGATCGGCTGCAATACGGCGCGGCCTGGGAGAAGAAAGAGACGAGGAGGAGGAGAAGGCGTCCCGTCATGCGACGAAGGTCCGTGAGCGCACACACTGCTGAGGGGAAGGAACGATACAACGGGCTCCGTGATGATCGTCAACGCTTGACAAAGGAAAGGAAAGGAAAGGTGGTGGGCTCGAGGACCAAAGACAACCGTGTCATCATCGTGTCAATCGGCGGCACGGCTTGAGACCCCCTACCGCTACGCTTTGCTGTAGCGTCGTGCTGCTGTAACGTCAGGTTTGCGAAAAAAAGACACCAGCGCGGCGCGCGGTAACAGCTGGTCGCCCCCCAGCTGCGGCTGCGGGGTTCACCCGAAACGTCCTTTTTTCTTTCCACGGCCAGCGTGGACAAGTGCAGTATCATCAGACACGCCCCGACCCGTCGGCTTCATCCAGCTCAAATCCGCAGGTCCCCCTCTGTCATCACGACGAAGCTGTGTTTGGCGCCCGAGTGGCCGCCGTAGCGATGTTGGATGATGCGACGGACATAGCGTCGTCGACGTCCATCAAATAGAGCACTTCCCCGCCGCCGCCCTTGTTGCCCCACCGCGGTGAAGACGTCGACATCGTTGACGCGGTGGCAGCGGGTCCCGGACGAGTGGAAGGCCAACCGACGAAGCGGGACACAAAGACACGAGGTTGCCCGCGTTGCGATAGTCCGCTGAGCGTCATCAAGTCGTCATTGCGCGTCGAAGTCATCAGAGCACGCAGACAAAAGGGGGAAATGAAAACCGAATATTATTAGCTGTCCGACTACAGAGCTGAAAACCGAATATTAGCTGGTAGGGTTCATGTTCATCACCCCGGAACCTCATCGGGACTGTTTTACGTGTCACAACAATGATCACGCTGATCGGAAACCGACGAAGGAGTGTGTCTGAATTTTGGGTTTGGTGTCTCCGCCTCTAACTTCGCGGTAATCCGGCCGTGTGATTCGATCGAGAGGGGCGCGGGATTGATCAGGATCCCCGTCGTCAAGATGCTCGACGGTTCTCGACGACCACTGGCGTTGACAACGCGCGGGCCATGCGTCGCACCCCTTCGAGGGCGGCCAATTGAATCAAAATGGCGGTGGCCCCTTCGGCGATTTGAGGGTCCCCCACGATCGCTCGAATCTCACGGCCAAACGCCACGTTGGCGGCCGGCGACGCACGGTCGATGGCTCTCACATCGGCGAAACGGTAGGTTGCCTCGAGGGCGTCGTTGGCGACCACGGGATCGGTCATCGATCGCAATGATTGAACGAGCACGTCGATGCAACACTCGACGGCCACCGTGGCGGAGAGATCGTGGCCCGGCGCCGCCGCAGCCGCGGAGGCTCCTCCTTGGCCAGCGGTGGACGAGAAGGATGCGTCAGACGCGCGGGACGAAGTGCCCTTTCGTTTGCGGGAGTTTGGCGATACGCCGTTGGACACTGGCATCGCCGCGGACAGCGGTTCCACGGACAAGACAGAGGAATCCGTGGAGCCCCCGGTGGTGGGTGCCTTTGACGTTCCATATGGGGTTGCCTTGGCGGTGTAGCCGCGATCGCCGGGGTTCACCCCTCCGTCCTCATCCGCGGCATCGCCCATATCGACCCACACTTCATCTTCCGCGGGGACCGTTTGCCCGATCTTCGTGGCGCGTCGCGTGGCGGTGTCGTCGTCCTCTGGTTCGAACGCATCGCCAGCGCTGTGATGCGGCATGGATGCTGTCTGGGCGGCGTGGCTGTTCGAGGCTGGGTCGAGCAGCGAACGACCGGGACGAAAGGTCGCGTGAGAAATGTGGCGTTGATGGTTGGCGGCGCCGCGGGCGACTTGTGACGGCAGATCGGAGCTGTGAGACGGTGCTGCAGCATCGGGATCACCGGTAGAGGCACCGCCTTGCGCGAGAGCGGTGGTGAAGGAGAGATGATCTGCCCCGCTTGGTGATGGAAGCACGGGGGACGCCTTCACGTAAATCGTGACCCCGTCGACGCCATCGATTGTCACCGCCGACAGCTGGGAGCTGCCCGTGGTGAGTCGCCGGGGATCGGCTGGCGACGCAGGTAGAAGGGCGGACTGCGGCAACGGGCGAGTGGGTGAGTGGGACCGAACGTCCTCTTCGTAGTTCGCGAGAGAGGCTTGACCGGTTCGGCCTACATAGATTTCGTGGGCGGGAAAGCGAGCGGGGTCCGCGTGGCCTGCGGAACGTATTGTCGCGCGAGAGCCCAGCGGCTGTCGACCCTGAAGACCGCCGGTGGCGTGACTGTTCCCGAACGGCTGTGACTTCAAAGGTGCGTTATGCGGTGCCTCGGCCGAAGCGGGACCGCGGCCACCACCCGCGGCGGTTGCTTTTCGGTCGGCCGCGGCATCTGTTCGCAGCTGGTGTACCCCTTGTGAAGGATGAAGGAAGTCGGCATGATGTGACAGCGACTCCGCGTCCCCACCAGCGGAATCCGTTCCCGTTTTGGACTTTTGCATGATTGCCTGGACGACGCCTCGGTGACTTTGCCGAATGTTGCGGATGTGTTCTCGATGTTGGCGCTGCATTTCGTCGTGTTGTCTGCGCTGCTCGTCGCGACGAACGTTCTTTTCAAGCCGCTCCCTCAAGGTTGCGTCCCGGCGACGGCGCTCTTCCCGGTCAAATTCTTCCTGTAGTTGCGATATTGGGTGCGCGATGCCACCCAGGGCGGAGGAGGAGAAAGCAGGTGCCGCCACGCCGCTGTTGTTGTGAGGGACTCTGCCCGTGAGCAATGGGGGGGCCATGCCCGGCGTGCGCTGATGATGTCCGCTCGACGATGAGCGCCCCGGTGGCGAAGAGTTCTGACCATGCCCTGTCGCCTGGTGGGAGTTCGCTGATGGGGGTTCACTGCTGGCGCGCGTTTGACCCCCACCCACACCAGCCGCTGGATTCAGATGAATGGTTGGCCGTTGCGAAGCCTCCCCGCTGCTGCCGATGTGAGGCGCAGGCGGCTTCAGCGACTCGAGCGCGACGAGCTGTTCAGCGTGAGGATCACGGCGGTCAGCGGCGTCATTGT